>Ga0181573_10005641_pt1 | contig 10338 bp, 9 predicted proteins | sample 101ome_25_FD_148643 | JGI IMG/M metagenome (GOLD analysis project Ga0181573, IMG submission 148643) | Coastal salt marsh microbial communities from the Groves Creek Marsh, Skidaway Island, Georgia - 101409BT metaG (spades assembly) | ecosystem: Environmental > Aquatic > Marine > Intertidal zone...
GTGCACTCCTGCACTCTGCTAACAGAGCGGAGACTCTCCCAGAGCAGGAGCTAAGGCTTGAGGCAAGCATGCTCAAAAGAGCGCACCTGGTCGCTTGCAAGGTTCGCTTTCATCATGGGAGTGCATTGGAGCGCCAAAGCTTACATCGCTGAGAAACCCATTTTGGGCTCTTTCGAAAACGCGCACAACTGTGCCAAAGTGGCTTCACTCTTGTGAGCTTGTCGCGCTGAGTAAGATCTATGTCAAAGTTGAACACACATATCAGCTACGCCGCAAAACACACGTTCCAACACACGGTGCGCGAGCGAGAAAAGTCGTGAAGTTGGGATCCCCGACCTACGCGGAAAGGAGCACTGTACTCGAAGTCCCTTCGCGAGGAGATAACGAATAACGCAACCGAGAGAATAAGAGTTTCAACTAGCGAACACTGCGCATTAACCCCCGAGGTCAAACACCGAGCTATGACCTACCCCCTGGGTCGGCATTTGAAGTCCTATTTTCCATTGTGCATTCGACGAGACCACCCAGTAACCGTCGAGTTTTTCAAAATTGACCCCAGTCGGTCGCGCTACTGGGTTTTTAAGTGTGGGAAATGTTTCCCCCCGTAGGAGCCATCTAGTAACAGAGCCAGCAAGTGCACCTTTAAACAGAACCCAAGAAACTAACGCCTGACGTCGCCATCCCGGTTTGCCCGCCACGAAGCCACGAACGGGCGTGAACACCGCGCCCGGTGTCCGGGGAAATGTTTTTTGATTTCCGGCGCTGTAGCACCTTGATTATCGGACCCGTGCCGAAATCTGAGTCCGTCGGACGCAACTCCGCATTTTAGTTTCAACGGCGGACCACCAGTTAGCTCGAGGTTCATGCATGAACAACATTCACTGCGGTGGACACCAGGAACGCGGCAGTAGCTAGCACTGGTCCCGCAACTAACAGCATGCTCCCGTCGATCCGAGCAGCGCTTCCCCACGACGAGCCAAAATTTGACCACGCAGCCTGGCGCGTTGAGCGCAGCGCCCTGCTCCAGGCCGTCACCAAGGTAAGGTGCTGTGGAACGTCCAGGCTGGCAGGTCGCCCCAAACCCTCCGTTTGAGCTCAACGCTTATGTTCCTCGCTTGCCGCACCGGCACTGTCTTAGAACGTGAACGCGCTCGCGGGGGGCAGTACGATGGCCCGGGCGGACCGCGAGATTGTGCTCGCGGCGGTGGCTCACAGCGGCCTGGCGCTCGAGTTTGCCGCGGCTGAGCTGCGGGACAGCTGGGAGGTGGTGCGGGCCGCAGTCCTCCACACCGGCAAGGCCCTCCAGCACGCGTCCAAGGCGTTGCGGGGTGAACCGCTGCTGGTGCTGGACGCGGTGCGTGGCGACGGCAACGCCCTGCGCTTTGGCAGCGCCAAGTGCCGGGGCGACCGCGCCGTGTGCCTCGCGGCGGTGGCGCAGAACGGCCACGCTCTCCTCCACGCCAGCGACAAGCGCAGGGACGACGCCAAGGTCGTTCTCGCGGCCGTGGCACAGGTGGGAGGGGAGGCGCGGAAGTTCCTGCGCCACGGTTTCTGGCGGCGACAGCTCCTTGCTACCTCTTCTTCATTCCTGGCGCTATGATAGCCATCCCATTCGAACAAACCTCACCCTGCCAGCCCCCTTTTCTCTCCCTTCCTCCAGGACGGCCTGGCCCTATGCTATGCCTCGGCGCGCCTACAGGGCGATCTGGCCGTCGTGCTGACGGCCGTCGGCGGCACGGCCGGGCTCAAGGCACTGAGGTACCCAGCATCTACTGTGGCTTGCGTTGGTGTCTGCGTTGGTCCTGATGATGCAGGGAGCAGGGCATGATTTTTCCCGCTGCAGAGCCGCCGTCATCCCTCACTCCTCTGCGCTCGCGTCACCCCTCAAACTGTCAAACGGGGCAGGTACGCCAGCCCGGCGCTGCGCAGCGGCCGGGAGGTGGCAACGGCCCTCGTCGCGCAGGACGGCTTCCGCCTCGCGAGCATGCCCCCGAGCTGCCGGGCTGACCGGGGCGTGGTGCTCGCGGCGGTCAAGCGCAGCGGCATGGCGCTCTGGCTCGCCTCGGAGGAGCTCAGGGACGATCCGGAGGTGGTGGAGCAGGCCCTGCGGGGAGCGCCTCAGGCTCTACAGTTCGTGTCCTGGCGACTCCGTGGCCACAAGCCAACGGTGCTCCACGCGGTTGCAGGTGCGACACTTGCTCGCCGCCTCCTGTTTGAGTCTCTTGTGTCTCTTGTGCACCACCACCACGCCCTAAACGTCAAAAGTCAGCTCCTTCGTAGTCGCCCGTATGCCCTAATGCATATGCTCATACGTTTTACGGGCATGAAATATGTGCATGTTTTCTCAGGTGACCCCTGGGCGCTTGACTTTGCGACCGACGAGCTCCGTGGAGACCCCGAGGTGGTGCTAGCCGCGGTGCGCAGGCGGGGCGCGGCGCTGGCGCTGGCCCACGGGAGCGTGGCCAAGGGCGACCGAGCCGTGGTGGGGGCTGCGGTGGCCGACAACGGCCTCGCGCTCCAGTTCGCGTCGAAGGCGCTCAAGGCCGACGAGGCCACCGTGCTAACCGCGGTGACCCAGAACGGCCTCGCCCTCCGCTTCGCGTCGAAGGCTCTCCGCACTGACCGGGCGGTGGTCGCCGTCGCCGTGAGCCGCAACTGGGCGGCGCTGCGGCACGCTGGCGCGGCCCTTCGGCGCGACCCGGACCTCGCCCTGCTGGCCCTCGCCAGCGACTGGTCCGGCGCCGCCCTCGGCCTCCTCGTCGGTGGCGAAGGTGGCCAAGGGGGAACCGGCGGCGGCGGTGGCGGCGGTGGGCCCCGCGGCGGTGCGGTGCGGAGCCCGGGCGGTGCGGAGGTGCTGGGCAAGGCTGAGCGGGTCCTCCGCAGCGCCCTCACGGCGCCCGGCCTCCTCCCGGACCTCTCGCCCGGCCATCCAGGCGACGCCTCAGGCGCCCCTCGGTATTTAAATGGCCCCGTGGAGAAATGCCGCGGCGGAGCGGTAGACGAGACTGGCAACGGCAAGTCGTCGGGGCCTTCCATCTTCGACGGGCTCCTGTTCTGACAGCACACCCCAACAGCAATACTCACCAGCAGAGTGCATAAAGGCGCACCTTGTGTGCCGGTTGACCGGAGAGGCACATTAGCGGCGCTCTGTTCTGTGTATTTGGCTTGAGTGCCATTTGGGAAAATAAACCATAGCTTTGACTTCGCGATCGGCGGAACACACGCACCTCAATACGGGCTTGTATTGGATGTTTCTGTCCTCCTGTTCCCAAATAAATCCAAAAGTTCGTTCGAATATGCGTTCGAGCCACCAGGCTGCACTTCCTCTGGTCTCCCGCACCGAACAAACGCGGCTTGAGCCCATAGACCACCGGGCCGTGAAGCTGCAAAAGGGAGTACTGCAAGGCCGCCAAGGACCTCGACAGCAAGTATCAGCATACTCCGGATGATGGGAATGGCCCGGTCAAGTGCGCTCTTTTGTCGTATGGGCCCGTGGCGGGCAAGTACGAGGGCACGGTTATCGGGGGGCTCGGAATCGGCTGCTTCGAAGAGCTTTCTACTGGATTCAAAGGCGCCTATACGTCCATCGTGCGCAATCGCGCATCATGCGATATCCTACGTGGATTGCTACGACATCAAGTCGCCCAAGGAGGCCCTTGGCATGTTCCTCTCAAGGACCCATCGCGTGTGGGCGCCTGCGCCACGCGTGCGGGTGGCGACGCCTTTCCAAAGTTCGCGTACTAAGGCCTCTTTGATGCCCAGTCCCCGGACACTGGACGGCGTTCACGCCCGCGTGGCGGGCGAAACGGGACGTCGATTTCCGGCGTTAGTTTCTCGGGTGAGCACTTGTTGGCCCTGTTGCTAGATGGATTGGACTGGGCTACTCAAGCAGCAGTAGGGCAGCAACACACCAGCCCCTTATCCCTTAAGTGCTTAACTTATGTGAGGCGCGCCGCCGCGAGGTTGCTGTTTGCGGTAATGGTAGCTGCAGGGCGCGCGATGCCGCCATGGCTTCTAAAGTTGATGACAGGCGGCTTTGGGCAGGCAGCACCCAGGGGCAGCAGGCGCCCCTGCAGGGAAGCAAAAATAGATAAATATTCCGCGACGCACTATTCCACTCAAGCCCCTGGTGATATCATTTGTGCCACGAGCCGCTTTTGCCAGATCCGCCACTTCGCCCGGACTCTCGACGCGGCTCTCCGCGCTGCCTACAATTTCATCGACCACGCCAATTTCCTCGATCCAGATGGCCACGAACGAAAGTTGCGAAGGACTCGGCGATCATCCGTGACTGGTTCTGCCGCAGGACTTCACAATCAGGCGGAGGCTTCCACCTTTACCTGCAGCGGATCAACTTCCTTAGTGATATCAGCAACGTCATGCCTAAGGTTATCGCACCGATTTCAATTTTGAAATCTACTCTTGAAGAGTTTTGCGTGCCTGACGGATCGCATCGGTGCGGGGTCCTACAACGCGCCCAAAATATGCGCTCCCGTCAAGCATCGATGGGAGCTCTTCTTTGCACGGCAGGACAGCCCCATCGCCCGGGGAATCATGTCCGAGATTGGTCGCGCCAAGACGACAACCGAAGGCCTCAATCTTGGAAGCACTTCAAGAGGCGTGTTCACCAGCCCCTGCTCGGGACTGACTAGATAAGCTTCTGGACTGCAACAGGCAACAGTCGACAAGGCGTTCAAGCTTATCAATGGCATCTTTGCAGATTTAGCCATTGATTCCCGTGGCGCAAGTTTGTCACGTCTGGATGGTATTGAGACTTTGGTTCAACCAAGGGCTTGGAAATCAGCAAGGGGCTGGTGTGTTGCTGTCCTATTGCCTGAGTAGTCCAGTCCAGCAAGTCTATCAGACTGCCTTTTCCTTCCGCGCCGAACAACAAGGACAGCTCAAGCCCATCGACCGCCGGGCAGTGCAGGTACAAAAGGAGTACTGCAAGGCCGCCAAGGACCCCGACAGCAAGTATCACCATATTCCGGATAATGAGAATTGCCCGGCCAAATCAGCTCTTTTGTCGTATGGGCCCGTTGCGGCAGGGGCACCGACAGGGCGCGGGCGCTGGCCACACGCCCGGGCCCTATCGGGCAGGGTACACAAAATTACGGCACCCTGCCCGCCCTGTCTCGGAAGAGCGTCCAAAATCACGAAACCCTGCCTGCCCTGCCACAGTTCCAATTGCTTTTTCCTTTTTCCTTTTTATAAATTTCGGCACCCTGGTGCTCTGCCGGGTCTGGACCGGGAACACTTCCCAACCTGAGACTCTAAAAGAGTAGACTTTTTTTACCCCCCCCCTCATTGGGGGGGATTTGATCTAAAATGGGATAAAAAGATTCACACGCGCGCTCAGAAGAGCGCGGCGGAGCGGGCGGAAAGCCCGCAGAGTGGGTTGCCGGGGCATCCTCCGGGGGTAAGGGTACCTGGCGTGTGGCTCGCTTCCTTCAAGCAGCCCTCGGCGGTGCACGGGGACGCTGGGAAGAGTGCCATATCGATGGGGCTGAGAGCGCCCGCGGGGCGCTTCGATGCGGCCAAAGGCGAGAGCTTTGACACCAACGACGGGAGGCGCGCGGTCTCGTCATCGCCGGGCAGAGAATAGGTTATTTATAGAAGTATAGAAGAATAGCAAGCTTTTGATAGCTCTTGCAGATGTTCGAAATTCGAAAATGGAAACGCCAATAAGTTTCACCGGCTTTACCGACTTCACTCGAGAAACTAACGCCTGACGTCGACGTCCCGGTTCGCCCACCACGAACGGGCGTGAACACCGGAGTGCGTGCTGGGCTTAGCTCGGCTCGGCCGCGGCGGCGGCCTGCAAAAAGAAAAACCCCGGCGTTGGGCAGGTCCGTTGCACTCTTAAACCTTGGGCGTTGGGCAGGTCCGTTGCGCACGCTTTTCGTGCTGTGATTGGCCACCGGAGCTCTTCTTGCAGCGGCGCTTTGGTACTTCTGAGTCAAGGGTATCAGGGCGTATCTCACGGCTGATGTCTGACGCTCGTGGTCCGTTGGCATCGCGCCGTTGGGCGCCAGGGTCCGTTAGGCGCCCCGATAGAACAATCGCCCGCAAAGCGCCCCACGCTCAAGTGTCGGCCTATCGGCCTACGTCCTGTCCATCATGGGCGTGCGCGTGGCCATAGCCCTTGCGGAGGACCTGCCGCCCGCCGCGGCGGCCGCCACCGCTGGATTCCTTGACCTGCACCTTACGCGGGCGGGGCTGCAGGCGGAGCTGAGCCCGCCGGGCGCGCCGCGGTCCTACGTCCTTGTCACGGCGCCCGAGCTTGCTCTGGCCGAAGAGGCGGAGCGCGTGGGCCTTCTCAAGATGCGCAAGCCCGCACCGCCACTCAAGGGCTCGTCGTTGAAGCAACCCCACGCCGACGACGAAGCGGATGACGAGGGTTTTGCGCGCGGCTGGGGGCGGGAGGGGGTGTTCGACCTGGCCCTGGCGGACGAGTTTTGGGGATGGGGCGACCCGGGGGGCTTCTTCTTGCCGTGCGAGGAGGGCGAACTGCTCATGGGACTCATCGGGGCCGTGGTAGATGCGGACACGCTTGCGCCGCTCGAGACGCTCCTGGCTTGCGCGAACCGCCTGCCGCCGCGCGGGGGGGGGCGGGCGGCAGCGCTGGCGGCGGCGGAGGGATCGCTGCTGCGGGGCCTCGAGGCGGCGGGCCTTGTAGCCTTCGTTACGCCGCTGCATGACCCCACGGCGCGCGCCGCCCTGTCGCGGTCCAACTTCCGGGCCCTGCTCGCCCCCGTGGCCGAAGTCCACGCGTACTTTGGCGCCGAGGTGGCGCTCTACTTTGCTTGGATGAACTTTTTTACCATGTGGCTCGTGGGGCTCGGCGTGTTCGGCGCGGCCGTGTATGCACACCGCGAGCTCAACGGCTACACGGTGGACAACCACCCCTTGCTGCCCTTCTTTTCCCTGGCGGCGGCGGCGTGGGGCGTGGCCTTCATGGTCTGCTGGCGCCGGGCCGAGGCGCGCTGGGCCTTGAAGTTTGGAAGCCACGGCGCGCACGGGGCCGAGGTCGACACCGAGCCACCGCGGCCCGAGTTCGTGGGCGTGCCCGTCGTGAGCGCCGTCACCGGCAAGCAGGCAAGTTGTACGGGGCTGGGAGGTAACAACGCTTCGAAAATGCTCTTGGCATCGTTGGCTCAGCTCACCTCACTCACCTCACCCGATTTGCACAAATCACCCGGCTCGTAACTCCAGGTCCTCTTCTACCCGACCTGGAAGCGATGGTGCTCGTACGCGCTGTCGCTGGTCGTGTCGAGTGCTTTCCTCGCGGTCGCCGCGGCGGTTATCGTCGTCAGCCTCAACTTCCAGGGGTGAGCCCGTGCGCCCGTACGAAGATGTGCACAATATGGAGCGCCCTACCAGTCCCAGCACAGCCCTCCACTGAACACCGCACTCGGTGTCCATTACCGCGCCGACCCTCCGTCCATGGTCTCTTTTATTTTACTCCACTAGATGATGAACTCGCCAGGTACGTGCAGGACGTGGACCTTTGGCAGGAGCGCTTGGTGCACGTCCCCGCCGTCGCCGCGTGGTCCGCGCCCGGGGCCACCTTCGACCCCAACGGCTGCCTGTTCTTCGTGCCCACCATCGTCCACGTGCTGGTGATCATGGCCCTCAACACCGCCTACCGATCCGCCGCCGTCGCCCTCACGCGGGTGCGCTTCCTTAATCCGATAGCCTTGAAAGGATGAGAGAGATTTTTTTGCTCCGGCGATGTGCACTCGAGGCTATATGTTGAGTGTTCGGTCGTGCGCGAGCTGACTCCGATCGAGCACGCGCCTGCCTCCCGCTGCTGTGCTTTGTTTCGCTTAATTGTGCTTATTCTCTTTGGCTGCTCTGCTGCTTAGCTTGAGAATCACCCGACGGACACGGACTTTGCGAACGCGCTGGTGCTGAAGCGCTTTGCTTTCGAGTCCTTCGACAGCTTCATCCCCCTGTTCTACCTGGCGTTTGTGCAGTTCGACATCATCCGCGTCCGGTGAGCGCACAACCGCACCTACAAGATTCTGCAAGCGAGCTGCAGGGTGTTGCACCCAGTGCCGCGACTTTCGAACTCCTCGGGGCGCAAACTTCTCGGGGCGGACTCTCTAGCGCACACGCTTCTGCTTCTCTCGCTCCCCATCTCGTCTAACAACTTTTAAACCTTCGCACACAGGTCGGAGCTGGTTGCACTCTACACGGTGGACAGCGTGCGGCGCGTGGGCACAGAGGCGCTGCTGCCGCTGCTCACGCACAAGCTCAGCGCGTACGCCACCCGCCGCGCCCGGGCCAAGGCAAGCGGTAAACACAAAAAGGGCGACCAGGACAGCGGTAGATGCGGCGGCGGCGGTAGTGAGGCGGTGTGCTTGGAGCTGGAGGACGAAGAGTACGAACAGTTCGACGACTTCCTTGAGATGATCATCGAATTCGGATGTGAGTGCCTCTTCTGGGCCAGACGTAATGTGCTTCGTAATGTCGACCGGAGGTGGGCGTTTGTAGAAAAAAGGTGATGTTGGTGTGCTCCTTCACGCGCACACGCCCTGCGCCCGCTTCTCAGACGTGGTGCTCTTCGCATCGGCCTACCCTCTCGCGGCGGCGGTCTCGGTGGTCTGCAACATCGTCGAGCTCAAGTCCGACCTCTTCAAGCTTTGCTTCGTCAACCGGAGGCCGCCGCCCAAGCGGAGCGCCGACATGGGCACCTGGAACCTCCTGATCCGCTGCACCGTCTACCTCTCCATCGCCACCAACCTCTGCCTCTTCGCCTTCTCCTCCAAGCAAATGGCGGTCTGGTTCCCCGACCTGGACCAAGACCTGGCCCCCGCCGGCTTGCCAGGAACCGAAGAGGGCTTCGCGGGCTGCCTCGCCCCAGGCGGCGCTCTCACCGGCAGCGGCGGCGGCGCCAACCCGGCTTCTGCAACGGCGCGGCTTCTCGCGGCGACGGGTCTCTCGGGGAAGTACGGCGCGCTGGTCCTCATTCTCGTGGTAGAGCACGCGCTGGTGCTGGCGGCGGCCGTGGCGGAGGCGGCGGTGCCGCACGTGCCGCAAGACGTCCACGACGAGGTGGCCCGCGTCGCCCACCACCGCAAGGTCTTCGCCAAGAACGCCCTGCGCCTCAAGCACCGCGCTGCTGCCGCCGCCGCCGCCGCCGCCGCCGACGATGGCGACGACAACGACGATAAGGGGACGACCGCGAGAAAGGCTGCGCCGAAGGCTGCGCTGGCTGCCGGTGCTGCCTCTGCGAGCGATGCCGACGCCCTCGCCCACGGATCCTTCGCGCCAATCTTCGCCCCGCGAAGCCTGGCCGCATCTCCGGCGGCCGCATCTCCGGCGGGCAGCGAGCCCTCCTTGGGCAAGCCCCCCCTCGCGCCCGCGTCTAGGAAGAAGAAAAAGAAGAAGAAGGGCGCTGGTACTCTCACCAGCACCACCATCGAGTAGGACCCCGCACCTGCAGCTTAAGCCTTTCTGCCTGCGGCACCGAGCGCCCAATCAGAGAGCCCGAGAGCCCAGTGGAAGTATAATAAGGAAGTAATAGTCCGCCCCGATATAAAACTGGTGCCGGCCAGCTCATAGATCACTGAAGGACGGACGCGAAGGCGAGTTTTCTGGTGACATGTCTCTGTCAGCTGTCAGCATGAAACATTCGCTAACATGATGAATGATGACGTTCATCTAGCAGCTCGAGTGCCGTTCTGAATGTGGCGTTGGTGGCTCGGCATTGCGCATCACAAACCCGGAAATGCTCGCGCCTGACAGCACTGCTACGAGAGAAGTTGAGCTTGTGGCTCTTAAATGGTCACTTGAGTCGGGAAGCGCTGTAAAGGCATTCGCTCAGCTGGAGCGAACCGCAGAAGCCCGCCACTCCACCAGTAAAGAAACGCTCGCGAATAGCGTCCGCGGCTTTTGATACAAGATTCAGGGCAGCTCTATGATCGGGTGATCGCCGCGGCTTCACACCCACACCCACCCACCCAAGCGCCTTGCACACCCGCGCTCGCCCATACCTCCTCTCTCGACACTGACCTCACGCGCAACACACGCGCACCCCACTTCACCCCGCAGCACTGGCTTCTGTGCTATATGGGATTGTGCTAGTTCGAGTTCGAGTGATCGCCGCCGGAGGGGGGGGAGAGGGATGGGGGGGAGTGAGTTCAGCGGCCTGTGGAGCGCTCGCTCAAGTGCATGCTGGGCCCTCAAAACCGGGCATGATAGCAAGAAGGAATAATATGATCAGCCGGTGAGCGGCAGACAGACGGGCGGCCTCCTTTCTTCATGGCCCTCGACCCTGCCGCCTCAGACTGCTACGGAGCCGACTGTCGCCCCTGGCAGCCCGCCAAGCAT
>Ga0181573_10005642_pt1 | contig 10337 bp, 6 predicted proteins | sample 101ome_25_FD_148643 | JGI IMG/M metagenome (GOLD analysis project Ga0181573, IMG submission 148643) | Coastal salt marsh microbial communities from the Groves Creek Marsh, Skidaway Island, Georgia - 101409BT metaG (spades assembly) | ecosystem: Environmental > Aquatic > Marine > Intertidal zone...
CAATCTGCGGGCACGGTCGTCGGCGCTATGAGTGCAAGGAGTGCGGCGGGTCTCAAATCTGCGAGCACGGTCGTCTGCGCTCTCGGTGCAAGGAGTGCGGCGGGTCTCAAATCTGCGAGCACGGTCGTGAGCGCAATAAGTGCAAGGAGTGCGGTGGGTCTGGAATCTGCGAGCACGGTCGTCAGCGCTATGAGTGCAAGGAGTGTCGCGCGGCAAAGGCCAAACGGAGTTTGTAGCACTTCATCGCAAACGCCTACCGGTTCGTCCCTCACTGCGCCTCGGCCCAAGACTCCGACGCGCCGATGCACTCGCGAAAACCGTCCGCGCCGAGAAGAGCATGTCGTCACTCCGTCGACCTGGCTATTCCGTCGACCCGGCTACGCGTCCTAAAGTCCTCCCGACTGCATGGTCATGACCGTGCTCACGTACGCGACCGCGGCGTGCGCGTCACCGAACGCGACGTTCCCGAGTCCGTACGCCCCCACGCACTCCCCCGTGTTGACGTGCACGAGCGACCCGGCGCATGCTGCATCCGCGCGTCGCAGGCACTCCCCGATGGCCTCCGCGTACTCCGCCAATAACGCATCCGCGACGTTCACGTCGCGAACCGGCGCGTACTCGACCTCGCACACCAGCCCCGCGTACGTCCCCTGCGCGTTCTCCACCCGCCCGATCCTCACGGCGAAGTCGCCGCACCACCACCCGACGCCGTCCACCTTGCTCCTGTGCGCGACGGTGTGCGTCTTGCATCGCGCGAGGTACTCCTTCACCCTCGTCGTTCCCTCCATCACCTCCCGCTCCTTGCGCAGGACGACCACCCGCCTCTCGTTGGCGGCGGTGGGAGCCGACGACGTCTCTTTCGACGTTTCCGGATGGTCCACGAGCGTGCACGTGAAGACCTCGTCGGCGACGCCCGCGGCGGTGAGGGAGACGAACATCCCTTCCTCCGCGTTGACGTTCTTGCGACGCGCGCTCACCTCGGCGGTCCACCTGTGGACGCGGGAGTCGGTGGGGTTGAGCTCCGCGCGCACCGCCTCGCTCAGCGCGAGGTAACTCTTCATCGTCCGCTGCGCCGCGGGCTGCCGCCAATACATCACCCTCTTCGCCCCCATCGTCGTGCCCTAAAATCTATGCTCCGCCTCCGCACGCTCGTGCTGCTCTTCTCGTGATGAGATCCACGACACGGACCCGGCCGGTTCTTTCAAATCTCCGGTCAAAAAAAGCCCGCCAAACGCTGAGTTGTCGGCAGTTTTGACCGAGCGAGCTCCTGTTTGGGTCGCGAACCGTGATTTCGGTCTCGATCTGACCCGCGTGGGGATGACGTCAGACGTCTACTCGTGGTAAATAAAGAAGCGGGAGGTTTCAACGGGGTGAAGAGCGCGGCGGTGGGGGACGTGGAGGACACAACGCGCGAGGTCAAACCTCGAGCGACGCCGAAGGACTCTCAGCGGTCCAGATCGCCAGCGCACTTCTCCGGTGAAGAGTGCGAGCGTGCGCCCGTAACGCGCGGCACGGCCATTCCCGCGTTGATATTTTTGTGACACTGCCACAGACGGAGCAGGAAGGGAGGGCAACCTTTCCACGGCAACCACAGGAGCGGCCAAAGGGCGCGCGGCATGCATTCGCACGCGATGACGCTCCTCGTTCAGCCCATCGGCGTTAGGACGACCGCGGGAGCCGGATCTCGGCCCGGCGCGCGGCACGGCGGTCGCCCCGGCGCCGCTCCCGCGCCCCGCGCATGCTCCCGGTCGGAGCCACGACTCGGCGCCGAGGCGACCCGCGCGCGCTCCGTCAGGGCGCGCGTGTTCGCGCGTCGCGCGTCGCCGCGCGAGATCCGCCCCGTCCACCGCCTCGGCGATCACGTGCGTTTGGTCTCGCCCCAACACGCGGCGAGGGGCCCCTCCGCGGCGCACGCGGCGTCGAACCGCGACGACGACAAGGACGCGTCGAGCTCGTCGCCGTCCGGAACCTCCGGGGAGGATGCGACGTCGGGGGAGTCGGCGTCGACGGGCGCGGGTTCCGGCGCGGGCGCCAAGGACGACGCGAAAGCCGAGGATGATACCAAGACGTCGGCGATCGGCGCGGAGGCGGCGGCGAGCGGCCCGCCCGCGAGCAAGCTACGCGACGACGACAAGGGCAAGCGGGGGGCGTCCAAGGATCTCGACAAGATGGGGCGCCCGCGCGATTTCGGCACGTGGTTCCGGCTCCTCTTCCAGCCCATGCGCCTGTTCACCGTGGGCATGAACACCTTCCTCTTCTTCTTCGCCGCCAACCTGTTCCACAACCACCAGGACAAGGCGCCCGGCACGCACATGGTGCCCGTCACCTACAGCAGGTTCCTGGAGGATGTCAAGAACGACGAGGTCAAGTACCTGAAGGTTGACGGCGCCTACCTCACGTGGAAGCCCAAGACCCCTTACGTCATCAAGCGACCGGGCGTGGGGCCCATGGGCATGACCGAGGATAAGATCGAGGTGGCGTACAGCGCGGCGAGGCCCGAGGACGCCAGGGTGCCCTACGAGCAGCTCTCCAAGAACAAGGTTGAGTTTGGCGCGCTGGACAAGCGGTACCAGTCGCAGCGTAACCTCAACACGTTCATCACCGTCTTCATCGTGGGGCTCGCCATGGTCCAGTTCAGCCGGATGGGCCAGAACCGCGACGGCGCGAAGATGGGCGGCGGGATGATGCGAGGCATGGGCGGCGGCCCCAACACCAGCGCGGGGCGGATGACGGGCGGCAAGATGCGAGGCGCCCTGCCCCCGCCGTCCACGACGTTCAACGACGTCGCGGGCGTCGACGAGGCGAAGGAGGAGCTTCAGGAGATTGTCGACATCCTCAAGAGGCCCGAGCACTACACCAGGCTCGGCGCCAGGCCCCCGTGCGGCGTCCTGCTCGTGGGCGCGCCCGGCACCGGCAAGACCTTGCTCGCCAGGGCCGTCGCGGGCGAGGCTGGCGTTCCCTTCATCAGCGTCTCGGCGTCCGAGTTTGTGGAGCTGTACGTGGGCATGGGCGCGGCTCGCGTCAGGGACGTGTTCGCGCGCGCCAGGGAGCAGGCGCCCGCGATAGTGTTCATCGACGAGATCGACGCCGTCGCCAAGGGCAGGAGCGACGGGCGTTTGCGGGGCATGGGGAACGACGAGCGCGAGCAGACGCTCAACCAGCTGCTCACCGAGCTGGACGGCTTTGACGACGAGCACCTCGTCATCGTGCTCGCCGCGACGAACAGGGCGGACACCCTGGACAGCGCGCTGAAACGCCCCGGACGGTTCGATCGCACGGTGAGCGTGGAGCGTCCGGATAAGCAGGGGCGCAAAGAGATCCTCGGGGTTCACATCGGCGCGAGGAACTTGCCCTTGCGCGAGGGGCTGAACGTCGACGAGATTGCGTCGATGACGGCTGGGTTCACGGGCGCCGAGCTGGCGAACCTCGTGAACGAGGCGGCGCTGCTCGCGGGCAGGACCGGCGCCACCACCGTGGGCAAGGAAGACTTCGAGGCTGCGGTCCTTCGCACCGTGGCGGGCATCGAGAAGAAGAGGTCCATCCTGTCCGCGGCTGAGAAGGTCATCGTCTCGGCGCACGAGGTTGGCCACGCCGTCGTGGGCACCGCGGTGGGCAACCTCATCCCGGGAACGTCCAGGCCCGAGCAGCTGTCCATCGTGGCGCGAAGCGGCGGCGCACTCGGGTTCACCTACATCCCACCCGGCGAGGAGGACCGCAAGCTCATGTTCGCCGACGAGCTCCGCGGCCGGCTGGTCACCCTCATGGGCGGCAGAGCGGCGGAGATTGTCGCGTGCTCCAGGGTGTCCACCGGCGCGCTCGACGATATCCAGCGCGCGACCGACTTGGCGTACAAGTCCATCGCCGAGTACGGCCTATCGCCGACGGTCGGGCCCGTGTCCGTTCCCACGCTATCGGCGGGGGGCGGCCGCGAGGACATCTTCGGAGGCGGCGCGGACGCGTCGCAGGTTGAGCGCCAGGTGGAGGGCGAGGTCAAGGCGGCGCTCGTGTCGGCGCTCTACGTGGCGAAGGAGATACTCGTCGCGAACCGCAAGGTTCTCGACGACGTCACCGGGGAGCTGAGCGAGAAGGAGAAGGTCATGGGCGATGAGTTGCAGGCGTGGCTGGACGACGTCAAGGCGGTGCCCACGTTGGAGAGGTTCCTCAGGGGCGAGAACGTGCTGCCGCCGGAGGAGTCGCCGCTGTGGCACATGCTGCCGCTGCCGACGGTCGCGGGCGAGGACAAGCGGGGCGGGAACGGTCCCGCCGCGGGCGCGAGGTAGGTTGAGTCGAGTTCACGACGTTGAGGAGTGAGTGAGGGAGGGAGGGGCAACGCACGCTTGCTTGGCGACCGTCCGCCTGCGGGGAGGTCGCGAGTGTACGAGTAAACCATTGAGAGTTAGTTTTTCGATTTGAAGAAACCCATTTTTTGGAATGCGTTCCCTCTCCTCGGGGTGCCCACGTCGAATCGAAAACGGGATCCCGAACCAGGCTTGCGCGGTCTGGAAAGTTCCGCCAGCGTGGCAGTTCGCAATTTTGGAAATCCCTGATCCGGTGCCACGAATCCTCCCACGCCGATAGGAGACGACTCCTCAATTTGGGTTAAGAAAAGCGCAGTTTACGATCGTACGCCACTTGGAAAGAAAAAAGGTGCCATATCACCACCCACGGTCTGTTAACTCAGGAAGAAGGCGCTCAAACAGTCAAACGACGCTTCAGAGGGTTCTTTTCGATTGCCTTCTTTTTGGCGCGCGGAAGGCCACTTCGACGCGCGACGCACCGAGAGCGACCAGTTTCGCTCCATCGTCCACCGTCGCACAAAGATGTCGTACACCGTTTCATCCGCGATACACCACGCGGGCGTCGCCGCGCGCGCCCCCGCCCGCGGATCTCGCTCCGCATCGAGGCTCATGCCCGTCGTCCGGACACCCGCGCGTCATTCAAACGTCATGCGGTCCTCCAGGTCCTCCAGGTCCTCCCACGTCGCGCACGCGCAGTGGTTCGACGCCGGCTTCACCCAGGGCGGTCGGGGCGCTGTCGCAATGCCCTACTACAGCGCCGCGACCAACGGGCCCACCGCTGGGGATGAGCAGCCCGCCATCGACGTCGACGCCGTCGACGTCTCCACCGGCTCCGAGGGTGGCCCCGCGTCTCCTTGGCCGCAGTCCGCCGCGAGCAAGAACTCGGACAAGTGGGGCAACTTCGTCAGCTTCGGCTACCTCTTCATCAGCGCGGTCATCATGAACAACATCCTCTACACCTTCTTCCCCAACGGCCTCGGCGCCGCCATGGTGAAGCCGGCCGCGCTCAAAATCACCGAGCTCATGATTGCGCTCTCGTGCGCCATCCTCGCGGCGTGCGATTTCGGACCCCAGGCCGCCAAGCAGGTCCGCGGCGGCCTCCGCGCGCTCGACCAGGTGGGCGGCAACCGCGCCACCGCCCGCGACTTCCTCGGCCTCGTCCTCCTGAAGATCATCTTCGACGTCGTCGGCCTCGGCGCCTTTGCCGTGCCGCAGGCGCTCGTCCCGGACTTTATCCCGCGGTCTCTCGGCATCGCCGTCACCATGTTCGTGCACAGCGCGTTCGTCATCCACTGCGACGTCACGTTCGACGCGGAGGGCGTCATGCGGCCCATACCTGGTAAGATGAGGGAGCTCATCTCGTCTTTTGACCGCACTCTCGCGTTTCTCGCCTGCGCCGTGGCGATGGTCACCGACGTGTGGGTGGCGGGCATCAGCGCGGGACTGTTCACCGCGGGCGCGCTCTTCTTCAGCGCCGAGCACCTGTTCGGATTCGGCGCCAGCATGAAGAAGAAGTGATCGACGCGAACACACACGCACACGGAGAGGCAGAGAGAGGGTGGGGGGGAGGGGGGGCGACGAAATGAGTTTGCGGCGAAAAAAGGAGGAGGAAGCACACACCACCACAAAGGTAACACACGCTCAGAGCGAACAAGAACCTGCAATATTACGAAATGTCCTACTACGCCACTACTGGAGCCCGCCGTGGAGGTACATGTGCCGGAGTTCCTTCTTGTTGACCTTGCCCATCGCGTTCCTCGGAATCTTCCGCACCAGCTGGAACACCCTCGGAGCCTTGTACTCGGCCATGTTCCGTCGCGCCCACCGCGCCAGCTCGGAGGTATCTACATAGCCCTCTACATGGCCCTCCTCCTCCTTCAGCGCCGTCAGCGCGACGCCAATCTCGCCGTACGCGTCGTCGGGGACGCCAAACACCGCCACCTCGGCGATCGCCGGGTGCTCCAGCAGCTTAGCCTCCGTCTCCAGCGCGCTCACCTTGAATCCCCCAGTCTTGATGATGTCCACCGACGTTCGCCCCAGTATTCGCCAGTACCCGCCCCTCTCCCTCACCGCCGTGTCCCCGGTGCGAAAGAACCCATCCGGGGTGAACGACGACGCGGTGACGTCCGGCTTGTTCCAGTACCCGACGAACACGCTCGGTCCCCTGACCAGCAGCTCGCCCGGGCCCTCCTCGACGTCCTCGAACCCCGCCCCGCCCGCCCCCCCCCCACCGACCGAGTCCGTCGCATCCGAACCGACTCGCGCGTCCGTCGCATCGTGACCGACTCGCGAGTCCGTCGCATCGTGACTGACCCGCTCATCGTGACCGACTCGCTCATCGTGACCGACTCGCTCCGTCCTCACCTCCACCCCCGGGAGGGGCGTGCCCACGGTCCCCGCGCGCCTCTCCCCGCGCAGAGGGTTACTCAGCGCCATGCCAATCTCCGTCATGCCGTACCGCTCCAGCGGGACGACGTCGGCGCCCGTCTCCGTCATCCACGCGCGCGCCACGGGCTCCGGCAACGACGCGGACCCGCTCACCGTCAGCCGCAGAGACCTCGCCGCGGCGGCTGACGCGGTCGCTTCGGCGACGTTCCGCCTCCTCTTGAACCCCTCCAGCGTCCGCAGCATCATCACGTACATCGTCGGGACGCCCATGAACACGGTCACCGGCGCCCGCCCTGCGTCGTCGCGGAGCCTCGCCCACGCGGCGCGGGGCGCGAAGGACGAGTCGCCGGCGAACTCGACCGTCGCCCCCGTCGCCGCCGCGCACGCCCAACCGTTGACGAGCCCGTGTACGTGGTGCAGGGGCAGCGCGTGATACATGCGATCGGACGGGGACCAATCCCACGCGTTCATCAGCGCGGTGCACTGCGCAGCGAGCGAGCCGTGCGTGTGAAGCGCGCCCTTGGGTGAACCGGTGGTGCCGCTGGTGTAGATGATGAGCGCTCCGTCGCTCGGCGCGTTGACGATGGCGCCCTCATCGATTGAATCGATCGCCTCTCCGCGAACGCGAGCGCCTCTCGAATGCGAAAGCTCCCCCCTCGCGGCGCCGTCGCGTTCGCCCACCCTGGCGACGCTGACCATCCGTCGCACGCCGACGCTCGTCAGAAAATCGAACGTCTCCTCCATCGACGAAGTTCCATCGGGGTCGTCGTCGCCCCGTTCCGGGATGTGCACAAACACGGACGCGCCCGAGTCTGTCAGCACGTGCGTCGTCTCCGCCTTGGTGTGGTTCCGCGCGATGGGCACGGCGATCGCGCCGCACATCCACGTCGCCTTCATCGCCACGTCGAACTCCGGCCCGGGAATCGCGGATATGGCGACCCTCGCGCCCCTCAGCGCGTCCGCGGGCGGGGGCTCGTGCGCCATCACCTCGTCCCCCGCCGCACCCTCGCGTCCGTCGTCGCGCATCGTCGCGAAGGTGGCGCGCATGGAGTCCGCGAGCGCGTCGGCGTGCGCCAGAAGCGTCCCGTACGTGACTTCGACACCCCGCGGGGACACCACCGCGACGTCGGCCGGCCGCTCGGTCGCCACGTCCGCGAGCCTTTCGCCGAGGGAGTCGAACGAGTACCGAGCCGGGGAGTCGGCACCGAGGGATCCGCCGGACGAGACCCACCGCGCGAGGTTGGGACGAACCGCGGTCGACGCCCCGAACGACGCGAGGCGGCGAGCCGTGACCGCGAGCATCGCCGGTAACATCTCGTCCGGTGGGTGAGCGCGTGTGGAGCCCCCGCCGGCTCCTCCCGCGTCCTCCGCCCACCGAGACGACCCGACTGTGAACAAGACCTCACGTCGATTCCCGGTTGTCTCTCTCTCCACTCGGCTGCCGGACGACCGCGGCGGTTTTCCGTTTTCCGGGCTTTTCTTTTTCGCCCTCGGTTCCCGAACCCTCGGTGTGTCACGGTGCGGTGTATCACTGCCAGTTTACATCCACCAATCGGAACACGCGGATTTGAATTCGGGAATAATCGATCAACCGACTAAATATCTCACCATCTGCCATAGGCGCCGACCCACCTTCGTCATAATGCGCCGTTTGGGTGACTAAAAGATCTCTGATTTGACGCGGAGACGGGACCCTTGGCTGCTCTCCGCCTCTAAAAAGGCGCCGCGAACCCGATGGTCATCCACTTAGTTCGTAGACCGTTCACGGTACAGCGCGTCGAGCATCAAAAAAGATGTCTCTTCCCCTCAGCTTCTACAAGAGCACCATGGCCGGGTCTTTCGCCGCGGGCGGCGTCGAGACCCCCATGTCTCGCGCCGTGCCCGCGACCTTCACCCAGCAGGTCACCGCCAACTTCATGGCTCCCGCTAAGAAGGAGTTCTCCATGGTTGCGTTCCTGAAGGATCTCGCGGTGGTGAGTAATGCGCCCGCGCCGACCTAGAACGACCCGGTCTCGATGGACGTATCGCGTGGTGGATACCCTCACCAATCATCGCGCGTGTTACCGGTGCCGGGAACGCCGTCACGGGGGGCAAAACGCGCGCATCACGCAAGGGCTTTCGCGCGGATTTTTTCCCATCCGGCCCACGGACAGCTGGGCCGCAGTGCGATATTTTTTGTCGCCGCCGACGCGCCGAGGGAAACTTGCGCCGATCGGCACGAACGACCGCGCTGAACCCCGACCTTTCGCCCTCACCAATCGACTGACCGCTCTATCCTCACCCCCGATGAACGAAACAGGGTGGCGTCTCCGGCTCCATCGCCAAGACCGCGACCGCCCCCATCGAGCGCGTCAAGCTCCTCATCCAGACCCAGGATGCCAACCCCAAGATAATGTCCGGCGAGGTTCCCCGCTACACCGGCATCGTCAACTGCTTCACCCGCGTCTCCGCGGAGCAGGGCTTCGGCTCCTTCTGGCGCGGTAACATGGCCAACATCGTCCGCTACTTCCCCACCCAGGCGTTCAACTTCGCCTTCAAGGACACCATCAAGGAGATGTTCCCCTCCTACAGCCCCAAGACGGATTTCTGGCCGTTCTTCGCGGTGAACATGGCCTCCGGCGGCCTCGCGGGCGCGGGCTCCCTGCTCATCGTCTACCCTCTCGATTTCGCGCGTACCCGCCTCGCCGCGGACGTCGGCTCCGGAAAGGGCCGCGAGTTCAACGGCCTCATCGACTGCCTCACCAAGGTTGCCAAGCGCTCGGGCCCCATGTCGCTCTACCAGGGCTTCGGCGTCTCCGTGCAGGGCATCATCGTGTACCGCGGCGCCTACTTCGGCCTCTACGATACCGGCAAGGGTGCGCTCCTCACCAAGGACTCCTCCATCGTCGCCAAGTTCGTCGTCGCGCAGGTTGCCACCAACGCCGCGGGCGTCCTCTCCTACCCCTTCGACACGGTTCGCCGTCGCCTCATGATGACCTCCGGAGGCAAGAAGCTCTACAACGGCACCCTCGACGCTTTCGTCAAGATCTACTCGCAGGAGGGCGCTGGCGCCTTCTTCAAGGGTGCCTTCTCCAACGTCCTCCGTGGCGTCGGCGGCGCGCTCGTGCTCATCATGTACGACGAGATCAAGGCGCTCATCGCGTAATCTGGTTGGGCGGTCGGAAACCGAATGGGGGCGCGCGGGCGCCAGCGTCGGTCTCCTTAGGATGTATTTGATTGATGACGCGGGACGTGGAGCGCATCGGAGGCGCCCCCGCGGCAAAAAAAGTTTTTGTGCAATGTATCACCGGCGTCGAACAGGTGCTCGAGCTCGTCGGGACGGAGGATGATTACCCTTTGAGGTTAACTTTAAAACCGAGGGCCATCCGCGCTCGACGCTCGGCACCCGGGCGACTCGCCGCACGAACCGTAGGATTCTTCAGCCGGCGCGCGGGGCGGGCGGGGGCGGTGCACGAACCGACCCGCCGCCCCGCGCAGTCGGCGGGCAACATGTAGTATCTCAATATCACACAATTTTGTTTCAAGCGCCGGCGCGACGTCTGAGCCTCGAGCCTGCTTTGTCCATCGAAAAAATATGCGACCGCCTGCCCGTGCAGAGAGATGGATGCCTCACTTTCGAAGAGCCCAATTTAAGAGGGCGCGCCGCGGTGG
>Ga0181573_10005644_pt1 | contig 10337 bp, 6 predicted proteins | sample 101ome_25_FD_148643 | JGI IMG/M metagenome (GOLD analysis project Ga0181573, IMG submission 148643) | Coastal salt marsh microbial communities from the Groves Creek Marsh, Skidaway Island, Georgia - 101409BT metaG (spades assembly) | ecosystem: Environmental > Aquatic > Marine > Intertidal zone...
CGCCTTCGCCCGCCCCCTCGCCTTCGCCCGCCCCCTCGCCTTCGCCCGCCCCCTCGCCTTCGCCCGCCCCCTCGCCTTCGCCCGCCCCCTCGCCTTCGCCCTCGAGTGAGCATCCCTCTCCCCCACCCGCGGAGGGGCCTGAACCAGAGCCGGACCCGGAGGCAGAGGCGGCGGGGGCGGCGGGGGCTGCCGGGGCGGGAGCAGGGGCGTCAGCCGTGGCGACGGCGGCTCCACCGTGGGCGCCTTCGGCGGATCCGGCGGTGCCAAGGGCCCCGAGACCCGCGGGAGGGGCGCGGAGAGCCTCTCCCCTGTCCTTTGCGGCAGCGGAGACTGGCAGCAACCCCGGCGGAGCATTGGTGGGGGCGTCCCTGGGGTTGCCCCAGGCCCCTCCGCCCATGTCCCGGACCCCCCGCGGCGCTTCCCCCTGCCACCCGAGGCCGCCACGGCGCAGCAGGCCTGCGGTGAGAGTGGCCGTGACCTCGGGTCGACTACCGAAGTGGGCGGTGGCCCCCGGATCGCCGCGCGGCCGTTCGAATCCGTCGCCGCCACCGGCAAGGGCCCCCGCCGCCGTCTCGGCCGGAGCTGGCCCCGCCGATGTGCCAGGGTGGTGGTGATGCCCGCCTGTGACGCCGCGGCCGTCGGTGCCGTCAGGATTGACGACACCCTGCGACGTGCCGTCGCCCTCGGCAGCGCCGCCGGCGACGCCGGGCCCAACGCCCCCGGGGACAGGCGCGGGGGGGGTGTCGTTGCGGCGCTGCCGTGGCGGCTCGGATCTGTCGCCGTCGTGGTCGTCGGGGTCGCCACCGAGGCCGGTGACTCCGATCGGCGGTTGAGGAGAGGGAGCCCGGTCGACGCGCGCGGTCGCCTTACGTCCATTGGGCGCCATTCCCACGGCTGGCTCGGCCCCTGTCCACCACGGACCCCCCCCCGGTTCTGGCTCCTCCCTCCTCCCGGCCCGCTTGGGCCGGGCCGTCGCCATTGTCCCTGACACGTCCCCCCCCTCGGCCCCGCCGCCAACCCCACCGTCGCCATCCCCACGTTCGACGAGGGCCCACCCTCCGAGGGAGGAGCGGGCTACACTAGGTGCACGGCGAGGGGCTCTGCCGGCACCGCCGCCCGTGGGTGTCCCGCCGACGCCATCGCGATCCGCGGCAAAGGTCTCACGGCCGCTGCCGCGGGCGGGGACGGCGACGCGGGCACCGCCGCCCCCTAATGTGGCAGCCCCGGCGTGGGGGCGGGGAGAGTCGGCCGCCCCGACGCGGCCGCCGGCGTCGCTACCGCTCCGACGGGCGCCCCCGCTGCCGCGGAGGCCAACGCCGCTGCCGCCGACCAAGCGGTTCCGCTCTGGGGGGGAAGGGACCCCGGGGGGTTGTCTGCCCCCCCAGGCGGGTGTAGCCCCCGCACGGGGCAGTCCCCCCTCGGCGATGGACTCGCGGTGAGCGGGGCGACGGGGGACGGGGCCGGTTACGGCGGCGGTGGCAGCGGCTTCCACCACCAGGGCGGCTGGAGCAGCGCCTGTGGCGGCAGCCGACCGTGCCGGACCCGCACCCCGGTCGTCGTCCACGCTGGCCCTTTCGGCCCGCCCGTTCTCGTCCCCCCCCCCCTCCCCCTCCGGGGTCGTCAGGGCCGGCGGGGGGTCGCCCTGGGCGACGGCGACGGCGGGGCGGGGGGGGGGGGGGGGGGGGGGGGGGGGGGGCGGAAGCTCACCCCCGTGCCATCGTCGGCCGAGGCGTCGTCGGTTTCACCGGGGCCGGCGGCGACGGCGGCGGCGTTGGTGCCGGCGGGGCATGTTTTGTCAGCGGCGTCGGCGGGGACGCCAGCATCGGCGTCGGCGGCAGCGGCCGAGGCGGACGCGCGGCCCCGGCGGCGGCTTGCCTGCGCCGAGGGGAGGCTGACGCCGGCGGCGTCGCCGTCGACCGATGCGGCGGCCGCGGGGGAGAGGCCGGCTCGGGACGCGAGGGCAGCATCCCGGGGAGGCGAGGCGGCGGCTGCGGTGGCGACGGCGGCGGCCCTGGCGGCACCGCTTCGGGCACGCGAAGCACGAGCCGAGGCGCGGCGGGGGGTCACGGCGGCGGCGGCCTTGGGGGCGGCAGCGCGGCGGGGCCGGGCGGGACCGGCAGCGGCGGCGGGACCGGCCGAGGCTGTCTTGGCGGCGGCGCGCGATCGGGTCTGAGGGGGAGGCGGGGCCGGCGGGGGGGCGGCGGCGCGGCGCTTGCGGGCCCCGCCGGCTACGGTGGCGGCTCCGGAAGCCGCAGCGGCCGAGCAGCCCTGGCACGCGTGGTCCCTGCGGATCAAAGGGGGAGCGGTGGGGGTCGTGGCCTCGTCGTACCAACCAAAACTGTCGAAGGTCGCTTTCGACGGGGAAAACTCGCCCGCATGCACACTTAGATACTGGGTGCGCCACACAGCGCCGTTTTGGAGGCATAGTGGCGTGGAAGACGTGGCTGCCGAGCCAGGGGGTGGCGCCACCAGTCGGGGCGTGGGTGAGCCTCCGCTGAGTATGCGAGAGGGCGCCGCCACGGGGTATTCGAGGAAAATAGTCTCCGGATCTCGGCAGATCCTCTCCTGGTTCGCAGGGGGCGGCTATCGGTCAATATCGGAAAACTTTGCCACGAGGTTCGACTCGACGGACGACGAGGGACGTATGCCCTGAAATGATTTCCGACAGCCTCGCAAGCTCAATGAGGTGAGATCAGGCGCGCGTTCATGCCTGGGAGGGGGGGGGGTGAGAGCCCCCCAATTCTCCCGAGGCAGTTGTGGGGACAGGGCATCAGTGCGCTTTTGCCAGGACCTTGGCTGGGCTCTACGGGAATGTCGACGAAGTGTTGTGGGCTGCCGATTTCGATGCTGAATATCGTTGCCTACCTCAATCCCTTCCATGCTCTCGTCGCCGTCTTCGCCCTCGTCGTAGTCGTCGTCGCGGCCTCGCAGAGATGCCGCCACCGCCCTCTGTTGCCGGCCGATAGCCCCACCCTCCGCCGTGCCGCCGCCTCCGCCGCGTCGATGCGGGAGATGGTCTCCGCCGACTCTCACCCCCTCCACCACCATGCGTGGCGCGACCTGCCTGCCCCGCCCCCCTGCGCCGTTGCGTGCGGTGCGTGCGGCAGGGGCCTGGATGCGCACCCTCCCCGCGACCGTGGCCGGCCCGCCGGTGCCCCCTCCTCATCCCGCCGCCCCCGCCACCGTCGTGCCGGGTCCTCCGGCCTCCAGGCCGCCTTTCGGCGCTGGGGCGAAGCGACGGGCGGCGGAAGGGTGTTTCGTGCCCGGGCGTCGCGAGCGTGGGCGTGGCACTGCCACGCCGGCCTCGCCCTCGTCCGTGCCCTGACCCTGTCCCTCGTTCTCCTCTCGTCGCCCCCTCGGGCCGCTCTCAGGGCCATCGGCCGCGGCGTCGATCCGATGGCCGCCGTGACCCTACTTGTGCGACTCGCGACCGGAAGGCCGCGGCTCCGATCCTGCGAGATTTGTGGACTCGTGGCCCATCGCGGCGAGCCGGGGGCTGCCCCAAGCCCCCCTCTGCCCTTTCCTCCCCCCTTTTCACGCTCTTTCCTCCCCCTTCTTCACTTTCTTCCCCCATCCACCCTTTACTCCCCCTTTCCCTTCTCCTCTCCTCTCTCTTCCCCCCCGGACGTCCCCTTTCACCTCAACCTTCCCGTCTCCCCCCCCCCTTCCCCCCCCCTCCCCCCCCCCCCCCCCTTCAGTTTGCGCTGGGGCCCCCGGCGGCGGGGGTCGGTCGGCACTGCCCGGGTGCCGGCCCCCTGTGGGCGGGGGGGGTGGGCACCACTGGCTTCCAGCGGGTTGCAGCGACTGGGAGGGTGCGGGGACGGGCGTTCCGGGGGGCCCGTCGGGTCCACCGTTGTCGCTGTCTAGGACGGAGCCTCCCCGGGGCGCGGCGTTGGCGTCGGGCCGCGCGAGCGGACCGCAGCCCGAATCGCCCCGCGGGCGGGGCCCCTTTTTTCGGCGGCGACGGCTCGCCGGATCGAACGTGGCAACCGGCGCCGCGTTGGCAGATTTAAATCCGTCGGGCATGCCGCCGCCGCGCCCGCCCCATGCCAGGGGGGTGGTCGATCGCGTTCTGGCGGCGGCGAATCGACCTTACGCTCCAGGTGACGTGCCTCCGCCCCTTACCACAGCACCGCGTTGCATCGGCTGCGGAGAGGGCCTCCCCTCGCCCGCGCCCCCTCCGACGGACGCTGGTGCGGCGACGGCGGTCGACGCGTTTGAAACCGCTGACGAGATGGATCAAAACGCGGTGGCGGTCGCCGTTTGGGCCTGTTCCTGCTGTGGGGAGGCCGCTCACGCCCAATGCGCGATTCGACCCCGGCCGGAGTCGCCTCGTCTTTGTTCCACCCCACGGAGGCAGTCGACCGCTGCGGCAGACGTGGCCGGTGAGGAGCCCGCCACTGCTTGCTCTAGTCGAGCTGCGTCGCCCGAGCCCCCTGCAGTTGGCCCCGGCCCCGTTGGCCCCCGTCTGAGATCTGGAGCCTTCGCCCGCGCCGCGTCAGCCTCTCTCCGCGGCCGGCGGCGGCCCGCCGAGACGCAGCGGAGGGGGTCGCCGACTAAGCCGGCTCCGCGGACCGTCGACCCCTCCTCCCTGCCGCCGGCGGTGGCAGACTCGAACGTGACGGCTGTGGCGGCGGAGTCCCATGCGGATGTCCCTCTTTGGCGCCTTCAACCGCCTCTCGACGTGTGGACATGCCGCCTCGGCCCAATGGCCCCCGCCATCCTCGCCCCCTCGCGTCTCGCCGTGTTTGAATCCAACTCCTGCGCCGGTGCCGCTAAACCGGGGCTCGTCGGGGTCTCGTCTGGGGACCTTCCTCTCCCCCCTTTCCCCCCGGAGTGGCTTTCTGGGAGAAGGCGGGACAGAGCCGTCGGACTGGCTCTAGCCGCCGTGGCTGGGGGCGTCGCAGGTGTCGCGGGGAGGACGGCGCAGGCAGCGGCGGCCCCGGCGTGGGCGGCGGCTTGGGCAGTGGGGCGGGCGCGGGGGGCGGCGGGGTCGTCAGCTGGGTCGCCCGAGACGTCCATCCCCTCCTGCGGGGAGTACCCCGCGTTGGGGCAGCCGAGGAGCGAGGCGCCACGGCTTCGACCGGGGTCACCCCCCGCGCCACTCTGCCCCCCCTCTGGCGACAGAGGCGGCGATGAAGGTGACGGCAAGGACGGCCACGGCAACGGACCGGCAGCCAAGACATCCCGCCGGGCCGCGACGGCATCGGACCTCCCCTCCCCCCCCCTCCCCTCCGCCCCCCTTCCCTCGCCCCGGACGCTCCTCTCGACCCGGGCCCTCTCCGCCTCGGCCTCAGCAATTGCCCCGGCGGGGCCGCCGACGTCTCCCTCGCCCCCGGCGCCATTTCCCTTTCAGTTTCTCGGGGACGACGACTCGACATTCCCACCCGACGGCGGTGGCAGCGGCGGTGGTGGATATGGACACTGTGGCAGAGTCGAACGTGGCAATGCGGATTCGCATGCCCACTCTTCGCGCCCCCTCCTGGTCTTTGTCAATCCCCGGTCCGGAGGAAAGGAGGGTCAACGAATACGAGGGAGGCTTCGGCGACTTCTCAATCCTGCCCAGGCGAATGAAACGGAAGGGGAGAGACGTGGGGGAGGAACCGCCCCGGTGTCCGACCCCCCGTATGTTGTTCCGCCCCGTTTCTGACCCTCTCCAACCCCCCCATCCCATCCAGGTCGTCTCCCTGCCCGGCCCCCGCGGAGAGGGCCCCGAGGCCGCCCTTCGGGCCCTGTGGAGGGTCCCGAACCTCGCTCTGCTGGCCGTTGGGGGGGATGGCACGGCCGCCTGGGTGGCAGGTGCGTGCGCCCGCTTGGCCGCCGAGATGACGGCGGGCGGCGGTGGGGACGAGTCCGGCGCCGCCCCCGGTTCTCCCGCCCCCCCCCTGGCCATTTTACCCCTCGGTACCGGCAACGACCTCAGTCGCACCCTGGGATGGGGCGGTGGCGGACCCGGGTGGGAGGGCGCGGGGCTCGGGGGGGGGTCGCCGGGGTCTGCGGGGGGGCCCCCGTCGGGGTCCCTCCCGGCACGACTCCTCCTGGCCGCCTCTCCCTCAGGATCCACCGCGGGAGGGCTCGACCGGTGGTGCGTCGAGGTGCGGAGTCGTCAGAGCTCCGGCGTGGACGACGGGGGCCCGATGCCGGCGCCGATGCCCGCGAGCCCCCGCCTCCGCCCCCCCCTCCCCCCTCCCCCTCCCCCCACCCTGCACTTTCTCAACTACCTCGGGTGCGGGCTTGACGGACGCCTCGCCGCGGCTTTTCACGCTCTCCGAGAGGCCCACCCCCTCGTCTTCTCAACCACCCTGGGGAACAAGGCGTGTTACGCCCTTCTCGGGGCTGTGGACCTCTGGGAGAGGGACTGGCGGGGGGAGAGGCAGGGGTGGCGGAGGGGGAAGGGGGGGAGTGGGGAGGCGGGTGTGGGAGGAGGGCGGGGAGGGGAGGCGTGGTCGCTGACGGGAAGGGGTCCGAGGGCGCTCAGGGACCGGGTGCAGCTGTGGGCTTGGCGGGGGGGGGGGGGGCCGGCGGGCGCCGCGGGGGAGCCGACGTACGACGTCGGCGGCAGCGGACCCGGAGCCGGTGGCCGAGGGTGGGTTGAGATCATGGTCCCCGCCGATGCCGAGGGAGTCGTTCTTCTCAACATACCCAGTTACATGGGTGGGGCGGATTTGTGGGGATTGGCACGGTCTCACCACGGGGACAGGGGTGGCGGCGGGGGGGCGCCTGTGGCGCAGCTGGAAGGCGCGGGCGCCTACGGCGCCGGAGGAGACGGCGGCGACGGCAAGGTTGACCGCGGTGGCGAAGGGGCCGCTCCGGACCTTCCAGGGGGCTCGGCCGCCCTCAAGGCCGCCGCCCGTCGCCGCCGGAAGCTGGGCCGTCGCGCCGCCGCCGCAGCCTCAACGGCCGCTGCTGCAGCGCGACGGCCCAGCAAGGTCCCGGCTGCCGCCACCTCGGCCGCCGCCGCCGTCTCCGCCCCCGCGGACAGACCCCCCGGATGGCCCCCTCAGCGATGCGACGACGGACTTCTCGAGGCCGTCGCCGTCCGCGGCCCCCCTCACCTCGGCCTCATCCGGCTCGGCCTCGCGGCCCCCTTCCCGCTCGCCCAAGCGCGGGCGTTCCGGCTGGAGGTGGCGTCGGGGGCGCGGCTGCCGTGCCAGGCCGACGGAGAGCCCTCGGCCCTTGCAGGGCCCGCCACGGTTGTCGTGCGGCGAGCGGGGACGATTGGAGTGCTCCGTAGGAGGGTGCAGGGGGAGGAAGAGGGGGGGGGGGAGGAAGAGCAATGATCAATCCGCGCCGTCTCGTCCCCGGACCCCGTCGCCACCCGCCTCCCGTCCGGCGACCAAGCTACTCTGCAGACCCAATTTCCGTGCCCCTCGAGCGCGCGGACGACTTCGCCCGTGGTCGCGTCCCAGATCCGCGCCGTCCTGTCCGAGGACCCCGTCGCCACCTGCCTCCCGTCCGGCGACCAAGCCACGCTGTAGACCCTACCTCTGTGCCCCTGGAGCTGCATGGTGGCGCCCGCATCAACCAGGGCCCGGACGACGCCGTCGGCGGTGCCCACGTCCTACGGGCGGAGGGGAGAGGAAAAACGGCTGGTCGCATCCAGCCGAGGCTACCCGTGGGCGACCATTCCGTTCGGGAGGTTCCCCTCGGGCAGCCCACCGTGGCGACCCGCGGCCTCTGCTGCCACTCCCTCTTCCCTTTTCGACGTCACACTTCGAGGTCCATATCATCCCCGGCACCGACCTCGGCCGCGTCCCGGCGGTAGGCAACGCTGCCCCGCACGGCATGCCCCCCCCCCCGGGTGGAAAAGGCCCGGAGGGGCACCTCGCTTCGAAGCCGGCCGTCAATCTCGCGCTCGCCAGTGTCCTCCCAACCCACGGGCACGGCAAGTGAGGGCAGGCCAGGAAGGTCTCGCGAGTCGGCGTAGGCGAGAACGTCGAAGCTGCAGGGCTCATCTAAGAGAGGTAGAAAGGCCACGCTGGCCGTGATCTGCCGCACCAGCGCGGCGATCTCCTTGCGGACGTCGTCGTCAGTCCTGCCGTCGTCCACGTTCGAATAGGTGGCAGCAGAGGCGGCAGTGTCAGCTCCTGCCTCCGATGTGGAAGGCGCCCCGCTCGGGTTAGAGTTCGTCGTTTCGACATCGAACGCCCAACGCTCCAGGGCCTCGCCCGACGGCACGGCGGCAATGACAACAACAAGCCGTCGGAGGCGGCCGGAATGGAGCCATTCGCACGCCTGGCTGAGGACACCATCGAGGTAGCCCGAGACTGCGGGGTCCGACAGGGTCATCAGGGCCAGACCGTACTTGCGCTGGCTGACGAAGGCCTCGGGGGGGTAGATGCCGCGCTGAAAGAGGATGCTGCAGGGGAGGGGTCAGGGGAGGGGGTGCTGTGTTCGGGCGCCTAGGCCACAGTCGCAGGCCGTTTTTGCGCCTGTTGTCGGCGTTGACGCCCCGTGGGACGATGCTCCCATCCCGCTGGCCTGTTGACGGCATACCCGAAAAATTCTCTCACAGTGCGCTCCGAGGCGCGGAGTGTGGCCGTGGCTCGGAGGGGCGGGTCGCTCGACGTCATGTTTTGTGTTTGGCGGGCCGAGGCGAAGCGCGGGCGAAGTTTGGACGATCAAGACTGCACCAAGACGGCCTCTCAAGTCGTTTCGCGTCTTATGAGCTGGAGGACGGCCGTGGGGGAATGTAGACTGGCGAGCCCTCGTGACGGCGGGCAGCCGAGAGCCCGGCCGATGCCAGACGGGAGAAAGGCAGCCTGCGGCCCCCACCTCGGTCTCCAGCCGAACAGCGGCAGGCGGCTCGCCCAAGGTGAGAGAGAAAGAGCCTCAGCGGAACCCGTGTAGCCCGCCGCGCCCATTGCCGGCCGCCGTCACTCTGTGGCGAAGCGGCTGGGCCGATTCGTCGCTCGCATCCGCGACACAAGCCCGCTGCGTCCCGTAGGGCACCCTCGTGACCCAACGGCGCGCCCTGGCGCCCACCTTATGCGTCGTTCGAGATGGCCTGGGCTCTGCGCCGCCCTCCTCGGACACGGCTCGGCTCGTTCCTCAGGTGGCGCGGCCCACGAACCCTCGTTTCTCGCCTTCCGCCCTCGCCTCGCCGACCCGCGACGCTGTCGCTGCGCTCTCGTCGAGCCCGAGGGACCGGCGGCTTCGCTCTTCTGACGACTTTGCGTTCTTTCTGATCGATCGAGATGGCCAGCTGTTGTGTGTCGTGGCTTTAAGGCCTTGCGGATTGGCTCGAAACTCTCCGAGCGCTGCGCGGGACGGACTGAGCCGGCCGCCGACCCTGGCCGCCGGCCCTCCCGGCTCGCTCGTGGTCGCCCCAATCTCGGTGATCGCCTCACGGCCTTTTTCATGAGATATGATTGCTCGCCGGCGGGGTATCCGCCATCGACGCCTCCCGTCGCGCCGCCGGGACGCTGCGTCTGCGGCGGGCGAGGCCTCGAGCCTCTCGACCACCGAGGCGCCGACCCCGCCCACCTCCGCTGAGCCACGGCCTCCCGAGCCCGCGGGGTCGAGCCGCGAACCCTCTCGCGCCAGCAGTCAGAACCGCGGCGTGGATCCCCGCCGCCTTCCCCGCCCCCTCGGCCCTTGATCCCTGCCTCCCGCCAACCTCCCTCCTCCGCTCCCTCCCTTCTTTCCACAGCACCGCCCGGAGCGCTAGCGATGAAGCTCATCAGCACCAAGGCGGAGTTGACCATCCCCGAGGGGGTGACGGTCACCGTCAAGGCCCGCAAGGTCGACGTCAAGGGCCCCCGCGGCACCTTGTCGATGGATTTCCGCCACGCAGCTGTCGACATGCACATTGCTGATGGCAAGCTCAAGGTCGAAAAGTGCTTCGCCAAGTCTAAGGAGCGCGCCGTCATCCGCACCATCGTAAGCCACGTGGGCAACCTCATCACAGGCGTTACCAAGGGGTTCGCCTACCGCATGCGCCTTGTCTACCAGCACTTCCCCATCAACTTCACCGTGTCCGACAATGAGGAGACGGTCGAGATCCGCAACTTCCTCGGCGAGAAGCGCGTGCGGATCATCAAGCTCCTGCCCGGCGTCAAGGCCAAGAAGAGCGAGGACGTCAAGGACCAGATCGAGCTCTACGGGTCTGACATCAAGAACGTTTCGCGGTCATGCGCGCTGATCTCTCAGCAGTGCATGGTGAAGGGGGGGAAGGACATCCGCAAGTTCCTTGACGGCATCTACGTGTCGCAGTGGGGGATTCTGGGGGAGCTGGAGGGGAACTGAGGATGCCGAAAATGGAAAGGATGGGGAGAGGTCATGTTGGACTTCGCTCCGCTCTTTCCCCCCCCCCCCCCCCCGCCTCTGGGCAGGCG
>Ga0181573_10005645_pt1 | contig 10335 bp, 8 predicted proteins | sample 101ome_25_FD_148643 | JGI IMG/M metagenome (GOLD analysis project Ga0181573, IMG submission 148643) | Coastal salt marsh microbial communities from the Groves Creek Marsh, Skidaway Island, Georgia - 101409BT metaG (spades assembly) | ecosystem: Environmental > Aquatic > Marine > Intertidal zone...
TAGCTGGCCTGCACTGGGTGGTCTTCCCGCTGTTGGTCGATGCCGGCCGTTTTGCCTGGATGATCCCGTTTGCGTTGATCCTGTTGCCCGGCGGATTGGCTTTGTTCATCGGTGTGGCAACATGGGCGGCTACCCGCCTGGCCGCATCGGGCGGGTTTCGCATTCTGGCGCTCGCGGTGGCGTGGGCCGCGGCGGAGTGGATTCGCGGTCACGCCTTCACCGGGTTTCCATGGAACCTCGTGGGCTATACCTGGATCGATGTCGCGGCGGTCTTGCCGGCGGTGGGGCTGATGGGCGTCTACGGGCTGTCTTTTTTGACGGTCTTTGCCGCAGCGTCCCCGGCCGCACTCGTGGGGGGCGCGACGCGGCGCGGCACTGCCGTCCCGCTGGCAGCGGCACTTGTCGTGTTCGGCGCACTCGGCGTCTATGGCGGGCTACAAAAAGCCCCAGCGCCGGGCGACGACCCGGCGCTTCGGTTGCGCATCGTGCAAGCCAACATCGCCCAGAAACTAAAATGGGATGCCGGCGAGCGCGAAACCAATTTGTTGCGTCATGTGCAACTCAGCCGCACCCCTGGCCATGAAACGCGCGACCTAATCATTTGGCCCGAAACCGCCTCGACATTTGCGGTGCGCGACGGTGCCACGGTGACCCAAGTCATCGCTCGGGCGGTCTCGGGCGACACCCGGGTGCTGACCGGCGCCCCTCGCGTGACCGGCGCGGGCGCGACCTTCCGGGGGTTCAACAGCCTGGTGGCGGTGGACGGTCGGGCCAACGTGCAGGCCAGCTACGACAAGCACCACCTCGTGCCGTTCGGGGAATACCTGCCCTTCCGCCGCGTCCTGGCGCGGCTTGGGGTCGACAAGATGGTCCAGGGATCGCCGGTCGATTTTTCGCCCGGCCCGGGCGTGCGCACGCTTCACCTGGCGGGTTTGCCTGGGTTCAGTCCGCTGATCTGCTACGAGGCGATTTTCCCCGGCGCGGTAAGCGACGGTCGCGACCGACCGGCTTGGCTGCTCAGCATCACCAACGACGCGTGGTTCGGGCCGGGCGCCGGACCGGCGCAACATTTCGCGATGGCGCGCATGCGGGCCGCCGAGGAGGGCCTACCCCTCGTCCGCGCCGCGAACACGGGAATTTCGGCGGTGGTCGATTCGCTGGGCCGGGTTCAGGATCGTATCGACATCGGACGGCGCGGCATTATCGATGCCGACTTGCCGCCGGCACGTACGCCAACCTTGTACGCGCAATTTGGCGATTTGATCTTTTTCACGCTGTTGGCGTTGAGTGGTCTGGTCCTTGTCGGACGTCGGTGGCGCACCTAACGACCTCTGCATTTTTGCATAACAGAGGGCCAATTATTGACGCTCGTAGAGAGCGCGGTCTAATTAAGCGCAACCGCAGCGGGAACTCCGTAGTACCTGTTTTAGAGCTGCCCAGGGCCAACCAAGGCGGCAAGTTCACAAGGAGCAGTGTGTGCCCCCCAGAGCAAAATCCGATACCGGTAGGCCGGACCCCGTCGACTCCCATGTCGGGAGTCGCGTCCGTCTCCGGCGCACCCTCCTGGGCATGAGTCAGGAAAAACTCGGCAATGCCGTCGGGCTGACCTTTCAGCAGATTCAGAAATACGAACGCGGACTCAATCGCATCGGGTCCAGCCGCCTGTATCAATTCAGCAAGGTCCTCGATGTCCCGGTGGCCTTCTTCTTCGACGAGATGCCGGGCGATATGGGATCCCAGCCTTCGCTGGCCAGCCAGGTCCAGCAAGCGACCTACGACGAAAATATGTCGCGCCGGGAAACGCTCGAACTGGTGCGGGCGTATTACAAGATCGACAATCGCAACACCCGCAAGCGCATCTACGAGCTGGTGAAGGCGATCGGCGCCGGCGAGGCCGCCCTCAGCGAATAGGTCGCCTCGGGCGGTGCACTTGACCCGCCCGCCAAACTTTTCAATAAATCAGGCCCGCTGGCGCCGCGTCAGATCGCGTGCGCGCTTTTTTCCTACCTCTCGCCTACAAAATCCGGGGATTCCTGATGACACGATCAAGCTATCTTTTCACGAGCGAGTCGGTTTCTGAGGGCCATCCGGACAAGGTGTCCGACCGGATCTCGGATGCGGTCGTCGATGCCTACCTCGCGGCGGACCCCGGTGCGCGGGTCGCCGCGGAAACGCTGACCACCACCAACCGTATTGTCTTGGCTGGCGAGGTGCGCGGGCCTGACTCGGTGCTCGATCAGGTCGAACAGATCGCCCGCGACGCGGTGCGCGATATCGGCTACGAGCAAGAGGGTTTCCACTGGAAGGACGCCTCGGTCGAGGTCCACCTGCACTCCCAGTCCGTCGATATCGCCCAAGGGGTCGATGCGTCGGGCAATAAAGACGAGGGTGCGGGCGACCAAGGCCTGATGTTCGGCTATGCCTGCGACGAAACGCCGTCGTTGATGCCGGCGCCGATCTACTATTCCCACATCATTTTGCGCGAGATGGCCGCGGCGCGTCACGCCGGTAAGGAAAAGGGGTTGGGCCCCGACTCCAAAAGCCAGGTCACCTTGCGCTACGAAAACGGCAAACCGGTCGGTGCGCAATCGGTCGTGGTGTCCACCCAACATACCGAGGGGCTGTCGCAAGACGATGTCCGCGAAATCTTGCGCCCCTACGTTCTTGGCGCGCTACCCGACGGCTGGATGTGCGACGAGGACGAATTCTACGTGAACCCGACCGGCAAGTTCGTGATCGGGGGCCCCGATGGCGACGCCGGTCTGACCGGGCGCAAAATCATCGTCGATACCTATGGCGGTGCGGCGCCGCATGGCGGCGGCGCGTTCTCGGGCAAAGATCCGACCAAGGTCGACCGCTCCGCGGCCTACGCCGCACGCTACCTCGCCAAAAACGTGGTCGGGGCCGGTCTGGCCAAATGGTGCACGATTCAAATCGCCTATGCGATCGGCGTTTCCAAGCCGCTCTCTTTCTATGTCGACCTCGGTGAAGGCGCCGACGTCGATGCGGCACAGCTCGAAGCGGTGTTGCCCAAGGTGATGGATCTCAGCCCGCGCGGCATTCGCGAACATCTCGGGCTCAGCCAGCCGATCTATGCCCGCACCGCGGCCTACGGCCATTTCGGGCGCGAACCCGATGCCGACGGCGGCTTCTCCTGGGAACGGTTGGACCTCGTCGACGCCATCAAGTCGGCGCTCTAGGGCCGATCTCAGGGGTGGGCCACCCCCGCGGCACCAAGCCCACCGACCGGCCGCATTTCTACGGCCGCCGCAGCGGCCACACGTTGGGGCCGCAGCGCCGCGCCCGGCTCGAAGCCATGCTCGCGCGCTTCGGCATCACCGCCACCGACATGCCGGTCGGCGATCCCGCCGACCTTTTTCCGGCGGGCACGCCGGTGTGGCTCGAAATCGGGTTCGGCGCGGGCGAACATCTCGCGGCGCAGGCCGCCGCCCACCCCGATGTCGGCTTTTTAGGCTGCGAGCCCTTTCGCAACGGGGTCGCGACCCTGGCGCGCCTGATCGACGAGGCGGGGCTGTCGAACATTCGGGTCTTTCACGAAGACGTGCGGCTGTTGTTGCCGACGCTGGCGCCCGCCGTATTCGACCGGGTTTTTCTGTTGTTCCCCGACCCGTGGCCCAAAACCCGGCACCACCGGCGACGGTTCGTCAATCAAGAGAATCTCGATCATTTGGCGCGGGTGATGCGCGATGGTGCCGAATTGCGCTTTGCCACCGATCATGCCGACTATTGCCGCTGGTCGCTGGCCCGGATTCGGGCCCATGGCGCGTTCGAATGGACCGCCCGGCGGGCGGCGGATTGGCGCGAACGCCCGGCCGACGCCACCGAAACCCGGTTCGAAGGCAAGGCCCTGGAGGCCGGTCGGCAGCCGGTTTACCTCAGGTTTTTGCGCCGTCCCCGGCCCGCCCAAGGGGCTTGAAGCGGCGCAGAATCACCCTATTATCTGGCCCACAATAATAATACTGCTTGCCTCAGCAGGCCGGGGAGTGGGCGGAAGCCCACTTTTTTTATTACCGGAGCACCGCCTGTGCCCGTCCGAAAGGTCGAAGAGATCATTACGCCGTCGCTTGATGCCATGGGCTATCGGGTCGTTCGCGTGCGCCTCACCGGCGGCGACGACAGCCCGACGCTGCAGGTCATGGTCGAAACCAAAGACTCCCAGACGCGCGGCGCGCTCGATGACGGCGGGATCACGGCCGATCATTGCGCCGAGGTCAGTCGCACGATATCCGCGCTGCTCGATGTCGAAGATCCGATCCCAAGTTCCTATGTGTTGGAAGTGAGTTCGCCGGGCATCGATCGCCCCCTGGTAGGAACCGACGACTTCAGCCGCTTCGCCGGGTTCGACGCCCGTGTGGAAGCGCGTCACGTGATCGACGGGCGCAAGCGTTTCAAGGGCAAGCTTCTTGGTGTCGAGTCCGACGACGTGCGGATCGAAACCGACACCGGTGTTTTTTCCGTGCCGTTGGCCGAGATCGCCAACGCCAAACTTCTGATGACTGACGAGCTAATCAAACAGACCGCGATGGCGCGGCCGCAAGGGTAAAGACGATGAGCACAGCACAAGCGGCTCCGGTGACGAGCCAAAACCGAATCGAACTTTTACAAATCGCAGATGCCGTGGCGCGCGAAAAGGTCATCGAGCGCGACACCGTCATCTTGGCGATGGAAGAAGCGATTCAAAAAGCCGCGCGCTCCAAGTACGGCATGGAAAACGACATCCGCGCCGAAATCGATCGGACGACGGGCGAAATCAAAATCTTCCGCTGCACCGAGGTCGCCGAAGAAGTCGAAAACGACGCCACCGAAATCAGCGTTGCCGAAGCGCGCGAGCGCAACCCGGACGCCCAAGTCGGCGACATCATCGCCGAACCGTTGCCGCCGATCGATTTCGGTCGCATCGCGGCACAGACCGCCAAACAGGTCATCGTGCAAAAGGTGCGCGAAGCCGAACGCGAACGGCAGTACGAAGAATACAAAGACCGCATCGGCGAGATCGTCAACGGCATCGTCAAGCGCGTCGAATACGGCAACGTCACGATCGACCTGGGGCGTTCCGAGGCCGTCATCCGGCGCGACGAAGTCTTGCCGCGCGAGAACTTCCGCCAAGGCGATCGCGTGCGCGCCTATATCTACGATGTACGCCGCGAGCCCCGCGGGCCGCAGATATTCCTATCGCGTACGCATCCCAAATACATGGCGATGCTGTTCGCTCAAGAGGTGCCCGAGGTTTACGACGGCATCATCGAAATCAAAGCGGTCGCCCGCGACCCCGGCAGCCGCGCCAAAATCGCGGTGATGTCGAACGATGGCGGCATTGATCCGGTTGGTGCCTGCGTTGGCATGCGGGGCAGCCGCGTGCAGGCCGTGGTCAACGAACTGCAGGGCGAGAAGATCGATATCATTCAATGGTCGCCCGACGACGCGACCTTCATCGTCAACGCGCTGGCGCCGGCCGAGGTCAGCAAGGTGGTGCTCGACGAGGACACCCGCCGGATCGAAGTCGTCGTCCCCGACGATCAGCTTTCCTTGGCGATTGGTCGCCGCGGGCAGAACGTGCGTCTTGCCTCGCAGCTCAGCGGCTGGGACATCGACGTGTTGACCGAGGCCGAAGAGTCCGAGCGTCGCCAAGAAGAATTCCGCCAGCGCAGCCAGATGTTCATCGACACGCTCGCTGTCGACGAAATGATTGCACAGTTGCTGGTCACCGAAGGGTTCTCGACCATCGACGAGGTGGCCACCGTCGACCTCGGCGAGATCTCGTCGATCGAGGGATTCGACGACGACATCGCGACCGAACTTCAAAACCGCGCGCTGGCCTTTATCGAAGAGCGCAACCGCGAACTCGACGAACGGCGTCGTGCGCTTGGTGTCACGGACGATGTCGCGGCCGTCGAAGGTCTGACCATCGAGATGCTGGTCACATTGGGTGAAGCCGGCGTCAAAACGCTCGACGACCTGGGTGACTTGGCCGGGGACGAGTTGATCGAAACGTTGCCTGATGCCGGGTTCACCGAAGATGAGGCCAACGCCATCATCATGGCGGCCCGCGCGCACTGGTTCGACGACGAGCCGGCGCCCGAAGCCGCCGCCGAGGGCGATGCCGACGCCCCCGCCACAGAGACCGACGCGCCGCAGGAGTAGAGTTGCCAGGACACCCCACCATGACCGCCGCCAAATCGGATCCGCAGCGCCGTTGCCTGTCGACCGGCGAGGTGCGCCCCAAGGACGCGATGGTTCGTTTCGTGGTGGCGCCCGACCGCACGGTCGTCCCCGACGTGGCCGAGCGGCTGCCCGGGCACGGCTATTGGGTCACGGCCACGCGGGATGCCCTGTCGGGGGCGCTGCGGCGCAAGCTTTTCGTCCGGGCGGCGCGGCGCGAGGTCGGCGCCGACCTGACGCTGGTCGATATGGTCGAAGATCAACTGGCCCGGCGCACCACCGATTTGCTGGCGATGGCGCGTCGTGCGGGCCTGGTGGTGTCGGGCTTCGAGAAGGTCCGGGGCGGCCTTCGCGAACAAAGCCTCGCCGCCGTGATCACCGCGGCCGACGCCGCGCAGGACGCGGTGCGTAAGATTATGGGCCCGGCCACCGGGCTGGCCGTCGTACGTTGTCTGACGAGCGCGGAAATCGGTTTAGCCTTCGGTCGAGAAAATGTGGTACATGCAGCCCTGCGTCCCGGGGCTTTGACGGATCGATTCCTACGTGAAGCCCACCGTTTGGAAGGCTTCCGCCCTGTGGACAGCGTGATCAAGGCCTGATTGATGAGTGATACCAAAGATAAGAAACCGCTTTCGCTGTCGGGAAGCACCAAGCTTGAGATGAAACGGCCGGGCGCCGCTGCCGGACAGGTGCGCCAGAGCTTTTCGCATGGGCGTTCCAAGACCGTCACCGTCGAGGTCAAGAAAAAGCGAGGCGCCGGGGCACCGCGCAAGCAAACCTTGGCCGAAGCCGCCGCCGAGCGCACGCCGACCGTCGCCAAAACAGCGCCCGCACCTGCCGCGCCGGCCGCCGAGCCCGAGGACAAGGAGTCCAAGGGGCGTGTCGTTCTCAAGGCGCTGACCGACGACGAAAAGGCCGCCCGCGCAAAGGCGCTCGAAGGCGCCAAGATCGCCTCCGTCGAAGCGCGTAAAAAGGCGCAGGAAGAAGCCTCGCGCCGCGCCGACGAAGAAGCCCGCCTCGCGGCCGAGCGCGAACAAGCCGAAAAACGCGAGGCCGAAGAGGCCGAACGCAAACGCGTCGAAGAAGCCGCCCGCAAAAAAGCCGCCGAAGCCGCCGCGCAACGCCTCGGCGAACCGGCGGCCGAAGAAGAGGCCGAGACGCGGCGCGCCAAACCGAGTGCGCGGCCCGAGGTCAAACGCCCGACCCCGCCGCGTCCCCGTTCCGGCGAACGCCGCCGCGGTGGCAAGATGACCCTCAGCCAAGCGCTCGATGATCGCGAACGGACCCGCAGTCTGGCCGCGGTGCGTCGCCAACGCGAACGCGAGAAGCGCCAGGCCCGGACCGGCGAATCCGAGGCGCCCAAGAAGGTCTTCCGCGAGGTCGTGATCCCCGACACCATCACGGTGCAGGAATTGGCCAACCGCATGACCGAACGCGGCGTCGATGTGATCCGTTCGCTCATGAAGATGGGCGTGATGGCCACGATCAACCAAACCGTCGATGCCGAAACCGCCGAGATCATCGTCACCGAATTCGGCCATACGCCGAAACGCGTGTCCTCGGCCGACGTCGAAATCGGTTTCCGCGCGGGCGACGACGACGACGACGCGGCCTCGTTGAAACCCCGCGCGCCGGTCGTCACCGTGATGGGTCACGTCGACCACGGTAAAACCTCGCTGCTGGATGCCCTGCGCACTACCGATGTGGTGTCCGGCGAAGCCGGCGGGATCACACAGCATATCGGCGCCTATCAGGTGACGATGGCGTCGGGCGCGAAGATCACCTTCCTCGATACGCCGGGCCACGAAGCCTTTACGACGATGCGCGCCCGCGGCGCGACCGTGACGGACATCGTGGTGCTCGTCGTCGCCGGCGACGACGGCATCATGCCCCAAACCGTCGAGGCGATTAATCACGCCAAGGCGGCGGAGACGCCGATCATCGTCGCGATCAACAAAATGGATCGCCCCGAATCGGACGCCGATCGCGTGCGGCGCGACCTGCTGCAGCACGATCTCGTGGTCGAGGAAATGGGCGGCGAAGTCATCGCGGTCGAAGTGTCGGCCACCGAAAAGACCGGTCTCGATCGCCTCGAAGAACTCATCATCCTGCAAGCCGAGCTTTTGGAACTGAAGGCCAATCCCGATCGGCCCGCCGAAGGCGTGGTGATCGAGGCCAAGCTCGATCGTGGCCGCGGCGCCGTGGCCACCACCTTGGTCCAGCGCGGCACGCTGCGGGTCGGCGATATCGTTGTGGCCGGGACGGAATGGGGCAAGGTCCGCGCTTTGATCGACGATCACGGCAACCAAATCGACGAACTTCATCCGGGCGAACCGGCCGAGATTCTCGGCCTCAACGGGGCCCCGAGTGCCGGCGACGAGTTCGGCGTGGTGGAAAGCGAAGGCCGGGCGCGCGAAATCACCGGCTTCCGGGCCGGCCAAGCGCGCGAAAAGGATGCCGCCCTGGCGGCCACCGCGCGCGGCTCGCTCGAGGAGATGTTCACTAAAATCTCCGACGGCGAAACCAGCACCTTCCCGGTCATCATCAAGGCCGACGTGCAGGGTTCGCTCGAGGCGATCCGCGGGGCGCTCGAAAAACTGTCGACAGACGAAGTGGCGATCAGCGTCGTGCATGGCGCGGTCGGCGGCATCAACGAATCCGACGTCACCTTGGCCGCGGCCTCCGGCGCGCTGATGATCGGCTTTAGCGTGCGTGCCAACGCCCAGGCGCGCGAGCGCGCCAAGCGCGACAAGTTGGAAATCCGCTACTACTCGGTGATCTACAACCTCGTTGACGAGATGAAAGACATCTTGTCGGGCATGCTCGATCCGACGATCAAGGAAACCAGCCTCGGTCGCGCGCGGATCAAGCAGGTCTTCGCAGTGTCCAAGGTCGGCAAGGTCGCCGGTTGCGAGATCACCGAAGGAACGGTGCGTCGCGGCGCCAAAGCGCGCCTGTTGCGCGACGATGTCGTGGTGCACGAAGGCGTCTTGGGCAAGCTCAAGCACTTCAAAGACGACGCGCGCGAAGTGCGCGCCGGTTCGGATTGCGGTATCGCCTTGGAGAACTACCAGGACTATCACGAAGGCGACATCATCGAAGTCTACGAAACCGAAGAGATCGCCCGCTCGCTCTAGGCCGTCCTGCCGACCCCCGAGCCGGACGGCGGTTCGGAAACCATGCCCAGGAATCAAAGCAAATCAGCCTCGCAGCGGCAGCACCGTGTCGGCGAATTGCTACGCCATGGTCTCGTCGACGAACTCGCGTCGATGGAATTTGCCGACGGCGCGCTGACCGGTACGGCGGTGACGGTTTCCGAAGTGCGGGTCAGCCCCGACCTCAAGCAAGCGCGGGCCTACGTCTTTCCGCTCGGCGGTGGCGACGCCGCGCCTTTGTTGGAAGAACTCAATGCCGCCGCGCCCCGTTTGCAGGGGCCGTTGGCCCGCCGCGTGGGCTTGCGCTTCACGCCGCGCCTCAAGTTCGTGATCGACGATACCTTCGATGAGGCCGACAAGATCGGCACGTTATTGGCGCGGGCGCAGGCCAAAACATCTTCCGAATGAACGGCTGGATCGTTCTCGACAAACCGAAGGGGCTTTCTTCGGCCGCCGGCGTGGCCAAAGTGCGTCATCTTTTCGACCGGGTGAAAGCCGGCCATGGCGGCACGCTTGATCCCTTGGCCACAGGCGTTTTGCCCATTGCACTCGGTGAAGCCACCAAGGTCATGGGCTACATCCTCGACAGCAACAAAGCCTATCGCGCCACCGTGGTGTGGGGCGAAGCCCGCGATACCGACGACGCCGAAGGCAACGTGACCGCGACCAGCGACCATCGGCCCGATCGCGCCGCGATTCTGGCCGCGCTGCCCCCGTTCACCGGACGTCTCATGCAACAACCGCCCGCGTTCTCCGCCCTGAAGGTCGGCGGTCGGCGCGCCTATGCGGCGGCCCGGGCGGGCGAAACGGTGGTGCTCAAATCTCGCGAAATCGAGATTTTTGCCCTGGAATTGGTCGAAAACGACGAAAATCACGCCGTTTTCGACGTTTCGTGCGGGAAAGGCACCTATATCCGGGCGCTGGCCCGCGATTTGGCCCAGGCCCTGGGCACCGTCGGCTATCTCGGCGATCTCCGGCGGACCCGCGCCGGGCCGTTCAC
>Ga0181573_10005650_pt1 | contig 10330 bp, 5 predicted proteins | sample 101ome_25_FD_148643 | JGI IMG/M metagenome (GOLD analysis project Ga0181573, IMG submission 148643) | Coastal salt marsh microbial communities from the Groves Creek Marsh, Skidaway Island, Georgia - 101409BT metaG (spades assembly) | ecosystem: Environmental > Aquatic > Marine > Intertidal zone...
GAAAATAGAAAGTGATGATGATGCTTCAACGACAGCAACAACGACAACAACAACTACAGAATGTCCAACATCACCACCAGCGAGTAAAAATCGCACTCTCGCAAACGAATAAACGTCGCAACGCGACGAGAAGAAGAGGAGCGAACGGTTTACGAAACGCATTCAAGAAGTTTGTCCGTGTTTCCTCGTCTGCCTTGTCTTCTTCTGGAGATGATTCTATCAAAGATATCGATGTGGTCACGCTCGGAAATATGTGCGTGGACGTGTTCCATTCCGTTGAGTCTCTCCCCGAAGACAAGAACGAGTTGAAGACGATGGAGACTTTGAACGATTTATTAGCGAGAACGGAGAAAATGAAAGCCATGGAATGCGAGGAGTTGGAGGTTGGTGGCAACACGAATTTCTTGATCGCAGCGAGTCGGCTCGGGTTGAAAGCAGTCTCGTTAGGACAGATTGGAAACGATTTTTACGGCACGTTTATGAAGAACGTGTTGCGCGAAGAACGCGTCGGGTTTCAAAGTTACGAGGAAAAGCAGAGTTTATCTTCATCGGCGTCATCTACTAATAGTACTTCGGAAAGTCGAACGTTGGTGTGTTTCGTGTTAGTGGATGGATCCGGTTCGCACGCGTTTTGTTCCTCGTACGATCTCGGCCCGTGGCCGTTGCTCGCGGAAAAATACAAGCTCGGCGCAGACGTGAAAGCGGCGTTGAGGAAATCGAAGGCTATGTTTGTGAACGGATTTGCGTTCGATGAGCTCGCACCGAACGACGTTGTCGAAGCGGCGGATATTATTCACAAACACGACGGTGCAGTGTTTTTTGATCCCGGTCCACGCGCGTTTACCTTTCACGAAACAGAGTTGCGCAAGAAAGCTTTAATTTCACTCATAAAGCGAACAGATGTTGTTTTAGCGACCGCGGAAGAGTTAGCGGCTTTAGTCGAACACCCGAACCCAAACGAGGAGCTGTTGCAGAATCCTCGAACGTTGGCTTATAGCTTGTTCAACCACCCGCAATTTGAAGGCTCGGGCAACTTAGAATGGATCATCGTAAAGCTCGGCCCGGATGGCGCGGTTTTATTCTCCAAGAACGATATGGATATCGATAGCATTAAAGTAGGGTCACCCAAGATTGAGGTTGGCGACACGGTAGGGTGCGGTGATTCCGCGGCGAGCGCCATCGTCATGGGATTTCTCGAATACAAAAAATTGACGGCGACGAAGAACCGTATCGGTAACGATGATAGTAGCAAAGGTAGCGGCGATGTTACCGGTAACAACAGTAGCAATAGTAATAGCACGACGGCGACGAAGGAAGTGAAACAACTTTCGGCGAAAGCAACTTTGGCTTTAGCCACTGCAGTAGGCGCGGCTACCGCGTCGAGAACCGGCGCGGGACGGAACGTCGCTACGAAACAGTTGACTCAAAATTTGTTGATAGCGCAAGGTGGAGACGAACGTAAGGGCGCGTGTGAATACAGCGAGGCACTAAGAGTGTTAGAGAGATACGTTGATTGATTGCGTCAGTGAATTGTGCTTTTTGCGTTTGTTGTAAAATACTTTTTCTCTCTGTTTTCTTCGCGAGTCTCACAGCAGCAAAAAAGAAAATTTTTGCGGGGGAGTCCGCGGCACTTCTTCATAAAATTTTTAACGGGAAATGCCGCGACTCATCGATGACGACCACGACTCTACGCCGCTCTTAGCGACGAGTCTTAAAAAGGAGTCCGCGTTGCCGTGGTTGTCATCTTCAAAAAGAACTATTTTGTTCATCGCGCTGCTGTTGACGTGTTTTTCTGCGGTGTTTGGAATACATTCGCGAGTTTTGGCCGCCGGTGGTGAGATAAATGGAAGCGGACAAAAATCCCACTTGCCGCTGGCGTCCTTGGGAGCAAACGGAGGAGGTATCACCGATGCTGAAGATGAACGCAATAATATGAATAATATGAATAATAATATGAATCACGATAATATTGTGAGAAGCGAGAAAGACCAAGCGCTGCTACGCAACGAGTTTAACAACGAGGAAAATATGAACGTAAATAATAATAGTAATAATAATAAAAAGGAGTTGGATAAGAAACGTTCTTCCGAGGACAACAACAACAACAACAACAACAACGAGAAAAACAAAGAGATATCAACGGTAAAGACTCCAATACTACCTGACGAGCTGCCGCAAGGACGAAAGCGCTTGTTTTCTTTGTTTACGATTTACCGAAAAAATGTGGCGCCGCAGCTCGGAGATTTCGCGAGTTTCGCGAAAGATTTGTTCAACAACAAACCAGCGGCAAAATCAAACGAGGATGACGACGACCATGAGTCAGATTACGACGAAGACATCAGCGACCCTCCCGCAATTGGAGGCTGGTAAACGAATCCGTGCGCGCGCATATTTTAGATGCTGTAATATATATTTTAGTAGTTATTGCATTTGTATGATATATGTTTCTATGTGACATTACTTTACTTTAATCCTAGGCTACCCAAACCTAAATCTAAGGCGTCGAGCGGATCAGCTTTCTTGTTATTGTTATTGTTTAGACTATTGTTATTGCTAGGAAAGTTTATTTTCGACGGCGTCGTCGCGACTGCGGCGAAATCGGAAAATGGATCCTTCGGCATTACGGCCGGCTGCGCTATTGGTGGTGTCGGCGTCGACTCCATTCCAAAGAATAAATCGTCGATCACAACAGCTGGTGCTGGAGCAACTTGCGCGCGAGGTTGATGTTGCGTAAGTTGTTGCGGCTTCGATACGTTTGCCTCGAAACCAAACAAATCTTCGGCACTTTGGTATGGGGTCCCCGTAGACGAGGAATGATTGGTGCTCGTTACTTCCCCGCCTACACCTACACCTAAGAGATCGTCGAGAGAGATTGTCGAGGAGGCCGTCGTGGACTTACGAGTGTTACTCGCCGGTTGATTTTCAAAGAACAGGTTCGTACTGTTGGCGCTCACGAAGGCGTTGCCTCCTTTCGGAGGTGGCTTCAACGTTGCACTAAAACCAGCCGGATTTGGCGAGCGTGGAATAGGAGCGTCCCGGATAACAACTTTAGGAACGAACGATGGTGGTCCTTTGCTTCTCTGCTGGTTGCCTCCTCCACTTGTCAATCCATCGTCGTCGCCGTTATCGTCGTCGTCGTCGTCGTCGTTGTTGTCCTGGAAAGCGTCGAGTACATTGCTCATAGCGCTCGTTCCAGATTGAGCAGCTTTGTTTGTTGACGATGCAGGTGTTGTTGCTGATTGTGTTGTTGTTGCTGACATTGTCGACGACGTCGTCACCCGAGCGACGCTATCGTTATTATCATAAGTTGCTCTATTACTAGTATAAGTATCATTCGCATTCCGTGCAGCTCGACTCGCAGCCTTCAAATCTTCGTTGCTCATCCCGCTATACTTCCCTCGGTTTACCCTCGCCTTCTCTCTGACTTCTTTCACTCGTTCGGGATCCTCTAGGAGAGCGATTATGGTCGTCACTTTCTGTCTGATGTTGATCCCTTCGTCTCTTCCTTTCTCTGGATCTCGATGTTCGAAAGTCTTCAATGGTTGCAAGTCTCTCCCTATTCTTCTCGTAATCTCTCTCACGATTGTTTCGCTTCCGTTGGCGATTAAAAAGTCAATCACGGTCAGCGCTTTGTAACACAACCTCCACTCTAAATCTTTCTTTTTCAATCTGTTCTCGAACAACACTCGCAGGATTATTCTCGTCTCCGACTCTCCCTCGTTCATTCCGCCACTATTTTTTCTCCTCGCTTCTTCCTCGTCGACGGTTCTTTGCGCTATCGATTTCAACATTTCTCCGTGTGGCCCCCACTTCTCTTTGTCCGTCGCCTCTAACACCAACTGTTCGCACTCCGACAGACCTTTCAAGGCGTACACGCCTTTCCGGACTTTTTGCTGCAAAGCGTGCGGGAGGAAATCCATCTCTTCGCTCTCTTCTTCTTCTTCCTCTTCTTCTTCTTCTACGCGAAAAAGTGCAGAGTGTTTTCTCTGGCGTCGCAAAAGACATCAGAGAAAATAAATGTTTACTCGTACGCATCAGAAAAAAAAATCACACACGGCATCAGCGCAAAACAAAGAGACGTCACTTTATAGCATTGCTTCAACAGCACCGAGCAGCAGCAGCAGTAAAAGCAGTAAAAGCAAAGTGAAGAGCAAGTTTCGCGAGTGAACGGTCGTCGTCGTCGTCGTCGTCGTCTGCGCGTCTCTGTGTACTCTCTTTGTCTTTGCTTGTTCCGGACTGAAGTAAATATACGAAGATGATGTCGACGATGAAAAACAACAAGTACTATTCGTCGTCGAATTCGTATCAAGCGCGACGACAGCAGCTGTCCAAGTGCATTCGCGCGGCGGGATTGATTTTGCTTGGTATGATTGTTTTGAGCGTGCAAGAGAGTTGGTATTATTCCTCATCAAACACGAATACTAGTTTTGGCTCGTCTGATGTACCGCTGAGAAGGAGTGCGAGCGAGGAGTGGACGAACGCGAAAGCGTACCACGGAGGAGGAGGAGGAGGAGGAGAAGAAGACCACCACTCTTCGTTTCGATATCAATTCATGCATAATCATCATCAAAATCACCTTCACTCGCACAGCAGCGATAGCGAAGATCCGTTAGATTTACGGAAACGATTAAAGCGAGCTCTCACGGCGCGTCCACCGGCGTTTGAAAGAGCGTTGATGGAATACGTCGAGAAACACAAGAGTGCGACGACAGGGTCGAAGAAAGACAGTGAGAACCATAAATACATCGTATACGTATCTGGAGGGAACGATGGTTACGGGAATAGGCTTCCAGGCGTGGCGATGGCATTTTTGTGGGCGTTATTGACGGATAGAGTGTTGTTGGTGCATTGGAGAGATACGTTTCCGAACCCGGCGAGTTGGGGGAAGTTGTTTCAACCGGGCGTGGAGATGGATGTAGATAAATTGAGAGACAGTTTGAGCGATAAAATTTTGCAGTACGTTCCAATAGGTTCGTCCGCGTCGTGCGGGAATAGTAACAAGAAAGGGAGTAGCAGTAGCAGTGGATGTGCGATGATCGTTCGAGACGATTACGCGAAAATCGCATCGAAGGATTTAAATCAACAGTACCCGGAGAAAGTATTGTTGTTCAAATCGGATGATTACGCCATGCCTCTGTTGGTGAATAACGAACACTACAAAGAACAAGTGAAGGCGTTATTCAACAACAAACACGCGAACGTGTTCGGGCACATCGCGAGATGGTTGCTAACTCCTTCACCCAAGATTCAAAAAACTGTGGATCGGACATTTGAGAGTTTAGGAAAATACAATTTTGGGATGCACTTACGCATGCAGAAACCGATGCCGGCGGGTGGTGATAAAGGCGTTAAAGTGCCCGAGCCAGAGGTATTTTTCAGGTTTGCGCGAATGCGCGCCGAAGCGTTGGGATTTCCAGCTTCTGATACCGTATTTTATTTAGCTTCCGACGACGCTCGCGCGCGCGATCGAGCCACGGAGTATTTTAACAAAAGAGGATTGACCGTACGCTTTATGGAAGGTATTAAATTTGGAAACGATGGCGACCGAACATCCGTGGAATCGTTACAAAATGCCATCGCAGAGATGCGCGTTTTAAGTATGTGCGATGAGATTGTCGGTTCATACGGGTCCTCGTTCTCTGCCGTCGCGGCGAGCTGGGGTGCGATAACGAAGTACGATATCCGAGCGGACGGGTCGTATTGGAACACAGGTTGGAACGAACCGTGTTGGCGATTCGCGAGCAGAGGACATAACGCGGCGATTAGCGATGCTGCGTCTCTTCCTTACCACGAAGGATGTCATGAAGGTATGTCTACGTTTAAAGATTGGCAAAAATCAAATTGGAATAAGGGTAAAGGACTTTAGAAGACGAAGCGTTTGTGAATAAACAAAACAAATTTTAGGAGCAAAACTGACGCATCACGCTCGACTAATACTTCGCATTAAAAGATCTTTACTATTTTTTTCTTCTATTCTTTGTGCTCCCAAAGTTTATCGTAAAACTTTTCAAAGCCAAAGTCCTCGCTACGCATTCTATCGCAATCTCTGTTCTCATTCACGCTTTTTGGTTTCGTAAACCCAATTTCGCATATTCGTCCAGTCGAACCGCCATGTTTGCAAAAATGACTTTCCGCTTCTAATCCCGTATGCATTTTAGAATCAAAAGCTTTCGCTTTGTTTTCATCTTTGAACGTACAAAACGATTTACTCGCAGTTTCAAGAACTAGAACTCTCTTGTCGGTTTTTTCACCGAACTGCTCTCGAATCTCTTCGTCTGTTGGGAACTGTCTAGACAAGGAAACCGTTTCGATGCTCTGCTTAATTTTGTCGCTCGTTTGTGCGTTTGACAAGAATGAATACTCGCGGAAATGTAAACCGGCGCGTTCCAAATTCGGTAAGTTCGTCACGTGATCCATTGGACACTTATTATACGGAGGATGAATGTCCGCACCTGGAATGTAACACTGTGGAAGAACATTACCCCAGTACCGATCGCACAAGCATGAGAATTCGGGAAGGATGGGAATGCGGTTCAAAATTTCCGCATATGCGAACAGGTTCCTCAATACCAATCGATACCACGAGGCAAGTTTTAAATGGTTCTCGATGCCTAAAGATAACAACTCTTTCGGTGGTTTCTCTGAAGTCATTATGAAGTTACCACCGTCGTGATACTCTTTCGCATCGATCAACCATAACTGATGTTCCCGCAAGCGTTGTCGTTTGCCTCTTGCTTGCGAAAATTGATACGTCGTGTGCACTACAAAAGGCTCGACGTTTAAGTGCAAGTGCATTTGCTGAATGAAAAAGACATGACCTGAAGTAAATAGAGTGAGTGGTAATGCGCCTAACTTCAAATCTTTCGAAGCTAACGCGACGTGCAATTCGTGTCGCTCTGCGCCTTCCCTTCTGTTCTCGATGTCTATTTCGTCCAACCGTTGCGGCGGTCGCAAACCGGAGCCTTCGCGTAATAATCTATTGAATATATCCTGATCATGCTCAAACTTATGCGTGGTTGTTTCTAACGCCACTTGCCAATCTTTCAAAAACTCTTTCGTCTTCTCAGTTGGATTTAAGAACAAAATCCCGGTGTTGAATTGATCGTTCCAACATCCCCTAACTTTCTCCTCGTTCTTATAAGACAAACAATCTGTGCTAACTGCCATGTCCACGTATTTCGCCATTTCATTCGTTGCAAACCACTCTCGCGGGTCTTTCATCCACGCCGTATCGCAATCCGAAACTAAAACTCTAAATCCTTTCTGCATCAATCGCAGCAAAAAAGATGCCTTCAAAGCGCCTATTTGTTGAAACGCTTTTCCAACCATGGTCACTTTTGCGTTTTGATCGTGCAATGGCTGTCCGCCTGTCGCCACGACGCCATGCGTGTACCTCAACTCTTCGTCGCCTAGATACGGAATGTTGTTCTCTTTACATACTCTTTCTGTCTCGGCATCGAACGCGGCGACTATGACGTTCCCAATGTTTAACTTTTGGGTGTGCGCATACCAGTTCAACATAAATTCGTGAAACCCGGCAGAGGCGAACGCGGCGAATACTATGTTGTTTTTGTCTAACGAGTCCACGTGTTCTACTACGCCTTGAAGTTCGTTGTGTTCTTTTTCATCGCGATTATTACGAACGCGCTTCTCATCGTCGTGGCTTTCGCGTCGAATTGGTTCTCCTTCCCTTCCTCGCATTCGTTCTTCCATTCTTTGCTTCCTCAACTGTTCCTCCTCTTCGTATGACAACTCTCTTTTCTTCTCTCTTATTCTCGCGTTAACGCTCGCTGTTTTTGAACGTCTGTCGTCGTAAACATCTGCGTTGATGCGTGACTGATCTCTTCTCGCCGCGTGGTCTTCTCCTGCTCTTTTCATTCCTCTTTGTCCCCCGGAGGAGAAGAGTTGATTATGATTTTGGTGATGATTCGTCTTTTGCAATTTCGTTTCGAGGAGGCCCGCGCACGCGAGGAACAACGCGAAGTAAAAGACTAACTTCCGTCGTCGCGAGTAGGAGGAGGAGGGGAAGGAGGAAGAAGAAGAGCGCGACGATGCTTTTGAGTAGTGTGGGTTATTCAACATCATCATCCTCATCACAATAATAATAACAACAGCGACAACGGTTTGTAAGTCGTCGTGCTTTGTGTCTTTAAGTGAGTGCCGTGGAGCCGTGTGTGGGAGATTTTTCTTTTTTTGCGCGCGCGCGCTTTTGAAAAAAAAAAATTAAAAATCGGCCATGAAAGAAAAAAAGAAGCAAAAAGAAGGAATCCCCTACTACTACTACTCATACATAACATATACGAACAAATTAAAACAGAAAGGAAGAAAGAGCATCTTGCAGGTGAGTCACGCGGCGAAAGTTTTATGAACGACGACGACTCGTGTTGTTCTTTCTTTTTTAATTCGTGTGTTTCGCGCGCGCCTCGCGTCTTTGACTTTCCCTCTCTCCAAGCTTATAATCCTAAGAACACAAATGCCTTTTTTACACAGTACGCTTCCCGCCATGCTGACTCTGCGACGGACATTGCTGAAACGAGCTCGAACTGGGTGGATATTATCCGGAGAAATCTTGACATGTGTCTAAAACGTCAACAGCGAAGGGCTATGTTCTACCGCAAGCTTCACATCAAAGCCTCGCTTCGGAACATGCCCTCGCTTCGGAACACGCCCGGTTTTCACGCCGTCCACCGCCCAGCCGAGGCGTCTGTTGCGGGATTGCAACCGGCGTCGCCGGAGGAGGCCGCTCCGAACGCAGGACTGAGAGATTCGCCCACGTCGCAAACCTCCCTTCAAGGTGTTCTCCTCGAACAGCACGAGTCCGCTCGTCACGAGGAGCTCACTCGAGAGAGGGTCCGTCGCGCTGCTCTCGACTCGACCTCTTCTGCCTCCGGAAACATGAAGATTCTCCTGAGTGAACCCCGGGCTCCGCGCGATGCGGAGGCGCTCGCTCGCCTCCACGCTTTGACTGGCTTGCCATCCGTCAACCCGCGAGACGAGGACGCTCGATTGGCGGTTGCTAAATGCGCGGAAGAAGTTCGCTCCTCCATCCTCTTTCGCTCCAGGGACGTCTGCAGTAGTCTCCACGCAGCTTCGAAACAGGCGGCCGGAGATTTCTCTGGATGGATGAACGCTCACCTCCAAAACTTGTGTACTTCGGTGTGTTCGCCAACCACGAAACACGTGACGCTCCTCCGCGAGGCACTCGCTCGCGCGGACCCGCGCATGGTGCCGGATCAGGACAATCGCCTTTTCTCCTCAAGCATCTTGGTACCGATTACGAAAAAGCGTGGCAGCGCGGACCTCCGCCCGATTGCGATCCCGAACTGCTTCACGAAGAGGGCGGAAAGCGTCCTGTGCGCGAGCGTCAAGAGCGTGGCGGTTTCCTTCTTGAACCCGACCGTCTCGGAGCCCGCCACTTCCTCTCCTTCTTCTCCTTCTACCGCGGATGTTGATAGCTCTGGTATTGCAGTTGAGGGTGGAAACGAAGGGAAAATCAAGACGGGTACCTATAACAAAGTAGCTCAATACTCTTTCGGAGTTCAATCTGGTTCATCCAAAGCCGCGGGTCGGGTCAAATTCACCATCGAATTGAACCCTGATTGGGTTTCGGTGCAAATTGACATGAAGAACGCGTTCAATAGCGTCGATCTTGAATTCATGTTCCAGACCTGGGCCGAAGATCTCGCTCTCGCGCCGCCTGACTCGGATGGCGCGAAACTTCGCATGCTGCTTCCGTATGTCAACCATCGATACAGTGGCAAGCGAGTCTTGAAGATGCCTTTCGATGGCCACTCCTACATGGGTCAGCACCGGACCGATGACGAGATTGAGGTCCAACGAGGCACGCTGCAAGGAGCGAGTCTGAGTCCGCTGTTGTTTGACATTGCGCTCGGGAAAGCTCTGCGTTACCTTGAGGAACGGAAAGAGGATGGAAACTTCATCTTTGAAGAGTTACTCGCGACAATGTTCGCGGATGACGTTGTGATCCAAGGTGAGCCGACCACGGTTATTAGGGCGCTTGAGGACATGGCTAAACCCCTAGCGTCCGCTGGCTTGAACATCAAGTTCGTTCGAGTGTTGCCACATTCCGCGGCGGCGGCGGAGGTGTACGCTTCGGCGTTCTCGCACTCCACTCTGTCTGCCCAGGAACAACAAGAGCCGACGTTTGAGTTGCTCCCTCCCCTGGACGCGACGGAGCCCGAAGCTCAAGCACGAGCGGGTCTCATCTACGTCGGCGTCCCGATTGGAACGGACCGGTTCGTGGCGAGCGCCGTCGAAAAGATTGTCGATGAGACCGAACGCGCCGTTCTTAAGGTGGTTGACTTTGCTG
>Ga0181573_10005654_pt1 | contig 10322 bp, 7 predicted proteins | sample 101ome_25_FD_148643 | JGI IMG/M metagenome (GOLD analysis project Ga0181573, IMG submission 148643) | Coastal salt marsh microbial communities from the Groves Creek Marsh, Skidaway Island, Georgia - 101409BT metaG (spades assembly) | ecosystem: Environmental > Aquatic > Marine > Intertidal zone...
GCCGCCACCCCGCTCGGCTGAGTCGAACTGGACGTTGAACACCTGCGCCGTGTCGACGGCATTTACCGTAACCGTCTCCGTCACCGAACCGATCGGCGCCCCGTCATCCGCGTAGAACGTGAAGCGCAGCGTCACGCTGTCACCCTGACTCAGTTTCTTATTGACGACGGAGCCATTCACCTCGGCACCACCGTTCCCAAAGCGGCGCAACTGGAGATCGTTCACGATGACCTCCAGCGCATCAACCGCCTGAATCGCCTCCTGGGTCGCATCGGAGTCACCGATCTGATTCGCGGCCTGAGCCATGATCAACCAGCCATTCTGCCCACTCGGATCAAGGTTGGTCCAGCGTTCCGCAACAGCCGGGATATCCGTGTAGGCGGAATCGAGCTGTAGCGAACGGGCCCACATCTCGAGAGCGTCACGATCATTGACGCTTGCCGTGGCGGCATTCCCGAACGCCGTCGCCGCATTGACGTAATCGCTCGACTGGTAGAACCCCACCCCAATCGAGAACAGGGTCTCGGAATCCAAGCCGGGCATCTCCATCATGTCCATATACACGGCCGTGGCCTCCGCCTCATTCCCCATCTCCATGAGAATGGCGGCCAGACCCCGCTTGAGCTCGACATCTTCAGGGTTCGCCGCCGACATCTGCCGGTACGTCCCGACCGCCTGCTCGAACCGGCCCGCATCGGCGAGAACCTGAGCCCGGAGCAGTGGAAGCGGTGCCAGCTGCTCCTCCCAGGCGGCCGCAGTGGCAGAATCCGCTTGCATCATCGTCTCAGAGTCCGCGAATGCGAGCGCAGCATCGAGATTTTCGATCGATGCATCATGCTGCCGAAGCTGCGCGTAGATCTGACCAAGGATCACCCTCGCCTCGGGACGCACATCGTAGATGTCGTTCGCCCACTCGAAATACCGAGTCGCAGTCTCGTAGTCCCCCTGTTGTACGTAGGGCGTGCCCTCCTGGTAGAGGTCCAGCCAGGCCCGTTCGCGCACGGCCACCAGATCGAACTCGTACAGCGGCCGCAACTCGATTGCCCGATCGAAGTAGCCACCCGCCTCGGTGTAGTCATCCGTGCCGATCGATGCCACGCCTGCCAGACGATAGGCGAGCGGGTTGAGGGTGTCCTCCTGAATCGCCAACTCCGCGAATTGCTTCGCCTGTGCGTAGAGTTGAGCGGCCTCGGTCGGGTCCTCAGCCTCCTCCGCAGCCTCGATCGCATCCTCCGCGGCACGAGTGTTGTCGGTGTTCCGTGGATTGAGACCTGCGCCTGCTCCACCGATGCCCGACATCCCACCGCCGCCACCTCCGGACGCGCAGCCCGAAAGTCCAAGTCCGACCAGCAAGGTCAGCACGAGCCCGAAACGGATCTTCATCCCGCGTTCTCCTCTGGGGTCCTGTGCAGAATCAACCGGATAAACTAGAAAACCCTGAAAAATCGTCCAAGCTCACTTGGGACACAGAAACCTGAACGCTCCGGTTCTTTTCCACGTACGCGAATCCTCTGATGCAAGGATCTTGCCGCAAAAAGGCCGATCTCGGCTGTGCCAGGTTCCACGGGTCCAGGCGGCTATCCCTGCACGTCGAGAAGCCTCAGCGTCCCAGATACGTCAGAATCCGACTCGCGAGCGCCTCTGAAAATCCCGGAACACGCGCGATCTCCTCCCGTGTCGCATCCTTGACACCTCTGACTGATCCAAACCGACGAAGGAGCACCTGCTGCCTCTTGGGGCCCACGCCCGGAATGTCACCCAGGTCCGATCGCAAGGTCCGCTTACGCCGAAGTTTTCGGTTGTAGCGCACGGCAAAGCGATGTGCCTCGTCCCTCATTCGCTGCAGGAGATGGAGGGCCCGATGTCGCCGATCCAGACGAAGAGCGGTCACGCGGCCCGGCACGAATACCTCTTCCTCTCGCTTGGCCAGCGAAATCACTGCGACATCACCGAGCTCCAGCTCTCGCAGGGCCTCAACAGCAGCCGACAGTTGACCCTTTCCGCCGTCGATCACGGCCAGATCCGGGATCGGACGGCCTTCGTCTCGGGTTCGTCGAAAGTAGCGGCCGACGACCTCGCCCATGGATCGGAAGTCGTCGTTCCCCCAATCGCCCTTTATGCGCATGTGGCGATACATCGCCCGCCGGGGTTCGCCGTTCTCGAATACGACCGCACTGCCCACGACCTCCGTCCCCTGCGTGTGGGAAATGTCGAAGCACACCATGAGGCGCGGAACGACCTTCAGATCGAGTTCGTCCTGGAGTCGGAACAGCGCTTCCTCTGCGCGATCTGATGCGTATTCGAGTGCGGTGACCCGGTCGTCGAGGACCTGCCGGGCATTCTGCTGAGCGAGTTCGACGAGGCGCGCCTTTTCACCACGCTGGGGGACGTTGAGCGACACGGCACGTCCAGAAGCAGCCGTGAGGATTTCTTCGAGCAGGGTCCGATCGTCGAAGTCATTCGACAGGAGCACATGCCTCGGTACATCACCGGTGACGCGTTCCCCGGCGCTGAGATAATGCCGGGACACGAGAGAACTGATGAGATCAGCGTCCGACTCCTCCCGAATCTTCGAAAAGCGCTGCGACTCCCGGCCCAACAGGAGCCCTGCCCGAACCCTCAAGACAACGCCGGCAGCAATGTCGCCGTCTCGTGCTGTCGCAACGACGTCGAAGCTTCCACCCTGCGCCTTATGCACCCGCTGCTCACGTGCGAGGCTGTCGAGCCCCGAAAGCACATCCCGCATCCGGGCCGCCTGCTCGAAGTCGAGTACCGAGGAAGCCTGGCGCATCCGCTCTTCGATCTCGGACCTGAGACCCTCCGTGTCACCCTCGAGAATACCCAGGATGTCGTCGATCATGAGGCGGTAGTCATCCTCCGTCTGCAACCCGACGCACGGAGCCTTACAGCGACCGATGTGATGATCCAGACACGCACGGTCAGGTGTGTCACGGGGCAGATCGTAGCGGCAGGACCGCACCGTATGGAGTCGCTTGATCAGGTCGAGCGCCTGTCGCATGGGACCGACGGAGGTGTACGGCCCAAAGTATCGACTGCGGTCGTTGACGACGCGCCGTGTGACGAACACCCGAGGGAAAGGCTCCTGAACCGTCACCTTGATGTACGGATATCTCTTGTCGTCTCTCAGCAGGATATTGAATCTCGGACGATGCTCCTTGATGAGATTCGCTTCGAGGATCAGAGCTTCTCCCTCACTGCCGACGACGATCGTTTCCACGTCGGCAATGAGCTTGACCAGCTCGCGGTTCTTGGCGGAAAGGTCGGCCTCGCGTTGGAAATAGCTGCGGACCCGGGGCCGTAGTGCCTTGGCCTTGCCCACATAGAGCACATGCTTCCGTTCATCCCGGAAGAGGTAAACGCCCGGACTCATCGAGAGGCGGGCGAGATCCTCACGGGCAACAGCCACCTCAGCGCCTACCCCACCGGACCGGTGATCCCAGATCCAGCAACACCACCGCGCCCAGATACACCGCCGCAAATGGCAGGCATGACGCGATCGCGACCAGAGCTGGGTGCCACGCCGGTACGAGGAGCTGAACTCCGACCCCGGACGCGGCAGCGACGACCGAGGCAAGGACCATTCGCAGAACACGAGAACCACCAGCACTGTGTGGGCCGATCTGACGATTCAGTGAGCGCCGCAGCATCAAGTACTCGACCCATGCGCCGGAGCTCGATCCAAGTGCAAGTCCTGCGGCGCCGAACCGCAATGTGGAGAAACCCAGCTGATCCGCCGGAAACATGGCCGCAATGCCCACGCCCACGGCGATGAATACGCGGAGGTAGGCCATGTTCGCCGGGGTGCGAGTATCCCGGAGCGCGTAGAACGCGGAGGAGAGAACCCGAGAAGAGGCGGAAGCCGGCAGGCCGAGCGCGTACATGGACAGGACGGCCCACGTCACGAGCGTCTGTACTTCACCGAACGCTCCCGTCTGGTACAGGGCTCCAACGATGAGGTCACCCATCACCAGGTACGCGATGGCTGAGGGTATGAGGAAAAAGAGCGCCCGCTCGAGCGCCTGAGCCACGCGTTGGGCCAGGGCCTCACGATCCTCGCGCCTCATTCTCGAGAGCTCGGGCAGCTCGGCCGCGGCAACTCCTGTTCCGAAAAGGGAGATGGGCAGGTTGCTGAATGTCTGTGCGTACCCCATGACGGCTACCGCACCCGGCAGGAGTCGCCCGGCAAGAATCATGTCGATCCAACCGCTGATGTTGACGACACCTCGCGCACTCACGACCGGGACGAAGGTCCGAACGGCTTCTGCGACGCCCGGGACGCCTCGTCCCGTCGAGAGGCGCATCCCTCTCGTGTACCGCAGAAGGAACGGAACCTGGACCAGAAGTGTCAGGGCTCCCCCGACGAGCGCGCCCCACGCCAGCGCAACCACCAGCGCGCGTCCATCCAGGCCCCAGTAAACCGCTCCCGCGACCAACGTCGCGATCATCGCGAGGTTCCAGAACGCCGGCGCCACGAAGGTGATGAAGAAGGTCCGGTGGCTGTTCAATATGCCGAGAGCCCACGCCGAGATGACAAACAGCCCGGTCATCGGGAAGAGGATTCGAACAAGGAGCACCGTAAGCTCCTGCGTCTCGGGAGCCCACGCCGGGAAGAACAGCGAAACGAGGAGCGGAGCGACTGCCATCCCTCCAAGAGCGAGGGTTCCGGCGAGGATGGAGAGGATACCCAGGGCCGCGCCCGCAAACCGTGCCGCCTCTGCCTCACGTCCCTCTTCAAGGAACTCCACGTACACGGGGATCAGTGACGCTGAAAGCGTCCCCTCACCAAGGAGGTTTCGGATGACATTCGGCATCCTCAGCGCCGCCCACCATGCGTCGGCGAAGCCACTCGAACCGAAGTAGTGCGCAAAGACGCGCTCGCGCACGAAACCGAAGACCTTGCTGATGAAGATCCCGGCCCCGACAAACACGGCGCTGCGCCCGCCCGAGGGAGCGTCGCCGCTACCCTGCGGCCGAAGTGGATCCGACGTCACGCCGCTCCCCGACGACTCAGTCGTCCGAGGCACTCCGAGGGAGTGCATCGCCCTCGGCATTGGATCTGTCGGTCAGCAGCCTGTGCACGAACTGGCTCTCCTCATCCAGACGCAGGACCTCGGACGAAAGCCGCTCGACCTCACTTTCCAGGTAAGCCAGGCGCTCAGCCGCAACGTCGCCAGGAGAATCGAGCCCTCGCCGCTCCATCCGAGACGCAAGTGCCTGTCCAAATCGCGAGTCCAGCACCACCGCGAGCAGCGGAATCAAGACGACGAGAACGAGGATGAACTGAAGGAACATCATGCCGAAAAGTTAGAGACGGCCACAAGGAACTGACAGACTCACATCAACCGCCATCGTCCGACGATTCGTCGAGGCTGATCGAGAAACGGGCATACACATCATCAAGAAACGCGCCACCGAAGCGAGTCAGATAGTACAGCGGACTCTGAACCCGCTCAGCCGGCTTTCCGTGGGGCATGAGATGCAGCTGTACCTTTTCAATCTGCGCCAGAGCGATCTCGCTTTCTCTCTTCACGGCCTGCACGACTTTCTTTTCTACCTCACTGAGCGCAGCAAATGCCTGGTTTCGGAGCGCCTGCACCGGCCCCTTCAGCGTCGGGTCCAGCGCCGCAGCCGCCGTCTGCAGTTCTGTCACACCGGCCCCAATCGCACCGCGAAGCCGGCCGATCGCGAGGTTCACGTTGGCCGGAACTTCATCACGCGCGAAATCGCTCGCCACCTCGTGGAATGGACGGCGAAGCGCGTCCACATCGATATCGAACTTCTTGAGCACCTTACCGATCTTGGTCTCGATCACCGTGACGGCAAACCGCGGCCATACGACCGGCATCCCGATGCCGTGTGCCTCGAAGTAGGAGCGCAGCTGTGCGAAGTATGCTAGTTCACCCGGTCCGCCTACGTACGCGAGGGTCGGGAACACCGCGCTCTCCACGACGGGACGGAGAAGCACATTGGGGCTGAGAGACACAGGCTCCGCGTCGAACATGACACGGAGGTCGGACTCCGAGTGCACGTGAGCGGACTGGCGGAGGCGGAACCCCGCCGGGTCGCGGTAAAGACGCTCGCGCCCGGCCGGCCCCTCGACGAACAGGTTCACCCCGCCCGGCATGATCGGCACCTGCACGTCGTACCCGGCATCTCCCAGCGCCTGAGAGGTCTCGAGCAGCACCCTCTCGAGTTCCTTCGCCCTCGGAAGCTCCGCGAGGAGGAGTTCGCCCGAGGCAGCTTTCACGCCGGGGTGTGCCGCATCCGTGAAGAAGAGGCCAAACCTCCCGAGAAGGTGCTGCAGCAATCCATGAAAACCGCCAGACAGGGTCTGGCCGGGCCGGAACCCCTCGTGGAGCAGAGCGATGAACTCAGCCGCGAAGTCCGACGGCGGCAGGTGGGCAACGAATTCAGCCAGAACCTCGTCGGCGTCGGCGCCGAGCTCGACCCGATGAAGAGACGGCCGTGCGACCTCCGACGGCGCGGCGACGGCATAGCGCCTCAGTTCGTTGTCGGTACCAATGAGATACGTATGGTTCGCCTCTTCCCAATCGTGATCATCCGAGGCCACCCAGAAGACCGGAATGACCGGCTTGCCCACCCGCTGTTCGAGGGCCTCCGCGAGGCGGACTGCGGTGAGTCCCTTGTAGATACTGTAGAGCGGGCCGCCGTAGAGCCCGGGCTGCTGACCCGTTGTGACCATGTAGCCACCCTCCTCGACGAACGCATCAAGCCGCTCCCCCTTCGCGCCCGGAGGTACGATCAGGGCCTCCACGGCTCGACGCCGAGCCTCGGCATCGAAGCGACGCTCGACTTCGGCGGCCTTCGCCTCGAACGCACCGGGCTCGGCAAAGTGACGGCCATAGAATGACACTGCCTCCGGCTTCGCCTCGAGGTAGTCACGCACGACCGCCGCACCTGACGGGCGCGATACGATCAGTTCCATCTCAGCCTTTGTGGTAGGGTTCTCCGCGCAGGATCGTTCCTGCCCGATACAATTGCTCCGTCAGGAACAGTCTCGCCATTTCATGTGGTAACGTCATGTCCGACAGGGACAGCCGTCGACGGGCGCGGTCGAGCACGGGCGCCCCGAGTCCGAACGCCCCACCAATCACGAAGGCGACACCCGGCGAGGACTCTACCGCCTTCTGCTCCATCCAGCGGGCGAGTGCGGAAGAATCCATGCCTTCGCCGTCGCGCGTCAGAGCCACGACGTCCACGTGCGTCGGGATCCGAGCAAGGATCCGCTGAGCCTCGGCATCCTTGACCTGCGCAGGCGCAGCCGTCCGAGCCGACGCCTGCGGGACCTCGATCACCTCGAGCTTCCAGTAGCGACCGGCGCGACGCTCGTACACACGCACTGCGTCCGCGAGTTCACCACGCATCTTTCCCACAGCGACCACGATGACCCTCACGCGCCGCGCCCTCCTCTGTCGATCAACGCCCGAAGTGCCGCTTCTCCCCAATCCCAGCGCAAGGAATCCTCGATCACCAGGCAGTCACCGAGTGCCTCGGCGAACCGCTCGAGTTTCACAGCATCCTTTTCGGTGACCACGATCGGGCGACTCCCTGCCCGGCGACGCGCGCTGCGAGCGTCCAACTCGGAAAATTCGTGATGGTCGGCGTGCGCAACGAGTACCACCTCCGCCCCCACCATGTCACCGACACTCCTGCGCACCGAGTCGGGGCGGCCAACGGCCGTGAGCACCAGTACGGACCCCAGCGAGCGGAGATCGACCGACCCCGAGCTGGAACCCACGAGAGGTCGACAGTTCGAGGGGTGAAGATGGGCGCAGGCGATGACAGGTACCTCGGGTACGCGTATCCGAACAACCTCCGCCAGTCCACGTGCATCCAACTCGCTCGCCGTGCGCCGCGAGAGCACGATGGCGCTGGCTCTTTCGAGAGCCTCGGGTGGCTCGCGGTACGGACCCCTGGGCAGAAGGGGCCCGGGAAAGGCATCCTCCACCGCCAACATGACGAGATCAACATCGCGTGATAGTCGCCGGTGCTGAAAGCCGTCGTCGAGTACCACCGCACCCGCTCCAAGCTCGAGCGCTTCCCGGGCCCCCGCGACCCGGTCGCGCTTCACGATGACCGGCGCATCGGGTGTCCAACGCCGATGAAGCGCAGGTTCATCCATTGCGTATCCGCCGTGGAGGACGGCCGGGTGCACTCCGGTGTCGATGAGCATTCTCGTGACCCACGATGCGATGGGCGTCTTCCCGGTGCCCCCCACGGCGAGATTGCCGACGGAGATCACACGCAGACCCTCGACGACCATCCCCCCTCTGTCGTCGAAGCGCCGGTTTCGAAGGGCAACTGCGAGCCACCACGTCTTCTCCAGCGGGATGAGGAGCAGACGCACCACTCTTCCGGCGACGCCTGCCTCGTCGCGCCAAAGTCGCCGGGCAAAACCCTCGAGCCACGACTTCATGCGAAGTGGAGCATGGCGCGATCCGGTGCGGAGGTGAGCCGACGATCCCGGGCTTCCATCCTCATCCACCCCGACCGTTGAGCTCATCGCCGATCTCTCGTGCGATTCGCTCCAGCCCTTCACGGGAGGTTCCTCGGGGGATCCTTCTCGGCTCCAGGTATTCGATCCGCACCCGTGAGAAAGGTCGTGGCAGGAGAAACCCGTCCCAGCTTCCAAAACGGTATCCGGATGATGCAGTGAGCGCGATCGGCACAATCGGAAGACCAGCCATCTGGGCGGCTGCCAGCGCCCCGGGTTTGAACACGCCACGGGGGCCCTTCGGGCCGTCGGGAGTCACCGCGAGGTCCCTGCCCTCTTTCGCCGCCCGGACCAACCCCTTGAGTCCCTTCCGGCCACCCCGTGTACTGGACCCGCGAACCGTTCCGAAACCGTGTCGCTGGATGATCCGCGTGATGTACTCCCCGTCGGCATGTTCGCTGACCAGGACCACGATTCCTTCGTTCCGATGATAATGCACGAGCGGCAGGAGTTGTCCGTGCCAGAACACGAACATGATCGGTTGCCCCTCTGCTCGGAAACGCAGGTAGTGCTCGACGCCGATCCTCTCCAACCGGGTCGTCATGAAGAGTCCTCTCACGAGTCCGGCACCGAGGGCTCCAGCGGTCTTGAAACGAAGCTCGCTCACGCCCGGTCTCGCATGATGGTCATCGCCATCTCCGCGACCTTCTCAGAGGCACCACGCCCCCCGAGCCGCTCGATCACGAGGTCCAGATCTCGTACCTGCTGAGCACGCATCGGCGAACCCGCATCGAGCAACTCGAGCAGCATCGGCACCACGACAGACGGTGAGACCTCATCCTGGAGTACCTCGGGAACGATCCGGCGGTCGGCAACCAGGTTCGGCAGGCCGATGTGGTCGATCCTGAGCACCCGGCGCACAAGCCACGATGTGAGTCGACTCGTACGGTAGGCAATCACGAAGGGGGTTCGTTCCAACGCGGTTTCGAGCGTAGACGTTCCTGACTTCACCAGCGCTGCGTCGGACCACCGCTGGAGAGCGCGTGTCTCTGTCACGACCGGGAATTCCACCAAGTCAAACCGCTCCGTCCCCATACTCTCTGCTCGAGAGAACACCACCTGCACGTCCGGGCGCCGTTTGACGACCGCCCGCGCAATCTCCAGGAAGGGCTCGAGATGCTGGTCGAGTTCCTGAACGCGAGAGCCTGGAAGCACACCGAGCAGCGGACGCCTCGCATCCAGCCCCCAGGCACGGAAGCACTCGTCGCGTCCGGCAACGGCGTCGGCCCGATCAAGCAGAGGGTTCCCGACGTACTGGGCGTTGGCCCCGTAACGGGCCAAGAGTTCGGTCTCGAACGGCAGGATGGTCGCCACGCCGTGCGTCGATGCAGCGAGCGTGCGCGCCCGACCACGCTTCCAGGCCCAGACCTTGGGAGGGATGTAATACAGCACTCTGCATCGGCGCATGTGGGCCGCCCGCGCAATCCGCAGATTGAATCCCGGATAATCCACCAGAACCACCAGGTCGGGACGCTCGACCTCAATCAGCCGAATCACCTCGCGTTCCAAGCGCCAGAAATATGGGAGGCGAGACAAGACTTCGACGAATCCCATGACGGCGAGCGTGTCGAGTTCGGCCAAGAGTTCCACCCCCTGGGCCTTGAGCCGATCCCCACCCATCCCGATGAACCGGGCTTCAGGGGAGCGCGCTCTCAGCGCACCAACCAGGGCCGCTGCATGCTGGTCCCCCGAGGACTCACCCGCGAGGACAAGGATGGTAGGCTGCGCGTCGGTCAGAAGGCCCAGCCGAGATACCAGATCACGAGGATCACGAGGAAGAGGTAGG
>Ga0181573_10005655_pt1 | contig 10321 bp, 5 predicted proteins | sample 101ome_25_FD_148643 | JGI IMG/M metagenome (GOLD analysis project Ga0181573, IMG submission 148643) | Coastal salt marsh microbial communities from the Groves Creek Marsh, Skidaway Island, Georgia - 101409BT metaG (spades assembly) | ecosystem: Environmental > Aquatic > Marine > Intertidal zone...
CAAGATGATCGAACGCTACCAGCAGGAGCTCAAGGCGTTGAAAGCACGCGTGCCCAAGAAGCGCAAGCCGCTCATCCTCTCCCTCGAGGCCAGCGACAAGGCCAGCATGGACGTGCTGAGCATCGACGGCGGCACCAAGGTCTTCGAGGGCTTGGACCGCAAGATCCTCGACGCCCAGGATTTGGAGGTCCGCAAGGGCGACCGCATTGGCATCGTCGGCGGCAACGGTCAGGGCAAAACCACGCTGCTCAAACTCATCAACGGCGACGAGAAGCTCACCTCGGGCAAGATGGACCTCGCACCGGGCTGCATCATCGGCTACTTCCACCAGGACCACGCCACCCTCGACTTCACCCTCAACCCGGTGGAGCAGATTCAGAAACTCCGCCCCGACTTCCAGTACGGCGACATCCGTGCCGCGCTCGGGCGTTTCCAATTCTCCAACGAGCAGGTCAACACGAAACTCTCGGCCCTTTCGGGCGGGGAGCGAGCCCGTGTGGCGCTGCTGAAGTTGCTGCTGGAGGAGAACAACCTGCTGCTGATGGACGAGCCCACCAACCACCTTGACATGGAGTCCAAAGCCACCCTTGAGGAAGCGCTGCTCGGCTACGAGGGGTCCCTCATCACCGTCTCCCACGACCGCTGGTTCCTCGACCAGGTCGTCAACCGCATTTGGGAGCTTCAGGACGGCAAGGTCACCGTGTACTACGGCAACTACACCGATTACGTCCGGGCCAAGAAGGGCTTGCCCCCGCTGGCCGAGGGCGAAGTCTCCGAAGTCTGAGGCCACCTCGGTTGATTCGGCGAATTTTGTGGACAGTGCGGTCGCCACGCTGCAACCCCGCGACCCGCCATCTCAAGCCCCTTGCAGCATCGCATGAGGTGCGGTCTGCCGGTGAGCCAGTGAGCAAGTGAGCCAAACCACTGCCGACCGGCAAGGTAACTCGTGGTGAGGGCATCAGTCGATGGGCGAGATGCCCCAACCCACGTAGGCTGCGCCGAGGCGGTCCTTCCACACCGAGAGGATCTCCCAAGCCCCCGACACGGTGAACGGTTGCTTCATCGTCTCGGGTTCGATGTTGACCGTCACGCCCCATTCGTCGCAGATGAGAACGGCCTGCCCTTTGACCCGCATTCGCCCTTCTTCAAACAGCACGCGTTGCTCGTGAAAGGTGCTCATCAGGTGCTCTTCGTACTTGGCCCGCAGGGCTTCCGGTGACCGATCGTTGTTCGTGGTGTCGTCCATGAACAAACAACGGATTGAGGGTATATGAACGCCTCAAGCGATGGCTTGGATCGCTTCGTCGTGCTTGGCCAGCAGGTTGCGCAGTTTGACCTTCATCGACGGCGTCAGCATGTCGTTGTCCGTGGTCCACTCCTCGGGGTCGAGGATGAGGGTCTTGGCCACTTCGTAGCCTTTCCAGTCGGGCGCCTTCATGTTGTTCGCCTTGAGGTCGTTGAGCAGGAACTCACGCACAGCAGGGTTGGCGCACAGGGCGGCATCGTCGCCCGAAGCGTCGATCCCAGCACCGGACAGACCCGCTCGCAGCGCTTCCATGTTCGGGTGAACGATGAGGAACGTGTTCAGCATGTTGCGTCCGTCGAGCACGGCCTGCTCCACCATGGGGTTGAGCTTGACCTTCTCTTCGAGTGAAGAGGGGGAGACGTACTTGCCGTTCTCGAGTTTGAACTGCGACTTCACGCGGCCGGTGATGCTCAGGTAGCCGTCCGGGGACAACTTACCGAGGTCGCCGGTGCGGAAGGTGCCGGGTTCCACGATGACCTCTTTGGTGGCGGCTTCGTTGTTCCAGTACCCCTTCATGACGTTGGGCCCGGTGACGATGATCTCGCCTTCGTCGGGGCGGTCCGGGTCGTCCCACGCATCGGTGTCGATGGTGACGGTGACCCCGTTGGCCACCAACCCGACCGTGTTGAGTTTGCTCGTGCCGGGTCCGGACCAGCCGTTGGCCGACACCAACGGCGAGGTTTCGGTCAGCCCGTAGCCTTCGTAGCAACTGAAGCCCACCATTTGGATGAAGGCGGCCACGTCGGGCGACAGGGCAGCAGCACCGGACATGCAGAAGCGAATGTTGCCCCCGAAGCGGGCGCGAACCTTCGACCAGACCAGCTTGTCCCAGAGTTTGTCAAAGAAGCCGCTGGGCGGCACGGCGTCGCATTGGACACCGGCCTTGGCGATGCGCTTGGCGGCGGACTTCTGTGCCTTGGTCACGAAGACCTTCTTCAGACCGGTGGCGGCTTCGAATTGTGAGTTGACGCGATCGTAGAACTTGTTCCACACACGGGGCACGGCGAGGAGCACAGCTGGCTTGATCTCGATGCACTCGTCGGCGATGCGGGTCAAATCGGAGATGAGGTTGATGTGCACCCCACAGCGAATCATCCAGTGCAGGTCGAAGGTGGAACCGAAGGAGTGGGCCCAAGGCAGGAACGCCGCGTTCTTGTCGCCAACATAGATGGTGAACGCTGACTGGACGCAGAGGATGTTCGACAGCGTGTTCCAGTTGGTCAACATCACGCCCTTGGGGTTCCCGGTGGTCCCCGAGGTGTAGATGAGCGTGTTGAGGGCGAACGGGTCGTCGGCGACCTCGAAGTCCTCCGCATTCCGACCATCGGCGACGAAAGCTGCCCAGCGGTGGACGGTCACGCCTTCAGGTGGCAACTCGTTGGGCGCGTCTTCGCCCAGGAGCAGCACGCCGCATCGGGGCCAAGCACCGGCATCGGCGGGCATGTTGGCGACCAGTTTGTCGAGCACGGTGGTGTCGGCCACCGCAAGGAGGGCGGGCGTTGCGTCGTTGAGGATGTACGCCCATTCTTGGCCGTGCTGGTGCGTGTACATGGCGGTGTACGCTGCGCCGATGCCGTTGGCACCGTAGGAAATGGCGGCCCACTCGACGGAGTTGTTGAGGATCAAAGCGACCCGATCACCGGCTTCCACACCCACGGCAGCAAGTTGACGTCCCACCGACGTTGCCAATTCACCGAAATCCCGGTAGGACACGTGCGTGCGGGGCATGCCGGGAGCGGGGATGTAGCCGAAAGCGTGGCGGTCACCAAACCGGCTCACGCTCGTCATGAGCATCTGGTACAAGGTGCGGGGGTCATCGCCTTCGGGCTTCTCCCACTGGCGGTCGTTGGGTTGTCGTTCCCATGCCATTTCATCGGCTTGCATGGGTGTGGTTGGCTACACTGAGCATTTGAACCTCTCCCCGTCAACCGTTGAGGACCATCCGAACATTCGCCCGCCAGTCTGCGCCCTCGTTGCGGTTGGCCAAGGGACTGGCCGGACTGGGGTGCCAGCAGGTGGTCACGGTAAGGGGGCGGCCAGAGGCCGTTGTCCCCACGCCGTCCTTCCCAGCACCAAACGCCTGCTTCGCTCGCTGTTCGGCGTACTTGCCCACGCCCACGATGCGCTCGATGCCCATGATGTCAACAACGGCTTTGAGGTGTTCGTCGCAGGCGTGGAGCACGGGTTCGATGACGGCTTTGGGCACCTTGTCGGGGGTGATGTTTTGGCCTCGTTCACCCAGCAACAACAGGGGGCAGTGGTTGACCACGAACAGGTGCTCAAACGTCGTTTCAGGGCTGCCGTACATGGATTCCATCAGGTTCCACAAGCGGGTTCCTGACACTTCCTGCCGCTCCAAGGCCATGCCCACGACGGGACGCTTAGGATGGGCGTTGGTTGGGGTGACCAATTCAGCCGCATCGATCTTCAAGAAGCGTTGAGCGACCTCGGTCGCCCCGAACGGAACCCCGGTCTGCGCCATCCCCCAAGGTCCCGGATTCATCCCCAACAAGAGGGTGGTCGCCCCGCGACCGCCCCATTGCCTGATGAATTGCGCATGGTGCACCCACGCGTAGTCCAGCGGGTTGGTAGCGTGGGCCACCACCGATGTGGCTTCCAGTGCGGGGATCGCTTCATCGCACTGCGCCGAGAGGTGCCTCGCTGCGTCCAGCAAGCGCTCCACCGTGCTCATGGCCCCGCCTCGGGGACGGACCCTATGAGGGGTTGGTTTCGCTTCACTCGTCCTTGCGGCGGCCCGAGACGGCCACACCGATGGCGATGGCCACCATGCCGCTCACAGCGCCGAAGCCTGGCAGGCCGCCTGCTTCCTCTTCCTCGAGGTCGTCGATGACGGATTGGAGGTCAGAGGTCATGGTCAGGTCCAGCACGCCGCTGTCAACGCCGTCGTCCCACTCCACGGTCACTTGGTGCGTGAAGTCCTGGGCGTTGCTCACTTGGAAGAACGCCTGGGCGAAGAATTGGCCGTTGTAGTTCATGCCGCTGAAGGTCTGCCCGTTGCTGGTGAGGCTGATGGTCAACGCATCGCCGTCCGCATCGGTGCAGACCACAGCGATGACGTAGGTGCCGGGCACCAGTGGGACGGTTTCTGAGCCGTTCAGGGGCAGTTCGAGCGCCGCCATGCCGCTGATGGAGGTCGGGTCAGCGTCAGGCACAAGCGCCGTGCTGACGTAGGCGTACACGAAGCACTCGGGCAGCGTGTTCGTCGTCGAGGTGTTGTTGTTCTCGGTACCGGTGTCGGGTGCTTCGTCCACGTACACAATGACATCGTAGTGGTCAACGTAGCTGTACGTGGAAGGGGTGGCCAGCGAGAAACTGAAGTTGTAGGCGCCCGCCATCACGTCGGTCACTTCGAGGTAGTGTTCCTCGTCCAGCATGTTGGCGATCCACGACCAGTTGCCGCTGTCGATGAGGTTGTATTCGGGATCGTACACGTTGTAGTGGAGGTACATCCATTGACCGAGCACGGCGCACTCGGTGTGCGCCGTCACGTTGAGTGTTCCACCGGCCATGACGTAACCCGTGTTGTTCCAACCGGTGAGCATTGCATATTCGGCGTCGTAGCCGCATCCCGTTGGCTCGCCGATGGTGAACTGGAACTCGTACGTGGCCAAGGTCATACCGTCCGCTGAGGCTTCGAGCGACACGTTGTACGTGCCACTGGTGAGCCCCGAGAGGTCGAGGTAATGGTGGTCGTAGGTGTTGATGGCCGTCCAGGACCAATTGCCCGTCAGGATGCCGATCCACGGCAAGTTCTTGTTCACGGTGTAGTCAATGCGCATGTCAGCGTCGTAGAGAGCGCAATCGGAAATGACGCTCAGATTGACGTCATCGCCCTCAATGGGGTTCACCGTGTTCATCATGCCCTCGATGGTGAAGAAGGAAGCTTCGTAGCCGCATCCGGTGTTGTTGGTGGCCACTTCGGACACGTTGAACTGGAAGAAGTAGCTGTCCAACACCGTGGATTCGTTGTAATACGAGGCCACCAGCGTGACGTTGTACACACCTGCGCTGAGGTTCATGGCCTCAATGAAGTGCTCCTCCATGATGCTCATGGCGGTCCAGCTCCACTGGCCTTCTTCGACCGTGTTTTCACCGGAATCCGTGACGCCGTAGCTCACGAACATCGTTTCATTCAACAGGTTGCAGTTGGTGTAGACGCTGATGTTGGCCGTGTCGCCTTCGTAGAGGTCCCAGTTGTTCACCCAACCGGTGATGTAGAAGTCCTCGGTGTCGTAGCCGCAACCCGTTTGGTTGGTCCCGTTGTCATCGTCATCGCCAAGGGTGACGCAGGTGTCGTCTGCGGCGATCCACATCGACGTCACGGTGGTGTTGTTCACGGTTTCCGTGGCGTACAGATCCCCGTAGAAGCAGTAGTACCCATCGGCCAGGCCGGCTTCGTACACGGAGAAGATGTACGAATCGGAGGTGGCGTTCCAGTCGGTGTAGTTCTCCACCACAATGGTGCTGTTGGCGTCCACGATCTCCCACTCCACACGGTAGGTTTGCCCCGTGGTGAGGTTGGTGGCTTCGTAATGAGCGTAGAGGGCGGTGCCGCTGGTGAAGTTTTCACCGTACGTATCGATGTCCAGTTCGCCATCGCTGAGGTTCCACGTGGGCGTGGAGCCCGAGGCGACAACAAAGGAAGCGTTGTCCATGTCAAGACCGGTCCAACCCGTGCCGTTATCCCACAGCGCAATCACGCCGCCAAAGGTGTAGTTGCCTGCACCCATGGTGGCCAAATTGGACGAGTTGATGTAATGGGTTTCGCTGTACACGGTGTTGGTCCAAGCGAAGGTGCCCCAGTCCACGTACGAACCCGTGGCGTCATCGGTGATCCAATAGGTCAGGTTGACGTACTCGCCAACGAAGTTGCAGCTCGAGTAAATTTCACCGCTGAAGTTGTCCCCCACGTTAAACGTGGTCTGGCTGGGCCAAGCGTACAGGCTGCAGAGGGGGAGTGTGCTGCCGCTGGAATTGTCGATCATGAAGTGGTCCGTGTCCGAATCCAAGAATTCCCACATCATCGAGGAGGTGTTGTACCAGGCGATGGTGGCCGTGAACGAGTAGTTGCCCTCGCCTTGGGCGGCGAGGTTGGAGGAGTTGACGGGGTGGAACTCGCCGTAGGTCATGCTCGTCCAGTTGAAGAGACCGGAGTCGACGGTGCTGTTGGTGTCGTCGTTCATGATGGTCCATGCCAGACTCATGCTCTCGTTGGTGAAACTGCAGTAGGTGTCGATTTCACCGGTGAAGGATTCACCGAGGTCGTACACGCTGTGGTTGGACCATGCGTACACGCTGCAGGAATTCCCGGTACCTGATGTGAGGTTGGCGATCATGAAGTCATCGTGGTCGCTGTCGAGGTCTTCCCACATCATCGAGGAGGTGTTGTACCACGTCCAATCGACGGTGAAGGTGTAGTTGCCAACGCTCTCCATGGCCAACGCCGTGGAGGTGACGTTGTGGGATTCATCGGTTTGCATGGCCGTCCAGTTGAACGACCCCGTGTCCACGGTGCTGTTGGCGTCCGTGTTCACGATGCTCCAGTCGAGCATGACGGTTTCGTTCAACAGGGCGCAGTAGGTGTAGATCACGCCACCGAAGTCTTCGCCCAGACCGTATTCGTACTCGTCGGAATACGCCCACACCGAGGCGTCAGCGGGTTCGGAGCCGCAGGTGCTTCCGCCGGTGCTGTTGAAGTCGTACACCATGAACCAGTCCGAGCCGTCGTCCAGTTCCTCCCACATCATGGAGGAGGTGTTGAACCACGACAAGGTCGCCAAGAAGCTGTAGTTGCCTTCGCCTTGGGTGCTCAAGGCCGTTGAGTTCACCGAGTGGTACTCACCGGTTGACATGCTTATCCAACTGAAGGACCCGGAATCCAGGGTCGCATTGGTGTCGTCGTTGATGAGGGACCACGAGAGGTTCATGGCTTCGTTGGTGAAACTGCAGTACGAATCGATTTGACCGGTGAAATCTTCGCCGATGTCAAACATGCTTTGCCCGGAGAACGGCGAAACGGTGCAAGTGGGCGATTGAACGGTGATGCTGAGACTCCCGGTGATGTCAACGTCGCCGGTGTAGTTCGTGAGGCGGTAGTCGAGGGTGTAACTGTCAGCGGACAGGTTCCAGAACATCACATTTCCTGCTAACCATGCCGAGTTGGTCCCAGCAAAGGACAAGTTGCCGGTTTGGTACTCGTACCCGCTGCTGTCGTTCATCCAGTATTCGATGTTGTGGGTGCTGTAAACAATGGGGCACTGAAAGTAAAACGTGGCGTTCACGTCATCGTTGTGATCGGGTGAAGAGGGTGTGGTCCACACGCTGAGGTTCACCCAACTCGCGTTGTAGCCACAACCGCTGGAGCGGCCACCGGTTTCAAACAAGGGGCCTTCCCACTCGGCGCTTCGGAGGTCTTCACCGGGCAGCGTGTTGAGCGATGCGGCCATCGATTGGGCGAGCATCAGCGTCACAAGAATCCACATACGGGCGTGTTTCATGTCCCCAACGAACTTCTATCCGTATATATGCGTTGCTGTTTTTGTTCGGTTTCACCCGTTTTTCATGACAACCGAACACAGGGGTGTCAGCGGCACCTTGGCGGCGGCGAACCACCGTTCCACGTCCTCAAACGGCGCTGCAGCACCCCGTTTCCGCGAGGCTTTGGCTCGCGCAGCGACCAGGGACCACGCCGATTTAGCTCCGATGCCAGGGACGGCGGCGAGTTGTTTCTCCGTCATCGTCCACGGGTTGAGGTCCACTTCGAGACCGGTGATGGAGCGTGCGCCGTGCCCGGTCACGATCACGTCGGAAACGGTTTCGAGCGGAATCAAATACGACGCCCCAATGAGGATGGGGTACGCCCCGAGTTGGCGGCCAAAGGTGACGCCGGCTCGGCCGTGCACCTCAGGCGACGTGTGGGTCTCGGTGAGGTGCACGGGCAGGCGGGTTCGTCCATCGTGGGCCTCCCAATGCACCTCGGACAAGCGTTGACCCAGCGGAAACAGTTCCTCCAGCAACGGCCCGTCGATCGTGTTGCGTACGGTGGCCTTGAAGGAGGCAAACGCCGCTTCGGGAACGGGTTGGAAGCCTTCGCCCTCCACCTGGCGGATGTTGATGCGGCGCAGCAGCAGACCGTCGTTGCGCAGGTCGTTCAGCAAGGCGAGGTTCATGCCGTACGTGGCGTCGGTTTCCCCGTTCAGTCCCGCAATGAAGTTGAGGCCAGGCAGCAATTTCGGCAGACCGCGTTCACCGCGCACACGACCGTGTTTGTTGACCAGCCGTACCGCCGATTTCAGTTGTGCAGGGTCGCAGTTCAACCAGTTGGCTTCGTGGACGGAAGGGTCAGCGGATTCCAGTCCAAAGGAGAGCACGGCGCCGTCCGACAGCGTCTCAACGAGCGTTTTGGTGATCGCTTCAGCGGGTTCGAGGTGCTCGGCGATGATGGACGGGTTGCCGTTGTCGGTGTGCAGCAGGGAAAGGCGCTCGTCGTCGCGCAGGCCGTGGAGCAGTTGAGCGATGGGTTCGGGGTTGGGAATCGGGTATTCCAGTTCCCTTACACCTTCTGCCATGTAGGTGTAGGTGTCGGTCATGCCGCCCAGGCGGACGTGCTGAACCCCAGCCTCGTGAGCGAGGCGGACCTCCTCGATGATGTCCTCCGGTGTGCGCCACAACGGCACCCCTTTCTTGGGCTCGATGCAGAACTTGCAGCCGCGCTTGTACCGCACGCAGCCCTGATACACTTCCACTTCGAACGTGAGGGGTCCCGGTCCGTGAACACCGTGGAGGTCAGGATGGGCACGCACGGCCAAGCTGGCGGCACCGGCGTGCGCCCATGCAGTCCACTGCTCGGCGGTTCGTCGTCGATGGTTCCATTCGCCGGTGTTCAGGAAACGGTCCAGCGTGGCGTCGGTGTCTTGAACCGCAAGAAACAGATTGGGTCGAAGCGGCTGCCATCCCTGTTGGCGCCAACCTCGAATCGCCCACCCGCCCATCAGGACGGGAAGGCCCGACGGGACGGACCTCAGCAGTTGTTGCGTCTCGTTGAGGGAGATGGGTGTGCCCCGCAAGTATTTGCCCGGTACAACGGCACCGGCCACGCACACCACCCCCAGAGCGTGCTTCAGCAGATGGGCCATCTCGTCGGGTTGCTGGCGCTCCATGCGCCGCCACTGGTCCACCGTGAGGTAGAGGTAGGGCAATCGGTGACGTTCGAGCACGCCGCACACGTAGCGCACGTGGAACCCGACGTAGGGCGGTACACCAAACGCCGCCGGTTCATCCTCGTAGCCGTCAATGACCAGCCAACGCAGTTCGGTGGCCTCGGTCATGACCGGTCAGCCTGAAACATTGCCCTTCAATCCTTCTTTGGACGACGGCGACGAGAGCGCTTCTTGCCGGATTCGCCTTCTTCGCGAAGGGCTTGCAGTTCCCGAACGGATTTCCCACCGGTGTCCTTGCCACCGGACCGACCACCACCACCTTTGGCATTGGCCACATCGACCTTGATCGTGCGCCCGTCGACCTCTTGGCCGTTCAGTGCCTTCACCACGGCGTCGCCTTTGTCCTTCTCGGCAATGAACACGAACCCGAAGCCCTTGGACTTGCCACTGGGGCCAGCCGCCAGCGCCACCTCGTTGACCGTGGCGTGTTGGCTCACAAGCGCTTGGAGTTGCTCCGCCTTGGTGGAAAACGACAGGTTGCCGATGTACAGTTTCAGGCCGACAGGTTCAGCACGGCGCCCACCCTTTTTGTCGCCCTTCTTGTCGTCGTCAGCGTCGCGAACCCCGATGCGGCGACCGTTGATGCGGTGGCCGTTGAGCGCCTGAATGGCGGCATCGGCCATCGCTTTGTTGGCGTAGGTCACGAAGCCAAACCCTCGGTTTTGGCCGGCGTCGTCGGTCAACACGATGCAATCCGTCATGTCGCCGTGGGCCTTGAACAGCGTGCGAAGTTCCTCCGTGCCCACGTCGCGAGGAAGACCACCAACGAAGAGTC
>Ga0181573_10005656_pt1 | contig 10321 bp, 9 predicted proteins | sample 101ome_25_FD_148643 | JGI IMG/M metagenome (GOLD analysis project Ga0181573, IMG submission 148643) | Coastal salt marsh microbial communities from the Groves Creek Marsh, Skidaway Island, Georgia - 101409BT metaG (spades assembly) | ecosystem: Environmental > Aquatic > Marine > Intertidal zone...
GACGCTCACGTATGTGGCGAACTGGCGGTTCATCGTCGACGACGCGTCGTACTTCGAACTGTGGTCCGAGGCGTCACCGCTGCGGCACATGTGGTCCCTTGCGATCGAGGAGCAGTTCTACCTGCTTTGGCCGGTGGTGGTCTTCGGCCTGCTGAAGGCGCTGAGGGGACGAACAAACCTGCTGATCGCCGGCTGTGTTCTCGCTGCTACCGGCTCGGTCGCGCTGATGGCCGAACTGGCCGAAACCGACCGTTCACGGGCGTACTTCGGGACGGACGCTCGAGTGCACACGATCCTCGTCGGTGCGCTTCTCGCCCTCGTTCTCCACCGCCTCCCACCGGTCGTCGGTCCAGCTGCTCGGATCGTTCGTGCGCTTGGGGTCGTCTCCCTGACGCTGCTGGGCGTGAGCTTCGTGGTCGTCTCGGACAGCGGGGCGTGGTTCTACCAGGGCGGCTCGATGCTCGTGGCGGTCGCCGTTGCGCTCGTGATCGCCGATGGAGTGAGCGGCTCGCCCTCGCTTGCGAGTGCCCTTCTCGGTTGGACGCCACTCCGTGGCCTCGGTCAGGTCAGCTACGGCCTCTATCTGTGGCATTGGCCGATGATCGTGTGGCTCACTCCCGACCGATTGGGCACGGACGGCCTCGTACTCGACGCGATTCGGGTCGTCGCCACCTTTTGCTGCGCGCTTGTGTCGTACGTCATTGTCGAACAACCGATTCGACACCGGTCACCCACACCCGTTGCAGCGCTGCGTGCCGTTTCTGTCGCGATGACGCTTACTGGGTTGGCGATCATCGTCGGGACCGCCGGGTCGACCACGAACCCGCTCGATCGGGATGCGGACTTCGAGATTGCAGAAGCCACGCCATCGACCAGCACGGCAAGCGGGTCGCCTTCGAGCACGACGGAGCCGCCGCCCGCCTCGCCCGGTGCCGACACGCCGACCTCCACGACGATCGGCCCTGCGCAGATCGAATCGATCGCCCTGGTCGGCGACTCGGTCGCCGGAACGCTCGCTCCGGCGATGCGCGACGCCTTCACGGGTGCCGGCTTCACCTTCTTCGACGCACATGTGCACGGCTGCGGTGTCGTGTCCGGACTGGCGGTCGACGAAGCCGGCGAGCCGTTCCCGTGGAGCGGCGAATGTGCGGAACGCGTGCCAGAACTCCATGAACAACTGATCCGCGAGCACGATCCCGACCTGGTGATCTGGCATTCGACGTGGGAGACGGCTGACCGCCTTCTCGACGAGGCGCTTCTGAGGTTCGGGACACCCGACCACGACGCCGCCCTGGCCCGCGAGATCGAGATCGTCTTCGAGCGTCTCAACGCCCGAGGTGCGCAGGTTGTGATCCTCGTTGCGCCACCCAACGCGCCGAGCTCGTTCGTCGCCGACCCCGATCCCACCAAGATGCTGCACCTCGCCGATCAGCTTGCGATCGCCGCCGACCGGCTCGACGCCTTGTCGCTCGTCGATCTCAACCCGATCGTGTGCCCGGGCGGCCCGCCGTGCCCCGAACGCATTGAGAGGCTGACGCTTCGGCCCGATGGCGGGCACTACTCCGATGAGGCAGCGGTCTGGCTCGTTGCGCAACTCGCCGATGCTCTGCCGATCGGCTGATTACCAGTACTCCTCGTAGTGATAGAAGCTGGCTGCCTGGAGCCAAAAGCCTGCAATTACAGGGTTTTTGGGCTCCTCAGCCACTTGGTAATACGCTGAAATGAGCTAATCTTGTGTCATAAGTGTGTCACGGGAGCGTCAGAGGAGACAGCGTGGCTTCGATTGACAAGCTGCCCTCGGGTCGATTTCGGGTCAGGTGGCGCGGCCCAGACAACCGGCAACACTCGGAGTCGCGTGCTTCCAAGGCTGACGCAGAGGCGCTTCGTCGACGGATCGAGCGTGACCTTGATGATGGCTTTTTGACCTCACCTGCAGATCGGCGGATCACGATTTCGGAGTACGTCAACCGCGAAGGTGGCTGGCTTGCTTCCCAGGCGTGGCGTACCTCAACCCGCGACAACTTTGATTCGCAATGGCGGGCCCATCTCGAGCCACGATGGGGTCATGTAGCGGTTCGCTCGGTGCGTCGAACCGAGGTTCAAGGGTGGGTCAACGAACTCAGTGCTGCTGGTCTCGCGCCGGGCACCGTCGCTGGCGTCTACAAGCGCTTGGTTCAGATCTTGCGGGCTGCTCATCTCGACGGTGTGCTTCCCCGTCAGCCTGTCTTGGCGGTCACCCTGCCTGAGCAGCGTCCCGCCGCGACTCAGCCTCTCCAAGTGCCAACACTGGAGCAGGTGAAGGCGATGGCTGACGCCGTCCCTGATCGCTACGAGGCGCTCGTATGGACATGCGCCACGCTGGGGCTTCGGCCGGGCGAAGCGGTCGGGCTGACTATCGAGCGTGTCGATTTCCTTCGCGAGGTAGCGACGATCGACCGACAACTGGTCACGCCAGCAAATGGAGCACCGAGATTCGGACCCGTCAAAACACGGGCTGTGCCATCAAGGGAACTGCCTGTGCCGCCCGAACTGGTCGAACGGCTGGCCGCGCACCTCAGCACCTACCCAGCGATCGAGACAGACGCGCCAGCCGAAGCGGGCGGACCCGGGTCACTCATCTTCTCCAATGCAGCAGCGCAACCGATTGCCCGGAGCACGCTCGCAACCACGTGGCAAAAAGCATCGAAGAAGGCGGAGCTTCCGGAAGGTCTTCGCGGCTGGCACTCCCTTCGACACTTTGCGATCACGCGTCTGATTGGAGCTGGCGTGAACCCGGACTACGTGCGTCAGTTCGCAGGTCACTCGACCTTGACGGAAACACTGAACACGTACACCGGCTGGTGGCCATCTGATGCGGACAACGCACGTGAAGCGCTCTCAGCTGCCTTGGGTGGGCTCAGCGACGCTTCAGCTGGATTGGGCTGCGTGTAGCGAACGCAGTCTCGAAAAGGTCTGCAATCTCTCGAGCGGCCCATTGCTGGATGAGCGTTCCGCCCGGGTGGTTCTTGCATCCAAACCGGTACCTCGTGGTTCCGTTCTCGTCGGTTCGGTTCAAGGTGTTGGGTGCGTGGCGTAGGACGACCAGAGTGCCGCTTTGGAATGCGGAGGAGTGCAATACGTCGCCGAGGTGACGGCCGCATCCGCAGTTGATCCTCGTTTTGCTGTCAGTTCGCTTTGGGGCTGGCTGGTTCCGTCGCTCCAAATGCAGTTTTCGGCGCATGAGTTGAAGCGTAGGGACGCGGTAAGACACCGTCCTCAGTCAAGGAGAAGAGGTGTCCGGCGGGACTTAGGGTCCTGGGCAGCGCAAACCTTGTCGCTTCGACCGACTCGCGGACGCCGTATGCGCTTGAGGCTCGGTAACAAACCCCGCCGTCAGGCTCTCGTCGGCGGGTACTTGGGTGCTCTTGGGTCGGTGCGAATGAGGCGCACGGTGGTCTTACCAATCTCGGCGTTGTACACGGGTTTCTGGATGACGCCGTGTCGACGAGCGAACTCGGCGGCCTCTTGGACACGATGCGGTTGGTTCTTGAGCCGGTTTGGCTGCCGGCGCAAGCACTCCATCAGTGGGCCTCGTTTGAACGAGATCGCTACGTCGGGTTGATCAAGTAGGTAATGGACTGCGTCGTTGTCCCACGGGTCATCACCTCGAGGATTCGGATAGGTGCAGGGCGGATCGACAAGCGTTCGCAATTGAATCCCTTTCTCGGACGCCGACGGGAGGTAAGACCTGTTTGGCGGAGACTAGGCCCTCACTACGAGGGGTCCTCGAAGAAGAGATTGCGAATTCGTTTGCCTAGTCCGCCGCTCGGTGCCTCGTCGTCGAACTGCGGTGGGGGTTGACGATCAGGGTTCAGGTGAACTGTGGAGGTTGCAATGGTGGTGCGGGACTCCTCAGCCCTGACCGCGGCGAGCAGCAAGCTCCTCCGGGGTGATCAACACCTCACGGGCCTTCGAACGTCGGCTGGCGGGGCCGACCACACCAGCCTCCTCCAACAGATCCATGATGTGGCCGGCGCGGGCGAAGCCGACCCGGAGCTTGCGCTGGAGCATCGAGGTGGAACCGAGTTGTGTCTCGACGACAAGCTCCATCGCCTGTCCGAGCAGCTCGTCGCCATCCTCATCGTCCGCAGGCGGCGCTCCCGGTGCCGGTTTTTCGAGTATCTCAGTCTTCAGTTGAGTGAATTCTGTTTCCGTGATGACTCCTGAGACTCGGAGTTGTCCCAACTTCGCAAGCTCCTTGAAGTCGTCTGAAGAAAGCTGCCGTGCCTGCTCATTTGTTCGATCGGGGTTGAGGAGCAATGCCTTCTGCTCTGCGAACTCCGAGTCTTCGAGGACATAGGACGCATGAAGTTCGCCGAGCGCAGCCAATCTGTCTGCCTTGGACCCAGACGATGCTGCCATCACGTGTGACCAGGCTTCAGAATCGAATCGTGCACCGACCTGTTCACATTCGGAGCGTTGCGCTCGGAACGCTCACGCTTTCTTGGAGACCGGCACGCTCCGGTCATTTCAGGCGACAAACCCTTGGTGACGACCATCCGGGGAGCATAGTGCTGATGCGCAAGCGGGAAATAAGGCGACTTGATTACTGACCCTGCAGAAGGGGTAGGTGTGGCCACCTGGTCCAGTCGTGGCCGAAACGGCGGGCGGCCCCTGTCGAACAAACGTATGAGGGTGAGCTCTCGTAGTTTGTGTCCTACCGGCGGGTTACTGTCGGTTCCAAACATGAAATCGGGTCAGAACCCGGACCAACGGGGCGATTGGCACCCAGGCATTAGCTTGCGCCGCCACCGATCTGCCGGCCACCCGTCGAGGAAGTAGGAACCTCGGTCAAGTCCTTGTCCAGCGCCTTTGAGCGCGGAGAGGACAACGCGTGTCTCCACGCAACCAACAATCCACCACTCGATTCGTGGACAAAAACGCTGCAGGCGAGCTCCTTGGCGTTTCTCCTCGAACGATCGAGAAATGGACACAACGCCGAGAAATTCCGTTCATTCGGATCTCGCATCGATGTGTCCGTTACGACCTGGCGGAGCTCGCCGAATGGGCACGACAGCGTGCTGTCCCGGTTGGAGGTGCGTTGTCGTGAACCAAAACGAGCAACGACCGCCCGCAAAGGACGGCCGCTACACGTGTTTCGCCTCTGATGGTAACGCATCGGCCTGCCGTCATGCGCCGGGAATGGGCCTCAGTTGGATCCGAGTTGAGCTGGTCGAAAAGGCCGGGGATCAGTGGTTTCGCTGCCTGGAGCACCATGAGTTTCTCGATCCACGCGCAACGAGATGGTTCGCAGTCCCGGCGACTGTTCGCCGCAACAAGGCAGCGGCCCTTGCTGAGTGGCAGCGCGACACGACTGCGTTTTGGGAGAAGCGCAAAGAACACCAGCACAAGACTTTCGTGCAAGGCCCCATCCCACGGATCGGTGGTAAGCGATGATTGGTGGAGTTGAACAGAGGCTCCCGGGGTTCGACGTACAGAACGTGGTCTTGGTCGATGACTTCGGACCGGTCGATGCCGAGAGCGGCGAAGCAGAACCGAAGGGTCAAGGTTTCGCGCTCGACCTGCTTTCGTTCAAAGGCCTTGAAACGATCCCAGATCTCGAGTGGGTCATCGACGGGTGGATCCCGAAGGGTGGCCTCACAATGATTTACGGCCCACCCAAGTCGGGAAAGTCGTTCATTGTGATGGCGCTGGTGCTTGCTCTCGATCATGGCGAACGGTGGCTTGGCCACCCAGTCGTCGATCGTTGCCGGTCCCTCTATGTCGCCCTCGAAGGGCGGAGCGGTCTCAAGATCCGATCTGAGGCGTGGCACGAACACTTCGAGCGTGACGTCGAGGCCGGACAGTCGCTGATCCAGACCGGCCGGGTGAACCTGGCCGAGTACGAACACACCGACGCGATCATCGAGGCAGTCACCGAGCACGGCATCGAACTGGTCATCATCGACACACTGGCCAAGGCAACATCCGGGATGGACGAGAACTCAGCCAAAGACATGGGCCGGCTCATCGACCAAACGAGACGCATCCAGGAAAAGACCGGAGCGACCGTGATCCTCGTTCACCACACCGGTCACGGTGATACGAACCGAGAACGCGGCTCGTCATCGCTCGCCGGTGCGGTTGATTCATCGATCCTGGTCAAGAACGGGAAGATGTCGGCCCCGTTGGTCAAAGACGGCAGCACACCGGAGCCGGTGCACTTCAAGCTGAAGCCAGCCGGCCAATCGGTAGTTGCCCTACCGATGTCGAGTCGTGCCCTCGATGGCGACAGCGACGCCCACGAGGACGGACTTCGGGACGACCTGGAGAAGATCCGGAACGTGCTCGAAGACGAAGGACGGCCGATGCCGAAGAACGCCATCTGCGGTCTGATCGGTCGGAACAGGTCCCAGATCCTGCGTTCGATCGATGTGTGGGTCGAGCGTGGATTCCTCACGAAGACCACGGAGGGCCGATCGCAGTTGATCGGTCTTCCGGGCTGATTGATGGTTCCGGAGGTGGTTCTGGTTGCCCCTGGCGAGAACCGCCTCTGGAATCACCTTCGCACCACTTGACGTTCGACCGGTTCTCGCTGCAGGAACTGAGCTGGAACCACCTCGGAACCGTCTCCAGAACCGATCGATCCACCATCGGTTCCTGCCACCCCCCACCATTTGGGTGGCGGAACCAGGAACTGGCCAAGACAAGCATCGCGACTGATCCTGGAGAATCCCGGCGACATCGCTTTGGGCCGACGGCATTTGGACCTGGGGGGCCTAGCCGACCGAACCTCACGCCTGTTGAGAATCAAAGATGCGAATTCTAAAGTCAGGAAGCTCATCTGACGGCCCGGAGCTCACTGATGTCTGGTTCTCAGGATTATTACGACCTCTTAGGGCTTGATCCATCTGCGACTCCGGAGGAGATCAAGCAGCGGTACCGGGAACTCTCAAGAACTTTTCATCCCGATGCGGGAGGCACCGCTGCCTTCTTTCGGTTGTTGAACGAGGCGTACGAGGTTTTGAAGGACCCAGAGCGCCGCGCTGCCTACGACAAGCAGCGAACCTCCGGCCAACGCAGCAAAGCTGCGCGAGAGGAACCGGGTCGGACTGAAAGCGAGTCTGGGTTTGTTCCTGACTTCCTTCGTTTGACGCTTCCTCTTGCGGAACGCCTTGCGATGGAAAATGGCATCGACTTGGAGTTCATTCTCGTTCCTGTCCCAAAGAACTCGCCGTACATCAACCATGTCGTCGAGCAGTCGCCCGGCGCAGGCGGCCCGCTGAATCGGTCGACGTTGGTAACGCTCCATGTAGCGATAGCGCCAACTGCAAAGGACTACGCCGCAGCAGCAGCAACGGCAGCGGGCGAGTGGATGGGAGAAAAGCTCGGAGAACTCGACGCGTACCTCGATCGCAAGGAACGACAAAGACTCGACTGGGAGAGCGGAGCGCCGGCTCGCGAAAAAGCACTTCTCGCCGAAGAGGCTCGCCAGGCCGATCTTCAGCGTAAGGCTGCGGCCGCTAGGTCGAAAAAGGAACGTCTAGTTCGAGAAGGCAATGACAAGTCATCTCGGGTCTGCCTGGTTTGCAATAAGCGCCACAAGTTCTACATCTACGACGGCGTCCTTTTTGGCGGGAGACCGGCCCATGAAGTCACCGGCATTGGGTGCCTGAGGTGCGGTGCTGAGAACGAGGTCAAATCTCCACAGCCACCGTTTGGTGGCACAGAGCAATGCGTCTCGTGTAAGGCCGGCCTTTTCAACCGCTCTGTAACCGTCTCCGAGGCCCAGCACTTGTTGAACTCTCTCCAGCTGGCGACCATTACCCGGCGATCAAAGGAACTCGTTTCAAGGAGGTGGAGAGAGGTCGTATTCACAGCACTCTTAATCGCAGCTATTGCTTCAGTCACCGCCATAGCGGTGCTGTCAAACTCAACAACCACAACTGACGCCGGGGCTGAGGACGTGGTTCGGGTCAAGATCGGTGACATCGGTCAACCAACCACGACTGTTGCACCGGTGGAGTCGAACACAACGACTACTGCGCCGGTGGTGTCGATCACGACAACCACAACTGTGGCTGTACCGCTGGATCTGTCCCGTGCGAATCTGCGTAATGAGAACCTGTCCTACAGGGACCTGACCGGCGCGAACCTGACCTCCTCGGATCTGTCCTTTGCGGACCTCACTTGGGCAGACCTGTCCCGTGCAGACCTGTCCCGTGCCGACCTGACTCTTGCGAAACTGTCTGGTGCGGACTTGGGCGGTGCTGACCTGACCTATGCGAATCTGACCGAGGCGGACCTCTCAATGGCGAACCTGGGCGGTGCGAACCTGTCTGGTGCGGACTTGGGCGGTGCGGACCTGACTGGTGCGAACCTGGCCGGTGCGGACCTGACCGATGCGAACCTGACCTTTGCGGACCTGACTGACGCGTATCTGGGTGGCGCGGACCTCACTGGTGCTTACCTGTCCGGCACGACCGGGCCTGATGGTCGGAGGCCGTTTTCTCCGTAGCGTCTGGGCTGCACCCCAGCCCATGCCGTGCATCTCCCTCCCCGAGGGACCCGTTGGGGGTCTAACGTGACGATTGCTCAGAACTATGGGCTGCTGGCTGAGCTTGAGACTGCGTCGCTTGGTGTGACGATCGGGCTTTATGGCGAAGAATGATCGCAGTACAATTCGACTGAAACCGCAGGACGCTTGGAGGCACGGTGCTTAACAACGTAGATAAAGCGTGGATGCGCGACGACACGCGCCGTTTCAAAGAAACTCCGGCGATGCAAGAGTTGCGCAAACTTGACACGTCTGCATACGGGTATTTGCTTTCGAGTTTCGAAGGCGGTGTGCCGCCGGAACAAATTTACGACGACGACGAGCGTGCCGTTTATGAACGCGGAATTGCTGAGATGCGGCAGCTTTGACGAGCGAGTTAGTCGTCCCAGCGGCTCCAGAACTCGCATTCAATACCGTGATCTTTGAGGAAGTCCGTCCAAGTCGCCGAGTCCAGCATCCCAGTACGAAACGCTGTCTGTAGATCGTCGAATATCGAACCGGTTGCTGCGCTTCCCTCGGCGTTGAGAGCCTCGGCAAGCGCTGTGGTGAGTTTGCTTTCGTCAGCTTCGCTGAACGTGAAGGCGTACTCGTACTCGTAGCCCTTGCCGAGGTCCTGGCCGTAAACGCAGAGGTTGCCGCTGCTGTGGCGGTAGCTCGTTAAGGCGCGCTGGAGATCACCGTCCCGGCCGCTGTAGAGCGTGACACTCATTCCCAACTCCTTCTGTCTTGGAAGTCGAAAGTAGTCAATGTTTTCAGAGCTGAGGATTGCTCTGCAGGTGGAGTACTGAACTTTGGGTGAGAGTCTGGGCCTAATCTCCCACCAGTCGGAGCGGCGAGCATGGGAGTTTGCCGGGTACGGGCGAAGTCGGTTTAGGTCGAGCTACGGAAGCTGTTTTGATCGGTTTCGCTCAGCTTCAGAGCCAGCCCGGTCGCGAGATCGCATCATCAAGGCTGGCTCCTTCAAGGTCTGCCCCATCGAGGTTTGCGCCGGTCAGGTTCGCCCGAACGAGGCAAGCATCGGCCAGGTTTGCTCCTCGAAGATCTGCAAAGCTCAAATTAGCGCCCTCAAGATTCACGCCTTTGAGGTTCGCCCGTTGCAGGTTTGCACCGTCAAGATCTGCGCCGGCCAGGTCCGCCGGGGGAATCTCTTCGCCACTTCGGAGTTCGCACGCGCCGAGGTTGGCTCCTTCAAGGTTCGCTCCCTCAAGGTTTGCGTCGATGAAGATTGCTCCTGAAAGGTACGCCGCCCTGAGCTGAGCCCCGGCGAGATTCGCAACGGTCAGGTCCACCTTAAGGAGGTCGGTGTATGTCAGATCTGCACCTTCGAGACTGGCTCCTGCGAGGTTCGCTTCGAACAGATTCGTGACGCCGCTGTGGGACCCTGCGCCGTTGAGATTTGCGTTAGCAAGGTTCGCTCCGCCCCATCGCCCGACCATTACCCCAGCGAGATTGGCCCCGGCCAAGTTCGTGTCGTCAAGGAACCTGTAGGGCTCGTTGCGGATTCGGATGATCGCTGAGCGAATCGTGTCCACCTGAGAATTGTGCCACGCAATTGCCAACGGCTCAGAAGGCGGGCCGCTCAGGCTTGGCTGAAGTGAAGCGAGCAACATCAAGATTCGTGCCTTCCCAAACCGCGCCCTCGATGCTCACGTCTATGAACTCTGCGCCGGTAAGGGTTGCGTTGTTGAGGTTCGCTTCGGTGAGCCGGGCCCCTCGGAGGCGTGATCCCTCAAGGTTTGCTCCTTCAAGGTTTGCTCCTACAAGGTTCGCTCCCTCAAGGTCTGC
>Ga0181573_10005657_pt1 | contig 10317 bp, 9 predicted proteins | sample 101ome_25_FD_148643 | JGI IMG/M metagenome (GOLD analysis project Ga0181573, IMG submission 148643) | Coastal salt marsh microbial communities from the Groves Creek Marsh, Skidaway Island, Georgia - 101409BT metaG (spades assembly) | ecosystem: Environmental > Aquatic > Marine > Intertidal zone...
GTGTACAGCCGCATCGAGAGTAACGCGTCGATGAAGGCGTCGTTCCTCCGACGAAACCGATCCACCTCCCGGCCCTGAGCATTCGCCCCCACCACCGTGCGCATCCCCTGCAGCGTTTCGATCAGGAAGGATCCGATCTCGGAACTCCGCTCACGCAGTCGCGTGACCCGAGCCTCGAGTTCGCGTCGATAGCGGATCAGCGTGAACAGGGAGGGTGGCATCACGACGAGGCTGGCGAGGAAGAGCTGCCAGTCGAGGTAGATCAGCATGCCGACCGTCCCGACCAATGCGATCACCTGGCCGAACCACGAGAGCGCCGCCTCGGACACGACACGCTGGATTTCGCCGATATCGCCGTTGATCCGGGTCACGATGTCGCCGAGGGGTGTTCGGGCGTAGTACCTCGGCGAGAGGCGTTGGAGGTGCCGGTACAGGTCGAGTCGCATGTCGAACAGAATGTCCGCGGATACGCGTGTGTACCGCATCCCGCTGAACACATTGAGCCCGAACGACACGAGCGGGATCGCGATGAAGAGTCCCACGATCCGAATCAGGAGTTCGAGGTCCCGACCCAGGATCGCATCGTCGACGAGGACCTTCGAGAGGAAGGGCAGGACGAGCGACAAACCGGTCGATAGCAGCGAGACGACCACGACCGGCGCCAGGGCGCCGAGATACGGGCGCACGTAGGCGAGCGCGCGGCGCAGATGGTCGTCAATCAGTGTCATGCCCCGGGAGGTGGAGATGGAGGCGTGGATGGCGCGACGTTCTGCGCCGCCCGGCTCCGGTTCACGCGGATATGCCGGAGGCTACTCGCCGCCCGGGATGATCGCGATGTTGCCGAGCGTCATGTCTTCGTCAAATTCGACGGTCCGCAGCAGCGAAAACGTCTCGGCGTCGTACACGTCGATCGTATTCCCGGCGACATGCACGTACAGCTTCGTGCCGTCGGCACTGACGTCCAGACCCATGCGGGGGCGTCCGGCGAACGGGACCCGCCGGGTCACCACTTCGTCCACGAGGTCGAACTCCCAGAATTCGTACGCTTCGATGGTCGTGTACAACGCGTACGCCTTCTCGCCGCCGGGAGCCATCGCAAACGCGCTCACGGGCTCGGAGGGGCCGACCGTGTAGAAGTCGACCGCCTTTTCCGACAGTCGAACCTTCGCGATGCCCATGAGGGTCCGGTTATGCACGGGGTCGCGCATGCGCATGAGATTGGTCGCCACGCCCGCTTCGTCGTACGTCTGCGAGTTGGTGCTGAAGCTCGGGCGACCGAGTCCCGGCTCCAGCGGATTGGAGACCTCCCAGCGATCGACCTCTTCGTATGACTCGGAGTCGACGGCGATGATGTCGTTGGTGTAGAAGTAGAGGGTCTCCCCGTCCGGCGAGTACCGGAAGTTGACGCGGTCGCGCTCTTCCCCGTCCGGCCACGGGATCGTGTCCGTCACGATCTTGGCGTTCATGTCGTATTCGAGGATGAACGGTCCCTCTACCACGTAACGGTCGGCCAACTTCGTGTGACGGCGGCCGAAGATGACCGCTTTCGTTTCCGACGGATGGGGAGCGAATCCAGCGATCCGGAATGTCGTATCTCCCTCGGACAGCGAGTGCTCCTCGACCACCTCGCGACCTGCGACGTCGACGACCTGAATGAATTCGGCGGACGCATCGCCGACGTACAGGCGCGTCTTCGACTCGTTGAGCTGGACGCCGTTCGGGATGATCCGGTTCATCTGGATGCGATCGACGATCTCCTCGGACGCCTCGTCCCATACCAGCATCTCGTCGGTATACGTCGAGATGTACCAGGTCGCCGTCTGAGCCGTTGCCGGGACAGCCGACGTACCTAGGAACAGTGCCGCCAGGGCGAGCCGTATCATCGTTCGCATGAAGTGGAGGAATCCTAGGGGAAGATCAGGTCGAGTTTGCGCCAGTCCTTCTGGGCCGCGGCGCACTTGCCGGTCCAGTCGGGCGCATGGTTCAACTGGTCGGGCACGTGTGCCGGCCAGAAGCACGAGATATGGCAGTCGAAGATGTCCCGTTCGACCGGCTGGCAGAGCCCCGCCGTACCCCCGCGGTTGTCGACTTCCCAGCCCGGCGAGAACTGCAGCGAGCAGCCGAGCGGGTAATGCGGCCCGTCCTGCTCGTGTGGGGGGGTACGGAGCCCGACGACGTCGAGGTCGCCGCGAGCCCGGGCGGCCTCGTGTTCGAGGTAGGCCTCGATGCGTCCGGCTTTCTGATTGATCGGCTTGAGTCGTTTCATGCGTCGAATCGCTCCAGGAACTTCGGGTTCTTCTCGGCCAGAGCTCCGTAGATCTCCAGGCAGGTGTGGGTCCAGCTCCGGACCCAGGTGCAGTAGTGCAGGTTGGCGTGCGAGGAGTCGCCGTACTGGACGTGCGCCTCATGATAGCAGCCACCCGAGCAGATCGGACGTGCCCAGCACGTGTGACAATCGGTCTTCTCGGCGATGTGGTGGTCGACCAGGAACTTCTCCTGCTTCTCCCGGTCCACTCCGTCGGTGACGGTTCCGATCGTATGCTCCGGAGACCCGGCGAAGCGATGACACAGCGACACGTCGCCATCCGTCGCGACCCCGAGCAAGCCCAGGCCCGCACCACACCCGTACGCCTTGCTGACACCCTTGTGGATCTCCTCGATCGTATCGGTGACGTTCGTGAAGCCGTGGTGTTCATCGCGCAGGGCGTGCTCGAGCCACTCCGCTGCGAGCTCCTCGAACTGCTCGAGCATCGAGTCCTTGGACTCGGGCGTGATCGCATAGTCGCGATGATCCTGCGTCGTGACCGGTGCGAGTCCCACCTCGCGAAAGCCGAGCTCATCCGTCAGGTGCCGGTAGATCTCGAGGACGTTCAGGTGTTTTTGCGTGAGCGTCACCCGCGCGCCGATCGGGCGTGAGCGGTGTGTCGCGATGAGTTCCTTGATCTTCGGAAGGACGACGTCGTACGTGCCCCGGCCGTTGTGGAAGACCCTCAGGCCGTCCTGTACCGGCTTCGGCCCGTCGATCGACACGGTGACGCCGACATCGTTGTCCGCGAGCCATTGGATGATCTCGGGCTGGAGCAGCGTCGCATTGGTCGTGAGGCTGAAGGAGATCGTCTTGCCTTCCTCTGCGGCCCGACGACGAGCGTACGCGACGGTCTTCTGCAGAACGGGGAAGTTCAGCAGCGTCTCACCCCCGAAGAAGGTGAGGTGGGCTTTGGGTTGGTCCCCGGCCTGCCGCAGGAGGAACTCGACGCTTTCCTCCGCGGTGTCCTCGCTCATGAACTTCGGCTGCTTGCCGTACTGCGTGTCGACGATCTTGTCCTCACCGTACTCGTAGCAATACGTGCAGGCCAGGTTGCACTTGTTCGTGACGTTCAGGACCATCGTGTTGAGCGGGAAATCCGCGGGAGGCAGGTCGTTCGGCGCCTCATCCTTCGGTGCGTCCGGACCACCCACCGCGCGGATCTCGGTCAGCTCGTCGATCGTCTCGAGGATGCGGTCGACGTCGAAGCGGTCGTTCAGGGCCTCGACGAGTGCATCGTGGTCGAGTGGCCCCTCTGCGAGCACGTCCAGTATGGCCGAACCGCAGTCGTCCATCCGGAAGATGCCCGCGGACGGAACCATGTAGAGGAAGCGGGCACCGTACGCGTCGAACGGATGGAAATCCCGAAGCGCGAGCACGTTGCCCGAGTCGGCCGTCTGCGAGCTGCCGGACACCACGGGCGGGGTCATCGTCCCCCTCCGATCGGACGGCGTCCGGTATCGATCTCGGCCCAAGGCTCCCAGCGCATGTACAGCGGTGGCGTCACGACGAGGTGGGCGCGGGCCGACATCTCGTCATCTCCGGCTCCATGCGTGGCCACGACCCAGACGTCGCCGATGTTGTTGCGAAGACCGGAGCGCTCCGGGTTCGGACCGTCGGCTGCGGGCACGAACATGCCGTCCTGCCGGATCTCTCCCACGAAGTCGACATCGTCGTCTCCGTATGTCGCCGCGTACTCCTCGAGGTGCCACGACGCGTCGACGCGACCCAGTTCCAGATCGTCTTCGGTATTCGGCTCCCCGTCCGGACCGTCGTCGTATCCCCATGCGTCGAAGGCCTGATAGCCCTTGGGAAATGCGGCTCCGCCCGCTCGCGCCATGCCCGTCCGTGGCGTTACCTCGATACGATCCACGCCGTCATGCACAATCACCGCGCCTTCGGAAATCGCCCCGTGCGTGAAGAGGTCACGCCCGCCGACATCCGCATCCGCGGAGACCTGAAGCGTCACGCTGAGCGTACCGTCACCCGCCGCCCGGACTCCATCGACCGAAATACCGGCCCCGAAGTCGAGGTCCTCCGCCTGGGAGAGGCCGACGCCGTAGACGGTCACGTCGACAGACCCGCCACGGCGGATGGCGCGGGGATGCACCCCGGTCACCACGGCACCGCTCCCGACACGGGTCATGGAGATGTCCGGCCCGATTTCGTCATAGTCACCCCGGAACCAGCGTCCCCACATCGTCTGCTGGTCACGCTCGACGAACATGACCTCGCGAAGCTCGTCGGCTCCGCCGGGGTTCGAGCGGCCGCGCCACTGGTACCCGGTGTAGACCATCGCGCGACCCGAGCGCCGGACCTGCTCGCCCGACTCGGCATACACGTAGGTCGAGCTCGTCGTAAACACATCGGGATCCGAGGGGTCTGCCGACACGGTCATCGTACCGAAGATCGGGCCCCTGCCCGGCTCGTGACCGGAGATCGTCCAGATGCCGGCGAGACGAGCGGGTCGCTTGGTGGCGGCCCACGCCGACCACTCGGGGGTGTCGAGCGAGTAGACGTCGGACAGGTACGCGATCGCGCGTTCCATCGGGTGACGTGGATCGTCCTGTTCCGAGGCCGGACCCGTGTAGCGGAATGCCTGCCAGTCGGACAGCGGATAGAGGGCCCGGTGCGTGGAGATGAGCAGCCCCCACTCCTCTTCGGTACGGCGCTGGGTCATGACGCGGCCCATCGAGTGGCACTGAATGCAGGTGTACTCGACATCCGAGTCGCCATCCCAGTCGTGATCGTCGCTTCTCCGCTCGATTTCGAACATCCCGGGTCGGAGTTCCTCGGGAGCCAGCCCCTGAGCATTCGAGAGGTAGCGCACGATCTCCGTTGCGTCCGCCTGATTCAGCCTGGCACCGTGAAGAGCCATCATCCGCCGGATCGATGTCTGCCATCCCTCGGGTGTCTTCCGCAGCCACGAGATGCGGGACATCCGCCCCTGATCGTCGACCTCGTGACAGCGCGAGCAGCGATCGATCACTGTCTGGTTGGTGACGGCAAAACCGTCGTCCACCTGAGGGGCGGGTGCAGCAGGAGTCGCCGGGCTCCACGCAAGGAGAACGCCAGCGGCAGCGAGGCTCGCAATGGAGAGCGGGAAGCGGGCGGGAGACGCCATCGAGTCGGGGCGGGTCTTGGGGTTCGCGATCTGCGGAAGTGTGGGTGTCGCGCGGCCCTTTCGCCAGTTCCCCAGGACCGCGACCGGTGAGCTTCCACCCCGGAAATTCATGGCGTGCCATGGCCGATCGGTGCTAGGGAAGAGTTTCGCGGTGCTCCAGCAGGCCTGCGGCGAAGGCGGTCGACAGGGCCGTCAGGTAATCCGGCAGAGTCGCGGCGGGACCCGCTGCGTTGTACGCACTCCATGCGTCGGGAACGGTTCGATGCGTGGTCGCCTGCTCGACGAGGCGCAGGAGGTCGACACCACGGATGTACCTCATACCCGACGGCCAACGCTCGGTGGCGAGGCGCTGTTCCATGACGATTCGGTGTCCGGCAATGCCGGGGCCCTCGAATACATGTAGCGACGAGCCCCGTATGGCATCGAGCCACTCTCGCGAGCGCAGCGTGTCGAAGGCGGCCCGAACGTCAGTCTCGGGAATCTCCGCCAGGAGTGGGTCGAGGGTTGCGTTCCGCTCCGGTGAGGTATCGGCCGAACCTCCCGGTTTGCCTGCCCGGCGTGCGGCCCGCGCGCGCTCGATCCAGTACGGCGTTCCGTACGCCTCCGCTGCCGATGCGAAAAAGGGCTCCGAGGCCGAGCGATATCGCTGGTACACCTCTGCCTCACGCGCGTCGAAGAAGTCCACTGCGGCCGAGGCCATGTCGGGATCGATGAGCGCCGTATTCACCACGATCCCCGCGAGCCACCCCGATGAGAGCGCCTTCTTCACGCCGAAAGAGGAGAGAGGATCGATGAATGAACCGGCGTCCCCGGCCAGCACGAGCCCTTGGCGTGCATATCGATGGGCCCGGTAGAGGGAGGCGGGACAGGCCCATGCCTCACCGACGGGCCGAGCCCCCTCTCGAGAGCGGCCGAGGTGTTCGGTTCGATCGAGTTCCCTGTCCAGCACGGCGGAGAGTTCGTCCCCACCCAGCCCTTCTCCCCGGTGATCGATCATGACGGTGTAACAGCGAAGCCCTTCTCCGAGGGGGACTGACCACGCCCAGCCCTGGTCGTAGGACTCGATGAACGTCAGGTGGCGATCCGCCTCCGGCCACCCTCCCTCGCGAGCCCACCGCCGAACCACGGCAAGGGTCGTGGTGCTGCGGTCCACTTCGCGACCTTCACGACGTGCGATCAGGCCGTGGCGCCCGGTTGCGTCGATCAACCAGGGCGTCTCGAGTGTCCGCTCGCCGTCCTGACCCTGACAGCGCACATGCCACCCTCCGTCGACTTCGTGCGCTTCGCGAGCGGAATAACCCCGCATGAGCGTGACCCCGGCCTCCTCGGCCACTCCGACGAGTACGGATTCGAGGCCGGCACGGTCCGTGTGGAAGCCGGCCGCGCTACGCTCGAACGACTCGGAGCGCGCCTCTCCGCCGGCCCAGAGAACGGAGTTGCCGTGGTTGGGGAAGAGGCGGGCCGCCTCGACAGCGTCCAGCGCTCCGATCTCCTCGAGGACCCGACGGGCGGATGGAGGGATCGAAACCGCGAGCGAGCCGGCGGTCGGATCCCCCGGGCTGATCAAGGTGACACGATGGCTTCGCCGGGCCAGCAGGGTCGCGGCGGCGCACCCCGCTGGTCCGCTGCCGAGAACGACGACGTCGATCGGGTTCAGTTCGGTGGTGCGCAGGCACAGCCGGTGCCGCAACCCTGAAAGCCGGCATCGCCTGTGGATCCCGTGACGGGGACCGGGGCGCTCATCAGTCGCCGTACGGGTGTGTCCGCGGGGGTATCTCCCGACTCGATCGCCGCGCAGGCGACCAGCTGACCCCACGTCGTGAGTTCTTCACTCATTCCGTGACGGACTTCCACGGTCCTCCCGTTTGCGGAGCACTCGTATTCGTAGTAAGGCATGATCACATCCTCGTGTTTCGACCTTCGCTATGGTAAGCCCCCCATGACCCTTCGTTCCAGAGGCCGCGACGAGTTTGGCGCTCGCGCCGGCGCACTTCTGATCCTTCTGTTGATGTCGGGGCCGGCGGCCGGGGAGGTCGACGCTCAGGTGAGCCCCCGCCCCGGAGACCTCGCGATCGTTGGTGGTCGACTGTGGGATGGCACCGGGGACGAGTCGCGCGACAACCCGGGAATTCTGGTCAGAAATGGCACCATCATGCGCGTGGGCGGTGGTGGGCTGGACCCCGATCTCGACCTCGAGGGTGTGGAGGTCCTGCGCCTCGCGCCGGGTGAGCTCGTCATGCCGGGTCTCTTTGACCTGCACGCCCACTACGCGGTCGACCTCTTCGGTGAGGGTCGTGTCGACGAGTACACGGTGAATCCGGTGCTCTTTCTTGCCAACGGCGTGACGTCGACGTTTCCGGCCGGGGAAGTCGATCCGGACGAGGCTCGACGCGGGCGGGAACGCATCGCCGCAGGTGATATCCCGGGTCCGAGGATTTTCAGCTCTGGACCGTACTGGGGAACGGCGCGCCCGGGATGGTCGCATGAGGCGATGACGCCCGACTCGATTCGACGGGAAGCCACCTTCTGGGCGCTCAATGGCGCTCGGGGGTTCAAGGCGAAGGGCATCCGGCCCGAGCAGCTCGAGGCCGTGATCGATGTTGCGCACGAGTATGGTCTCACGGTCACCGGTCATCTGGATTCCGGGTTCCGACAGACGGTCAACCCCCGGGACGCGATCCTCATGGGGATCGATCGGATCGAGCACTTTCTCGGGGGTGAGGCGCTTCCTGCCACCCGATCGGCGTACGCATCACTCGAAGCACTCGACCTCGAGGATCCCGTAACGGACGAGCGGATTCGGGCCCAGGCACGACTGTTCGTCGAGCAGGGCGCCTTCTTCGACGCCACCCTGACCGCGTACGGGTATTTCGCCGACCGCGAGCCGATCGTCTTCGGCGACTGGGCCGACGAAATGGGGTTCCTCACGCCGTACGCGCGCCGGGTCGTGGAAGACGGGTTGCCTCGCGCCCGGCTCGACCAGTTCGGGCGGATCTACTACGTGAAGCGTGAGACGCTCCGGGTCTTTGCAGCCAGCGGAGCCGTGAGCCAGCTGACCCTCGGGACAGACCACCCAAGCTGGGGCGAATTCTGGAGTGGTTTCGGTGCCCACCGCGAACTGCACGCCATGGTCCTCGCCGGGATCTCGAACGCGGACGCGCTACGTGCGGGAACCGTCAATGCCGCCCGGGCGCTCGGTGTCTCGGAGCGCCTCGGGTCGATTGCTCCGGGCAAGTACGCAGACCTTCTGGTCGTAGACGGAGACCCTCTGACGACCATCACCGACACACGGAACGGCATCCACGTCGTGCGCGCCGGCCGGGTGTACGATCCGGCCACGCTCTTCGAGTCGGTTCGAGGCATGATGGGCCCGCAGTCGGCGGCCGAGGTGGACTGGTGGAAGGGTAACGTGCGGCTTGGCCGATGAGCCCCCTGTCACCCGATGACGTCTCGGTCATCGAGACCGCACGGCAGGAGCTCGACGAGCTGCCCCTGCCCGCGGCCAGAGGGACGTTCGGGTGCCTCGGAGGGCTCGCTGGTACCGCTCTGCTCGCGGCATGGCCGAGGCTGCTCGACGTCGTCCCGGAGCTTTCGTTCTTCTCGCCATTCGCCATGCTCTTCGCGGTCGCGGCGATCCTCGGAGGGGTCGTAATGGGTGTGTCTGGCGGGCCGTCGGGTCGCAGCGCAGCGAGGGCCGCGGTCGAGGCTGCGCTCAGGGTGCTCGAAGACCCCGACGCGGCGCGAGATGAGCAGCTGCGAGCTGCGACGGTGCTTCTCACGCGCTCCTGCGTCTCTCAGGGACCGTCCGTCGACCTCATGATCGACAGGGAGGAGGCGACGGGGCGAATTGGTGATCGGATCGACGTTGTCACCGATGTCGATCGTCTGCTGGTCGAGCGGTACGGCGCCGCGCCGGTCTTCGCCGAGTGGGAGCCGGATGGCTGATCGCCTTTGATCCGACTGCGCTGAAAGGGCTCGCGTCCCCTCCCGTTCTGCCGTAGATAGGTGTCGGACACTTCCTGTACCGCGGCCTCCCGGCCGCTGCCGCTCATGCACTCGGACGACGTTTCCCCCTGGTTGATTCGTGGGGTCTATCTGTTCGGTATCGCACTGATTCTGCATGCCGTCATCGATCTCTCCACCACCGTCTGGCCGGTTCGCGTCAGCGAGATCACATGGCGGTACGGCTTTCTCGGGCTCGGGGCCGGGTATCTCCAGACGCCGATCCTCGGTCTGCTGTTCATCGGCGGAACCGCTCTGTGGACCGGCAATCTCGGACTCGCTCGTGGCGTGGGGGCGCTGCTCCTGGCCACATCCGTGATCCTGTTGGCGTCTGTCGGCCTGTTCATGCTCGACGTGGTTCAGGTCAGGCAGCTTCGCCCGGCGGAGGCGCAGACAGCCGTGCTGTACGGGGGGCTGTTTCAGGCGGTGAAGTATGTGTTGGCGGCTCTGATCGTGGCCGCGATGGGGCATGGGCTGCGTGACTCCGTTCGAACGGCGGAACGGGGTACGCCAGGGCCGTCGGATCGGCGCCCGCTGTTCGAGGCGAAGCCTGAAATTCCCGCTCCCAGGAAGTCGGCAGGCGCGTCCGACCCGGCGTTCGGGGACCCGGAAGGAGAGGGTGCGCACGACAGTGAGGAGGGTGCCGAGGCCGATGTCGACGGTGGTGGAGTGACGGCACCCGAGCCGGAGTCGAAAGAGGACTCGGGTTCGGACGGCGTGGGGTCCTCCGGACGGCAGTCCACGGAGAACGATTCCAGGAAGAAGAGGTCCGGGAAGAAGAGGTCCGGGAAGAAGAGGTCCGGGAAGGCCGATTGAACGACGAAGCGGCGGACCGTCGACTGACGGCCCGCCGCTCGTTCAGATGCTGCCGGGGTGGCCGAGGCTG
>Ga0181573_10005658_pt1 | contig 10317 bp, 8 predicted proteins | sample 101ome_25_FD_148643 | JGI IMG/M metagenome (GOLD analysis project Ga0181573, IMG submission 148643) | Coastal salt marsh microbial communities from the Groves Creek Marsh, Skidaway Island, Georgia - 101409BT metaG (spades assembly) | ecosystem: Environmental > Aquatic > Marine > Intertidal zone...
ATCGGTTCAATTAGTCAGATGAACTGGGTGACGCCGGGCTTTGCGACCGGGGGCTCCGGAAGCGGTTGGTTCCAGTCGTAGCTGGGAGGGCTCAGGTCCTCCTTGGAATTCAGGGCCTGATCCCAGGTCAACGACCTGCCGGTGTAGGCGGACATCCGGGCCATGATGGCCATCATCGTCGATTTGGCCATGTATTCTCCGCTGTTGATGATTTCACCGCGACGAAGGGCCGCGTACATCTCGTTGTGCTCCAGTTGATGCATGTTGGTCCGCTTCTTCGCGAGACGCTCGGTCGGCTTGCCGGACTTGTCGTAGAGGGTGAATTTCATCATGTCGCACCAACCGTTCGAGCCGTGCGCGTGGTCCCGCCACAGTCCGTCGGTGTTGGGTTCATGGCGGGTCTGCGCGTAGTATTTGACTCCGCTGGCGTAGTCGAAGGTGGCGTTGAAGTGGTCGAAAACGTGGCCGTAGTCGGGGCCGGTGCGGGCGATGCGGCCGCCGGATGCAATGCAACGTTCCGGATACTCGCCCTTCATCAGCCATGCCATTTTGTCCAGTTCGTGGACGAACATCTCGACGATGAAATCTCCCGACAGCCAGGTGTAGTAGTACCAGTTTCGCATCTGGTACTCCATGTCGGTCCAACCAGGCTGGCGTTTGGCGAGTTTTGAGACGCCCCGTCCGTAGCGGGTTGACTCCAATGAAACCACGTCCCCGATGGCCCCCTCGTGGATGCGTCGCATGACCTCCTGCATGCCGGTCTCGTATCGCCAGCAGAGCCCAGAGACGATCGAGAGGCCTTTCTGCTTCGCGAGTTCCGTTGTTTTCAGCACGGACCTCACCCCGGGCGCGTCGATGGCCACTGGTTTTTCGGCGAAGCAGTGGCGTCCGGCTTCGATCACCTTACGGAGATGCTGAGGGCGAAAGTGCGGCGTTGTCGCCAGGAGCACGACGTCACAGCCGCTGTCAATCACCTTGTCGATGGCGTCCCAGCCGACAAACTTGCGGGCCTTGACGTTGAGCTTGTCACCGTTTCCGTCGGCCCCCATCTGTTTCTCGAGGGTCTGCAGGCTTTTCTCGATCTGGTCCTCAAAGACATCCCCAAGGGCCCAAAGCTCCACGTTGCTGTCAGCTTCCATGGCCTGCGCCGCGGCCCCGGTTCCCCGACCGCCGCAACCGACCAACCCGACCTTGAGTTTCTTGCTGATCGGCGCGCCGAATGAGACGTTCGGCATCGGGAGGGAGGATGCGAGCGTGCCCGCGGCAACTGCGGTCGAGGAAGTCTTAAGGAAACGACGTCGAGAGGAGGAGAAAGGGGCCGATTCTTTGTTCATGGTTGTTGAGATCAAAGGATGCTGTCTTTCGGTGATAGGGACGGCCTTTGGGGGCGTCAAGCAATAGACGTTCGGTTTGACTGTGGCCGGCGGGGCTGCATTCAACCTCGGCGTCCCGCTCCTCGTTGGCGAAGCGAGGCTTTACAGCTTGCCAACGAGGCGGCTCTGCAAATACTGATCCGCTGATTCCGCTAGAATATGGGTTATCGACCGTCAGCAGCGACTGGTGAATCCGAACTCAGCGCCGCTGAGCTTTCGGCGTTGACGGCGTTGCTCGCCAAGAGCGCGGCCAAGGGCGCGCATCTCCCTTTGTCGGATGATGGCGGCCTTTCCTGCGGACTCGCGGCCGCCGTTTGTCGTCGTTGACCCGATGACTTACTTTCCGGATCAGCGGAAGATCGTGGAGGAGAACCTGCGCAGCAAAGGTCTGGATCCGGAAGGGGTCGAATTCCGAGAGGGGACGAGTGAGGAATTGTTTCCTGCGGCGGAGAGGAACGGCGATCGGTTCGATTTCATCCTGATTGACGGCGCGCACAAGATTCGCAGCGTGATCCGGGACATTCGTTGGGCGCGGTTGCTGAACGAGAACGGCGTGATTTGCTTCCATGACTACCTTCCCAAGTTCAAGGGCGTCATGTGGTCCGCCGACCGCTTCCTGCGCCGGTGGAAGGGGCATTACGAGCGCATCGAGCAGGTGGACAGCCTGTTGATGATCCGGAAGACGGGAAGCAGTCCGGTGCCGGAGATCGGGGCGTCCGATCTCCTATGGGCCTCATGCTGGGCGCCCTTGCTGCAATTGCGGAGGAACATCGGGAAGAGACTTGGCGACCGCTCGGCGGCCGCCTGACCGGGAGGGGACTTGATTCAACATGAGCGACGAGGACGAAAAGAAACCCGAAATGATGTCCGTGTTGGATTTTCAGGAACTGTTCGCGGGAGCTGAATCCATGGCGATCGTCGGCAGCGCTTCCTCTGTGCTGCAGTGGAAAAACGGCGAATTCATCGATTCGCACGACATTGTCGTCCGTTTCAATCGCACGGTTGTTGACGGCATGGAGGAATCGATTGGCGCTCGCACCGATATCATCGTGGCCAATGACTCGAACAGCCTGGAGAAGGCGCCGTCGCCGGAATGTGCCAGCAAGCCCAAGTGCGTGGTGGGATTTGTGAAGCCGACGTCGGTGGGCACGCGCACCAAGGAGGATCGAAAGAAGTTCCTCGACTGGGTTGCCAACACCCCCCTGTTCTTCTGTCCCGGTCCGGAAGTCATGTGTTGTGACATGCCGGCGAGGCACCGAGGTTTCTCCATGGGCACGTACGCCCTGATCGGATTGCCGGCCTTCCTCAACATCAAGCGGCTGTTTGTCACGGGGTTTACGATGTTTGGCGAGTCCTCCGGCGGGATCGATCATCACACCAAGAAGTCGAGCCGCGCTTCGGTCACCTGGCATGATGCGGACTTGGAACGCTATGTCGCGGCGAATGTCCTGGGCCATTACGGGGGCGATTTGACCGTGACCGAGGAAGTTGCCGAGTTCATGGCCAAGGAAGGCTTTACTGCCAAGGTCCACGACGGGGAAAAGGGGGACAAGGCATTCAAGCCCAGGCGGGGGCTTGCGGTGGGTTGGTATTTGCTGGGCCGGATCGGCAAGCTGCTGCTGACCAGCGGTTACCACATTCGGCGATTCGCTGAGAAACGGGCCAGTATCCGCTCGAAGCGCAAGTTGGGTTGAAGCCGTGTGAAATTATTTCCAATTGTCGGTTGACGCGAAAACCGATTTTGCTATCGTCCTCCGCTCTTTATCTGGATTTTACATGAAAACGCATTTGCCAAAAATTGATGTCGACAAGCGCGCATGGCATCTGATCGACGCCGAGGGCCAGGTCCTGGGACGCGTCGCGACCAAGATCGCCGACATTCTGCGCGGGAAGAACAAGCCGGTCTTCACGCCGCACCTGGACGCCGGTGACTTTGTCGTCGTGGTCAACGCGGAGAAGGTCCGGGTCACGGGTAAGAAGGAACTCGGCAAGATTTATCACAGCTTTTCCGGCTACGCGGGCGGCCATCGCAGTCGCACGGTGGCGGAAGTTCGCGCCAAGCATCCGGAGCGCCTGATCATGAAGGCGGTCAAGGGGATGCTTCCCAAGAACCGTCTCGGCCGCAAGCAACTGACCAAACTGAAGGTCGTCGCCGGTCCCGAGCATCCCTACACCGCGCAGCAGCCGGCGCCGCTTGCGCTCTCCTGAACCCAGATTTTCTTATGGTCACTGTAGATCCCAACACCAAGGAATTCCTCGGCACTGGCCGCCGCAAGACCGCCATTGCCCGCGTTCGCATCAAGCCGGGCGAAGGCAAGGTCACCGTCAACGGCCGTGAATTCGACAAGTATTTTTTCCTCGAGGACCAGCGCATGGTCGCCATGCAGGCCTTCGCCGCCACGGACAATGAGAACAAGTTTGACGTTCGCGTCAATGTGTCCGGCGGCGGACTCAGCGGTCAGGCCGTGGCAGTGCGTCATGGCGTCGCCCGCGCCCTGCTGGTCGTCGACCCCGAGCATCGCCCGGCGCTCAAGGCCGCAGGCTTCCTGACCCGTGACGCCCGCCAGCGCGAGCGAAAGAAATACGGTCAGCCCGGGGCTCGCAAGCGCTTCCAGTACAGCAAGCGTTGATCGCGATTGTCGCTCCTTCCAAGCCCCGCGGATGTTTTTCTGCGGGGCTTTTTTTGTGCCATGAACTAGAATCCTGAAAGATGTCGGACCCAAAGAAGACCAGAGTAGGAATCATTGGCGCGTCGGGGTATTCGGGCGAGGAGCTCGTGCGGTTGATGCTGGCTCATCCCCGCGTGGATCTCACCGTGGTCACCTCGCGCCAATACTCGGGCAAGACCATCGCGGATATATTTCCCCGATTCGGCCAGTATGCCAGGGCGAATGAATTGCACTTTCGGGATCCCGTTGCGGAAATGATTGCGCGAGATGCGGAGGTCGTTTTCCTGGCGTTGCCGCATGGCGTTGCGGCGGAGTTCGCCAAGCCGCTCTTGGAGCTAGGATGCCGGGTCATTGACCTCAGCGCAGACTTTCGATTGAACGACCCGGATGTCTACAAGGAGTTTTATGCCCACGATCATCCGGCGCCGGAGCTCCTGGAGAAGTCCGTCTACGGGCTGCCGGAGATCCACGGTGACGCGATCAAGGATGCCCAACTGATTGCCTCCCCGGGCTGTTATCCGACAAGCATATTGGCGCCGACGATTCCACTTCTGAGGGCGGGGTTGATAAAGTCCACGGGCATCATCGCGGATTCTTTGAGCGGCGTGAGCGGCGCGGGGCGCAAGGTCGACCTCGGTTACCTGTTTGTGGAATGCAATGAGAGCGTCAGGCCATATGGTGTGCCGAAACACCGCCATCTCTCCGAGATTGAACAGGAGCTTTCCCTGGCTGCGGGTGAAAAGGTGACCATCCAGTTCACGCCTCACTTGATTCCGGTCAACCGCGGCATTCTGTCCACGCTCTACCTGGCGCCTGCGGAGAAGTTTGAGAGCGAGGCGGAGGCCGAGGCCCTTGGAGCCAGGATCGAGGCCGTTTACGAGCAGGCCTATGGCGCAGCCCCTTTTGTTCGTCTGTTGAAGAACGGGGCGTTGCCGGACACCAAGAATGTCAATGGCACGAATGTCGTTGAGATTGCGTGGCGAATCGATGTCCGGACGGGGCGGTTGATTGTCATGAGCGCCGAGGACAACCTGATCAAGGGCGCCTCCGGGCAGGCGGTGCAAAGCATGAATCTTGCCTGCGGGTTCGAGCCGACGGACGGCTTGATTTGAAGCCAGGGTCCGAAACCGCGTTTGTCGTCTCCCGGGATCGGCGGGGAAGCAATTTCAGTGTGGGAAAGGCGGGGTGGTCTCGGTTAGATTCCGGGGCTGTGAGTCGGTTGATCCCTGCAACTGAGTTGGCGCGAGTCGCGTGGCTGCTTGTCGCGGCGTTGATTGCTTTTGGGGCGCCGGCCGCGGCACGTTCGGGCGAGATCGACTTTGCGCGCCGGATTCTTCCAATCCTTTCCGAAAACTGCTTCCAGTGTCATGGCCCCGATTCCAAGGAACGCAAGGCGGGCCTCCGGCTGGACCAGAAGTCCGATTCGGTGGATTGGGAGGAACTCGTAGAGAGGGTTGTTTCCGAAGACCGCGATTTGCGGATGCCGCCGCCGGAAACGGGCAAACGCCTGAAGGCGGAGCAGGTTTCGGAGCTGCGGATGTGGATCAAAGCAGGAGCCCTCTATGAGGCGCATTGGGCCTTTCGGCCGATTAAAGCTGAAGCGCCACCGGATGCGGGAAGCGAGGGACTGTCGGAGATCGACCGATTCATCGTTGCGCGTTTGCGGCCTCGAGGATTGTCGCTCTCAGAGCCCGCGTCTCGAGCGCAATTGATGCGCCGCGCTGCTTTTGATCTCACCGGACTGCCGCCGAAGTGGAAGGATGTGGCGGCCTTTGTAAATGACCGGAGTCCTGATGCCTTTGCGAAAGTTGTGGATCGGTTGCTTGAGTCGCCGGAATACGGTGAAAGGTGGGGCAGGCACTGGCTTGACGTTGCGCGGTACGCGGACACGCACGGAGGCAGTGCGATCGGTTTTGTCCGCTTTCCATTCTCTTACACCTATCGGGACTATGTGATCGATGCCTTCAACCGGGATCTGCCTTATGATCGATTCATCCTCGAACAACTGGCGGCTGATCAACTCGGCCTGACGGAAAATGACCCCGCGCTAGCCGCGCTGGGTTTTCTTACTGTGGGGCGGCAATATCGGAACCGTCACGACCAGCTGGACGATCAGATTGACGTCATCTCGCGAGGCCTGCTGGGGCTCACGGTAGCCTGCGCCCGGTGCCACGATCACAAGTTCGACCCGATCTCGACCGCGGACTACTATTCGCTGCACGCGGCGCTGGGAAACAGTCGCGCGCCGACAGAGCTGCCCCTGGTGGGCGCGCCGGAAGTCCCGGAGACCTACGCCCGGGAACTCGCCAGACGCAGGCGCCTGCGCGATGACATCGTGCGCGAACAGGGTGATGTCATGCGTGGTCGTTTGCGCATGCAGGTGGGCATGTACCTGCGCGAGTTGGCGAAGGGAACGCCTGAGCAGGATACCTCGACGACGTTCCTCTCCTATCGAACCGAGGACCTGCGGCCGGTGGTGTTGGAACGTTGGCGAGGATGGCTTAAGTCCCATGGCAGGAATGACCCGGTCTTCGGGGCTTGGCATCGTTTGGCGGAACTCAGCGCCGAGAAATTCGCGGAGGAGTCCCAAGCGTTGCTCGAGCGGCTTCGGAAAGAGAATGGCGATCCGAAGAAGTTTGAAGCGGAACAGCGCTTTGGCACACCTGCTCCCAAGTGGAATCCGCGGGCGCTGGGAGGGCTCATCAAAGGAAAACCGCAGTCCATGATCGAGGTCGCTGACGTCTATGGAACGGTTTTTGCCGAGGCGTATAAGCGTTGGTTGACGTCCCTGCTGGAGTCCTCACTCGAGGCGGCTACCGGGGCGAAGACGGTCCCGGACCAGGATGTGAAGCATCGTGTGGTGAACAGCGCGATTGAGCGACAACTGCGGCATCATCTGTTTGCGCCCGATTCCCCCACGGCATTGCCGCTCGAAGATGATTTCCACCTTAAGATGCTCAACCGCGGTGTTCGCGACAGCGTGCGAGGAACGCTGGGGGCCATCGACAACCTGAACCGCGGCTCGGGCGCGCCGCCGCGTTCCATGACCCTGCAGGAGTTGAAGAATGCCCCGGAGGCTTTCGTCTTCATTCGCGGCAACCCGGTGAATCGCGGTCCGCGCGTGGAACCGGGTTTCCTGAAAATCCTGTCCGCGGGGAAAGCTGAACCTTTTGCCGATGGCGAGCGTCGTCTTGGGCTGGCGCGCGCGATTGTTGATCCCGCGAATCCCCTGACGAGGCGTGTGCTGGTGAATTGGGTCTGGCGGCGCCATTTCGGCGTCGGACTGGCCCGGACACCGGATGATTTTGGCGCGCGAGGCGAACCTCCCACTCATCCGGAGTTGCTCGACTTTCTTGCGGGGAAACTCTTGGAGGATGGCTGGTCGCTGAAGAAATTGCATCGGCGAATCATGCTGACGCGCGTCTACCAGCAGGCTTCGCTGGAAAACAAGAATGCCCGTGAGAAGGACCCGGATAACGCCCTGTTGTGGCGGATGCCGGTGCGAAAACTGGAGATGGAGGCGATGCGTGACGCGATGTTGGCGGCCAGCGGCGAGTTGATGCTCAGCCCGCGGCCAGGGGGGCGTCCGTTTGAGGAGAAGGCTGGGAAGGCCGTTCCGCGGCGGAGCGTTTACGCGTTCGTTAATCGCGATGTGATTTCGCGACTGGCCAGCACCTTCGATGCAGCGGATCCCAGCGCCTGCACCGTCAAGCGTCCGGAAACCATGGTTCCGCAGCAGACGCTCTATGCGTTGAATTCGGAGTTCATTCAGAATCGCGCCAAGGCGTTGATCTCGCGGCCCGAGTTCAAGAACGCGGAGTCAGATGACGAGCGTGTCCGACGATTGTATCAGCTCGTGTATTCGAGAATGCCGGCCTCGGACGAACGGAAGGCCGCGATCGCGTATCTCAGCAAAGCCGGGAACGCAGAGGCCGCTTGGGCACAGATCGCGCACGCGCTACTCGCGTCCAACGAGTTTCATTTTGTCGATTAGGGGCAACCCTCGTCGTCGGCGGGTTTCAGGCGCAGGCTTTCTCCACGGCGCGACCGACCTCGATGAGCGCCTGCCCCGCGGGCGAATCCGGGGCCCCGGCGACTACCGGCACGCCTGCGTCGCCACCCTCGCGGATCTCCGTGAAGAGCGGAACCTCGCCAAGGAAGCGGGCGTTGGTGCGTTCGGCCTCGGCCTTCCCTCCGCCGTGACCGAAGATCTCGACCCGCTCGCCGCCGGGCGCGGTGAAGTAACTCATGTTCTCCACGATGCCGAGAATCGGAACCTGCACCTTGTTGAACATCGCCACGCCCTTGCGCACGACTCCCAGGGATGCTTCCTGTGGCGTGGTGACGATGACCCCGCCATCGATTGCCGTGGTCTGGCAGAGCGATAGCTGGGCGTCGCCCGTGCCTGGCGGGAGGTCCACCAGCAGGAAATCGAGCTCCCCCCATTCGGTCTGATTGATAAATTGGTGAACGGTCTTTTGGATCATCGGGCCGCGCCAAATCACGGGTTGATCGTCGTCGACGATGAAGCCCATGCTCATCAGGCGGACGCCGTGAGTCTCCAGCGGCACAAGTCGCTCGGCGGCCGTCACCTGCGGCCGACCGCCGGCTCCCATCATCAGGGGGATGCTGGGGCCATAAATGTCACAATCCAGAAGCCCGACCTTGTGACCCAAGTGTTTCAGTGCGCAGGCGAGATTGACCGAAAGCGTGGATTTGCCGACCCCGCCCTTGCCACTGGCCACGGCGATGACCTTCTTGATCCCGTAGGCGCGCTGAGGACCCTGCCATTGCGCGCCGCCTCCCGGAGCTCCTCCGGGAGCCCCGGCGGGACCGGTTCCGGCGGGGGGCTGTTTGACCTCGACATAGGCCATGGTGACGTTTGGCAGGCTGCGGATGACGGCCTCGGCATCCTTCTTGATCGTCGCGCCTTTTTCCGGATCATTGGACGTCATCTCGACCACCACGCTTACCGCGCCGTCGCCGCAGGCCACATCCTTGACCATACCGAAGGAGACGATATCCCGTGAATAACCGGGAAACTTCACTGCTTTGAGGGCTTCCTTTACCGATTCTTGTGTCAACATAAGCTGGTTAGAGTGGACGAAAGAGGGGCGAATGTGCGGTTTTCCTGCGAAAACGCAAGCGCCTTCAGCACAAAAAGAGCAAAATAAGGTCAGCGTATTCAGCCTATCAGCGATGCTCGCTTCCCCGCTTGGAACTCCTCCCAAGTTGGCGACATTTGACGCAGATCAGCGATAACGCCCGCAAGAATATTGACCGTATTTTCCGTTTCCGCTGCCGTGTTGTCGGCCCCGGGCGAAAGGATGACGCAGCCTTGGGCAAGGGCCGGTTCCAAGCCGATCGCCGCCAGAGCGCGCGGGACCTTGAGCGCTTTTGAAACGCAGGCTGAGCCGCTGCCGATGGCCAGGCCTTTCAGGTCGGCCCTCAGCGCCACGCCTTCGCCCTCGACGAATTCCACGCTGAAATTCAAGTTGGTCGGCAGTCGGCCGGCCCCAGGTTCGATGCCATTGAGACGGAGGTGTGGAATACGATCCAGCAGCGCCTCCCACAGCTGCTGCTGGAGGCGGCGAACCAAGTCTCGACGCGGGGCCAGCTCGCGTTTGGCAATCTCCGCAGCGACCCCGGCTCCCACGATGGCCGGCAGGTTTTCCTCGCCTGCGCGCCGTCCATCCTCCTGGGAGCCGCCGCGGATGATGGGATGGATACGCGTCCTGCGATGTCGGTAAAGAACGCCGACTCCCTTGGGACCGTAGAATCGGTTCGGCTCCAGGGAGAGCAATGACGCGTTGGCGGCGCGAACATCCACGGGTTCCCAGCCGGCGCTGAAAGAAGCGTCCACGAAGAAGGGCGTTCCCTGGTTCACGGCGATCTCGCCGAGTTTCGAGATGGGCTGAATCGTGCCGAGATCGTGGTTGGCGTGATGCGTCGCGAACAGCAGTCGCTCCTGTGAAACGCAATCTGCAAGCTCTTCCAAGTCGATGGCTCCTACGGAGTCGACGCCGATCTGCTTGCATTCGATGCCTTCGCCCTCGAGCGCCAGGAGGGGGTCGATCACCGCGGGATGCTCGGCCTTGCTCGACACCACCTGCGCGCCGCCGAATCGGCGATTCGCTTGGACAGTTCCCGCAATGGCCAGGTTGGACGCCTCGGCGGCGTTTGAAGTGAAGATGATCTCCTCGGGCGACTCGGCGTTGATGAGGTCTGCGATTTGTTCACGCGCCCTGGTTAGCGCCGCCCGCGCATCGAGTCCG
>Ga0181573_10005667_pt1 | contig 10311 bp, 9 predicted proteins | sample 101ome_25_FD_148643 | JGI IMG/M metagenome (GOLD analysis project Ga0181573, IMG submission 148643) | Coastal salt marsh microbial communities from the Groves Creek Marsh, Skidaway Island, Georgia - 101409BT metaG (spades assembly) | ecosystem: Environmental > Aquatic > Marine > Intertidal zone...
CCTTCATGCCTAAGCCTTTAGTCGGCGACAATGGATCAGGCATGCACTGTCACCAGTCTATTGCCAAAGACGGAGACAATACCTTTGCGGGCGAAGGTTACGCCGGGCTTTCAGATACGGCCCTCTACTACATTGGGGGCATCATAAAACATGCGCGTGCGCTCAACGCCTTCACCAACGCTTCAACCAATAGCTATAAGCGCTTGGTGCCGGGCTTCGAGGCACCGGTCATGCTGGCCTACTCGGCTCGGAACCGATCGGCATCAATCCGCATTCCGTATGAGCCTTCACCCAAAGGCAAGCGTATCGAGGTGCGCTTCCCCGACCCTACGGCCAACCCTTATCTTGGCTTCGCGGCGATGCTGATGGCGGGTATCGATGGCATCCAGAACAAAATCCATCCCGGTGATTCAGCAGACAAGGATCTCTACGATCTGTCTCCCGACGAAGCCGCAACGATCCCGACGGTTGCCTCAAGCCTAGAGATGGCGCTCGATGCGCTGGACGCCGATCGCGCATTCCTCACGGCAGGCGGTGTGTTTACCGATGACATGATCAACGCCTATATCGAACTCAAACGCGAAGAGGTCGAGCGACTGAACATGACAACACATCCCGTCGAGTTCGACATGTACTACTCGGTGTGAAAACGCTGCGCCGTCGCGCCAAAAACAAGGGCTGGCTTGCCAGAGGTACGTGTGTTGGCTTGTTGAATCGCGCCCGCATCTCCGTGCTTTCCTGCCCAACGTTGCGCCGAATCGCAGCAATGGCGCTTTTGACCCTCGGCTTGGCGCACCCCACAGTCGCCGACACGATTTATAAAGTGGTCGACGAAAAAGGCAACGTCACGTTTACCGATACCCCCCCAGGAGACAAGGACGCCACGGTTGAAGTACATATCCTGCGCGATACCAATACCGCTAACGCTGTCTCCGCGACACCGGCAACCGCCGGGCAAACAACCCGGCCCGACGAGGTGACTCAATACGAGACCCATATCACCCGCCCAGCGAGCGGAAGCACGATACCGATGGGGCCCGGAGACTTTATTGTTCAAGCCGAGATTACACCGGGCCTTGAAAGCGGAGAGCAGCTCATCCTCATGTTGGATGGCACACCTTTCAGCGCGCCGCAGCCATCACCCACATGGCAGCTCAGCAATGTCTTTCGTGGCGCACACCGGTTGCAGGTCGTTCGCCTTAGCAAGGCGGGGGAGGCGCTGAGCGAATCGCCCGAACACACGGTTTATGTCATGCGACCCTCAGTGAACAGGTAATGTGATGGCCGCCGAACCACTAACAGACGTCGCCACAGACTATCACCTCGACCTGCTTGCAACAGGGGTCGTGTTGCTGGATGTCAATCTTCATATTCAGGCGCTAAACCTGTCGGCAGAGAACTTGCTGGAGGTCTCTGCCAGCCGGGCACTGGGAAGCACGCTTGATGGACTGCTCGGCGAGTCGAATGAGTGGTACCCCCTGCTGCATCAGGCACTCACCGAAAACTATCCCATGGTGCGGCGAGCGATCCCGCTGAGAACTCGCACCGGACAGGAGCGGACCGTCGACATCACACTCAGCCCAATTACGGGAAAAATAAAAAGTCGGTGCCTTCTGGTTGAGCTCAACTTGGTTGATCGACTGCAAGCGATCAGTCGTGATGAGAGTGAGTGGCAGGCGCAAGCGACATTAAAAGAAATCATGAAGGGCGTGGCCCATGAGGTAAAAAATCCGCTGGGGGGCATTCGGGGCGCAGCGCAGCTGCTCGCAGGAGAGCTCGGCAGCCCTGGTCTGCAGGAATACACCGACATCATCATTTCCGAGGTTGACCGCCTGCATACCCTGGTGGACCGAATGTTAGGGCCCAAAGAAACGCTGGCGTCTGAGCTCATGAATATTCACGAAGTCACCGAACACGTGCGCCAACTGATTGAATCTGAAGCCAAGGGAGCGCTGGATATATCGCGTGATTATGATCCCAGCCTCCCCAGTTTTTACGCCGACCCCGGGCAACTGACCCAAGCCATCCTGAATTTGGTACGCAATGCCTGGCAAGCTTGCGGCGACGCTGGACGTATCGCACTGAGAACACGCGTCCTGCGGCAATTCACGGTGGGCGGAAACCGGCACAAGCTGGTGTGTGCATTGCAGGTCTTGGATGACGGGCCCGGCGTTCCCGAGGATTTAATGACGCGCTTGTTCCTGCCTATGGTAACAGGCAACGCCACGGGAACCGGCCTCGGCTTGTCCATCGCGCAGCGCATCGCCAACCAACATGGCGGCCTGATCCAGGTGCGAAGCGTGCCGGGGGATACCTGCTTCACCTTACTTTTACCCATGGAGGTCTGATATGTCATTTGCCGAGGAGGTATGGATTGTCGATGATGACAGCTCTATCCGCTGGGTGATGGAAAAAGCGCTGACACGCGCCGGCCTCAGCTGCCGTGTTTTCGCGTCGGCCGATGAAGTACTCGATGCCATGGCATCAGTCGAGCCGATGGTCGTCATCAGCGATATCCGCATGCCGGGTATGGACGGAATTCAGCTATTGTCACAAATCCGTGCACGGCAACCCGAGCTGCCCGTGATCATCACTACGGCGCACTCCGACCTCGATAGCGCAGTCAACTCCTATGAGGAGGGCGCTTTTGAGTATCTGCCAAAACCTTTTGACCTAGATGAAATGGTATCCACCGTCACCCGTGCTCAGACTCAGCGAAGCCCTAAGGTGGCTCCCTCGGAACAAGTGACGGGTAGCCAGACTGCCGAGATCATTGGTAACGCGCCCGCGATGCAGGAGGTCTTTCGCGCTATTGGTCGCCTTGCGCAAAGTCACATCACGGTATTGATCAATGGCGAGTCAGGCACTGGAAAAGAGCTGGTCGCCCGCGCGCTCCACCGACACAGTCCTCGCGCTGGTAATGCCTTTGTCGCACTCAATATGGCTGCGATACCCCAGGAACTCATGGAATCAGAGCTGTTTGGACACGAAAAGGGCGCTTTTACCGGTGCCAACAATCGCCGTGAGGGCAGATTTGAACAAGCCCGAGGAGGGACCTTGTTTCTGGACGAAATTGGCGACATGCCCGCGGCTACCCAGACCCGTTTGCTCAGAGTGCTTCAAGATGGTGAGTTCTTTAGGGTTGGCGGCGTGGATTCTATACAGGCGGATGTGCGCATTATTGCGGCGACCCATCAAAAGCTGGAATCGCTGGTCGAGACAGGTGCTTTTCGCGAGGACCTGTTTCATCGCCTCAATGTCATCAGAATTCACGTTCCCAAACTGTCTGAGCGCCGGGAAGACATCCCCGGACTACTGATGCACTTTTTAAAAGGGGCGAGCGCCGAGCTGGGTGTCGAAACCAAAATCCTGTCAAAAGAGGCGCTATCAACCCTCACTCAATTGCCCTGGCCGGGCAATGTCCGGCAACTGGAGAATACCTGTCGATGGCTGACCGTGATGGCGGCAGGCAGAGAAATATTGGAGTCAGATTTACCGCCAGAATTGCTGCAGCCACAGGGTAAAACCGAGCAAGCCGGCGCGGAGGACTGGCACGAGCGATTGGCGAGCTGGGCGCATCAGCGACTAATCGACGGACAATCCAATGTGTTACGCGAGGCGCTTCCGCTATTTGAATCCATCATGATTGAGGCGGCACTGCGGCACACGGGCGGAAGAAAAGCCGAGGCCGCAGAGTTGCTCGGGTGGGGCCGAAATACCCTCACCCGAAAAATCAAGGATTTGGAAACGCCGGCGCACTGAGGGCAAGGGCGCTCAGTGGGTCGCGGTGCCCGCCGGTGTCTCTGCACCCTCAGCGGGTGCATCGGCTGCCTGTTGCGCCACTGCTTGTCTGAACAAGGCATCAAAATTCACCGGCGCAATCATCAATGGCGGGAAGCCTCCTTTGACAACGAGATTGTCGATGGCTTCGCGGGCGTAAGGGAACAGAATCGTCGGGGCAACCGTGGCCAATAACTGCCGCAGGGCATCGCCCTCTATCCCGGCGACGAAAAAAATACCTGCCTGCTGCACTTCTACCAGAAAGGCCGTCTGATCCTCGAGCTTGGCAGTAATGGTCAGGGTCAGCACCACCTCGTGGTTACCCTCCTCGTCAAACCGGCTGCTTTTGGTATTGAGGTCGACGTTGACGGCAGGCTTCCACTCTTTTCGAAATACGTCTGGCGCCATCGGCGACTCAAACGAAATGTCTTTGGTGTAAATCCGCTGCGTCACGAATTGCTGTTGTGCCGCATCACCCTGCGCAGCCGCCTGTTCTTCAGCCATGATGGCTCTCCTTCTTGTTCAAGTCTTTCTATTACGCCCGCGTATAGGCAAGCATTGGGTCCAGACCGCCAGAACGCTCCAGACCATACAACTCATTACAGCCGCCAATGTGCTGACCACCAATCCAAATTTGCGGCACCGAGGTTTGCCCCGCGGCCTCAGTCATTTTCTGCCGGGCTGCCGCATCACCATCCACCGCGATTTCTTGGTAAACCACTCCCTTTCGATCGAGCAGTGCCTTGGCTCGAATACAAAACGGACACCATCGCGTGGTGTAGATGACAATGTCCTTCACTGCGTGACAACAGGGAGCTTTTGCGCATCCCACTCCATCATACCGCCTGCCATTTTTTGAGCGCGCGAAAAACCCTGAAGCCTCAGTGTTTTTGTGGCGGACCCGGCCGATTGCCCCATCTTACACACCACAACGATCGGTTTTTCCCTGAATTTTTCCAATTCATCCAGTCTTGTCGCCAGTGAAGCCACGGGGATATTGAGCGCCGCCGTGATGTGACCACGCGCAAACTCCTGCGCCTCTCTGATATCCAGAAAAACGCCGCCCTCACCATTAACCAGCTGCACCGCTTCGCCAATCGACAATGCTGGCCCCGCCTTGCGAGTCTCGTGGACCACCAGCAGCGTCAACGTCGTCGCCAGTCCAGCGATCAGGACCCACTGCTCAGCCATGAACTGAAAAATCATCGCACTCGACACACTTTATCTGCCTATATCGGTTCGCTGGTCAGGATGGGACGCTCTGCTTGCCTTGAATCTACCCGTGAGCAAGCGCCTGGCGTCTGCGAGGTGCGCGAGTATATCGGTTCATCGGAGCCGCCTCCAGTCAGGCCTACAGACCGGCGTTTTCGACGGCCTCGATTTTGTCGTCGAGGAGATCTTCATCCAGACTGACAGGATCAAGATGAATCATCACGTCTGCGTGGGGTATGGCCTCCATGATGGATGCTTCGACTGCATCACTGATCCCATGCGCCACAATTAGTGGCATATGGTCATCCAATTCGAGATGCAGTTCGATAAAATCCATGCGGCCCGAGCGGCGGGTTCGTAGATCGTGTACGCCCTGAACCCGGGGATGTGCGCCGGCAATCTCAATAATCTCCAGTCGCCGGGCCTCAGGCAATTCCTGATCCAGCAACTCACTCAACGCGTCACGAATAATTTCCCAAGCCGCCCTCAGGGTGTAGGCAGCCACTGCCAGAGCGAACAAAGGGTCCACCCCGGACCAGCCGAAATGGGCTAGCGCCAGCGCAATCAAAACAGCCGCATTGGTCAGCAGATCAGCCCGATAATGCAGCGAATCGGCGCGAATCGCCGCCGAGCGTGTCCGGCGGATCACCGCCGTTTGCACAGCCACTAATCCTGCGGTCAGGACAATAGTCAGAATCATTACCCCAATGCCCACTGAGAAGGCACTGACCGGCGCTGGATGGAGAAGTCGATCGACCGCCTCGCTGACCAAAAACAAGCCCGAGCCAACAATGAAAACCCCTTGACCCAATCCCGCGATTGCTTCGGCCTTGCCATGACCCCAACGATGACTGGCATCGGCAGGTGCCAGTGCGTAGCGCACGGCAAATAAATTCAGCAAAGACGCCCCCGCGTCCATCAGGGAATCGACAAGCGAGGCGAGGATCGCCACAGAGTCGGTTTGCCACCAGGCATACCCCTTGGCAAAGATGAGAACAATGGCAACCGCTACAGACAGGTTGGTTGCCAGCCGCAGCAGTCTCCCGGCTTCTTCAGCGTCGGGAGTAACCGCAGCAGACGACGCGTCCATATAACGAGGCACCTCTGGATTCAGTCGAGGGGCTAAGCGCTCTCTGACTTGAGAACGCCACTTTATCATCGGGTCCATAAAGGGAACAGCCGTGCCCACGGGGCCTCAACGATATGGAGGATGTCAGCAAGTCCCTAGCACGCTAAACTGGGCCCTCTCCTTAGCCTGAACTATCCCCGTTGTCTCACACCCCCAATACAACTGTCCTTGTCATTCTTGATGGTTTTGGCTACCGGGAAGCGCCCGACGACAATGCCATCCACGCCGCAGAGACACCCCACCTGGATGCGCTGTTTGCCAATTCAGCCCATACGCTGATTTCCGGATCGGGGCTGGATGTTGGATTACCAGAGGGACAAATGGGCAACTCCGAAGTAGGGCATATGAGCCTCGGCGCCGGACGCATTGTTTATCAATCCATCACCCGAATCGATCAGGCGATCGCGGCGGGCGATTTTGTTCAGAATACAGCGTACCTCGACGCGATCGACGGCGCAGTCAGTTCTGGCAACGCAGTCCATATTATGGGACTGCTCTCGCCCGGGGGTGTCCACAGCCATGAGGAACACATATTTGCCGCCCTGCGGCTGGCAGCCGCGCGAGGCGCAGAAAAACTCTATTTCCACGCTTTTTTAGATGGCCGCGACACCCCACCACGCAGCGCCAGCGGGTCATTGACGCGCGTCGAGTCCCTGCTAAAAGAACTCGGCGTTGGCAGGATTGCCACGGTGCACGGGCGCTATTGGGCCATGGATAGAGACAACCGGTGGGACCGCATTCAGCGAAGCTACAAGGTCATCGCGGAGAGCGACGCTTCTGAGCAAGCGCCATCGGCTCTTGCGGCGCTACAGAGTGCTTACGCCCGGGGTGAGGACGACGAATTCGTCCCACCCACCTGTATCGGTGAACCGGTGGCGCTGACGAACGGTGACGCCCTGCTCTTTATGAACTTTAGAGCGGACAGAGCACGCCAACTTTCACAGGCGTTGATTGACCCGGCCTTTTCTGACTTTGTCCGCGTCAACGTTGCGCAACTCCGGTTTGTTGCTACCACCGAGTATGCGAGTTCACTGGCCTGCCCCACTGCCTTTCCTCCCGATAGCCTTGAAGACAGCCTGGGCGAAATTGTGTCTGCACAAGGCCTGACGCAACTGCGCCTGGCGGAAACGGAAAAATACGCGCATGTGACCTTCTTCTTCAGTGGCGGGCGCGAAGCATCATTTCCCGGTGAAACGCGGGTGCTCATTCCGTCTCCAGAGGTGAAAACCTACGATCTGAAGCCCGAAATGAGCGCCCATGAGGTCACAGACGCCCTCGTTGAGGCGATTGCCTCGCAACAATACGATTTTGTTGTGGTCAATTACGCGAATGGCGACATGGTGGGCCATACCGGTAATTTTGATGCGGCAGTGGTGGCTGTTGAAACGCTGGATCAATGCCTCGGTCGCATTACGGCGGCACTTGCAGCGCATGGTGGCGAGGGTTTGCTGACCGCAGATCATGGTAACTGCGAACAGATGCGCGATTATGAAAATGAGCAGCCTCATACGCAGCACACTACAGAGCGGGTGCCACTGATCTACCTCGGTAACAAGGTTCGCAAACTGAATCCCGATGGGGGGATTCTTGCGGATATTGCCCCCACCCTTCTGGACATGATGGGGATTGCGATCCCAAAGACCATGTCCGGGCGCAGTCTGCTGATTCGCTGAATCTTTGACTTGATTAGGCAGCGGACACAGACGCAGCATCGCATCAACTCCGTTATCGCTCTCGCGCTGGTTCTGGCGAGCGGCCATGGCCTAGCACAAGTATCGCCAGACCCCGAGGAGACCGAGTCCCAGCTTTCTGCGCTCAGAACCAGTATCGCCACGATCAGGGCCCAGCTCGACGCGCAGGAAGCAGCGCGAGACGACTTACAGGATACTTTGCGTGAGGCCGACCAATTTATTGGTGAGCTGGACCAGCAGCTAACCCGCCTGATAAAAGAACAACGGGCGCTGCAAGAGACGTTAGCGTCACTGCGCACCGAAAACCGGTTGCTCAGAGAGAATCAGGTTCAGCTTGAAGCTGATATTGAGGGCGGCATACAGCAACTGTGGCTGTTGCAACAGGGAGGCGGCCTGCGGGTTTGGCTCGGCGATCAGGATCCACAACAGACTGCACGCCACTTGGCATATTATCGATTGATTCTTGAGGCACAACAGCACAGTGTCGAGCGCTATCAGCGCGAGGCTTCAGAAATTGCCGCTCAGGTCAGCGCCATCGAACGCATGGAAACAGACCTGAAGGAGCGCACGGCTTCTATTGCCGTCACCAGGGAGCGACAGGACGCCCAGCAAGCCGTGCGCCGGCAGACTATCGCTCGCATAAACACGCAGCTCGAACAGGACCAACAACAGCTTGACGCCCTGATAAAGGACCGCGAGAGGCTCAATACCCTGCTCGAAAATCTGCAGGCGATTGCACTACCCGAGCCCGTTACTTCACAGCCTTTTGCCGCGTTGAAAGGTCAACTCATCATGCCGATTGAAGGTAACCCCCTGCACCGCTTCGGCGCTCGTCGTAATGCGGACCTGCGATGGCGGGGCTGGCTCATTCCCGCAGAAACGGGAGACCCGGTTCGCGCTGTTTATAGTGGGCGGGTAATCTTTGCAGACTGGCTGAGAGGTCAGGGATTATTGCTGGTGGTGGACCATGGCGACGGCTGGCTTTCGCTTTATGCCCAGAATCACAGCCTGTTGCGTGCCGTGGGTGATTGGGTCACGTCGGGAGAGGTGCTAAGCCGCGCCGGCGCGAGCGGTGGCAACGAAGTGAGCGGCCTTTATTTTGAAATTCGCCATCACGGCGAACCCGTGGATCCGGCTGACTGGTTTCAGGGCTGAGTGTCCCCAGCCGAATCAGTTAACATAGCGGGCTCTTTCGCTCAGGTGCCACAAATGACCACGCTCCTTCGATTGTTCGTTTTGTCGCTACTCATCGCCTTCATGTCTTTACCACTGAGGGCTGAGGACGGCGATGAAGCGTCGGATGATCCCCACCACAGTCATCAGGAGGGAAGACAAGCGCTACCGCTTGAAGAACTCCAGATGTTCGCTGATGTGTTCAACCAGATCCGACAGGGGTATGTTGAATCGGTGCCTGACAGCGAATTGTTTGAGCTCGCTGTTCAGGGAATGCTGTCGGGTCTCGACCCCCACTCTGTGTTTTTAAAAGAGAAAGCCTACGACTCCCTGCAGGAGACAACTCAGGGGGAATTCAGTGGACTGGGTATTGAGATTGGGCAGGATGGTGGCTACATCACTATTATTGCGCCGATCGACGGGTCTCCCGCAGAAGACGCTGGGCTAAAAGCGGGGGATGTCATCCTCAAAATCGATGGCGAATCGATCCGGGACCTGCCGGTCGATCGGTCAGTCGACTTGATGCGGGGCCCAACAGGTTCTGAGGTCTTGCTAACCATCGGTCGGCGAGGGACTGCCGAACCCTTCGAGGTGACGGTGATTCGGGACGTGATTAAAGTACCCAGCGTACGCAGCCGAGAGTTAATGGACGGCTATCTCTGGCTGCGCGCGTCGCAATTTCAAAAAGATACGGGTCAGGAGGCCATTGCCATTCTCGAGAAATCGCTTGCCGAAGAATCGCTGAAAGGGATCGTCCTCGACCTGCGTAACAACCCCGGCGGTGTGCTGGGCGCCAGTGTCGACATGGCAGGCGCCTTTCTGGACGGAGGCTTGGTTGTCTACACCGAGGGCCGCCATCCGCAAGCAGCGGATTCATACGAGGCCCCGGCTGGCGATATGCTGCATGGACTGCCGATAGTGGTGCTGATAAATGGCGGCTCGGCAAGTGCCTCTGAGATCGTCGCCGGCGCACTGCAGGATCGCCGGCGTGCCGTGATTATGGGCACACGTAGCTTTGGCAAGGGCTCGGTGCAAACCATACTGCCAATATCCGATACCCGCGCAGTCAAACTCACGACGGCGCGCTATTACACGCCAAATGGCCGCTCTATTCAGGCGGAGGGCATTGTGCCCGACATCGTTGTGGAGCGCGCCGAGGTCAAACCTGTTGAGTCAAGGAGGCGCACCAAAGAGGCTGACCTGCAGGGTAGCCTGGCCGCCGAGGGCGCCGCGGATGCCCAATCCGAGAGCGAATCGCTCACGGATTTGCGCAATAACGATAACCAGCTGTACGAGGCGCTGACGCTACTGCGCGGCATCAACCTC
>Ga0181573_10005673_pt1 | contig 10306 bp, 7 predicted proteins | sample 101ome_25_FD_148643 | JGI IMG/M metagenome (GOLD analysis project Ga0181573, IMG submission 148643) | Coastal salt marsh microbial communities from the Groves Creek Marsh, Skidaway Island, Georgia - 101409BT metaG (spades assembly) | ecosystem: Environmental > Aquatic > Marine > Intertidal zone...
GAACATATACGCAGGCGGTTTGGACGGACCGTCGCACTGGAAGATGTGTCTTTGGAGCTGGCGGCCGGACAGGAGAAGGCGGTGCTCGGCACGTGCTCGGCGGGCAAGTCGACCCTGATCAAGAGCATCCTGGACGAGCGGTGCCCGTACGTGCGACGGACGCGGGGAACGACGGTCGGGTACTGCCCTCAAGAGCCGCAATTGCTGGCGCACCTCACGGTCGAGGAGTGGCTCGGGCTCGTCCGCGCCATCCGCGGGATCCCCGAGGATCCCGGTGACGACACTGCCGACAGCGCCGACGCTGACGACGGTGACGCCGCCGCCGACGACGGCGACGCAAACGCAAACGCAAACGCAGACACCGAACGGGACAACCGAGTCATTTGGGAGCTCAACGCCGGCGAGCGTCGGTGGGTCGCCCTCCTGACGGCCACGATCGGCAGTACGCTGGTGCTGCTCGACGAACCGACATCGGAGATGAGCCCAAAGCTGAGGCGCATGGCATGGAAGAAGATCCAAGAGCTCAAGCAGCGCGGGGTGAGCGTGCTGATCGCCACCCACGACGTCGACGAGGCCGAGCGCGCCGACGAGATCCTCGTGCTGTCTCGTGGCATCTCGGTGTTCACCGGCACCGAGCTCGAGCTCCGTCGACGCTTCGGCTGCGGCTACATGCTCAACATCCGGGTATCGGGCACGATGGCGGACAACGTGCGGAGCCTCGTGACAAAGACGCTCGGCACCAAGGAAGGGAAGGTGACGTCGGCGGACGGCTACTGCACCTTCGACGTACCCCACGAGATGGAGGACAGGCTTCCCCGCCTGCTGACGACGCTCGACATGAACAAGTCGCTGTTCGGCGTCGAAGACGTCCAGCTGCGTGCGGCGACTATTGCCAACTCCTTCATGACCCTGATCAAGCAGGTGGAACAGGAGGCAGCCGTGCGGGAAGGCAGATACGAGTTGTTGCTGGTGGCCGAGGAAGGCATCGCGCTCAAGATACCCATCGGGAGCGACCTGGTGGAGTCGCCGAGCGGCAGCCTCTACAGTGTCGCGTGGGGCACGGATCCGTCGACCGGCAGACTCACGATTACAAACTACGACCGCGCGCTCTACTACTAATACGAAGTAGAAGAAGCAGAAAAAGGCACCAAGTGACACCCCAGTAGCCCTCGGCCGGCCCAGACGGCTGGAACCAGCGTCACCTGCACGACAGCCGCGCCCCGCTTGACCACCACGACCACCTCCTCGTTCTCACATTCTCTCACCACCCGAGCTAACGCCTCGAGCGCATTCGGAGTCTCGTACGTCACGTGCCTGCACCGCACAACCTCGTCGCCCACCCGAATTCCCGCAAGGTTCGCAGGCGAGTTCTCAAAGACCTCGTCTACGAACCCAAACGGCCGCCGAGGGTCCGGTGCCGAAGCCACCGCATCCACCACCTGAACGGGCGCCTCCGCCTCCACGTGCACCGCCCTCGCCCGAACCGCGTTGTCATCCCAATCACCGTGCCGACGGTCCAGCGCGTGCAGCCGATGCAGCCCCTCCTCCATCTCCTTCATGATCGCTTTATGGTCGTTCTTCAGCTCCTTGAGCTGTTTTCTGTCGTGCACAACGGAGATGATATCGATGTCTGCCCGCGGAAAGCCTTCCGCGTCGACAAGAGGCTCGTCGTTCAGGCACCCGGCCGTCTGGAGCCTCGCCATCGTCTCGTCCAGCACCTCCTCCACCTGCCGCTTCTTCGTCTGAAGCGCGAGAAGCCGGTCCTTCAGGTTTTGACGCCCCGCGTCCGTGCTGTCGTCGTCGTTGGTGCCCATGCTGGGGTCTTTCTCGCAGCTTTAGTTTGTTTTTGAACTTGATCAAGTTTATGAACTTCCGCGCTTAGAAGCTTAAACGCTAATTAGCGAGAGAGAGAGAGAGAGAGGACATAGTTTAGAAACGGCCAAGAACGTCAAGCTGGAAGCGCGAGACATGACCACTCTGACGCGACTGGCAGGACGATCCGGCCGGCGGATCAGTTGGCCTGCCCGGCCATTCACAGCCGGCCCTCGACGGTGTTACACGCGACCCGGCGAGGACGAGACGCGGCTCGCCTCGTCGTGGTCGTCTTCTTCCTCGTCGTCTTCCTCGTCGTCTTCCTCGTCGTCTTCCTCGTCGTCATCTTCGTCGTCATCTTCGTCACCACGATCATTGTCGTCGGCGCACCTGTCCCTGGCCCCCGAGGACGAAGAGTACTACAAGCGCTTTGGATATACGTGGCTGACGCACATCCGTCTCGCGGAGGAGGACAACATGTTACGACAGCAGATTGCTGAGATGCGGGGTCGGCACGGTCGGCGGTATGACGGTGGGATCGGCGGGGGGGGCTCTGGGAGTTCCGGGAGCTCGAGCAGCAGCGACGAGTCTGACGAAGAGCTCGTCTTTGGGGACGACATCGAGGCAAAGATCGGCGCGCCGTCGCCCTTGTCGCCCTTGTCGCCCTTGTCGCCCTTGTCTCCATCTTCTCCTCCCTCGTCTCTATCGTCTGAAGACCCGTCGGGCGAGTTGGAGTGGCTGTCGTCTCAGAACGAAGTCATCTCGACCAGGCAGACGACGCGGGCGTCGTCGATCGTCCCGCTGTGGATCTCCGTGCACGTTGACGAGGAGAGCAAGACGGCGTCATTGTACGAATCTGTCGTTCCGGTGGAGTCGGACGTGGTGGAGAAGCTCGAAATGAAAGACTCGTGGCGGCCGTTTTACGTCGTGCGGCTCGAGGAGGAGGAGGCCGATCGGAATCGGTACCGGGCCTATGGTCTCGAGCCGGACGAGCGGGTTCCTCGGTTGACCTTTGACGAGTACCCGGAGCTCACGGCGGGGTCGTGGCGGAACTACTTTGTGGGTATCTGGGGCGACGTGGCCGCGCTGGACGAGGGGACGCTTTGGCCGAATCGGGTGCTCCACAAGGACCGGTGTGTTTTCAATGTGCGGAATGGGCTGGATCTGGTGCGGTTCTTGGCTGATCCGCGGAAGAAGGATATCGAGGACCACGCGCGGAACCTGGAGCGGCTCGCGAACGGCGGGGTCGAGGTGGTGGAGCCGGCGCCCGTCGGGGAGGAGACGATGTCGTCGTGGGAGTGGGGGCTGCTGAAGTCCCGCTGGGGGAGCCACGGGCTCAAAAAGCACGGATTCATGTAGTTAACATTGGATATTACTTGAACGAATTGTTGCAGTACTCGATGCTGTGCACTCGGCAGCGGTCGTCGGTGCGGGCGAGGCAGGCGGCCATGACGCGGTCCTCGAATCCGGATTCAAAGCCGCCGTCGGCAACGCCAGCGCGCTCCTCAGGAGTTTCGACGCCCCCGAAGGCGAAGTTCAAGCCCCAACCCGAGAAGAACGCCTTGACGTCTGCCACGAGCGCCCGTCGTCTGACCGCGCGCCGCGCCGCCAGCGAGCAGGCCCGCCTGGCCCCCGCGCGGCAGTTGTCGTACACGGTCGCCTCGCACGCGCGATGGAGCCGTATTTTATCGGCCGGGGTCCGATAGCAGAGGTCCATCGAGCCGTCTGGCTGCGCGCAGGGGACTCGAGGCGGCCGACTCCTGGCATCGGTGCCCCCGCCGAACCATTCGACGAGGCGGTCGGTCTTCTCGCGAGTGCCGTCCGTCTTCTTCCAACGGCTGCCCGCCATCGTCCACGTGGCGTGTTATCGATATCGTGCTTGCATCTGCTCTCCTCGCAAAATCGGAAACTTGGACGGAAAGAGTTCTTACAGCGCAGCCTGCGCGGCCTTCTCCGCGGCGTCGTCGAGATCGCTCGCGTTGATGACGTCGATGCCGCTCTCGGCCAGCAGCTTCTTGGCCTCGTTCACCTTGGTCCCCTCAAGCCTGACCACGATGGGAACCTTGACGTTGACGCGCTTGGCGGCCGCGATGATCCCCGACGCGACCACGTCGCAGCGCATGATCCCGCCAAAGATGTTCACCAGGATTGCCTTCACCTTGGGGTCCTTCTCGAGGATGGAGAACGCCGCGACAATCTGCTCCTCGGAAGCATTACCGCCGACGTCGCAAAAGTTGGCCGGCGACGCGCCTTTGGCCTGGATAATGTCCATCGTGGCCATCGCCAGGCCGGCACCGTTGACCAGACACCCGATCGACCCGTCGAGCGCAATAAAGTTCAGGTCGGCTTTTGCCGCCTCTCGCTCTCTCGGATCCTGCTGCGACTCGTCGGCCATCGCGAAGAGCTCCTTCTGGCGGTACGATGCCGAGTCGTCAAAGCCGAGCTTGGCGTCCGCGGCGAGCAGCCCCTCGCTGGTCTCGGCGAGCGGGTTGACCTCGAGCATCGTGCTGTCAGTCGACGCGAACAGATTATACAGTCTCTTTATCTGCTCGGCCGCCGCCTCCTTATCGGTCGTCACGCCCAGCCCCTCGACCGCCTTCATGGCATCGGCGTCGCTGATCCCCGCACGAATGTCGATCGGAATGCGGATGATCTTTTCCGGCGACTTGGCAGCCAGGTCCTCGATACTCGTCCCACCCTCCGCGCATGCAATCATCACCGGCCCCGCCGTCTTCCTGTCGAGCACGATCGAAAAGTACATCTCCCGGAGCAGGTTCATCTTCTCCGCAATAAGCAGCGTGTTGACGGGCCGCCCGCCCGGCCCCGTCTGCTTGGTGACCAGCGTACCACCCAGCATCTTGGAAGCCACGTCCAACGCCTTATCCTTCTGCACCAGGTGCACGCCACCCTGGAATCCCGACGTAAACGTGCCCAAGCCGCGGCCGCCCGCCAGGATCTGCGACTTGACGACGACCTCGTCCCCGGCCAGGCTGTCTGCCGCGGCGGCCACCTGGTCCAGGCTTGTCACCGGGATCCCGCGCGGCACGTTGATGCCAAACGACGCCATCAGCTCGGCGCCCTGGGCGGGGTGTCGACGAACGAATCAGAGTGAGCGGCGAACCGAGTTTTTCCGAGCCAACAAACCGGGAATACGACGACGCGTACGCACCTGATACTCATGGATGTTGAGAAACCTCCGCTGATCCGTCTGCCACGCCTTCTGGGAGCGCCGCAGGGCCGTGATAAGGCCGCGCATCGTCTGGTGAACGTAAATTCGAACGAAAATGTTCTCAGTTCACCTCGAGGTCACCGCATGAAGGTGGCCGACCTCCTCGAGGTCCCGGGCCGACCTCCTCGCGGGCTCGCTCAGGCAGCACCTTCAAGCGGCCGACACCAACGGCTTCATCCGCGCCATCACCGCCAGCGAGTCGATCGACGTCCAGCGGGAGCGCCGCCACGCGCGACAGGAAGATACGCAGTCTCGGCTGAGAGGAGGGGACCCGACGAGCGACCGTGTCAGTTACATGAATCAAAAGTACGTCCTGTTGTCAGCCGCGTCAACCGCGTCAACCGCGTCAACCGCGTCGACAGCGAACACCTCGTCATCTCATCACCCGCCCAGCTTGGCCAGATTGGCCTCCAGTCCTTGCTTCTTGTACCCCATCAGCCTGAGATCTTCCCTCTCCACCCCACCCGAGAAGAACCGGAACGCCGGGAGACCCTTCACGCCCAGCTCCCCCTCGCAGAACGCCTCCATGGCCTCGTGCGTCGTGTCGACGGCCGCAAACCGCACCCCCTCGTACTTCTCCTTCATCTCCTCGACAAACGGCGCCACCTGCGAGCACTTGCCGCACCAGGGCGCCCAGAACTTGACCAGCACGTCGTCCCCCGACGACACCAACGCGTGGTACGCCTTGGGATCCGTCAGCTCTGGGATGGTCTTCTTCTCCCCGCCGGCCCCGCCGCCAGAGTACGTCTCCTGGAAGTACGACTGGCTCTTCTCCGCGTCGGCGATCATCGCCTTGTCTCCAGGCTTCCAGCCGGCGGGACATACCTCTCCGTGCTCGGCAAAGTGCCGCATCGCCTGCACCACCCTGAGCGCCTCATCGACAGACCTTCCAATGGGAAAGTCGTTGACCGTGGCATGCTGCACGATCCCTTCGGGCGTCATCAGGAACAAACCACGGTACGCAATCCCTTGCTCTTCGTTGAGCACGCCGTACCTTGCCGCGACCGACTTGGTGACGTCCGAGAGGATCGGAATGTCCATCTCGCCGAGCCCGCCGGCCGTGCGCGCCGTCTTGCACCACGCCCGGTGCACCTCGGGCGTGTCTGTCGACGCCGCCACGACCTTGCAATTCAGAGCCTCAAACTCGTGGAGCCGGTCGTTGAACGCGATGATCTCGGTCGGACACACGTAGGTGAAGTCCTTTGGGTACCAGAACAACAAAACGTAGCTCTCGCCGTCCAAGAGGTCTCCGTACAGGTCCACAGTGACGTCTTTGTTGTTCTGAATCGCCGGAAGGGAGAAATCGGGCGCATGCTCGCCCACCTTGAGCTCCGGCGGGGGGTACAGGATGCCGCTGCCAAACGACAGGTCGTCCAGGCCCTCAAACTCGTCCAAGTCGTCGTCGCTGTAGACGCGCTGCGGGAGTTGAGAGGATCCAAAGCTACGCACCGCCTGGCGGAGCGACCGCGGCGTCGATGGCGCGGACGTCGTCCACGTGGCCGTCGTGGCCGTCGTGGACGTGGAGCTGGCCAGCCAGGCAGGTTGACAAGTCGAGGACGATGACAGGCTCCTCCGCACGGCGTGCGCGTTGGCCTCCCGCCCGGAGGTCAACGCTTTGAACAGGCCCGAAGCGAGCTTCCGGCGATGGTGCATTGTGGGTTACGTGCCAAATTTGGCATTAAAACTCGCAAGTTTTAGGATCCTAAAATCGGTCCTGACCGAAACAATCCCTCTTTCTCTAGCCCTCGTTCGTACGTGGTGGGATGTATTCGAAGGTGCAGGTGCTCGATCTCGTTTCGTCGTCTCGAGACGAAGCACGACGCTCCAACGTGAATCCCGACATTTCTCCGACACAACTCTCCGACATACTGACCACTCCCTCACTTTGCAGACCTTCCCTCGATGGTTCTCGCGTGTTCCCTGCCGATCTCCCGCCCCTCGGCGGTCTCCGCCCCTCGGCGGGTCGTCGCCGCCCGCCCGATGCCAGCGCAGCCGGTGCGCGTGGCGTCGAGGACGCAGCACACTCCCTGCCGTGCAGTGCCGCATCCGCACACGCGTCCGTCGGTCAATATGACGCTCATCTCGGGATCCCTGTCGTCTTACGACGATCCGTTTGAAAACCCGATTGATCCGGCGCCGATGACGTATCTGCTCCTGACGGTGGCGCACGCGGCGCTCGGCCTCTACATGCTGCTGAGGCCGGAGGCCGTGATTCAGACGGTTTATGCCGCGTCGGCCGCCAACTCGCTCGTCACGTCTCTGGTGACGATGATGGGCGGGTTTCATTTGTACGGGGCTGCCTTCTGTCACGCCCTTCATGGCGCCGCCGAGAATAGCCGGTTGGACTCGACGACGTATCGGAGGCTTGCGTTCGGTGGGTTCTAAACTCGGCTGGCAGACACGCGCTCTCTCGTCGCACGCCCTGACTATCTCACTCGCGCTACGCACTGCGCGCTCGTTCCCTCGTTCGCTCGCCAGGGCTGGGTTCCTGGTCGTTCGTGGCGATGGCGGTCATTGCGTTTGCCGGATGCCAGCTCGGGACGGTGTACGCGAATACGTACGCTGGCCTGTTCTGCGCCACCATCATCACCCAGTTTGTCTGCGCGCACGGGCAGTATGCGGACTTTGTCTCGTGGAAGCCGCTGCAGTTCAACCTGACGGAGAATGCGTACGGCTTTGGACAGGTGTTCTCCGCCCTCGCGATTGTCGCGGTGTGGCTCCAGTTCCTGAACCCGTCGGGTTTCCTGGGGGCCCAGCTGGGAAGTCTGTCGTGGATTAACGCCCCCGCGGGTGCTATCGGTCGGGAGAGTGTGCTGTTCTTGTCGGGTGGGGCGTTCATGGTGTACTCGGCGTACTCGACGTTGCTGGACGCTGCGCAACGGGGAAGGCTGGGCGCCTCGACGTTCAAGCTGCTCAACTTGGCCACCGGTCTGCTCGGTCTGCTCTGGGGCTACGTCTCATATACGTTGTATCAAGGGGGCGTCATGACATCACTCTGCATGAAGGAGGTGTTCTCGAGCTTTGCGACGTACACGACGCACATTGCCGACGTCTTTTCGTTCAAGACCTCCGCCGCCTTTGTGGTCATCGGCCTCGTGTGCCTCGTGCAGTACGTGACCGCCAAGAAATGAGGTCGCGTACGTATTGCTAGCCGACGTCGTTTCGTTCAAGACCTCTGCCGCCTTTGTGGTCATCGGCCTCGTGTGCCTCGTGCAGTGCCTCGTGCCAAGAAGCGAGGTCGCGTATTGCAAGCTAGCCATTGTATAACAAAGAATGAGTAATTGGGAAATGTTGGTTGGTTCAATGAGGCGTCATCGCCTTAGAAGAAGGATGCCTCCTCCTCCGCGTCGGCGCCGAATTTCCACGCCCCGTTGTCGACCATGTCCTTCAGGTTGGCAGCATCGCCGTCGCTCACGCCGAGCGCGGCCTGCACACCGGCCCTCTTGGACTCGTCCTTTTCTTTGAGGCAGTACAGGCTGAACAGGTCGGAGATCTCCTCCGGCTCGTTCCACTTCTCCGGAGGGCTGTTCGGGTCGGCCATGCCGCAGGCCATCAGGTTGTTCAGGCTCTCGACCGTGCTCTTTGTCTTCTTCTGCCTCAACATGGAGACGGCCTGGACCAGGGTCACGCGCCTCTTCTCGGCAGACAGGCTCTTGGCGATGCTGGCCGCCTTGTCGGCTTCGATGCCGAGCTCCTTCGGGATCTCGTTCAGCATCTTGTCGACATCGAAGGCTCCCGTGCCGTCGCTGAGCTTGGCGTTGACCTCGTCGCGGTACATCTTCTGGAGCATGTCCTTGCTGACGACGCTGATCGGGTCGACGCCCGCGTCCTTGAGCTCGAGGAGCTTGGTCAGGTTGAGGCTGCCCTGTGCTTTGGCGGCCTGCATGGACGAGATGAGCTTCTGGTTCTGGAATCCTTTGATGACCTTGTCTGCGGTCTCCTTGGGCAGACCCATGCTCTCCCTGAGCTTCTCCAGCGCCTCGGTCTTCTCCGGGGTCAGGACGCCGCCCGTCATGTACTGCTCGACCTGGCCCTTGAAGGCCTGCTCGGCGAGATCCTGGTGGACCTTCATCACGTCGAACTGGGTGAGTCCGAGGATGTCTCCGAGCTGGCTCAAACGCCCGAACTCGGCCTCGTCCCTCTCGGCGACCATCTGCACGCCCATCGGCCCCGTGATGACGTCTCCGGTCATGGCGTACATCAGGTAGTTGCGGTAGACGTCGACCCTGTCGGTGAGCTCCATGTCCTTGCCCAGGTTGATCTCCTTCTGATAGACGATGGCCGGCTCCTCTTCCTTCTTCTCCTCCTTGGGGGCCTCGGCGGCCGCCGGCTCCTTCTCCTCAGCGGCGGCATCCGTGGTCGGGTTGGCGTCGAAGAAGCTAGCGGGCTTCTCCTCCTCGGCCGACTCTCCGGACTCGGCCTTCTTCTCCTTCTCCGCCTCCTCCTTGGCCTTGGCCATGATCTCCTGGATCTCCTTCTGCTGGGCGATGGCGTCCAGCTCGGCCTGCTTCTCCTCCTCGGTCTTCATGTCGCCGACGACCGGGGTGAGGACGAGGTTGGAGAAGAAGATCATCTTCTTGATCTCCTTCGCGGACGAAATGCGGTCCTTCTGGGTCCTGGACGTGGAGATGTACTTGAGCAGATACTTGCGGGCGACGTCGTCCAGAATCTCCTTTGCCGCGTCCCTGCCCAGCTTGACGGCCTCCATGGCGTTCTTGATGGAAGAGCGGTCGTCCATGCTGAACCTATCGACTCCAGCAGCGAGGGCGTTGGAGACAGCCTTGCTGAAGATGTCCCCGCAGAGCTCCTTGTGGATGGCGTCCCTGACGTCGTTGGGCACGCACAGGAGCTTCTGGAGCCTGGCGAGCTCGGCGTCCTCGGCCTCCGTGATGGACTTCTTGTCCAAGAAGGAGGACAGCTTCTGCCTGTAGAGGGACTCGTGCAGGGCCAGGGCGGCCTCGCTGTCCCACTGGACCTTCTCGACAAGGTCCCCGAGCATCTCCGCCTTGGAGGCAGCGGCGTCCAGGGCGCCAGAGGTGACGGCCTCCCTGAGCAGGTTCTTGTAGGCGGCCTCCTTCACGCTGCTCTCGATCGCCTCCGCCTCCTTCGGCCCCATGCCGACGAGGAAGCGCAGGTCCTTGGCATCAGACGCCAGCGAGTCGGAGAAGACGCCGTCCCTCGACAGCCTCTCCTCCAGGTAGACCCTGCGAGCGAAAGCGATTACGTGTGAGCGTCGTTGTTGTTGGAAGCGTCGTCGTTGTTGGA
>Ga0181573_10005676_pt1 | contig 10298 bp, 7 predicted proteins | sample 101ome_25_FD_148643 | JGI IMG/M metagenome (GOLD analysis project Ga0181573, IMG submission 148643) | Coastal salt marsh microbial communities from the Groves Creek Marsh, Skidaway Island, Georgia - 101409BT metaG (spades assembly) | ecosystem: Environmental > Aquatic > Marine > Intertidal zone...
CCACGACCACCGGTTGGTCGACCAACGCAGGCGTATTTCGAGTGTCCTGCCGTGGAGTCAGCGAGGGCAAGGGCGCCGGCGCCGGCACGGTGGGCGGGTCAAGAAACACGGTGTACTGGCGCAGCAGGCGTCCGTTTGCGAAATTGACTTCCACAACGAACTGCAATACCGGGTCTTTGACCGGGTCCAGGCTGCTGACTTGGATCCAGGCGCCTCCGGGTTCGTTATTGACCACAAAATTCAGGGGAACCGATAAAGCCATTCGGTCCACGCCCACCAAGTTGAAACTGTCGGCCGAGGCCAGGTTGGCCGATATACCTTCCAACTCGGATGGCGCGCGGGATAAGAGATCGATCCGGGCGTCCAGCGGCTGGCCGAGATATGACCGTACAGTAAGATCACCCAGGCCGAGCGCCCAGGCGTAATTGTAGACAAGCAGCAGGGCCACCATGAAAGCCTGGATTGCCCTTCTCGTTCGACGGCTCTTGTGTGTGCAACGCTTCACTGAGTGTTCGTATCCCTGCATGGCGACCCTGAAACTCACAAATAGCTGGGTCAAATTCTACTGGCAGCCCGTTATCCGGTCTAGGGAACCTTGCGTGCCTCAATGGCCTGCATGATCTGCACGGCATTCAAGGCTGCACCTTTGCGCACATTGTCTGAAACCACCCAGAGATCGATGCCACGAGGGTGGCTGAGATCACGCCGGATGCGGCTGACAAATACCGGGTCCTTGCCGGAGGCGTGCGTCACGGGCGTCGCAAACCCGCTGCCATCACGGGGCTCCACCAATTCCACCCCCGGCGCCTGGGACAACAGCCGGGTCACTTCTTCGATGCCGATGTCATCACGGGTCTCCAGGTGCACCGCTTCCGCATGACCGAAAAAAACCGGCACGCGCACCGCGGTGGCGTTGACGTTAATCGCATCGTCCCCCAATATCTTTCGGGTCTCCCAGTGCAGTTTCATTTCTTCCTTGGTGTAGCCATTATCCTGCATGACGTCGATTTCCGGCAAGACGTTGAAAGCGATGGGCTGCTTGAAGGACTGAGGGTCTATATCGCGCATATTCAGCCTTTCGGCCGTTTGTCGAGCCAGTTCTTCCATGGCCGACCGCCCGGCACCCGATACGGACTGGTAGGTCGCGATATTGATTCGCTCCACGCCGGCGGCTCGGTGAATCGGCGCGACTGCCACCACCATCTGAATGGTCGAACAGTTGGGGTTGGCAATGATGGTCCCAGGCCCCGCGTCTTCCAACAACTGTCCGTTGACTTCGGGAACTACCAGGGCGATATCGTCCCGGTAGCGAAACTCCGAGGTATTGTCGATAACGATGGCGCCCTCCCGAGCGGCCCGCACCGCATGAACGCGGCTGACCGAGGCGCCGGCGGAAAACAAGGCGTAATCGACATCGCTGAAATCAAAGGTCTCGAGATTCTCCACCTGCAGTTGCCGCTGACCGAAGGTCACTGCCTTGCCCAGTGACCTTTCACTGGCCAGGGCATGCACCTTCCAGTCGGTTTGGGCCACCGAAGCGACCAGTTCCAACATGACCTCGCCCACGGCCCCGGTGGCGCCTGCCACTGCGACGGTCACATTCCCTTTATGGTTCATCATTCTGCCTCCGCACCCATCTGCGCCCTGTGCCGCAGGACATGATCCATCAATACCAGGGCCATCATGGCCTCAACGATCGGTGTCGCGCGAATACCCACGCAAGGGTCGTGCCGCCCCTTGGTCACAATCTCCACCTCATTGCCATGTTCATCCATTCCGGTGCAGGGTATCCGCAGGCTGGAAGTGGGCTTGAAGGCCACGCTCACCAGCACATCCTGCCCGCTGGAAATTCCGCCCAGCACGCCTCCAGCATGATTGGACTGGAACCCCTCGCTGGTCATCTCATCACGATGCAGTGTGCCCATTTGCGCCACGCTCTCAAAACCCGCGCCGATCTCCACGCCCTTGGCGGCGTTGATGCTCATCATCGCGCTGGCCAGTTCGGCGTCCAGTTTGCCGTAAACCGGCTCGCCCAGGCCCGCGGGTACCCCCGTGGCCGCGGCAGAAACCCGGGCGCCCACCGAGTCGCCGGATTTACGCAGCGCGTCCATGTAGTCTTCGAGATCACCCACGATGCGCTCATCCGGCGCGAAGAACGGGTTGTCGTTGATCACACCCCGGTCAAAATGTTCATCCGTGCGAATCGGGCCCAATTGGGCGAGCCAACCAAAAATCTCGATACCCAGTTCCTGCTTGAGGTATTTCCTGGCCAGGGCCCCCGCTGCCACCCGCATGGTGGTCTCCCTGGCCGATGACCGGCCGCCACCGCGATAGTCGCGTATGCCGTATTTCTTGAAATAGGTGTAATCCGCGTGTCCCGGCCGAAAACGGGTCGCAATGTTGGTGTAATCCTTCGACCTGGCATCCGTGTTTTCGATCAGCAGGGCGATGGGCGTGCCCGTGGTCTTACCCTCGAACATACCCGAAAGAATCTGGACTACATCTTTTTCCTTTCGCTGAGAGGTGTGCCGCGACCGGCCCGTCGCGCGCCGGACCAGCTCTTCACGAATCTCCTCAGGGGTGATTTCCAGCCCCGGCGGAAAACCGTCAATGACACAGCCGATGGCGGGGCCATGGCTTTCGCCGAAAGTGGTGACCTGCAACATGCGGCCAAAAGTGTTGTACGACATGGGCTGTGTTACTCCATTAACGGCGGCTATCGCCGAGGGCAGACCGAGCGGCCGCGTCCTCCAGTTTCGATCGGTCTATTGTAAAGACACCCTCACCTCCGTGCTCGAATTCAATCCAGGTCAACGGCAATTGCGGCAAACGGGCCTCGAGGCGGCCGGCCGCCTCGCCCACCTCGCATATCAGCACCCCTTGCTCTTGCAGGTGCTTTGCCGACTCCCGCAGTATCCGCAACACCAGTTCGAGACCCTCATCCCGCGCGTGGAAACCCAGCGCCGGTTCCCAACGATATTCACCGGGGAAGCGCGCCATCTCAGCAGCCGATACGTAGGGTGGATTCGAGACAATCAGGTCCCAGCGCTGATCGCCCAGGTCGTTAAACAGGTCTGAGCACCACAACCTGACCCGGTCACCCACGCCATGCGCATCCACATTGCGCTGCGCGACCTCCAGCGCTTGATCACTGATATCCACCGCGTCGACCGTCACGTGATCCAGACGCAGGGCCGTGGCGATGGCGATACAGCCACTGCCGGTGCAGAGGTCCAGCACTCGATGGACCTGCCGCGGTTGAACCCAGGGAGAGAATCCGGACTGGATCAACTCGCCAACGGGCGAACGGGGCACCAACACCGACTCATCGACTTCGAAGGGCAGTCCGCAAAACCAGCCCTGACCCAGCAAATAGGCCAGCGGTTTTCGCTGTTGGATGCGGGCATCCAGCAAGCGCTGGATTTCTTCCGCCTTCACCGCGCCAACGCGTGCATCCCAGGCCGAGAAGGAACCATCCAGCGGGACACCAAGCACGTGCAGCACCAGCCAGGCAGACTCATCATGGGCATTGTCCGTGCCGTGACCGAAATGCAGGCCAGCCTCGGTCAGGGCCCGTTCGCAAGTTGCCAGCCAGTCACGGACGGTTCTCATAATGGAAATCTGAATTCGCGCATCCTGGCAGTATAATTGAGCCCCGGCCTGAACGGCCTGATGGTGAACGGAACCGTAACCGATGATGGAATCCCTGGCCGCCCGGATTCAGCACTTGCTGCCGCAGCACACCCTCACGGCACTGGTCTACCGGCTTATGCGATGCCGCAACCGCTGGATCAAAAACAGCCTGATCAAGATCATTGGCACGTTGGCGGGCATCAATATCGATGAAGCGAAGTCGCCCGACCGTGATGACTATGCGTGTTTCAACGATTTCTTTACGCGCGAGCTCAAAGAGGGCGCGCGCCCTCTGGACGCCAGGGACTTGAGCTTGCTGTCCCCCTGCGATGGCAGAATCAGCGAGGCCGGCGTGCTGCACGGAGATCGTATCCTGCAGGCCAAGGGCAAAGACTACCGTCTGCAGGCTCTGCTGGCCGACGATCCGAGCTGTGAAACACTGACGGGCGGAACCTTTTTCACCATTTACCTCTCACCCCGCGACTACCATCGGGTACACATGCCGGTCCGGGGAAAGCTGCTCAGAATGATTCACGTGCCCGGGAAGCTGTTCAGCGTTGCGCCCTACACGGTCCGGCAGATTCCCGACCTGTTCGCGCGCAATGAACGCGTCATATGCGTATTCGATACTGCCTGGGGCCCCCTGGCCCAGGTGCTCGTTGGCGCGATGCTGGTCGGGTCCATGGAGACTGTATGGGCAGGCGAGGTGACGCCAAGTAAGCGCAAGAGCATAAGCCGCTGGAGCTACGATGACGAAAATATCGTGCTTGAGAGAGGCCAGGAGATGGGGCGATTCAACATGGGTTCCACCGTGATCGTGGCCATGCCTTCGGGCATGCTCTCCGGCGACACGGCCTGGCCGGTCAGTGGTCGTTCGGTCCTCATGGGCCAAAGCCTCGCGCTGATGAACCCGGACTCAAAGATGCGGTCGAAGCCGTTATCCTTCACCGGAGCAGACCCATGAATCGCGCCCTGGCGCTGCTCTTGTTAATTCCAGCGATGTCGTTCGGGCAATTCCTGAACCCGGAGCCCGAGCCCGAGCCTGTTGAACCCCGTTCACTCGAGCAACTGGCGATGGCAGCCGATCTTGTCGCACTGGTACAGGTGGCCGACACCGATTATGCCTTCACCCGGGGCTTCCCCTCCGGGGGATCCGCCTTTCTCAAGGTCTTGATCCCCTATAAGGTCACGCGCCCGCTGGAAGACTTCCTGGAAGTCTACGAGGAAGGCTTGCACGAATTTGAATGTTACTTTCCCACCGTGGACGTCGACGAGGTCGGGCGCCGCTTCCTGGTTTTTTTGACATTCAGCACGGACGTGGAAGAACAGTACAACGGGCTGCCCCAGGGGTGCGCGCTGGAGGTGCTGGTCACACGTGAAAACCTTTACGCCTTGCGCTTTCCCTTCCAGGGCATGGCGCTGAACCAGGATTATTCCAGCTGGGCAGTACCCACTGTTTTTGCGGATGAAAACGCGCTGGTCCTGGATGAGAACATCACACCAGACCTGCGAAACACCTGGCTGGAGGCAGGCTGGTTAACCCGGGAAGACCTTACACCCGATGACGGCTTTGACCCCCTGTCCGGCCCGGCAACGACGGAAGCGGAGATCCGCTATCGCTTCACTCATGGCATTGACCTCACCACCCTGCGCAAGCAGCTGGGCCCCGAAGCACTGACCCTGGACCGGACCCTGAAATAAGGCCTTAAAGGACGACCCGGTAGCAGGGCTCGTAAGCCGTGCCCGGCAGTTTCATTCGCCTCTGCGCCACGAAGGCACTCAGCAAACCGTCGAGTGGGTCCATGATGGCGCGCTCACCGCGAATCTCAAAAACCCCCTTCTCGCGAATGGCCTGGAGGGTCCAGGGCTTGACGTTACCGGCCACGATGCCCGAAAACGCGCGGCGCAGATTGGCTGCCAACTCATGCAGCGGCAGGCTCCTGTCCAACTGGAGGCTCGACATGGCCTCATGCGTTGGCTCGAACGGCGCCTGAAAATCAGCGTGAATCTTCAGTAGCCAATTAAAGTAGTAGGCGTCCTGATGCTCGCGCCGGTATTCGCGGACCATCTCAAGCCCGTCGGTCAGCACCTGCGCGACACGCCAGGGATCATCCACGATGATCTGGTATTTCTCGGTGGCCGCCTCTCCCAGCGTCAACCGAATGAAAGCGTCGATCTGTTCGAAATAGGTCTCAGCGCCGCGCGGCCCTGTGAACACCAGCGGAAAAGGCAAGTCGGCATTCTCCGGGTTGAGAAGAATACCCAGCAGGTAGAGGATCTCCTCCGCGGTTCCGGCGCCGCCGGGGAATACGATAAAACCGTGGCCCAGTCGGACAAAGGCCTCCAGCCGTTTTTCGATGTCGGGCAGAATGACCAGCTCATTGACGATGGGGTTGGGCGATTCGGCGGCGATGATGCCCGGTTCGGTCACGCCCACGTACCTGCCGCGGGAACGCTGCTTGGCATGTCCGATGGTCGCACCCTTCATGGGGCCTTTCATGGCGCCCGGGCCGCAGCCTGTGACGATGCTCAGCCCACGCAAACCCAGCGCATACCCCACCTCCTTCGTATATTCGTATTCCTCGCGGCCGATGGAGTGGCCGCCCCAGCACACAATCAGGTCTGGCTCGGTGTTGGGCCTCAGCAGGTTGGCATTGCGCAGAATCTCGAACACCGACTCGGTAATCCCCGGGCTGCTGGTCAGATCGTACTTCGGGCTTGCCAGGATCTCCGTATCGTAATACACCAAATCCCGTATGACTGCGGACAGCAGTTCGCGTATACCCTCGATCATGCGCCCCTGAACAAAGGCCGAGCCGGGCGCGTTTTCCAGCTCCAGCAGAATACCGCGATTGAATTGTTCCACCTCGATGCCAAAGTCGGAATAGGTCCGCAGCAGGGCCTCAGCATCGTCGCTCTCATTGCCGCTATTAAGCACCGCCAGGGCGCACCGCCTGAGCAAAGAAGCCAGCTCACCGCGGCTGGCATCATGCAGCCTTGCCACCTCGGCACGGCTCAGCGTGGTCAGCATGCCTGCGGGATAAACGCTTGCGTTGACTGAATCAGATGGCACCTGGCTGCTCCTCTTTTGGCGGGTGGCTTACGGGAAAAGCCCCCGTATTGTACGCAAACCGCCCCGACCGGGAAGCATCATTTTTGCCGGTAACCGACTGATGGGCAGTGACGAAAGGCTTCATTCGAAATTCATGGCGGCGCTGTTAAAAAAGTGTAAAAAATTATGCTGTATAATGCTGCCGTCGCCTGACGGCAATCCGCTAGTGGAAACACCAGGTCGACAGCAAATAAACGGTTATCTCTTTTCCAGGAGTCGTTCCAAATGAATAAGATGTTTTCACAGCAACTCGCCCATAAAGCGACAACGGCTGCGGTCGCTGGTGCCTTGGTCACCGTGCTCGCCGGCCTGCCTGTCACCGCGCTGGCGCAAGAAACCACCGCCGCCGTCCGCGGCATCGTGACGGACCCGGCAGGCTCACCAGTCGCAGATGCCGAGGTCATTGTCACCAACCTTGGCACAGGTCGCGCAAGCACCACGAGCACCGACGACAGCGGCTTTTACAGCGTCCGTAACCTGCCTGCCGGTGTCACCTACTCAGTGTCTGTAGAGGCCCCCGGCCTGGCGGGCGGCATCACCGAAGCAGTGACCCTTGCCGTTGGCCAGACCTCGGTCATGAATTATCAACTGAGCACAGTGGAAGAAGTGATCGTGATGGGTCAGCGGGTAGAGGTTGCAGAGACGGCCATCGGGCCGACCGCAGTCTTCGACCTGTCCTCCCTGCAGGACTCTCCCTCTGTCAACCGCAATATCAACGACATCATCCAGCAGGACCCACGAATCTACGTGGACCAGTCCCGTGGCGACATCGATGCCGTGCAGTGCAATGGCGCCAACCCGCGCTATAACAGCCTGACGGTTGACGGCATCCGACTGAATGACGGGTTCGGCCTGAACAGCAACGGCTACCCGACCCAGCGCATGCCCTTCCCCTATGACGCCATCTCCAGCGTTGCGGTGGAGCTGGCACCGATGAGCGTGGTGTACGGTGGTTTTTCCGCTTGTAACATCAACGCGGTGACCAAGACGGGCGCCAACGAGTTCTTCGGCTCAGTCTTCATGGACTACGGCAGCGATAGCCTGAGGGGCGACAAGCTGGAAGGCGATTCCATTGAGTCACAGGACTACAGTGAAACCCGTTATGGTTTCGAGCTTGGCGGGCCCATCATCAAGGACCGGCTGTTTTTCTACGCTGCTTACGAAAAATATGAGGGAGCGGACCTTAACGAGCGCGGCGCCATTGGTTCGGGCGCTGTGAACGAAGTGTTGGTCACTCAGGCGGAACTGGACGAGATCGCCCAGATCGCGCGGGATATATACGGTTTTGATCCGGGGCGCACGGTCTCTGAGGCCTTTGACTTCGACGATGAGAAATATCTTGTAAAACTGGACTGGTACCTGACCGATAACCATCGTTTGTCGGGTACGTACATGTATAACGACTCGTTCAACGCCGTACCCAGCGATGGTGACCTGGATGAGTTCGAGTTCGACAAGCACTTCTACAAGCGTGGCGCGGAACTCAAGTCCTACAGCTTGAACCTGTACTCCGACTGGAACGACAGCTTTTCAACGGAAATCAGGTATTCCCACAGTGATGTGGACTTCCTGCAGCAGTCCTTCGCCGGCAAGGATTTTGGCGAAATTCGGGTAGAACTCGACGATGTCGACGTCTATCTCGGACAGGACGACAGCCGCCAGGCCAACGACCTGGATTGGGAAGTCGAGCAATTCGTTCTGCGCGGCAGCTACCAAGTTGATAACCACATCTTTACATTCGGATACGAACGCGAGGATATCGAAATCTTCAACCTGTTCTATCAGCACGTTGATACCGAGATTCGCTTCAGCGGCATCGACAATTTCCGCGACGGAATGGCCTCGCGTGTCTATTACGGCAATGCGCTGACCAATAACGAACTGGACGCGGCTGTGAAATGGGGTTACGCGGTCAATACCTTCTACCTGGAGGACGAGTGGCAAGTCACCGACCGTCTGAACATGACCATCGGCCTGCGTTATGACTATTACGAATCGGGCGACAAGCCAGATATTAATCCGGGCTTTGTCGAGGATTATGGCTTCCCCAACAACGCGACGTTGGACGGCATTGACCTGTTGCAGCCTCGTGTCGGCTTCACCTGGGATGTAACCGACTCAGTGACGCTGCGAGGCGGCATTGGCCTGTTCTCTGGCGGCAACCCGAATGTGTGGTACTCGAATGTCTACAGTAATACCAACACTGCGGCTGTCCAAACAAACCAGCGCAACGTGGACCTTTTTGCACAGACCTATGTGCTGTGTGAGAGCGGCGTGCCGGTCTGCGGCCCCGGCTATGGTATTCCTGAATTCCTGGCAGATAGAGTCGCCGCTGGTGACGGCAGCAACTTCGAAATCGTTTATCTCGATCCAGATTTCGAAACCCCTAGCGAGTGGAAATACGCTCTGGGCGGCACCTGGATCACGCCGGGTGACTGGGTCCTGAGCGCCGACATTCAGATCACGCGCGGTGAGGATACCGCGATCTACAAGCATGGCGACCTGGAATGGACGGGCGAGTACAACGACTTCGGCAATGGCTATCCCATCTACGACAGCGTTCGCGTCCCGACCTTCGTTCTCACCAACAGTTCGGTGGGCAACGAGTCCGAATCCATCGCTCTCGGCCTGTCCAAATCCTGGGATCGCTTCAGCATGCGACTGGGCTACGCCTGGACAGACGCCAAGGACGTGAACCCGATGACCTCCTCAGTGGCGTTTTCCAACTACGTCAACAGGGCGTTCTATGATCCGGAAGAGGAAGTGCTGTCCACCTCCAATTACAATATCGAACACCGCTTTACCGGCACGTTCAACTACACCGCCAACTGGTTTGGCGATTACGACACACGGTTCTCGCTGTTTGGACAGCGTCGGTCGGGCGTGCCGTACAGCATCGTGCACAGCGGTTTCGAGGGCACCGCCCTGGCTTACGGCTTTACGCCCTATCTGGACTTCATCGAGCACGTGCTGGTTGAAGAGGGTACGCGTAACGACGAGAGCGGTTCCTGGTGGACCAAGTTCGACCTGCGCATCAGCCAGGAACTTCCCGGATTCCGGTCTGATCACCGCGGCAGTGTCTTCATCGTAATCGACAACCTGGGTAACCTGCTTAATGACGACTGGGGCGTGCTTTACAAAGCCAACTTCCCCTACGGCGTCACGCAGGCCGACCAGGATGCCGGCCGCGCAGAAGCGCGTATCGGCGACGCTTCGCTCTGGGAGATCCGCGTTGGTGTGAACTACCGCTTCTGATCTTCAGAAAGCGTGATGAGAAGCCAGGCCCCCGGGCCTGGCTTTTTTTCGTGAGGGAGTTGACCGGGTCACTCGCTGGTGACGGATTAACTTCCAATACCCGGCGGCTTTCATTAAAATAGCGCCCCTCAGTCGGGGCGTGGCGCAGCCTGGTAGCGCACTTCGTTCGGGACGAAGGGGTCGGAGGTTCAAATCCTCTCGCCCCGACCATTACAAACAAAGCCACCCTTGCGGTGGCTTTTTTTGTAATTGTTTCGATGAGGGTTTGAACCGGAGAAGGAGGTTCACAAAATCGCCG
>Ga0181573_10005679_pt1 | contig 10296 bp, 8 predicted proteins | sample 101ome_25_FD_148643 | JGI IMG/M metagenome (GOLD analysis project Ga0181573, IMG submission 148643) | Coastal salt marsh microbial communities from the Groves Creek Marsh, Skidaway Island, Georgia - 101409BT metaG (spades assembly) | ecosystem: Environmental > Aquatic > Marine > Intertidal zone...
GGGGGGGGGGGGGGGGGGGGGGGGGGGGGGGGGGGGGGGGGGGGGGGGGGGGGGGGGGGGGGGGGGGGGGTGGGCGGCGATGGCGGACCCGCGGGGGCGCCGTCGGCGTCGGCGCTGCTGCCGCAGCCCGGGCAGAGGCCGCCGCCGCCGCTGCCGCCGCGGTCGTCCGGGGCGCGCCGCAAACCGTGGCGCGGGGTGGCCGCGGAAAGCACGACGAGAGGAGGCGGGCGCGGCGAGTGTGCGCGGAGTTTGGTCGCCCGGTACACTTTCGCGCGAAGCCGTGGGCCGATCACCGAGGGGAGCGCCGGCCTCGTCCTCCGCATGGGGGGTGTGCCGACGCTGTGCAGCCGGTTTTGGCCGGGTTTCCCCCCATGTTCGGCGCCGTCCCCGCGCCCCATCCGCGCGGGAGCTTGGGGGTCGATACCCGACCCTCGCACGACATCTATCCCTGGACAAGCCTCGAAAGGCGACAAAACGACGACGCACAGCGACCGCAAGCTACCTCGAGCCGAGCCGGGTTGAAGCCTCGGCGCGCCAGGTGCTCAGCGTGCGGTCGCAGCTCTTGGACGCGTGCGCCGCGACCCGAGACGCGAGCTGGGATCCGCACGCAGCGAGCTAGAAACTGGGTCAGAAAAGGGGAGACGCTCGGCGCGAGCCGTCTGGGATCTCGCCTCTATTGGGGGGGGGGTCGTGGAAAACGCCGGACTTCGTGCGATAAGCGGGGCCATCGGGGGAGGAACGGGCCCTCGTTTGTTGCGCCTCAGCCGCCCTCGGCCGCCCTCGTCAAGGCCATCGCCGAATGGACCGCCAGGAGAGTTCGAGCCCCGATCTCCTCAGGCCCCCACCCCCTCGTCCATGAGCGCCAGTCGCTCGGCCCCCACAAACAGCTTGGCGCCGTGACCGACGAGGCACCGCGTCTGGTCGAGGCGCCGCAGCGTCTCCCATAGCCGCACCCGGTCCGTGAGCGGCAGGGCGGCGTCGCCCTCTCCCAGGGCCGCGAGGAAGGCCCGGACACGCTCGGCCTCGGCGCGGCCCTCGGTCTCGGCGGCCGTGGCGGCGTTGGCGGCGCGCACCTGGAGGAGGACGGCCCGCGCCCTCTCCTCGTCGACGTCCCCCTGGATCTCGCGCAGCTGGAGTATGGGTGGATGTGTGGGTGGATGGATGGGTGTGCGGATGGATGGGTGGGTGGATGGATGGGTGGGTGGATGGAAGGGTGGGTGGATGGGTGGGTGGATGGAAGGGTGGATGGAAGGGTGGGTTGGTGGATGGGTGGGTGGATGGATGGATGGGAGGTTGGATCGGTGGATCGTGGGATGGAGGGATCGTGGGATGGTGGAACAGTGGGTACGCCAAGAGGATACTGTCTCACCTGAATCTCGTTGGTGCTCTCTTGCTGCTGGAGTCGGTTCATGCGATTTGTCGTCTCTTGGATGATTTGCCCCAGCACGGCACTTGTGGCGTCGTCCTTGCACCGGAACCCGGAGACGTCGAGTGACACTACCTCGACGCCTCGCGCGACGTAGAAATTCTCCTGTCCGTCGGGTCCCGTCGGGGCGCGCGACTCGGCGGCAATGTCGGCCGCCACCTTGCCGAAGGACGACATGAACTCGCCGAGGGTGAGCTGAGAGACGCGTTCGATGAAGCGCGACCGCGCGTGGGCGCAGACATCGCCCGACGTGTCGCTGGTGGCCCCGACCATCAATTCCAGGTCGGCAACCCGCCAGAAGAAGCTGCCCTCGAGCACGAGTTCGACGTTGTCCTGCGTCCGCGTCGCAAACTCGAACGACATGTAGTGAGGCCGCAGGTCGAACGTCCTGATCACGAGGTCGCGCTTTTCGCGGCGCCGCCCGCCCGACCAACGGAGCTCGACGACCTCCGAGTAAGGCTCAACGAAGAAGGCGCGTTCGTCTTCGTTCTTCCCGTAGCGGAACCGAAGCTTGCCGTCGTCGGCGCGCAAAATCATCGCCTCGTGGTCGGCCAGGCGAATCTTCGGTCGGGTTTCGACGACGTCCTGGTCGCTCGACGGGACGAAAGCGCCCCTCTTCTGCACGAGCTCGAGCTGTCCCGTGCGCCGGTCGCGGACAAGAGCGGCGGTGTCGTCGTCGATCTGGACGGCCTTTTGGACGCGCTCGGGCCGCCCGGCGACGTGTCCGTCGAACTCTTCGTGCGCACCGAGAAAGACAAGGCCTTCGCCGGCGGCGACGCGGGCCTCGCCCGTTCGCTTGTCGGCGACGCGGATCCACTCCCCCACACGGAGCGACAGCGCGGAGCGGACCCCCTCGGGGTCCAGGGTGCGCTCGGTGGCCCCGGGAACCACACAGCCCGCCTCCCCGCGGACGACGCGCACGACCCCCGTCTCGTCGTCGACAAACCGGACAAATTCCGTAGCCCTGAGGGCGATCGCCGTTTCCTTTCCCGCCGAGTCCACCTCCTCGTAGGGTCCCAACCTCAACAAACCCGGCCCTTTCGCCACGCGGCGCCGACCCGTGGTTGAGTCCCGGATACGCACATACGTTAGCGTGCCTAGCGTTGCCACCTTGCGCTTGCGGACGCGGCAGATGCCGAGGGCGTTGACGAGGGGCAGGACATAGACACGGGGGCCGTCGACGACGGAGCGGTCGGTCAGCGTGGAGAGCAAGAGCTGCTCGTCCTTGCCGACGAAGCGGACGACGCGTGAGACGAAGAGAAGGGCGAAGCAGACGAGCACGAACGGCTTCGGGGTCCAGATCAGTAGAGCGAGGAGGGGGGGCACGGTGGGGGGGGGCATGCGTGGTCTACAGGTGGTACAGGTGGGAGAGTGGGTGGGTGGGCGAGTGGGTGGGTGGGTGAGTGGGTGGGTGGGTGAGTGGGTGGATGGGTGAGTGGGCGGGTGGGCGAGTGGGTGGGTGGGTGAGTGGGTGGGTCGAAAACAGTGGGTCGAAGGGCGCCAGAGGCCGCTGCCGTCGCGGTCTATTCTGGTCAATATCGAGAAGCGATGATGTAGATACTGTATTGATCGATAGAATCTGCCACTCGTCGATGTGTTTCGATGAGAGAGCGCGAGTTGGGGGCGAGACAAAGGATGCGCAGCTGGTCTCTCCGCCCTTCGACCCGGGCCGCGGGGAGTCATCAGAGCTGACGCGCCTGGTGGACGACGACCTGATGTCCTGAGAGCACGAGAATACGGCGCGCGGGGTGAGGATGGCGGGGAAACGACCGGGAGAAGAGATAGTCTCGTGTTTCATCTCTCGTTGACGAGTTGCCCACGTATCGAGGACGCGATGACGAATGGCGCCATCATCAGTGGTCCCCCACATCCGACCACTCGTGCCGGCATTGTACACATTGGAAGTACAAGTCCATACCCTTGAGGGTCGTCTCCCCTTTGACCGCTGCGTCCCGCTTGCCGCACTGTGGGCAAGGCGTGTCATACGTCCGCTGGAGCGTCGGGTCCGCAGCCATATCCCCCGACAACACCAACGTCCGCTCGTCAGCCCGATGCTTGAACACCTCCCGGTGCACACAACCCTCCTCGGGCTTCACGTCCTCTTCGTACCCAGTGACCGTGCACCTGTACATGAGCCGCTTCCGCTCGCGGCACTCGGCGGGGTAGAGGAGATCCTGCGTGACGGGGCTGAAGCGCAGGCGGGGGCCCAGCTTCGTGGAATCGACGACGGCTGGGATGAAGTCTCCCTCGGCGGCGCTGCGGGGTGTGGGGGGGGGGGGTGGGGGGGCGCGCGGGGGTGGCCGGTGACGGACAGTGGAGGCGTCGGTGGCGCCACGGGCGAGGACAGTGCGTGAAATACGGCGGCGACCTGGGAGAGGAAGTCTGCGCTCAAGGATCTCCCTGAGCGTAGGAATCGACCACTTCCGAGGCGTGTGGCGCCAGAACCGAGCAGCGAGACGGTGGACGCGCCGCCGCGGCCATCCCGCGCCGCCCCCGGACGCCCGCTCGCCGGTCGCCCTCCTCCGCGCCGCCGCCGATCGGCCCCGCGGCGCCTCCCTCGTCCTTGTCCGCGGGCATCCCAGATCCCGCGTGCTGCGAAGACGGCGAGCACGGGGCTTTCCTTCACTCGGAACGCACCTCTCTCGACGCACCCGCCTCCCCAGTCGATCGACTGCCAATCCCCCCAACCCTCGCCCCCTGACCCCCCGAAGGCTACCGCCCCGGCCCCAGCATCAACTCTGGCACAACCCACTCGGTAAACTGCTCCTGCGTCACGTGCCCGCTGGCCACGGCGGCCTCCCTGAGCGTCGTCCCCTCCTTGTGCGCACGCTTGGCTATAGCGGCCGCCTTGTCGTAGCCGATGTGACCGTTGAGCGCGGTGACGAGCATCAGCGATTCTCCCAGCAGCTGCGCGATCTTCGCCTCGTTCGCCTTGATCCCTTCGACGCACTTTTCGGAGAACGAGGTGGAGGCGTCACCGATCAGCGCGGCGCTCTCGAGCACGTTTCTCACCATGAGCGGCTTGAATGCATTGAGCTCAAAGTGACCCTGCATGCCGCCGATGCTGACGGCGGCGTGGTTACCCATGACCTGAGCGCAGGCCATGGTGAGGGCCTCGCACTGGGTGGGATTTACCTTGCCCGGCATAATGCTGCTGCCCGGCTCGTTCTCGGGAAGGGACAGCTCGCCGAGGCCGCACCGCGGTCCCGACGCAAGAAAGCGCACATCGTTGGCTACCTTGTTTAGGCTGACAGCAGCGCTGTTGAGGGCGCCCGATAGCTCAACGAGTGCGTCGTGCGCGGCCATCGCCTCGAACTTGTTGGGGGCTGAGACGAACGGCAGGCCGGTCGCCGACGCAATGCGCTCGGCAACAGCCGTCGCGAAGCCGTCAAATTTGACGTTCAGCCCCGTGCCCACCGCGGTCCCGCCCTGGCACAGTTGGTACACGGCCGGCAGAGCGCCTTCGATGCGCCGCACGCTGTTGCCCACCTGCGTCTCGTACCCGGAAAAAACATCGCCGAGCGTCAGCGGCGTCGCGTCCTGCGTGTGGGTCCGGCCGATTTTGACAATGCCGCTAAACGCGTCCCGCTTGGTCGCCAAGGCCGCCCGGAGGCGCCGAAGCCCGGGCAGGGTGGTGGCGTGGATCTCGAGCGCCGCGGCGACGTGCATGGCCGTGGGGAAGGTGTCGTTGGACGACTGACCCATGTTGACGTGGTCGTTGGGATGGACAGGCGTCTTGCTGCCCAGCTCACCGCCGAGGAGCTGGATTGCCCGGTTGGCGACGACCTCGTTAACGTTCATGTTGGACTGAGTGCCGCTGCCCGTCTGCCACACAACAAGCGGGAAGTGGTCATCGTGATCGCCGCGGGCGACCTCGGCAGCCGCCTTCACGATCGACGTGGCGATGTCGGCGGGGAGGGCGCCACGGTCGGCGTGGACGGACTGAGGATGGACGAGGGTGTTGAAAAGAGGGGGTGGGTGGACATGAGGGGCTGGACATGGGGCAAACAGGGGCGGACTGCTCGGCGGATAGCGCGTCGCCGTCGGCCCTGTCCCTCCCGCCCAACTGTTTGCCCGTGCTCGCCGCCGCCGCTCCCTTGATTATGGCCAGGGCGCGGGGGATGCCAACGGGCATTCTGCCCGACGCCGTCGCGATGCGGAAGTTCATCAGACTCCGCTGCGTCTGTGCGCCCCACAACTTGTCCGCGGGAACCTCGAGGGGACCAAAGGTGTCGTGCTCCGTCCTCGTCGCGCCGTCGGCTGCCGCCCCACTCGCTGCACCGCGGATTTGCGCGTTGTTTTGGACTAAAGAGACGCTTCTAGCAAAATAACTTGAGATCGTGGCAAGAAAGGGTGCGTCGGCGCCATGGGTAAACGACGGGCGCCCAGGGCGTGCCGCCGAGGCCGTCGCCGCCAGCGCGCGCGACAACCGGAGCATGTTTCGCGAGGGTCTCTCCTGCGATTGAGGACAAGAGGTTCACGCCCGCGCGCTTCTGCTGGGAGTGGGTTTGATCCTGGGGGAGAGGGCGACCAAGCCTCAACGCGTCGTTCAGAACATGATGATGTCTCCATTCTCCTCGCATGGCCCCCCCCAGGAGGTTGCGCCCGCAGGGCCCGCTCCCCGCCTTCCGCCCCCCAACCCTCGCCCGTCCGACCTCCTCGGATCTCCTCCTCCTCACAGCTCCTCCTGACTCTTCCGCACGCACCTGGCGACCCTCTTCCGGAACCCCTCCGGATCCTCCCTCCACTCCTTGGCCGCCTCCAGGTTGGCCGGGCTCTCGTCGTTTGGGCTGCTCAGCAGGCTCACGATCGACAGGAGGATCGACTCTACCGTGTGCACCGGTCGCCACCTCTCTCCGGCGGCCTCGTATCCGTGCGGATCCTTGCCCGGCGGGTGAAGGATCGAGATGCACACCCGGCCGTCGCGGTAGACGTTTGGGTGCCACACGTCCGAGGTGAACGACACGGTGGGAGGCAGGTTGGGGTACTCGGGCGGAAAGACCATGCGGGCCTGGAAGATGCCCCCCTCGTATAGGGTGTCGGCCGGGCCCATGATGGTGATCTGAGGGGCGGGTTCGGGGGGCAACCGGGCGGAGGGTGGGACGGGAGCAGGGAGGTGGCGGGTGGGGGTGAGGGGAGGGAGGAGGAAGAGGAGGAGGACGGGGAAGAGGAGGAGGGATCGGAAGAGGGAGAGGAGGAGACGAGAGGGAGACGCCCTCCCCGACTCGCGTTCCACACGAAGACGTCGGCGTCGTCGACGAGCCCCGCGGAGAAGCCATCGACAGGGCTTTTTGTCAGGGCTGCAAGGTTGGGGAGGTGGGGTTGTCAGGGTTGGAGTCGGGGTTCGTTGGGGTAGTCAGGAGGGGCCGAGGAGAATCGAGGAGAGGTCGTGGGGGGGGAGGGGGGCGCGGCGGGGGCGGGGGGGAGCGGCGGCAGTGGGGGGTGGTCGAGATGGACGTCCGCGGACACAGGCACGAAGGACGCGGCCGGCGTTGGGCGGTCGTGGCAACGCGTAGGGGGGGGGCGCGGCGCATCTGCCGTCCCAACCCGGCACTCGAAACTCGCCCTTGAGCTGACGCTGCAAGTGTGCCGTGGCGACCGCCCTGTCCGAAGACATAGCAGGGAGCGCTGCCTGCTGGGTGGCTCTCGCGGGTTCTCGGGAACCGTCCTGCGGTAGAAACCGAGGAAAAGCGGTCGCTGCGCAGTCCTGGACTCGGTGAAACTTATCTTTGTGCCGTGAAACGGCTTCATTACTCGCGTTCTTTGACTCGCGTGGCTGCCGCCCGCCATCGCGTCACTGGCATGAGCGCTGCGCCGCCCCACGCCCAGCGCTAGACCGCCGACGCGTCGGCGGTACCCAGCGACAACATGGCCTCTCGCTTCTGGGCGAAGGAGGAGACGAGCGACGAGGAGACGACGTCCTCGGCGAGCGGCAGCCGCCCTTCGCCCACCGCTTGGCCGCGAGACCACGTGACCTCACGGTGCAATGCACCCCGCCCCCGATCCTCTCATCTACATGATGCGCCGTCCCGTCCGCCGACGGCGCGACCGTCGGGGACAAAGCGCTGCTCGGCGGCGGCCGCCTCCCTCCTCGCTCCCTCAACGGCCGAACGCCGCAGCGCGCGGGCTTATACGAGACTGAACATCCCTCAACGTTCAATGCTCGAGCGAAATCTCGGCGAAGTGGCTCCTCGAATTGTCTCAGAACCCTGCCGCTCTCAGCGCTCCCACCCGACCCCCGCCCCCTTTCCTCCCCGCAGGAGTCGGGCTCGTCCTCGGGCTCCTCGACCACCTCCTCGTCTTCCAGCTCTTCCTCCTACAGCGACAGCGATGGCTCGTCCTCCTCGTCCTCGGGCGGCGCTGACGCCTTCCTCAACACGTCCGGGTCCGAATCGGACTCAGACGACGGTGGCGGCCGCCGCGTCCGCTCGGGCCGCGACAAGGTCCTCGGCGCCCTCGACGTATGCGCCGGCGGCTTGTCCCATTCGGCCGCGAGCGGCGACTGGGCGGCCGTCCTCTCCGCCATCGTTCAGCTCCGGACCCTCGCGGAGCAGCATGTCGTGCTCACGGCGGGACCGACGCGCGCAGGCCTCGTCCCGCGGTCCTACGTGCGCCACGTCGCCTCGGCCCTCTCGGTCGTCGACGCCGCTCACCAGGACGCTGCGGTCAAGGCCAAGCTCACCAAGCCGCAGGCCAAGTCGTTGCTGGCGTGCAAGCAACGCCTGCAGAAGGAGACGCGCCCCTCGGAAGGGGACGAGTGGTCGACCGCCCTCGCGGCCGACCTCGCCGCCCTCGCCGCCGACCCGTCCGCCTTCGACGTCGAACCGGACCTCGGCGACCTCGAGGCGGAGGCGGCCGAGCGGGAGAAGCCCACGCGCGACTCCATCTTCTCCATGAAGCCTGAGGACATCACGTTCGCCCTGGTCAACGCCAAGCTTGAAGAGGCCACGCTGAGCCTCGGCAAGCGCGGCATGCACAAGCAGGAACAGCTCAATCTGTTGCTCTTCTTGCGCAAACACGCCAAGACCAGAGCGCAGGAAGCCGCGGTGGTGACCCAGCTGGTGGCCTTGATGTTGGCGCTGACGCCCGCGTCGGCGCTGTTCTTGCCCGCCAGCGTGTGGCGCAGAGCTGTCCTCTACGTGTGCCAGCTGTTGGACCTGGCCGAGAGCGTGGACCCCGCAGAATCGTCACGTCCTTCCACCACCCCGGTTCCGCCCGGTCCGGCTCCGCGGTTGACCCCAACGCCGACGGGCGCCCAGGCGGCGTCGGGCGTGGCGGGGAGTGGGTCCTTCCGGGAGCTTTGCGCCGCAGCGGGTCACGGCGGGGACCGCGCCGACGGCTTGGGGGCCGGGTGCGACGAGGTTCCGTGCAACCTCGTGGGGCTCGTCGAGCGGCTCGACGAAGAGCTGCACAAGTGCTTGCAGGTCACCGATCCACACACGGCAGAGTACATGTCTCGGCTCCGCGACGAGGCGGTGCTCCTGGCGCTGACGCAGCGGGTGTCGATGTACCTTGAGTCCCGCAAAGACAACGCAGGCGTGGCGCGCATCGCGCTCCGGCAGCTCGAGCACCTCTACTTCAAGACGGACGCGGTGTTCGCAGCGCTGAGGCGGGCCTGCGCCGAGCCGATGCCGGTGACGATGCGCGACATCGAGACGCGCATGTCCTTTGCGCTCGAGCGCGACGACGGGACGGCGGCCGACGCCGACGCCGACGCCGTCGACGAGGACGAACGCGAAGACGAGCGCCTCGCCGATGGAAACGCCCTCGGTGGCCCCAGCGGCCCCGGCGCCCGTCCGGACCTCTCGGGTGGGGCCACTGTCCTCCTCCGCCTCGCCTTTGACGCCGGCGACGCCGCCGACGGGTCCGGATTGGCCCCCCTGGTCCGCCGGCTCGCCCAAATCTGCTTCCAGCACGGCGACGAGCGCGCGAAGGCCCGCGCTCTCCTCTGCCTCGTCTTCCACCTGTCTCTCCGCAACGAGTTCTACGTCGCCAGGGACACGCTCCTGACCAGCCACCTCGCCGACTCGGTGTCGGTTATGGACCTCGGCACCCAGATCCTCTACAACCGCGCCATCGCCGCCCTCGGGCTGGCGGCCTTCCGGTGCGGCCTCCTGCCCGAGTCCTACCAGTGCCTGGGCGAGCTCTACGGCAGCGGCCACGCCAAGGAGCTGCTCGCGCAGGGCCTCATCCTGAGCAAGACGGCCGACAAGACGCCGGAGCAGGAGGCCGCGGAGCGCCGCCGGCAGGTGCCCTTCCACGCCCACGTCAACCTCGAGCTCGTCGAGACCGTCCACCTCTCGTGCTGCCTGGTGCTCGACCTTCCGTCGCTCGTCCGGGGCGGCCGCGGGGCGATGCAGTCGGCCCCCTTCCGGAGGCTCATGGACAACCAGGCCAAGGCGTCCTTCATCGGCCCGCCCGAGACCGTCCGCGACCACGTCATGGCGGCGGCGCGGCAGGTGCTCCTGGGGGACTGGAGGGGGGGGTTCAGCCACGTCGCGGCGCTGAGGGCCTGGGACCTGCTGCCCGACCGCGAGGCGGCGATGGCCATGCTCCGGCGGGAGCTGCAGCGCATCGCGCTCAAGGCGAGGAGGGACGGGGGGCGGCGGTGTTGGGCGCTCCTCCCTCCCTCTCTCTCTCTCTCTCTCTCTCTCTCTTGTTCTCTCTTTCCACCCCCGCCCCCGGCCGGTGACGATACAACGTTGTTGAGAACCGACGCCCCTCCCAAAAGGGGCCTCACGTGAGGACTCCAATGTGTGAACAATCCCTGAGGCCGCTTCGCTCGTTCGTCCTCGCCCGTTCGTCCTCGCCCGTTCGCCCTCGCTCCGTCCTCGCCCCGCCTCGCCCCCGCCGGACGACGCGGCCCGGAC
>Ga0181573_10005680_pt1 | contig 10296 bp, 11 predicted proteins | sample 101ome_25_FD_148643 | JGI IMG/M metagenome (GOLD analysis project Ga0181573, IMG submission 148643) | Coastal salt marsh microbial communities from the Groves Creek Marsh, Skidaway Island, Georgia - 101409BT metaG (spades assembly) | ecosystem: Environmental > Aquatic > Marine > Intertidal zone...
AGCAATGTTCGGCGAGGTCCTCGACGTCCGCAGCATCGTGGGCCCAGCCTTCGCCACGCAGCAGGGCCTTCAGTTGGCGGTGGGCGACGAGGTCTGGATACCTTCGAATGGGGCTTGTGAAGTGAGCATAGGCGTCGAGGTCGAGGCCGAAATGGCCGGTGTTGGTCGACGAGTACGTCGCTCGTTGCATGATCTGGAAGAGGCTTTGGTCCACCACACGACGGGTGGAGCCGCGCAATCGGCTGGCCGCGGCCTGCGCGTTCCGCAGCGCGTCCAGCATGTCTCGACGGGCTACCGGGTCGATCACATCCGAGCGGTGCTCGTCCTCATCGGCCTCGGGAGCAAGGTGCACAGAGGCGGTGTCCGCCCACGCGCTCAGCAGGTTCGACAATTCCTCCGTGGTGCTTTGCCCTGTGGTCCGGTGCGATGGCATCGGCAGTTCGATGTCCACCTCGAGGGCGGCCAAGCGAGCGTTCAGCGCCTCAACTTCGGTCCGGTCGGGTGGGAGGTGGCACCGCCACGGAAGCGGGGCGCCCGCTGCCCCCAGCAATTCGCCAACCGCTGCATTGGCGGCCACCATGAAGGCCTCGATCATCTCCGTCGCCGCGTTCGGGCGCTTCACCTCGACGGTGAGCGCTCCGTAACCCTGCACGCGGGGGCGAAGTTCCGCGTTGTGCAGGTTGAGGCGCACTTCACCCTCCCTGAGCGAGGCGGCGAGGTCAAACAAGGGACGAAGGTCCTCGTCATCAAGGACGTCATCGTAGGCTTTGTTGTGGCGGACACGAACGATGGCTTCGTGCGCCGTCGGGGCACCGAGGCGGCCGTTCGTGTACGGAAGTTCGAGCACCATGGCCCTCCTGTCGACGTTCGCGCGAAGGCTGCACAGGTCGTCTGCAAGCCGTGGTGGAAGCATGGGCAGGACGGTGTGCGGCAGGTACACCGATGTCGCACGGGCCCGCGCGGCCCGGTCCAGCGCGGACCCAAGCGGCACGTAGGATGCGACGTCGGCGATGGCGATCCAGAGCGTGGAGGTCGTGGCATCAAAGCAGACAGCATCGTCGAAGTCCTTGGCGTCCGCAGGATCGATGGTCATGAAGGGGAGGTGACGGAGGTCGCTCCGCCCCTTGGCCACTTCGGCGTCACCGTCCACCTCGGGCAGCGTTGCTGAGGCGTCGACGAGTGCCTCCCTCCACGATTCTGGGAACGGGTTCTCGCCCTGCCTCGCCCGCGCTCGGCCACGCTCCACGAGCAAGCCTCGCAGGTCGACCCTGCCGTGCCTGTGCAGCAGCATGGCGAAGTGGGGTTCTTTTTCGCGAAAGCGCAGGCCACTGGAACGCTTGGCCCATGCTTCGAGTGCCTCGTCCAGGTCAAAGGCGCCCCACGACGTCAGGGCGTGTCCGTCCAGCAAGGTCCACGCGTCGGGCCATTCGCGCCTCGGTCGACCAAACAAGGTCGCCTCGGCCGCCTCAAGGAGCAACGTGTCGGGTGAACCCTCTGCGGCCATCGCGGCTTGGAAGCGTCCGACGGCCGTGGTGATGCTCGCCACTTCGTCCACCGAGCGGAGGCGCACCAGTGCCCCTTCACGAAGCAACCAGTGCCCGCGTCGTGCAGCTTCGTCGACGTCGTTCTGAAAGCGACGCTGGCGCCGCTTAACCTCGGCCGGGTCAGGCGGCTGCTGTTCACGGAGGGCCAGGGCCGCCCACAGGTCGTCCACCGGCACGGCGCGCTCGGCGGCTTCTCCAAAGGCGTCGTGGAGGCGACGCCAGAGGCGCTCATCGTCAGGGGCCTTTGGCCCGCGGCCTCGGTGCTGGTGGCCGTGGCGCCGGTCCCGACGTTGCGCCATGACACTGCTTCTGCGCCACCCTCCATCAAGGTGGTCGCTCACAACCCCGCATCGTTCAGCGCCGACAACGCTGCGCGTTGCGCCTCCGACAAAGCACCAGCGTCCAGCAACTCGAACTCAAGGTCAAGGTCCCCTCCAGCGTACCCTCGGCCGGTCATCCGTCGCCGGTCGCCGACCATGGAGCCCGCGGGGACAGTGAGCCGCCCCGCCTTCCCGTCGGGAAGGGTCACGTCGACCTTGCCACCGAGCATCAGCACGCTGTACGGGACGGCGACGCTTTGCACGAGCCGCCCTTCTTCCCAACGTCGTTCTGCTCCGGGGTCGATCCGCAGCACGACGATGGCATCGCCCGTTCCTCCGCTTGGATGCTCATGGCCTTGGCCTTTGAGGCGCGTTGACGAGCCGTGCGCTCGCCCCGCCTCGAGGGTCATGCGAAGGGACGCCGCTTTGCTCTCGACCGCCCCGTTGGCGGCCAGCCGCAGGCGGCGCACCGTGAACGGAAAGGAGCCTCCGGCTTCGGCTTGCTCCAGCGTGAGGTCAAGGTGCACGCGCACGTCGTCACCCCGAGCCGCTTGAGGTCGCGCTCCACCCCGAGGCCCGAAGCCCTGCGCCTGACGGGGGGGTGCACGTCCGCCGAACATCTGGCCGAGCAGGTCATCGAAGCCCCCCATGCCTCCGGGGAACCCTCCCATGCCGCCTCCACCTGGGAAGCCGCCAAAACCGCCGAAGGCCTGCCGTCGTTCGGATTCCCTTGCTTCCGCGGTGCCAACGCGTTCGTAGGCTTCCTGGACTTCCTTGAAGCGTGCTTCGGCCGCAGGGTCCCCTTGGTTGCGGTCCGGGTGGAACTGCCTCGCCAGACGTCGGTACGCACGGCGAATTTCCGCATCGCCGGCGTCCCGCGCCACGCCGAGCACCTGATAGGGGTCGCGTCCTGAGGCCACGTTGCGCGGTGGCATCCGGGCCTCAAGAAGGCTCGCGAGACCACGTTCTCCCGCGCCGATGCGTTCTTAATGGGAGGGCAGGTCGCTCGGCAGGCTGAGGTTATACCATGTCCACCGAGTCATCGTCTTCCTTTGAGCAGAGCGTCCAAGACCGACAGGACGCCATCGAGTCCTGGGTTCGTCGCAACGTGACCAAGGGGTCCTGGGCGCGCATCATCCGCATGGCGCGCAAGCCGAGCCCCGAAGAATTCCGTCGCACCTCCATTGTGTGCGGCATCGGCCTCTTCGTGCTCGGTGCGATTGGGTTCCTCATCCTCCTCCTGATGGACAACACCCTGCCGTGGCTGATCCACGACGTGTTCGACATTCCGCTCCCCTGAGGTGAGACCATGCAGACCGATTTCATCGCATACGTACGTCACGAAGAGAAGCTGCTGCTGCTCCGCCGAAACAAGTCCGACACGAACTTCCCGGGCCTCTGGGACGGTGTGTACGGCCACGGCGCTGGACCGGAAGACGTCTTGGCCCGCGTGGCCGAAGTCACCGGCCTGTCGATGGAGGACCTCTCCCTGCAGGCCGAAGGGCCGGACCGTGGCATCGACATGGGCCGGAGCCTCGTCGATGTCGTGCCCTACCTTGTGGTCACTGCGTCGGACGACGTGAACCCCACCGGTGTGTACGACGCGGCGGAGTGGATTGACCCGGGGAACATGCAGGACTACGACTGCATCTTCGCCAACCTCGACATGGAAGGGGCAGACACGCTGTTCCGCGAGATGTATGGCTCGGTCGGCTCCTTCCTCTACATCGTGAAGTCCGCCATCGGTTCCGAGCAGCGCTTGGCCACCGAGATGCACGCTCGCCTGCACGGCAGCGGTAGCCTCCGCGAACTCCAGGACGAAATCCTCTCGATTGTCCACCCACCCAACATGCGTGGGTACGTGTTCGTCGAGGCCAGCGCCAAGCACCACGTCGAGAAGCTCATCGGTCGTGCCGGAGGCCGTGACCCGCAGTCGCGACGGGGCCTCAACCTCACGCCGTTGAAGAACGCCAAGTCCGTGCTCCCCGGGGAAGCACCGCTTGAGAACATCCTCCCTTACCTTGAGCCCAAGGCCGTCACCAGCGGCATCGAAGTGGGGTGCATCGTCGAAATCGTCACGGGCGCCTTCAAGGGCGAAAAGGCCCGGATCACCGACGTGGCCGATGCCAAGGAAGAGGTCACCATGGAACTCTACGAGCAGGTCATCCCAATGACCCTCAGCATGCGTGGAGACCACGTCCGCGTGCTTGAGCGCGTGAACGAGTGAGGCTTGGGAGGGAATCGAGGGACTGAACGGCTTTTTTCTACCGTTTCGAGCCCCAAAATCCCTGCCATCGGCATTATATACACGAGGCAAGTCGGCGACCTGCACGCAGTGCAACGGAGGAGAGCATCATGCCCAAGCCCTGGACCGCCGAACTCGTCAAGAAGGCGCTCGGTGTTCAGAAGTGCAACGGCTCGCTCGACGCCGCCACCGAGGACCTTCCTTTGGAGAAGGCCATCGGCGTCGCCAAGGAGAAGGAGGCGTCCCTGACCGGCGCTGACCTCAAGGCACGCACCCGGGAAGTCATCGGCACCTGCGTTGCCATGCGCGTCAAGATTGACGGGCACTGGGCAAAGGACGCCCTCAAGATCATCGACGATGGGGAGTGGGACGACCGATTCAATTGACGACATTCACGAGTTGCGGGAGAGGCTTCGGCCTCGCGGACCGCAGGGGTGAGGAAAAATGCAGGAACAATTCACCGCCGCCATCCAGGAAGCCGTCACGAACGCGCCTGAGCGCAAGTTCGTCGAGTCCCTCGAGTTCGCGTTCACCATCAAGGACGTGGACCTGAAGAACCCAAACAACCGGATCAAGGAAGAAATCCGTCTTCCGTCCGGTCGGGGCCGCGACATCCGCGTGGCGATGTTCGCCTCGGGCGAGGCCGCTGAGAAGGCCAAGGCCGGTGGCATCGACGTGTTCCCTCCCGAGCAGATCGAAGAGATGGGCACCAACAAGGGCATGGGCAAGAAGGTCGCGAACCGTTACGATTTCTTCCTCTCCGAAGTTCCCCACATGGGCCTCGTCGGCCGCTGGCTTGGTGTCATCCTCGGTCCCCGCGGCAAGATGCCTCGCCCCGTGCCCCCCGTCGTTGACCCCGCCGCCATCGCCGCGGGTCTCCGCACCACCGTTGTGGTGAAGTCCGGTGACAAGATGAACTTCCACGCCACCATCGGTACCGCGTCGCAGTCCATCGACGAGCTCGTCGCCAACGCGATGGAGGTCTACACCCGTGTCCTGACCCGCCTCGAGCGCGGTCCGAACAACATCCGCTCCCTCTACGTCAAGACCACGATGGGTCCTGCCGTGAAGGTGGAGGTGATGGCTTGATCCCCAAGGTCATGTCCTGGAAGCGCGACACGGTCGCGGACCTCGAGTCGTTGCTCACCTCGGGCAAGACCATCGCGGTCATCGACATCCACGGCGTTCCCGCCGGTTCGATGATCGGCATGCGCGCCACGCTCCGAGACAGCATGGACATCCGCGTCGCCAAGAAGCGCCTGATGCGCCTCGCGTGGGAGAAGGTCGGGTACGACCTCGACAGCCTCGAGCAACTCTTCGAAGGCGCGGTGCAGCCCGCCCTCGTCGCCAGCGACGGCATCGACTCCTTCCAGATGTTCAAGGACCTCAAGGCGACCGAGGCCGGTCGCGCTGCGAAGCCCGGCGACGTCGCCCCTCACCAAATTGTGGTGGAGAAGATGGACACGGGCATGGGGCCCGGTCCAATTGTTGGTGAACTCAACTCCGTGGGCATCCCCGCGAAGATCATGGGCGGCAGCGTCCACATCCAGAAGCGCACCGTCGTGCTCGAAGAAGGCGAAGTGTTCGAAGGCGACCTAGGTATGATGCTCAGCAAGATTGGCATCAACCCCATCGTCACCGGCCTGCGTCTGATCGGGACGCTCGAAGGCGGGGTCATTTTCCGGCCCGAAGTGCTCGACATCGACTACGCGGCGTTCGAGTCGGACTTGATCGGATTCGCTGCTGGTGCGTTCAACGTTGCCTGCAACATCGGCTGGTTCACGCCGCAGACCACCCCGGTCCTGTTGGCAAAGGCTTCCTCGGAAGCCCTGGCCGTGGCGTTGGAGGTCGCGCACCTGTCCGCGACGACCATGCCCCATCTGCTCGCCCGTGCCCAGCGCGCCGCCATCGGCGTCGCTGGCTCGTTGGATTCCTCCGCGCTCGATGACGAGCTCGCGGCCATGCTGGGAGCGGCGGCTGACGCCGCTGCCGCAGCCGCGACCGTTGCCGAGAGCGCTGACGCCGCCCCTGCCGAGGCGGAAGAAGAAGAAGAGGAAGAGGAAGAAGAGGCCGGCTTCGGCGGCCTTGGAGACCTGTTCGGCTGAACAACCAAAGGAATGAGGTGAACGAAATGGAGTACGTCTACGCTGCCATGATGCTGCACGCTGCTGAGAAGGACATCAACGACGATGCCGTAACCGCCGTTTTGAAGGCGGCCGGTGTCGACGTCGACGCTGCCCGTGTGAAGGCCCTTGTGGCCTCGCTCGGCGGCATCGACATCGCTGAAGCGATGACCCAGGCCGTCGCTGCCCCCGCTGCCGCCGCGCCCGCCGCGGCCGCCGCGCCCGCTGCCGCTGACGCCCCCGCTGAGGAGGCTGAAGAGGAAGAAGAGGACGAGGGTGGCTTCGAGGGTCTCGGCTCGCTCTTCGGCTGATCCGACACGACCTACCGTCGTGCTGACGCGGACCATCCTGCGTCAGCCTTGATGGCGACGTCCGTGCCGGCAAGGTCCCCACCTCGACCGGTTCACCGGTCGCGGATGTCCGCTGAACGCGACACCTTCATGCCCGCGCCACCGGCGCTCAGGGCATGGTGCGCCCCCGCACGCTCGACCTCGAGGTCAGCGTGAGCCCCATCGACGCCATCCGTGCCTTGCGGACGGTGGTGACCGAAGCGGGCTGGTCGATGCGACGCGAGGAAGGCGCCCGAATGGTGGATCGTTTTGCAATCATCATGCCGATGACGCAATCCGCGCGCACCTTGGGCATCGAACTGCTCGACGGACCGCTTCGTGGAACCACCGTGATGGCGTGGTCCGAGACGCGTGGCACCACCGGTGCGGTTCACATGGTCAGCTGGTTGGTGCCCGGAGGCGTGGACTCTGGCCTCGGCGCTGATCTGTTTCACGCCTGGGTTCACGCCCTGCCTCGAATTCCCTGGCGTTGGACCTTTGCTGAACGCTCCAACGTCGGGTTCCTGCTCCCCACCTGGCGGCGTGCCCGTCGTCGCTTCGCCGCGCTTGGTTTTGATACCGCGGGCTCACGTTGGCCGCGCTCCAGTGCTCGGTCCTGGCCTCCCGTTGTGGAAGAATCCTGAGCGCGAAGGTGATAGGGCAGCGCTGCATGGGACGAACAGAGGGAGCCCCATGTCGAAGGTGAGCGACTTCGTTGAGCGCGTGAAAACGGAGCGCGACGCGCAAATCCTCGTGGTGGGGATCCTCTTCTTCACCATCGCCTTCCCCACCGCCTTCGCGGTCGCCGCGAACGGCGTTGAGTCCGGCGGCCTCACCGCCGTGGGCGACTACGTCATCAACGGCGAGATCGTGGCCATCACGCTCGAGGACGGCGGCGAATACATCGCGGACGGGGACACCTGGTCCTTCACGCAGCACTCCGATTCAGAACGTGCTCAGATTGAGGCGGCCGGTGGCAACGTCATCGGGCTTCGCATCACCCTGACCTACGACGAAGACGAAACCAGTTCAGGACTGACCTGCGGTGCCGTGGGTGGAAGCGATGCAGCAGACACCATTTCCGCAAGCCTGGCACACGGTGAGCACGTGGGCTCAGGCGACGGTACGAACCCGGGTTCGCACACGGTAAACCTCTACTGGGTCAACGAGACCTTGCTTCAGGCCGCAGAGAACGGGGACGTGATCTCCGACCTGAGCGGCTCCGACATCGCCGACCAACTTGACGCAGGCGACGCCGGGCTTGGTGAGTACGACATCGAGGTCGGCGTCACGGCTGAGACCGGCAACGCTGGACCCGGCTGCAGCCGTGAAGACAACGGTGAGCAGGTGGATTGGGTCGTGGAAGTCCTTGTCCTCGACTTCACCGTCGCGCCCTTCCTCGAGGTCGATCCGACCCTTTGATGCGACGCCCAATCACAGGCTACCCGTTGGTGATCACGTCGCTCATTGGAACGCGTCGAGGAAACCGTCCATGGGGAGCACGTCGGCCACGCGTTCCTCAATCATGGTCCGGATGGCCGCAAGCCAGGCCTCGTCGAGGGCCTCCGCCCGCATGATGAGGACCGGCTCGGTGTTGGAGCGGCGTGCGAGGTACCAGCCCACCTGCGATCCATCTTCGTCTTCGAAGCGGACGCGTACGCCATCCACCGTCGAACAGGGGTGATCCCCGAAGGCGGTGGTGATGGCCTCCACAGCCCGTGCTTTGTCGCCTTCGTCGCAGGGGACCTTGCATTCCCCCGTCGTGGGCAGGTTCGGTGCGACGGCATCGAGCGCCCTCGAGAAGGTGAGTCCTTCCCCCGTGGACAGCCTGGACCAGAGGTCCACAATGCGTGCTGCGTTGTAGAGCGAGCAATCGAATCCGTACCATCCTCGGTCGGCCGGGAAGAGGTGACCGCTCATTTCTGCGGCGAACCTGCATCCGGGCCGTGCAGCCAATTCCCGTTTCATGAAGGAGTGCCCGGTTCGGGCCATGACGGGATGCCCTCCCGCGTCGAGGATCGCCTGCTCCACGTTCATGGAGCACTTCACGTCGAAAAGAACGGTGCGTTCGTGTTCCGACGCATCGGATGGAAGGTCCGCGAGCACGTCGCCGACGAGAAGGGCGACAAGGCGGTCCGGGTAGACGAAGGCCCCGTCCTCCGTGACCGCACCGATGCGATCGCCGTCTCCATCGCTCCCGAGGCCGAATTCTGCGCCGGATGAACGCACGAGGTCTGCGAGGTCGACCATGTTCTTCGGCCGGGTCGGGTCTGCACCGTGGTTCGGTTCGTTCGCGTCCCACGTGCAGTGCACATCGTGCACCTCGGCGCCGAGCCGCTGCAGCACCTCGACGAGGAAGGGGCCTGGCACGGCGTTGCCAGCGTCCACGGCGACGCGAACGGGTCGCGTGAGGGAGCCTACGCTCTCGAGGATCGCATCAAGGTAGGTCGGCATGTACGGCCGTTCCGTCCGGAGGCCCGCACCCTGCAGAAAGTCGCCCTCAAGAAAGCAGGCCTTGAGACGCTGAATATCGTCACCAGCAAGCGGAAGGTGCCCTTCACACATTTTGAAGCCGTTGTGGGTGGGCATCGGAAGGTGGCTCGCTGTCACCATCACGCCTCCTTGAACGTTCTCCGTCCAGCACGCGTGGTACACCGCTCCTGTTGTGCAGATGCCGAGGTCGAGGACGTCGGTGCCCGTCGACAGGATGCCGTGCACGAGGGCCTCGGTCAGGCCCGGACTGGTGGCTCGAATGTCCCGCCCCACCGCAATGCGCTCCGCGTTGAGCATGGTGCCAAGCGCACACCCGAGCCGTTCTGCGAAGTCGGGGGTCAACTCGTCCGTTTCAGTACCCGAGGCATGGCCACGGATGTCGTAGGCCTTGAAGCAGTGCTCAGGCCACGCCATGGACAGACCACCTTGGCTTGATTTTTGAACGCGCCTGCTCAAGGCAGCGCTGCCTGAACGACGATCTCCACTGCTGCACCTGCCGGAAGCGCCGCGGCTTGGAAGGCCGCTCGGGCAGGCTTGACCTCCACGCCGTCAAGCCACTCGGCGTACGCGACGTTCATCGCTGCAAAGTCCTGAATGTCAGCAAGCAGCACCTGCACGAAGGTCACGTCATGTTTGCTGCATCCCGCGGCGTGAAGGAGGACGTCCACTTTGTCGAGCGCCGCGGACACCTGCGCTGCGAGGCCGCCTGCGTCGGGTGCGATCTGACCCGAAAGCCAGAGCACCCCGTTTGCGGCCACGCCAGGGGTGTACGGGCCATAGGTCGGTGCGCCGGGCAGGTCGATGCCGCGTTTCGTGCTCATGGACAGTGCTCCGCCCTTGGGTCCATCAAGGTCGGGGCGGGAGGTCCATGAGGTGCGGCCGTGCACGAGGGCCATGGCCACGTGCTGGGTGCTTGACCACCCTGCGCACGTCCGGGCGCTGGCCGACAACGTTCGGGATGGTTCGACCTCCGACCTCGTGCTGGCCACGGACCGCCCAGAAGTTCGCATGATGCTTGACCAGCGCGACGGGCACCTTCCCTCACGTCGGACGGCATGGCTGCCCCGCGCCCGTGGCGCGCTCGGTGGTTTGCGGCGCATGGCTGCGGCTCGGCGAGCGCTTCGTCGCTGGACGCGCGAGGTGCCCGCTGCGTTTCGCATGGTGGCGATGAACGCCCCCCTGCTGCCATGGGCCGGTCGCCTTGCTGGTTTGGATGAACGCTGGTGCCTCGTCGCCACCGAG
>Ga0181573_10005682_pt1 | contig 10295 bp, 1 predicted proteins | sample 101ome_25_FD_148643 | JGI IMG/M metagenome (GOLD analysis project Ga0181573, IMG submission 148643) | Coastal salt marsh microbial communities from the Groves Creek Marsh, Skidaway Island, Georgia - 101409BT metaG (spades assembly) | ecosystem: Environmental > Aquatic > Marine > Intertidal zone...
CGGCCCGCGCCCCCCCCCCCCCCCCTCCCCGCCCCCCCCCCCCCCCCGCGTCGCCCCCCCCCCCGACGCCTCCGGTCCCCCCCCCCCCCCCCCCGCGACAGGCCGCGGCCCTCACCGCCGCCCCCCGCCGCGCCGCCGTCGCCCCGCTCCGCGCCGCCGCCCTCGCGAACGCCCCCGTCCGCGCCGCGGCTGCCCCCGCGGCCGTGGTGGTGGTCGTGGCGGGCAACAAGCCCAAGGGGACGCTCAAGACGAAGAAGGCGGCCGCCAAGCGCTTCAAGGTCACCGGCTCCGGCAAGCTCGTCCGGAGGTGCCCCGGCAAGCAGCACATCAACGAGAAGATGAGCCGCAACACCCTGCGTCGCCTCAGCACGGAGCAGAACGTCGAGCACGCCGACTACGACAACGCCATCAAGGCCCTCCCCTACGGCGCCCAGGGGCGCCGGATCCGCAAGTCGTCGTGCACGCTGAACAGCGCGGCGGGGGGGCGGTACCCGAAGCGGTCGTGAGGGGGGCGGGACGGTCGGGGGGAGGGCGGAGGGCGAGTGCGCGCGCGCGCGCGCGCGCGTGCGCGCGTGCGCGAGCGTGAGAGAGAGAGAGAGAGAGTGGGAGAGAGAGAGGGAGGGAGAGAGAGAGAGAGAGAGAGAGAGAGAGAGAGAGAGAGAGAGAGAGAGGATTGGGGCTGGCGAACCGACGGACCGAGCCCCGCGGGCCGACCGGCCCCGGGCCCCCGCCGCCGCCGCCCGCCCCGGGCCCCCGCCGCCGCCTCACCCCTCCCGCGCGTAGTAGGTCACCTCGCAGACGGCCGCGTCGTCGCCGTCGCCGTCGCGGTACGTCCTGGACCCGGCCGGCGCGAACCCGAGCCGCCGGTGGAGCCGGTGGCTGCCGGCGTTGTCCGCGGGCCGGACGTTGACCTCGAGCGCCGCGCGGGGCCGCCCGCCGTCGTGCGACGCCCGCAGGCTCCACGCGTCCTCGTGGAGGGCCGTCCCGACGCCGCGGTTCCGCGCGGGGGGGGAGACGGCGACCCGGTCGACGTAGAGGAAGCCCGCCGCGCCCCCCCGGGGGGGCCGGGGGGGGGGGGCGGGGGGGGGGGGGGGGGGGGGGGGGGGGGGGGGGGGGGGGGGGCGGAGGTCGAGGGGCCGGGGCCGTCCCCGTCGTCGTCCCCGTCCCCGTACCGGCGGCTCAGCCAGCGATAGTTGTCGGACCAGTAGTCGGTGCCGCTCGGCACGCACAGCATGAACCCGACGACGGCGCCCGCGGCGGCGCCCCCCCCCGCGGCGGCGGCCTCCGCCACGCGGCACAGGGGCCGCAGGGCGGGGCCGAGGCACATGGATCGGAGATCGGCGGCGTCCAGGCGGTTCATCGTGCCCTCGGCCGCGGCCTGAGAACCGGGGGGGGGGGGGGGGGGGGGGGGGGGGGGGGGGGGGGGGGGGGGGGGGGGGGGTGGGGGGGGGGGGGGGGGGGGGGGGGGGGGGGGGGGGGGGGGGGGCAGTCGGCTCCCGCCCTCCCGTCGTTCCCCCTTCCCACCCACCCTCCGACGGCGACCCGCCGTGTTGTTCAGCTCGACGATCGCCTCCAAGTCCGCCTCGACGGCGTCGCGGATCGTCCAGTCCCCGACGCGGCGGGGGGCGGCGCGGGGGAGGGGGGCGCGGCGATGGGACGGGACGGGCCCCGGCGCCGAGGGGCCGGGGCCGGCCGGCCCCCCGAACGAGGTGCGGCGCGGGGCGGAGCGATGCCCGCGACGCCCGAGAGCCATCTTCCATCCCGCTGCCATCCTCGGGACGGCACGGAAGTCCCTCGCCGGACCGCGGAGTGGCGCGGGAGGAGCGCGCACCCCCGCGCGAGGCCGTCGCTCGCCCCGCGGGGGACCCTCGAGAGTCTCCCCCCGCGCCCGCCTCAACCCCCCTCCCCTCGCCCCCCCCACCCCACAACACCGACCACCCGTCGGCGGGCGTCTCATCGCGAGAGCGGCGCAACCAGGGCACCCCGCCCGGTTCGCTCGTTCGCCCCCGCCCGAGATGGGCGGCACCGGCGACCCGCCGCTCCCCCCCCCCAGCCGGGGCGCGGCGACGCTGTCCAGCCTGAAGCGCAAGCCCGGGGCCAAGCCATGGGAGACGAGGCCCGTGGCGGCGACCGCGGTGGTCAAGTTCCCGCCCTACCGCGACGAGGCCGGGGGCGGTGAGGACGAGGCGAGGGCCCGGGAGCGGGCGGCGACGAACTGGGTCGGGGGAGGGGACGAGGCGAATCGGCGGGAGGGTGGTTCGCGGCCCGCTCGCGGGAGAGTCGTCGAACCTTCCGGGGGTGGACTGACCCCGAGGGGTAGTCGCCTCGCGGGGACCATCGAGCGAGAGACTTGGCTTGCCGCGCCCGCCGCGACGCGCGTTCGTCAAAACTGCGTCCGCTTTACGAAGTTGCGGAAGCCGTCGCCCGCTCCAGCGGGACGACAGAGTTCAGAATCCCGTCTAGGGCCGGGATTCTCACCCGTAGACTTCCGCTGGTGTCGTCCGGGCCCTCCGCGCCGGCCGTCTTCGCCCGAAGTGGGAGAGAGGGCCGTGCACCGCCGCTCCCCGCCGAGCCGCGCTCCCGCCCCGTTTGTCGAGATCCTTGATCGTCGTGGATGTGCGCCGCTCATCCGCGCCCCGAACGGCCCCGATTTTTCCGCCACCCCCCCCCCCCCCCCCCCCCCCCCCCCCCCCCCCCACCCCCCCCCCCCCCCACCCCCACCCCCCCACCCACCCACCCCCCCCCCCCCCCCCCCCCCCCCCCCCCCTCCCCCCCCCCCCCCCTTTCCCCCCCCCCCCCCCCCCCCCCCCCCCGCCCAAACCTCAGGCCCCGACCGGCAAACCCTACAAGACCACGACGGCCCCCCGCCCCCCCCTCCTCGGCCTCTCGGACCTCGGCGCCCACACTCTGCACACCAACAGCGCCGTCGCCCTCGGAGATCCCCTTTTTCGGCCCTTTCCGGCCGAGGTGCGCTTCCACGGCGCCGTGCCGGGACGGTCCTACGAGGCCGTCCTGCGCCTGCGGAACGAGGACGTCGTGCGTCGCCGCGTGCGGGTGCTGCCGCCGGCGTCGCCCTTTGTCGAGGTCAGGAGGCTGGCGGCGGGTGAGGGCCGGCTGGCGGCGACGGCGACGCTCGACCGGGAGGAGGGGCTCGGGGCGGGGCCGAGGCGGCGGGACTTGCCGGCGCCGGGATCGACGCAGACGCTGCGCGGCGTCGCGCCGGGCCGGTCGGCCGCGCGTCCTCCCGCCGTCGGCGCCGCCACCACCGGCCGCGCGCGCGACGCCGCTGGCGCCGGCCCGCGGCCCTGGGGCCCGCCTGCCCCCCCCGGCCCCGACGACCCCGCCCCGCCCGCCGATCCCGCCGGTGCCGACGCCCTCGGCGTCGCTCCCGGCATGGAGGCGCGGTTCCTCGTCACCTTACGGCCCCAGACGACGGGAGACCACCGGTGCGACCTGGTCGTCGAGACGGAGCGAGAGACGTTCTCGGTCCCCGTCGCGTCGGCCGGCGCCCGGCCCGCGCTCGACGCGCCCGACGCCCTCGACCTCGGCTCCGCTCTGGTGCTCGGCGCGTCCAGCCGCGTCTTCCAGCTGTGCAACGCCGGCGCCACGGCGTCGGACTTCGCTCTCGAGTGCCGCTCGGACGCCGACGGCCGGCCGGGAGACGGACGCGGGGCGCGGTTTGGGGTGATCCCGCGGGAGGGACGGCTGGCGCCCGGGGAGGCCCTGCGGGTCGAGGTGACCTTCTCGCCGTGCGACGAGGGAAGGTGCGAGGGGGAGCTGCGGATCCGGCACGCGGGGTCGGAGCTTGGCCCGCCTCTGGTGACGACGCTCTCCGGGGCGGGCGTCGGGGGCCGCGTCGCCGTCGCCCCCGTCCGGGATCCGGGCGACCCTCCCCCGACGGAGGAGGAGGCGCGCCCCGTCCGCTTCGGCGTCGCCGGTCCCGGCGCGGCCGACCCCGACCCCGCGGGAGCCCCGCGCGAGGCCGACACCGTCGCCGTCTCCCAAGCCGAGGCCCGCGGGGACGCCGGCCTCGCCCCGGCCGCCGCGCGTCTCCCCTCCACCTACCTGGGCAGGGTCGCCCAGCGGTCCTTCACCCTGTCGAACCCCACGGCTCGCGCCATGCGCTTCCGCCTGTGCCTCCGGCCCTCGCGGGCCGCCGACGAAGCGGCGCGGGCGGCCGAGGACGCGGACCTGGCCCGAACCGAGGCGACGGCGACGGCGGCCGAGCGGCGCCTGTTGGCGGCGACGGGGACGTCGGTGGCGCGCTTCTTCGGGGCGGGGACGGAGAGCGTCGACGACGACGGAGACTTCGCTGGGCTCGAGGAGACGACCTTCGGAGCCGCCTCCGCGTCGGGAACCTCGGACTCGGAGGCGGAGGAGGCGGCCGTACTCGCCGCCCTCGAGGCGCCCGACGGCGCCGTCGCCGCCCGCGCCGCCCGCGCCCGCCGCCGCGCTCTCGGCGACTCGGCCCGCGACCTCTTCCGCGACCCCGCCTTCTCCCTCCGCCCCGACCGCGGTGAACTTCCGCCCGGAGGGCGCGTCGAGATCACCTGCCGGTTCGCGCCGAGCGCCCATGGTCTACGCGTCGCCACGGCGTGGCTGGAACACGAGGGGGCACCCGCCGGACGCCGTGTGCCACTGGTTCTGGTGGGTCAGGGCCTGGGACCCAAGCTTTCCTTCGCCTACGACGCGGTGGACGTTGGAGACGCGCACGTGCACGCGCTGCACCAGTACGAATTGGCACTCACCAACGGTGGGGACGTTGAGGCCGAGTGGTCGGTGGAGGGGCCGGAAGAGGACGACGCACTCCGCGGGACGGTGGCCGACGTCAATGCGGACGCCAACAAGGGCGCCAGAACCGCCGTCGCCGCCGCCACCCCGGGCGCCAGGTGTTTCCGCTTCTCTCCGAGCCGCGGCGTGGTGCCGCCGCGGGGCAGTGAGACTGTCGCGGTGCGGTTTCTGTCGCCTGTTCTGGGGGACTTTGCGGAGACCTTTGTGTGCCACGTGAGGGGCGCCGAAGCTCCGCTGCGGCTCGAGTTCCGCGGTCGGGTTGTCGGCCCAAAGTTCGATTTGGTGTGCGAGGACCCGCTGGAGCAGCGGGTCAGCGCGACTGAGGGCGACGGCGACGGGCTCGCGCCCGTGCCCTCGGGGGGCGACCACTCGGCCCGCTCGCCCCTCGCCGACCCCCTCACCGGCCGGTGCCGCCCCCTCGCCTTCGGCGACGTGTCGTGCGGCTTCCGCTACTCGCGGTGGGTCGTCGTCCGCAGCCGGTCCGAGGTCCCCTTTCGGTTCCAGCTCCGGGTCGAGGGAGAGCGCGACGCTGCGCGGCCAGAGTTCCGCGCCGCTCCGCGGGGTGGCACGCTCCGGCCCGGCGAAGAGGCCCGATGCTTGGTCGAGCTGGTGGCGCGGCGCCGCGGGGCCTACACTGGCGCCCGCCTTTGTGTCGACGTGCCGGGCGTGGGAGAGGCGTTGCGGTGGTCGCCCGTCGAGGCGCGGGGCGGAGTTCCAACGGTGCGGCTCGCCATCCCCGACCCTGAGACGGGGCTCGAGATGGGCGCCGACGCCGACGACGACGAAGGAGAGGGAGGAGAGGCCACCACCTTGATGGCCGCCACTGGCGCCTCGGCCTCGGCCGCCGCCGCAGCCGCCCGCCGTGCCGCCGCCGCCGACGCCAACCGCGTCGCTGCCGTCGACCTGGGCGACGTCTTTGCCTCGCATCCCTATCGTGGACGCCTTCTCCTGGTCAACGATTCGCCGTTACCAGCCAAGTTCGAGGCCGTGGCCCAGGACGCCCAGTCCCGGGCTCTGGGCGACGTGGTTTTGACGCCCGCGGTGGGTGGAGTGCCAGCGCTGGGGCAGACGACGGTTCTCGTCACTGCCACGACGCGGGCCAGGGGAAGACTGCAGCTCCCCGCGGCCGTGCGGGTGGTTGGCGGCGCGGGGGGCGGCGGCGATGGAGATGGCGGCGGGGGGGGGACGATCCTGCGGGCGTCCGTCGTGTGCCGAAGCGTGGGGCCCGCACTCGAGCTCCACGCGGGCGACGCGCCCCCGCCGGACCCGGCGCCGCCGTCCGCCGCTGCCCTTGTCGACGCCGAGACGGCCGCCCTCGCCGAGACGGGCCCCGCCGCGCCGCCCGCCCCGGCCCTCCTACCCCCCGCCAAGCTCAACTTTGGCGACGTCCCCGCGTTGGCCACTCACGCGCGCACCCTTTGGCTGCGCAACCCGTGTCCTGTGCCCGCGTCCGTGCGACTCTTTGTCGAATCTGACCGCGGCGACTTCTGGCCCGAGCCGCGGGAGCTCACGTTGGAGCCGGGCGCTCTGCGGCGGGTGTCCGTCCTGTGCCGTCTCCGGGAGGGGGCCGGCAAGGTCTTCAAGGATTCGCTCCATCTGGTCGTGGAGGGAGGGGACGACGAGGCGGTACCGCTGTCCGCGACGGGCACGGGCCCGACGGTCGTGGCGCGCGTGGCGCCGACGCCCGAGCCGTCGCGGCTCGATGCCGAGGGCAACCCCGTGATCGACGCCGAAGCCGAGGCTGCCGCCCTCGCCGCCGCCGCCGCCGCCGCCGCCGAGGACCCCGACGCCGCCGCTGCCGCCGTCGCCGCCCAGGCCGCTCTTCCGCCGGCCCTGCGCGGCTTGGTCGCCCTCTCCCACGGAGAGCTCTGGCGCGTCGGGCCCCAGGTCGCTGGACGGCCCTTTGTCCGCCTGCTCACCCTCACCAACGAGGGGGCTCAGCCCCAGTCCTGCCAATGGCTCCACCCGCAGCGCGACCTCGCGGTCAAGCTCCGCAAGGACGCGCTACGCGAACGGGAAAAGTGGCTGAAGAAACGGGCGAAAGAGCTCGAAAAGAGGGCGAAAGACGGAGACGGGGAGCCGGCGGCGGGGCTCTCCCGGGTCCCGTCGCGGGCCGCCTCCCGGCCCGCAACGGCCGCGGCAGCGGCGGCCGCCGCCTCTGCCGCCGACGATGCTGCCCTCGACCGCCCCGAGGCCCCTGAAGACCGCGGCCCCTTTTTGCCCGGATTCGACGAGAGCGACGAGTCGGACGCGGCGCTCGGCGTGCCCGAGGTCGTCTTTGAGGTGTGCCCTGACCGTGTCACGCTCGCGCCGGGCGAGTCCTGCGTGTTCGAAGTTCGCGGGCTGGCCAAGCGGGCGGCGGCCTCCGTCGAGGAGGAGCTTTCGCTGGTGGCGGGCCCCGCCAACGCCGCGGCGGCCAAGCCGGGAAAGAACGGTGGGGCCTCGCTGAGTGTCACGGCTTCGTGCACGGTCCGCGCCCCGCGGCTCGAGCTGTCGGTGCCGTCCCTCTCCTTTGCTCAAACGCACGGTGCGCCGTCCGAGGTGGTGCGGCCCGACGGTCGCGTCGTGGCTGGGCCGCCGGCGGCGTCGTCGCCCTTCGTGGAGACCAGGCGCGTCACGGTGGTCAACCCCACGGAGCTCGATCTCCATCTGACGCTGTCAACGCCCGCGCCGTTTGTCGTCGGGTTGGCAGGCGCGCCCGACGGGTCGTCGACGGGGGCGGCCGCCGACCGCGCGGTGGACCAGGCGATGGGGCTCGGGGGCGGGCGGGCGGCGGCGGCGTCGACCGGCGCCTTGGGCCCGGCGGGGCCCCGCCAGGGCGGCGCGGGGCGGCCCGGTTCGTCGGGCCCCGCTCCGATCCCCTCGGATCGTGCCCCCGGCTCCGCCCGTCCCTCGGCCCGTGCCTCGGGCCGCCCCCCCTCGGGGTCCGCCGTTGGCGAAGCCGCCCCCCTCGGCACCCCTGGACTCCCCCTTCGCCTTCCCCCCGGCGCCCGCCGGGATCTTCTCGTCACCTTCGACCCCGCCCTTCTGGCCGACGCCGCCGCCGCCCGCCGCGTCTCGGCGCGCTCGTCGGGCGACCTTGTTCTCGCCGTCGCAGGCACGCCGCATGCTGAGCGCCTCCCGCTCGACGCGCGACTCGACTTTCCGGGCGTCTCCATCGCCACCGTCGGCAAGGGCCCGGGCGGCGAAAAGGGTGGAGACGGATCCACCCCCACGATCGACTTCGGGGCGGCTCTGGCGGAGCAGACGTGCCGGCGGACGTTCGAATTGCGCAACGGCACGGCGGTGCCCGCGACCTACATGTGGCGCGTGGCGGAGCCGTCGCTGGGCGACCCGCTGCGGGCCAAGCCCGACCCCGAGGCCGAGGCCCGGGCCCGGGCCGCCGCCGCCGCCGCCCGGAAGGCCGCCAAGCGCGGCGGAGGTGGGGTCCCCACGACGAAACGGGCCCCCACGCCCACGATCGACGAGGCCGTCTCCGAGGCCGAGGCCCGCAAACGCGAGGCTGACGCGCGCGCCAAGCTCCTGAGAGACGACGAGGACTGGTGCCCCCCCGGAGAACTCCTCGACGTTCTGCCCGCCCGCGGCGTCCTCGCTCCTGGCGCCTCCGTGCGGGTCGAGGTCGCCTTCTCCGCCCGGCCGGGACGGCGCACCGCTGCTTGGCTCGAGTGCGTCGTCGACGGCGGGGCGGATCCGCCGCCCTCGGTGGCGGTCAAGGCCCGGGCGGCCCACGCGGCCTACAGCCTCGACAAGCCGGGGGGCGTCGACCTCGGTCCGATCGACTGGGAGGGGGCGCACGAGGCCGTCGTGGTGCTCAAGAGCCTCAGCGCGGCGCCGCTGCCCTGGCGGCTCGACCTGGGAGGGCAGCGGAGACCGGGCTGCCTGTCTTGGGCGGGGACACCGGAGCTGGCGGGGGGAACGGGGACGGGAGGAAAGAAGGGCGGCGCTGTTTCGCGGCCTCCGCGGGCGTCGGTGCGGGATGGGACCGGCGGCGGCGTCGGCCCGGACGACGCCGCCGAGTCCCTCCCGCCCCTTGGTCCCCTCATGGTCGGAGGCGTCCTGCCCCCGGGCCGGTCCGAGACGCTCCGGCTGAGGGTCCGGCCCGGGGCCCCCGGCCGCGTGTGGGAGGCCGCCCTTCTCTCCGTCGCCGGAGCCGCCCCGCGGCCGATCCGCATCGCCGCCTGGGGCGTCTACCCGCAGGCTCTCCTGCTGGGCCTGCCGCGGCTCGACGCCGACGCCCACGGCCGGCGATGCCGCGCTGCGCGCCGCTTCCTCGCGCGGCGCGGTCGGCACCCGACCCTGCCGGCCGAGGGGGCCGACGCCCTCGGCGCCGCTTTGGTCGAGGTCGAGCGGGTCGAGCGTCGGGTCGAGCGGGAGGAGAGGCGCAAGGCGGCGCAGCGGGCGGCGCTGGTGGCGTCGTCGGCGCGGACGATCGCCGGCGCCGGCGCTGGCGCCGGCGCCCCGCGCGGCGGGGCGCGCAAACGGCCCGCGGTGGGGCCCGCCGAGGGGGACGGGCGCGCTTCCCCCCCGGGGGGGTTCGGCCCGGGCGCCGCGACGGGCGGGAAGCTCGCCGGCGGTGCCACCGGGCGGGGCTCGGTGCGCGAGGGGGCCAGAGCGGGGTCGATGCGCGAGGGGGCGGCCGGCCCGTCGGGCTTGGGGCCGGTCGAGTCGTACGCGTCGCCCGACGCCCCCCCCGGGGCCTTCCGGTGGAGCCTCCCCACGGCGCACGCCGCCGCCCGGGCCGCCGAGGCCGCCGCGGCCGCGGCCGCGGATCGGCTGGGCGGCGCGCGACCGGGGGAGGCGCTCGACCCGGCGGTCGTCGCCGTCGGCGGGACGGCCGCGGGCGGGACGGCCGGGGCGGGTCCCGCCGCTCCGCCCGACCCCGAGGAAGGTCACCTCGAGGCCACGGCCCCCGCGGGCCTTTTGGGACGTCTGGCCGCGGGAGTCGACCGTGTCGCCGCGGGGGCCGCCGACCCCGCCGCGCTCCCCCCGGCGTGGGCCGTGTCGACGGCCCGGCCCGGCCCGGGGGGGCTCGCGGCGACGTTGGGCGGGGCCGGGGCCCCCCCCTGGGCGGCGGGCCTGGCCCTCGCCGCCGGCCTGGGGGGCGGCGGGGACGACGGCGCTGGGGCCGGGCCGCCGGGCGCCGAGGCAAGCTTCGCGCCCTCCCACGGAGGGTTGGGCGTCGGCGGGCTCGGCCACACCCAGGCCATCGGCGGCGGCGCGGGCGACGGCGGCGACCCCTCGGCCGCCGCCGGGCCTCCGCCGCCCCTCCTCGGCGGGCCCGCCGACCCGGACGACGCGGCCGCGTGGGCCCGCGGCGGAGTCGGGCACGGGCTCGACCCCGATGGCCTCCCCCCCGCGCGCGACGTCGACGGGTGGCTCCAACGCCGCCGGGCCGATCCCGAGGGGGCCGCGGCGGCCGACGCGGCGGCGGCGGCGCTGGCGGCCGACGCCGCGGCGGCGGCGGCCGCCGCGGCCGCGGCCGCCCCGCCGGGCCGCCAGGCGGC
>Ga0181573_10005685_pt1 | contig 10292 bp, 5 predicted proteins | sample 101ome_25_FD_148643 | JGI IMG/M metagenome (GOLD analysis project Ga0181573, IMG submission 148643) | Coastal salt marsh microbial communities from the Groves Creek Marsh, Skidaway Island, Georgia - 101409BT metaG (spades assembly) | ecosystem: Environmental > Aquatic > Marine > Intertidal zone...
TGGAGCGTATTTCCCGCCGAGCCCCCCGGCGTATCCGTCAAAGCCGGTGTCGCACGTGTACAGCTCTCCGTCGTCCGTGAGGATCGCCATGTGCGCGTACCCGAAGACGACGACGACGGCTTTCGAGGACCCGCCGTCGAGGCCCCGCACGAGCCTCGGCTTGGCGGCGGCGCGCGGGTCGCGGAGCAACGATTCGCGCGTGGGGGGAGGCGGCGCCGTCGGATCGGACGCGTTCGCATCCCCCGCGCTCGGGGCCGCGCCGCAGAGGTTGAGACCCCACGTCACCACCTCGCCGTTCGCGAGCACCGCCGCGGTGGCGTATCGACCGGCGGCGACGGCGACGGCCTTCGCGGCGGCGCCAAACTCGGACAGGTCGACCGCCCGCGCGACGCCGTCCCGACACGCCGCGCCGCCGACGCACGCGTCGCCCTCCTCGTATTTTATCTGCGCACCACCCCCCTCCCCCTCCCCCTCGCCATCGCCGCCGCACGCGCATCCGCCGCCGCTGTCGCAGACGCACGCGTCCCCTTCCGCGACGCCGTGCGTCCCGCCTCGACCGAGCTGCCCCCGGTCGTTCAGCCCGAACGTCAGCACCGTCCCGTCGGCGGCGAGCGCGACCGTGTGGTACCGCCCGACGGCGCACGAGACGATCTTCGCATCCTTCAAATCCTTCGGCACCGGTACCTTACCGAACGCGTCGCCGCGCCCGCCGCGCCCGAGCTGGCCGGCGTCCTTCACCGGGGGCGAGCCGTGCCCGCCGCCGCCCGCGGAGTCGTTGCGTCCGGCGGTGTACAGCGCCCCCGCGTCGGTGACGAGCGCCGAGTGACCGGACGCGGCGGCGGCGACGGCGGATTCAATTGTGAGCGGATCGATCGATTCGCCAGCTGTGCCATCGAAGGGATCGCCGGTTGTGCCCTCCGCGCGGCCGGGCGGGGTTGGGGACGGGTCGCTCGGACGGCCGACTCGCGCGCCGCCGATGCCCCAGGTGTAGAGCATCGACCGCGAGGAGGTATTCGTCTCGGACCGGGCGCGTCGATCGTCGTCGATCTTGGTCGCGTTCGCGTCGTCGCCGATGAGTGGCTCGACTTTGGACGACGACGGCGCGGCGTCCTCGGAGGCGAGCGGCGGGATCTCCACCTTCTCGATGTCGTAATCGGCCGCCGTCTCTTCCTCGGCGTCTGCGGGCGGCGGCGGCGGCGGCGCGGGATCGTCCGCGGGAACGACGACGCCGGATCCGAAGGTACCCCGGAGCTTGTGCTCGTGCTCCGACTTGACTCGCGCCTCGCGATCCAGTTCGGCGCGCTCCCTCGCGACGTGCGGCTGATGCACGGGCGCCGTCTTGCCGCTGCCGCTGGAGACGAACGGGATCCATAGCTCCGTGCTGGCGGTCGTGGCCAGCAGCGCCGTGATACCCGCCAACACGCCGAGCGCCCACGCCCAGGACCTCATTCGTGCGCCACCCAGATCTGCGGGGGCGTGACCATCACCGCCCAAGCACCAAGCAGTTGGGGCCTGGAAAATGGCGCGCTTTTTGAACACAGTCGGGTCGCACTGCACGGACCATGGAGTCGGCCTGCTTGCGAGCGGGCTGGGGCACCCGCGCGGGGCTTCCCCGCGCGGTTCGGCGCCGCGCGACGACGTCGTCGTCGTCCGCGATCCGCCGCGCGCTCATCGGGCCGTCGACGAGCGCGCGACGCAAACCCACGATGATGACGGCACGGGTGGCGCGCGCGTCTGCGTCCTCGGACGACGTCTCCGGCGTCGGCTCCACCGCCGCGATGGACGCGACGGACGCGAACGGATCCGCCGCTCGGAACAACGCCATCGCGAACGGGTCCGCGCGCAACGGCGGGGTCCCGTCCTACGCGGACTGGTGGACCCGCGCCGACGCCGTGGCGGCGGCTCGCGTCGCCGCGGAGAAGGACTTCGACTGCGACGAGTACGAGCTGGAGCAGGCGATGCGATCGCTGGCGCCCGCGGACGCGGCGAGCCCTTGGTGGGAGGTGATCGAGCTCGCCGCGACGTTCGGCGCGGCCGGCGGCGGCATCGCGGCGGTGCTCATGCAGGAGGCCGCGGTCGCCGCCCTCGTCGCGGCGCTTCCGCTCGTCGCCGCGGGCGCGAGGAACCGCAAGGATCGCGTCAGATCCCGAGTCGTGGCGGAGCGCCTCGTGGAGCTGCGCGAGGAGACGCGCGCGATGGCGCGCAAGGCGCGGCGCGACGTCGCCGTCGATGACGCGGCGTCCCGCGCGGCGAACGCGGTGGTCCCGCGCGTCTCTGACGTCGTCGCGGGCGCCGTCTCCGGCGTCCGCAACGAGATCCGCTCCGATCTCAACGACGTCGCGATCAAATCCATCGCGCTGGAGGAGCGAATGAGGGCGCTCGAGGCGGCCGTCGCCGAGCAGACCAGCTCCGCGAGGGCGTCCGCGAGGGAGGCCGGCGCCGTCGCGGGGATGCTGGCGAGGGACGTCGCCGCGGCCAGGGTGGACGCGAGGGAGGGGGTCGAAACCATCGAGCGAGAGCTTCGAAGGGCGACCGAATCGCTGACCGAGTCAGCGGAAGACGCCAAGGGCGAGGTGATGAAGGAGCTGAACGTGCTGTGGCAGCTCATGGAGTCCATCGAGCGCGAAGCGGAGGGGATTCGCGGCGATGAGGCGACGGCGGCGGAGGGAGGCCAGCTGTCGAGCCAGCTGTCGAGCCAGCTGTCGGCGCTGATGGAGGAGGCGAGAGCCGCGCGCGCCGCCGCCGAGGACGCGCTACGAGCGCCGCCGAGCGCCGAGCGACTGGAATCGGTGAGGGACGCCGTGAAGGAGGCACTCGAGGCGTACAGGGGTGCCGAGGGTGCCGACAGGGGTGCCGAGGGTGCCGCATCGTCGTCGTTCGCCCGGGTGGACGAGGATCGACTCGCCGCCGCGCTCGACGAGATTCTGGCCAAACTCAAATCCCAAGATGTCGTCCCCGGCTTGCAGGGCGTCGGGGCCGTCTCGGGGTTGACCGTCACCGCGAAACTCGACGCCGAGCAGTGGACCCTCCTCGGCGAGCGCCTGACACAGCTGGAGCAGGCGTCCAAGGAGGCCGCGGAGGAGGCTGCGCAGTACACCGGTAAAGCCGTGGGTCGAATGCGAGCGGGAGTTCGGGAGGACCTCATGGGCGTCAGCGAGACCCTCGCGAACATCGCCACCAGCGCGGCGATGGCTAACATAGCGGCGGAGCGCGCGCGGGCCGCCGGGCGGGCGCGGGCGAACGCGGATGAGGACGTCAGGGCGTCGGAGTTGGCATCGGAGTTTGTATCGGCGAACACCGTGAGGGACTTTTTACCCGAGCCCGACGACGACGACGATGACGCGGACGGCGTCATCGACGAGCTGTTCGGGATCGGGGCGAGCGACCCGTTCGAGGACGGCACCCCGTTCAAGCTCGAGAGCTTGCGGCGCGAGGAGGTCTTCATCGGACGCGACGAGGCGGCCAAAAAGTCGGAAACGTTGAAGACGAAGTTTGACGCGGTTGAGAAGATGGCGGGGGGAAACGCGACTGGCGGCGGCGCGCCCGGCGACGTCGTCGACGACGACGACGACGACGTGGAGAAGATGACCCCGATCAACGCGCGCGAGGGCGTGACGCGGGAGGCTGCCTTCGACAACATGCAGCGGCTCCTCGCGAGACGCGCCGAGAGGGACGGGGATGCGAAGAAGGACGAGGAGGTCCGGGGCGGGATCGGGGCGCCGCCCGCGACTGCGTCGTTCGAGGAGACCGCCGCGGCGAGGTCGTTCGAGGCTGGAAAGGAGGCGGCGAGGCGTCTGAAGGCGAAGAAGGAGGATGAAGCCGAGGCGGCGGCGGAGGAGGTGACGGACGGGGGGGAACGGAAGGGGGACGATGTCGCGAAGGGGGCCGTCGCAGAAGACGACGCCGGGGGAATCGACGGGGAGCCCGAGGCCGAGGCCGAGCTCGCCGAGACCGCCGCGGAACCCCCGACCGGGACGACCGAGACGCGCGCCGAGACGCCGATGAGCCTGGGCCAGGCGGAGGCTGCGCGGCGCGCGCTCGCCTCCGTCGCCGGCCCCTCCGACTCCGCCGCCGACTCTGACGACTCCGGCTCCTCCCCTGCCGCCTCGGCCGAATCGGTCAGACGGGCGCTCAACGACGGGCTCGCGCTCCTCCGACGCGCGAGGGACGCCGCACGCGACGCGGGGGATTCCCCCGCCGCCATGGTCGACGCCGACGACGAGCTCGCGGCGGCGGTGACGGCGCTTCGACGCGCGTCGGCTCTCGCGGATGCAGCCGCGGCCGGTGAATCACCCCCCGGTGAGTCACCGGGGGGTTCGTCCAGTTCCTCGTCTCCCGCGGCGGCTGCGGCGGCTGCGGGTAACCTCGCCAACGCGCTGCTCGCGCGCGGCAGGCTCCAGCGACGCCTCGCCAACGCCGCCGCGAGGGAGGAGGCGAGGGCCAGACGCGCGGGGATCCGAGCGGGTGTCGAGGGCGCGTCGGATTTTCACGCCGAACTCGCCGAGGAATTTTTGGTACTCGCGGGTCGATCGTTTCGCGCGGCGCTCGTCGCCGCGGACGGGCCGGGGATCGAACCGGCGACGTCACCGGGGGCGACCAGGGCCCTCACCGGCTGGGGCGCCGCGTTGGCGCTGCGGGGGCGCATGGTTTTCGAGGCGGGGGACCCGGAATCGTCCGCGGAAGCCGCCGCGCTCGCGCTGGCGGCGTCGGAGAAGTACAGAGCCGCGCTCGAGACGCCGTTCGCGACGGACCCGTCGTCTACTTTCGATGGCGCGCAGCGCGCGGGGACGCTCATGGACTGGGGCGACGCCCTGCGCCTCGCGGGGGAGGCGACGCGGGACGCGGAGGGCGGCGGGTTTGTTCGGTATGACGCGACGACGGAGGGAGACGCCGGAGGCTTCGCGGGATTGGAATTTTTCGAGCAGGCGGCGAACGTCTTCGCCGAGGCGGCGCGTCTCGACCCGGACGGGTGCGGCGCCGAGGCGTCGCGGCTGGCGACGGCGTGCGAGGACGCGATGTATGTAGGCGACGGCGATGACGTAGGACGGGATGGGGACGACGGGGGGCGGGACGGCGGGTGGGCGCGAGCGAGGGGCGGGGATCCTTCGCCGTCGCCTTTCCCGCCCTACGAGCCGTGGCGGTGAAGTGTCGATGGCTTGAAATGCAATAAAGTCGGTGATGAAAGGGAACGGTGAGCCCATCTCGGACTATTTCTTGCACTCCTTGCACCGAGAGCGTACACGATCGTGCTCGCAGTATGCACCCCCGCCGCACTCCTTGCACCAATAGCGCTGACGACCGTGCTCACAGATTCCAGACCCGCCGCACTCCTTGCACCAATAGCGCCGACGACCGTGCTCGCAGATTCCAGACCCGCCGCACTCCTTGCAGTAACGACGCTGACGACCGTGCTCGCAGATTGAGCTCCCTGCGAGATCCTCCGACTTTTCGTCTTCCCCATCGTCGTCCGCGGGAGGTTCGACGTTGACGGCGGGGGGTTGGTGGTGGTGGTCGTCGGACTCTTCCTGGACGATGATGGGGTCACCGCTCAAGGGGGATGGGTGCCAGATGGTGCTCATGGCGCACGGCGATACGAGCTATGACGACCTGGGGTTGCCGGAAAAACCTGACAGTGACGGTTGGCCAGGCGGGATTTCATCACGGACGAAACGACCTGTGTCGAGATCGGAATCACCAACTCGGCAGCTCGGGATTCAACTCGGGACGCTTCGTCAGCAAAAAACGAGAAACTTTCCCGCCGATCTTTCGGTTGGGAAGCGGGCCTCGCGGGGCACCATTTGGGCGCGGCGCGACCCACCTCATCGCGCCGAGCTGACGACACCAACGGCGCGTGCGCGCGCGCTTCTCCCCGGACCCAGAGTCCGCGACGGGTGACGGGGGTGACGCGCCCCCGAGAGCTCCCGCAGAATCGCACATGGGAATTTTCCTGAGTTGCTCGCTTGTCGCCCTCCTACTCCTCGCGCTGGCCACCTGCGCCCGAGGGTCGGAGATATCTGTGGGCCAAATAGCTGTGGGCGGAGGACACGCGTGCGCCCTGCTGATGCCTGGCGGCACGATCAAGTGCTGGGGGCACAACGATCATGGCTCGCTCGGGGACGGGACCACCACTACAAGCCTCACCCCCGTCGACGTGTTTGGGATCGTAAATGCGACGAGCATCGCTCTCGGCCGGCACAACTCATACGCCCTGATGCCGGGCGGCAAGATCAAGGCGTGGGGCTACAACCATGCCGGCCAGCTAGGTGACGGGACCTTAAACACGCGCACCAAGCCCGTCGACGTGGTGGGAATCGTCAACGCGTCAAAAGTCTCCGCTGACTCCGCCCACGCGTGCGCCCTGCTGAATCCCGGCGGCACGATCAAGTGCTGGGGCTACAACAACGACGGCCGGGTCGGGGACGGGTCATACACCCGGCGCACCACCCCCTCCCCGGTGGCGATCACGAACGCGATAGACGTGTCCGCGGGATCCCAAACCACGTGCGCCGTGCTGCTGGGCGGCGGGATCAAGTGCTGGGGCTCGAACTCCCGCTGGGACGACGGGACCATCGCGGGCCAGCTCGGGGACGGGACCATCACGGTAGCACGCAACACCCCCGTCGACGTTGTCAGCATCGCGACCGCGACGAGCGTTGCCGTGGGCTACTGGCACGCGTGCGCCCTGCTGAACGGCGGCGCGGTCAAGTGCTGGGGCGCCAACGACCACGGCCAGCTCGGTGACGGAACCAAAACAACAAGCAACGTCCCGGTCGACGTCGTCGGCATCGAGACGGCGACGAGCATCTCGGTGGGCATCTCGAACTCGGGGTGCACGCTACCCGACGGCTCGATCAAGACATGGGGCAATGCTCACCTCGGCGACGGGACGAGCAACATTAGCAATGTTCCAGTCGACGTGCCGGGAATAATCAACGCGATTAGCCTCGTCCTCGGGAAAGGCCACAACTCGTGCGTCCTGCTGCCCGGCCACGACGCGATCAAGTGTTGGGGCTGGAACGATTCCGGACGGCTCGGGGACGGGACCACCGAGACGCGCCTCGCGCCCGTCAGCGTGCGGGGCCCTCCGTGCGACGCGTCTGCCGCTCCCGTCAACGGCGCCGTCGGCGACTGCGCCGAGGACCTGGCGAGCGGGTCGACGTGCCAGCCCACGTGCGAGAAGGGGTACGCGGTGTCCGGGTGGAGCTCGTGCCACACCTTCGGCTTTCTGACGGCGGCGAGGTGCCGAGTCGAGCTCAGCTGCTGCGAGAAAAAGTTGGCCAGGTTCGGCTTCAGGGTTCGCGTCGACGATTTTTAAAACCCATATCCCGTGCCTCATAACACTTTTAGCTGACAAGGAAGGGTTTCCCCGCCGGCCGGTGAATGCACTTGATCGGAGCGCTATGACGGAGGTCATGGCCGCCTACGGCCCCGCCTACGGCGACGGCCTCGCCGCCGCCGCCGGTCCCGTGGGCGCCCGTGCCATCCACGTGTACCCCGTCTCCAATTACACCTTCGGCAGCAAGGCGGCGAAGGCTGACAAGGACGCCACCGTCGCGGAGGCGATGATTAGGTACAAGGACAAGTACGAGAAGGAGGGGATGAGGCGGACGGTCGAGGCGATCCTGATGGTGAACCAGCACGATCACCCGCACGTGCTCCTGTTACAGAGGACGATGGCCGGCGGGGGCGTGGAGTACAAGCTGCCCGGCGGCAGGCTCCGGCACGGCGAGGGCGAGGTCGCGGGCCTGCAGCGGAAGCTCCACAACAAGCTCTCGCCCTCGGAGCAATCGCTGCGGATCGCGGACTGGGAGTGCGGCGACTGCGTGGCGCGGTGGTTCCGACCGGCGTTCGAGCCCAACTACTACCCTTACCTACCGGCGCACGTCACGAAACCCAAGGAGTCGCGCGTGGTGTACATCGCGCAGCTTCCCGAGCGATGCAAGTTTTGCGTGCCTAAGAATCTCAAGCTCCTCGCGGTGCCCCTCTTCGAGATGTACGCCAACGAGGCCAAGTACGGCGCGGTGGCGGCGTCCGTGCCCTACTTGATATCGCGGTTCCACCTCAACCTCGAGTCCAAGCAGGAGAAATAGGAGGTGGACGAGGCGCGCAAGATCAGGCCCTCGTCGTCGTCGGGGCGCGTAGCATCACAGAAGTAGAAGATTTTAGGGTTGGTTTCCGAATAAAAACAATCGCCGCCGGTCCGTCGCGTCGCCTCGCTCGCTCGCGCCCCGTCGTCACATCCACCCGCTGACCAGCGGGGCGTCGTCCGCGTCCCGCGGCGCCTTCTCCCCCGGCGCCGCCGCCGGTAACCTGGCCGCGAGCCTCCACCGAGCGTTTGGGAGCTTGAACGCGTGCTCCAACACCCACACGTCCTCCACCGGGAGGAACCCGCTCGGATCTCCCGCGACGAGCCTTCCCTTTGCGTCGTACGCCGCGTACCTCTGATGACTTCGAAACCCAACCGTCATCTGCGCGAACGCCATCTGCTTGTCCTGCGGGTTTGGGAATATCATCCGGCCCTGCAGCGTGACGGGTTTCTCCAGATCCCGAATCTCCCAGACGATCTTCCCCCACCCCGCCTTCTCTCGCGTCTTCGCCTCGCGCTTGATGTCGGTCAGCGCCTTCTCGGTGACCAGGTGGCGCAAGGACGTGACGTGGTTCTCCGCGATGAGCTGGCTGATCTGCCTGTACAGCTGTCCAGCCTCCGCCTTGAAGTTGTCGCGGGTGAACCCCTTGATTTGCTGGCACTGGCCCAGCGTGAGGACGTCGTGCACGGGCCTGGAGATCATGCGCACCAGCGCCTTCCATCCGGACGTGCCGAGGAAGGACGACAGCGCCGGCCACGGCCTGGGCCCGCGGTACGGGTCCGCGATGACGCCGGGGGAGAGGAGGAACGCGCGAAGCCCCTGCGAACGGGCGTTGTTGAACCCCGCGGGCACGGTGTGTCCCTTCGGGACCCCCGACGCCCTCGGCGTTTCCTTCGCCATCCCCCGCCGCGTCACCCGCGTCGTCGGCATCGGCGCCGCCGGGTCGGACGGTCGCGCGACGCAGCCGTCGAGCGCGAGGCTGGGCTCGCGCGCGTGGACCCGTCGCGCCGCGCGCGCGATGCTTCGAAGCGCGCCGCCCGCGTTTCGCATGATCGCCTCCCCGCCGCGCGCCGCGCTCAACTCTGCTCCACCCCGCACAGCGGAGCGTCCGAGGAAAGCAGAGTCCTTCATCATTGATCAGGCCTTTCCCCGAGCGCTGGCCAGCTGTGGCTGAAAACAGCGCGTCGCGGCGCGCGACGAGACTTTGGAACCGCCGCGCGCGAAGACATGTCCGACGCCGACGTCGACGCCGTCGCGCGCTCGCCCGCGTCGTCGGGCGCCACCACCCCGTCCGACGGATCCTGGGTCGACGTGCGCGCCGCGAGCGCCGGCGCCGAAGGGGACGAACAACCCACCGCGACGACGCGCGTCTCTGGGAAGGCGCGAGGCGACGACGACGGGGAAGGGGACGCCTCGGCGGACGCCGGACGCGCGGGCGCGGGGGTCCGGCGCGGGAGTTCGCGCCCCCCGGCGGAATCGAACCCTGGACCGCGAAACACCCCGACGGGAGACGCCGTCGCGGCGCTCCGGTCGTGCGCGGCGAGGCGCCTTCGCGCGCTCGCCGACTATATCGAGCACTTGCACGACGAGGACGAGGACGAGGAGGAGGATCGACTGGCGAAGAAGCTCGCGCGCGTCGCGCGCTCGCTCGCCGCGGACCTCGCCCGCGCCGTCGCCCGCGCCGTCGCCGAGATGCACGTCGTCGCGTGCCGCCTCGGGTTCACGCGCCGGCGGTGCCCCCGCTCCGGAAACACCCTCTATCCCGGCGGCGGCGAAGTGGGCGTCGTCCGTCGCGCTCGACGCCGGCTGCGGACGTGGTGGAACAGCTGTGCGCAGCCGAGCCCGTGGAACGTCGTCGCGCCGCTCCTCGTCGCGGCGCTCGGGCTGGCGTGGAGGCGGGCGTGCGCGACCGGCCCGAGCCAGCCGCCGCCGCCCAGATGCGGGCTGTGACGAGCGCCCCGTCGCGCCAGTAAGGCGGAGCGAGAGGAGGGGAGAGGGGGGTCAAAGACTGAACCGACGCTCACTCACGACGAAACAAAACCGCGACACGCGTCGAGCTAGCTACGTACCCTCGCGTGTTCCCCCCCCCCACCACCCGACCCCTCGACACCCCCTTATCATCACTTCTTCTCGAGGTCGACGGCGAACAGGTCCGCGCCCTTGGCCTCCCTGCTCTCGTCGCCGGCGGCCCAAGCCTCGTAGTCC
>Ga0181573_10005689_pt1 | contig 10289 bp, 7 predicted proteins | sample 101ome_25_FD_148643 | JGI IMG/M metagenome (GOLD analysis project Ga0181573, IMG submission 148643) | Coastal salt marsh microbial communities from the Groves Creek Marsh, Skidaway Island, Georgia - 101409BT metaG (spades assembly) | ecosystem: Environmental > Aquatic > Marine > Intertidal zone...
GCTGAAGTCGAAGTTGAACGCGTGGCTGAAGTCAGAGGCAGGCCACTCGAAGGAGTCGTGGTCCCACTGGCCGGACCAGTCGAAGCCGTGGTCCCAGGTGTGGCACTCCCACGCGACGATGGACTCCTCCACGTGGGTGGACCACTCGGCCTTGGCGGCCTCCCAGTCGGCAAGCCACTCGTCAGTCCACGTTCCATGGTTGGTGGTCCACTCGCTGAGCCAGCCGGACAGGCTGTACTCGCCGTGAGCACCGAGCTCCATCATCTTGCGGCCCGGCACCGCGACGCTGTGGGAGGTCCACTTGGAGGTGAAGCTGTCCACCAGGGCCTGGGCGTCGGCATGCCAGCCGGCGATGAGTCCCTCGGTGTCGAAGTTGTGGCCGAAGGACCAGTCGAACGACGGGTGAGTGGCCGTCCAGCTGTCCTGTGCCTCGTGGACAGAGCCGAACAAAGCGTCGACGGTCGCCTGGAACTGGGCGATGGCGTCCTGGATGGCGGCAGACCAGTCCTGGTCGTGGGCGCCATAGGCGCGGGCGTCCTTCGAGTGCATGGCCTTGGCGTCGGCCAGGATCTTCTCGATCATGGCGCGGGTCTTGTTGGCGCTGGCCTCGATGCGGGCCCACAGCTGGGCGTGCAGGTCCTCCCACTTGCCGGTGAAGGCGGCGAGGTCGAACTCGGCGATCGGAGCGCCGACGGCCTTGTGGTGGAGGGTCGCGTTGGCTGCAGCGGGGGAGTGCGAGTGCGAGTGCGAGTGAGTGATGTAGCTGTAGCTGGTCTTCTCGAAGGCCGGGTAGGAAGCGCCCAGGTGCGTCGACGACGACTTGAGGGCGGACGCGAACGAGTGGAGCCGATCCGCGCATATGATTGGACGTGGGCTGTCGTATTCACATATGGCGGTCCCATCGCGAAGCGAGGCGCGACGAGGACGAATCTCGCCGGTCTGCGAATCGCCCAAGGATCGAATCGAGAAACCGACTCAACCGGCGGTGCTCAGGACGCGCAACCCCCTGGAGTGGCTTTAACCATGTATATTATAGCCAAAACATTGATCGCTGTCGTCCGGGTGAAGGCTTTTCTGCCGGAATGGATGCCTGGAGACAGAATGGAAATGGCAGCCGCAATCACGTACCTCCGCTCGCCGCAAGCGCCGAGAGAACAGCCAGAGTAGCCAAAGTGGTCTTCATAGTAAATAATTCGAAAAAATAATGGTGGGAGTGACGATCGACGTCGCTGGATGGCGATCGGCCGGCTGGTTTTGCCATGTCATCAGCCTGATGACACTGAGTCAGTGTTGCCATGTCATCAGTGATCGGCGCGTCAGGCCGTCATACCGCATGATCTCGCTGCGTGCCCCGCCCTTGAATCGGCCACGGGACCGCCGGCGCCCCTCTCTGCCGCCGGTCGTGGGTCTTGGTCCCGGCGACGCCGGCGACGCCGACGACAAGACCTCGATCGGGTCGGGTCGGGTCGGGTCGCCGATCCCGGCCGTGGCGCGTTTCTACGTGCGATACCGACCGACGCGTGTTCATTGAAGTGCACCTGGCACGTAACTTTCTAAATCCCCGCGAAACTGGTATCTCGCTCGAGGTGGAGCTCCGATCCGGGACGAATTCAATTACGTGAAACCTCGGATATCCGTATCTCTCACGAGTAGTCGTCTTCATCCCATCCCATATACCTGAGACATGGTGCGGCCGACGAGGGGCTGTGGCCTCCTCCTCCTGAGAGGACCCTCCTTTTTAGTTTCATGCCTCCTCCTCGCCCGCTCGCTCGCGGTCGCACAAGAGGGTCCCACGAGTGCAACTGCGCCCTCGCCAGACACCCCGACTCAAATAGTGACCGCCAACGATGTCCGGGGCACCCCGACGGAGTACGTGCGACAGGCTGCCCCCCGAACTCTCTGCTCTGCTCTCGCGCTCACGCCCAACCGCCACCTTCAGATACGAGTTGCCCAAGCCGTTCGTCGTCTGTACGCTTCCGCTCGAGCCGATGGCCACCTGCACGCCCGCCTCGAACTCTTCGACAGAGTTCACGGGCCTCTCCATTCAGACGTTTCGCGAGGTGGCCAGGGATACGTTCGATTGGGTCGAGGGCGAGAACTACCAGTTCGTGTGCGTCGAGACCGATACGCCGACGACGCTGTACGAACGCGTGGTGCCTAGCGACGGAGACTGCGACGCCTTTATCGCGAGCACGACAATTACGGCGGAGAGACAGGAGAAGGGCGTGGTCTGGGCGCATGCGTACTATAGCGGGAGCATCGGCGTCGTCACCAAGGCGACACAGTCGAGCTCGTCGGGCTGGGCGTGGACCAGGCCGTTCACGTGGCAGCTGTGGCTGGCGCTGGGGCTCACGGCGTTGGTTCTTCCCCTGGTGGTCTATTTCCTCGAAGTGATGTCGATCAAGCGCCAGGTGTCAATGAAGGAATCGTTGCGCGGGTACAACGAGTCTGCCTGGAGAACTGTCTGGGTCATGATACAGGGCGAGACGATGGGCGTGACAAATCTGGCGGCGCGGACCGTGGTGATCGTCCTGTGCTTTGCCTCGCTCATCCTGTCCTCGAGCTACACGGCAAACCTGGCCGCGTTCCTCACGTTGAAGAGCTACGGAGAGATCAACGACATAAGGGACCTTATTGGTTTGAGCGTGAGCACCGTCGAAGTCTACCAGCCTCGGTTCCAGGATGGGTACGGGCTTCGCACGGTCGTCGCGAACATCTCCTCGGCCGATGATATCGTGCGAGAGATGCGAGACGTCGAGTCGGGACGGCTGGCTGCGTTCCTGATCGACCGGGAGGTCGCGCAGTTCGAGGTCGCCAAGTGGCCTCAGTGCGGCCTGCGGCTCTTGCCGGCGATCACAGAGCCGTTCGACTACGGCCTCGCGTTCGGACCGAGCACGCCGCGGCCGGTGGTGGACGCGTTCTCGGTGGGGATCCTGCTCAACACGGAAGACCGGACGATCCAAGAGTGGGCGGACGACTTCCTGCTGTCAAACTCGCCGTGTTTGGAAGGCAGTACGGGCGGCGAACTCGACCAGCTCTCGTTCACGGAGGTCTATGGGCTGTGGGTGCTGATTGTCGGCAGCATCGTCCTCGGGACGATCATCATGGCGGGAAAGAGGTACCACAAGCATCGTAGGAACCCGGAGTGGGGCCGCGAGCTGCCGATGGACATGAGTTCTGCGGGATCGGCGGACCTCGCGCGGAAATTCATGCGTGGTGACAGTCGCGAGACGAAAACGAGCGATCTGTATCGGATCGAGTCGGACCTTCATTAGGTGTCTGGCTGGGTGGCCGTTATCGTTTTACAATCAACCCTCCTGCATCCCTGTCGCTGCCGTCGCTGCCGTCGCTGCCGTCGCTGCCGTCGCTGTCGTCGCTGTCGCAATCATGTCGAGCATCTGGTCGCAGTCAATCTTGGACGCCATGACGCCGAGGTTGACCCGGCCCTTCCAGCAGGGCACCAAGAAGGGCCGCTCGGACCGGAGACTGCCCGATACACCGGAACCGCCGTCCCGATCGACCAAGCCGAGCCTCTTCAGGTCGTCGTCCGCCATGAGGACCACGCAGCAGCCCCCGTTGATCTGCGTCGAGAGCTTCGCCACCGTCGCCGGGTCGGTGAACGTCGTCCGTTTGTTGCTGGAATTCTTGTCCCCCTCCTTGTCCCCCTGCTGACCACCATCACCACCGCCATCACCACCACCCCTCGCCGGGTTGGTGGGCTCCTCGAAAAACACCGATCGGTCCCTCAGCAGCGAGGTAAACTCGTCGACGCCGACATAGAGCAGCTGCTTCGTCATAAAGGGGAATACCACGTGAATGCCTTCTTGGGAGATGCGGTAGCGGCACGACCCGGCGGCTTGGGCGCCCTTGGAGTCCTGCCGCTCGAACAGCTTGAGGCCGGCGTTGATGGTCTTGAGCTGGTTCCCGGTGTCCATCTGCAAGAAGAGCTTCGGGCCATGTCCGAGGTACACCAGTTTCCTGGGAAGCGGGTCGAACGACCTGGCCATCAGGTTGGTGATCACCGGGCTGTCGGCCGCAATGCCGTAAAACTCGCAGATGGTCTTCAGCATGTCCGCGTTGCCGTACGGCATGATCGGGTCGCAGTTCTTCCACTTGGGTTTGAGAGACGGTTTCGCGTCTCCGTCGCCCCCTGGATCCCGTTTGTTGTCCGTAACCACGTTGCGCGGACCCCACTCCGGCATCACCTTGTCCTCCCGTTTGACACCCGGGACGCGCCTGTTCAACACGACCCCCTCCGTCGGCTCGTCGCCACCCTCCTTGTCCTCCTTGTCGGTCGTATCGTCCTTCTCACCTGTACTTGCATCGGTGACCGCGGAAATGTCCATCGTGACCCGGTCGCTGCCGTCGACTGCGAGCGCGAGCGCCACGGCGAGCCGAGGCTGCGCGCGCTCGGGCCGCGCGGCCCGCTTCCTCCGTTCCGGCCTGTTTGCCACCGGATACAGGAGCGGCGGCATATCATTGGTCTTTTCCAACACTGCCACGAAGAACCCGCCCGTGTCCTGGTAGTGCGGCAGGAAGCGCATGGTCTTGTCGAGGCCCAGCCCGGCCTCGTCGCCCTTGGGAAACATGGACTTGTTCATCTTCGGGTTGAACTGTGCCGTCTCCCAAGACTCGTGAAAGTCGCCCCTGCCGTCCATCACCTTCCAAGTGGAAAGTCCGGGCCGGAACTTGAGCTCCGTGGCCTGCGCCGAGACGTCGACGAGACGGAGCCCGCCGTGGGTGCGCCGAAGCAGCTCGGCGACCACCGCCTCGTCCTCGACGGGGTTGAACGTGCACGTCGAATACACCATCCTCCCGCCCACCTTGAGTATCTCTGCGGCGCGCAATGCAATCTTCAGCTGCAACAAGTGCAGCCCGTTGCCGTTGTTCTGCGTCCACCTGCCCCAGATGTCGGGGCACTTGCGCATCGTCCCATCGCCGCTGCACGGCACGTCGCACAAGATCCGGTCCCACATGTACTGACCGTCATCCGACGTTGGATCACAGTCCAGAATTGTCGGAAAGTTCTGCGCCTCGTGGTTCGTCACGACCAGCGCCGGGCTCCGCATCCGCTGCGCCTGGTGCGTGAGCGTCGCGCAGCGCATCGAGTCTGCGTCATTCCCCACCACCAGACCCCGCTGAGCCGCATCATTGGACGTCTCGTCCGACGTATCGTGCAGCGCCTCCAACATTTGGAACGTCTTCGAGCCTGCAGAGCGCAAAACGTAGAGTGTAGAGTGCGTGTGCGGGCCGGGGAGTGAGCTGGGCGTGGGCGTGGGCGAGCGGGACGGGCGCGGCACCTAGCCAGTCGCATAAAAACATATAGATAGACGTACCTGGTGCAGCACACATGTCCAGAACACGGTGATGCGGGTGCACATCCAAGAAGAGTGGCGGGATCATCGACACGGCCTCCTGACGCGTGATTGCCCCCATCTCCGTCTCTGCTTTGATAAACTCGTGCAACGGCTTCATCTCCGGGATGCGCCTGAGGTCGCGCCGACTGAAGCCCAACTGCCACGCCAGATTGTTCGGATACCACGGCAGCGGTTTCGGCGGACTGATCGTCTGACCCTCCATCACCAGGCCCTCCCCGTCGGCCGAGAACTTGCCCAGAAAGTCCCCCGACAGTTTCTCGATGAGGCTCTCCGCGAAGCGGCCCGACCCGTTGATGCGAAACGTGATGGGCAGCTGCTTTTTCATGTACCTGTCGGAGCGTGGCGGTCGCGGAAGGAGGGAGGCGGCGTGAGCAAACGCGGGCGGGCGATTCGACGGTCCGGTCCGGTGCGCGCGGTCTGTCCAACGTACTCGAGCAGCTCGGGCCATTCCTCCTCGGGGCAAATATTCTGCGCCTTGTAGTACCGCTCGAACTCTTTGTTCTCAAGGACCTCAGGGGCCCAACTTTCCCTGCGCGATCGGCGAGCAGCCAGCAACGGTGAGCGAGAAATCTGCGAGTCGACACCGCGTCACCCTGCGACGTACCTTTCCCCGTCACGGTCGCCGCCACGACCGCCACGACCCCCGCCGCGGCCGCGCTTGTTGCCCCCTCGACCACGGCCACCGCCGCCTCGACGTTTGTTTCCTCCCTTCGGATTCGTCCGTTTTGCATGAGTGAGCTGCGTGGTTGCATGAACGGACGGCAAGGACGGCGCTGGGCGCCACCCGACCCCGAGAGAGAATTGAAACGTACTCTTCCCATTGATGATCGATCGCAACACCGGGAGTCTCAGCTGCAGCTCAACTTTTTCTTCAAGTGCTCGCGAGCAGCAGGACGATCGATCGACCTCCCTGTCCCGAGTGCCTCCGGTGGTGGGCAGGGACCTGATCGGGTCCCGATTCCCGATTCCCGATTCCCAATTCAACGCCACGCCGCCGACGCCGAGGACGCTGGAGTCCTCGCCGAGGACTCTGCCACTGGGATTCGGACGACCGTCCGACGACGTCAAGTCGGTGGTCCACGCCCGGGACGCTCGGCGATCGGCGATCGGCGATCGACGGCGTCGATCCGTCGTCGCCACCACGAGCAGCTCTCCGAGTGGTCTCTTCCGATCTTCCGACTGCCCGGCTGCCCGGCTGAACACCCACCGTCGGCTGATAGGGTATAGCGGATCATCGCCTCTATCCTTTAGTCACAGCTCGTAAAGTCCGCGCTCCCGTTTCTCCCCACCCCCCGCCCGCTCCCATACCTTTTATAGTCACATACAATATATAGCACCAGAATGCAGGCCCTCTCGTCCGCTCGAACCTCCTTCACGGTGGTCGCCAGCAAGCCCTCTGCGTCGAGGGTGGCACGCCGCGCTGTGACTGTCAAGGCTCAGATGAACGTGAACAAGTACGTCAGCACGACAGATAATACCGTTGTTCACACGGAGTGGCCGGCGGATGCCGCGACGGTGGCGAATTGGACGCACATTCGAGATGGCAACGCCCGGCAACATGGACCGAATTCGCGGCCTTCACGGCCGTTTTGGCCCCCTTCGGCCTCGATTCTAGTCCCAATGGCCGATATGATGCCTTCGATTGCCCCATATCCTTGTACAATGCCGCATTGACCGGGATTCGCCGACCGAATTTGCTCAGCTCGGCCTCGCACCGACGTCGCTCCCACTGCCCGCTCGCCCGCCCGCTCACTCGCCCTCTGCTTCCCGCGACGCACCAGGTACGTCAAGCCGGCCACCGTCACGCTCGTCTCGAACGCCATCATGGCCCTGGGAGCCTCTGCCGAGACCGGAAAGATTTTCGACTTCAACCTGACGCTGCCGATCATGGCCGGACAGTTTTTGCTGCTGATGGTGTTCCTGGACAAGACGTGGTTCAGCCCGGTCGGCACGTTGCTGGAGGACCGTGACAAGCAGCTGCGCGAGAAGCTGGCGACGGTGAAGGGTAACTCTGGAGAGGTGGGCAACCTGCAGGAGCAGGCCGAGAAGATCATCTCCGAGGCTCGCGCTGCGGCCCAGAAGAAGGTTGCCGATGCCAAGTCTGCCGTCTCCACGGAGGCCGCGAACGAGCTGGCCGCTGCCAAGGCCAAGGTCGACGCCGAGCTGGCCAGGGCGCTCTCCAGCCTCGAGACTGAGAAGGACGCCGCCCTCAAGGGCCTGGATGCCCAGGTCGCCAAGCTCAGCGACGATATCCTCGCCAGGGTGCTGCCGGAGGGCGTCAAGGTGTAATTTTGTTACGTAGGTTCAATCCATTTCCATTTCGTAAAACGTAAATAATCAAGAGCAAAGAATCGTTGTCGTTGTTGTCATCATCATCGGAGAGGTCTTAGTACAGCCTCTCGAGCACGTAGTCCACCATGGCAACCATGCTGTCCTTCGACGGGCTCTCGGGGAGGATGTTCAGCTGGCTCAAGGCAATGTCCGCCTCGTCCCTGGCAAGCTGCCTTGCCCGGGCGATACCGCCGCCCTGCTCGACCAGTCCGAGCGCCTCCTCCAGGCTCCCCTCGGTCTGGAACTTGCCCTGCACGAGCTGCCGCAACCGCTTGCCCACCACCTTGTCCTCCAAAGCGTACAGCACCGGCGCCGTCAGGTTGCCCGTCGCCAGGTCCTGACCCTGCGGCTTGCCGAGCTGCTCGGCGCTCTGCGTGAAGTCCAAAATATCGTCCACCACCTGGAACGCCAGGCCGAGGTGCTTTCCGTACTCGTACATGGCCGTCTTCTCCTCCTCTGTGCACTCGCTGAACACCGCCGCCCCTCGGCAGCTCGCCGCAATCAGGCTCGCCGTTTTGAAAAAGCTCTTCTCCAGGTAGCGCTCCAGCGTGACGTCCATATCGAACAGGCTCGCGGCCTGGGAGATTTCGCCGTCGGCAAAGTCCGCGATCACCTGCGAGATGAGTTTGATGACTTCGAGGTTGTCCAAGTTGGCCAAAAACCACGAGCTCTGCGCGAACAGAAAGTCACCCACAAGCACCGCAACCCGCGTGCCGTGTGTGCAGTTCACGGTATCCTTCCCGCGACGGGTGTCGCACTCGTCGAGCACGTCGTCGTGCACCAGGCTCGCGGTATGGATCATCTCTGTGATCTCGGCCAGTCTTCGGTGCCTGTCCGTCAGGTCGTCCAGCCCATGCATGGTGTACGTCGCGCGCGCGACAAGGAGCACAATCAGAGGGCGCAGACGCTTGCCCCCCGCGGAGAAGATCTGGTCGGCCGCGGCCCGCAGCAGCGGGTGGCGCTTGCCGACCACGTCCACCAGGTTCTTCCTGCAGACGTCCATGTCCTTCGACACCGGGGCCTGGATCAACTTGATTGATGTCTTGTTCTCGCTGACGTCGAGCGACTCCTTGACGGAGTTGGCGAGGGCCGCCGAGGCCTCCCGGAGCGGGGCGAACACCCGCAGCGGCCCCACGTTCTTGAGGAGGTTGTTCGAAATCTTCGAGTCGGCGTCCGGGCCGTTGTTGTACACATTTGTGGATATTCTCGTGTTCTGGACGTGTTTCGCGGGTCTGACGACCCCGGCCCGCCGGGGCACGGTCGAGCTCGACGCACAGTTTGCTGGCGCCATCCCTTGAACAACGTTGCGGCAATATACGGCCTTCGACGTCGTTTACGACCGTCAGTCGATGTCTATCGGTATACTCGCAACAATGAAGGCGATCACGAGGCAATCCCGGGACCGTATTCGCGAGGCGATAAAGAGATTGTGTGGTACAAAATGAAGGGGCCGAGTCGACGCAATCTATGGAGCGTTTCGAGCTGATGCGTCGTTCGTGCCTTCTAGGGTGCTCTACAGTGTATTACGAAGATTGTATGTGGAGGGAACGCGGAATGGACGAGGACAATGGCTGGTGGCGAAGGAGTGGCTGATGGCGACTCGATGGAGGCCTTTCGGTCCACATCCACGGGGTTGGATCGGCATGTCGTACGTCGCACGTCGGCCACGGTCCGGAGTCTGTGGTTCGTGTTTCGTGGTTCGTGATCTGTGGTTCGTGGTCTGTGGTTCGTGGTCAGACAGATGCAACTGTCAGAGGGAGAAGGGCGGGCGGGCGGCTCGGGCCTGCAGCACGAACGACCGCCGTGTCGGGGCGGCAGGCGGCAGGTGGGAGCGGGGGCACACGTTGATGCAGAGGGAGAGGCATACCTAGAGAGAGAGAGAGTGTGTGTGTGTGGGTACGTCGGACATCGGATCGTGTGTTGACCTGCCTGCGGATGGATTTGTCGACAAATGATGCGCCAGATAAAACACGTTCTCTTTCTCTCCTCAACACGCTCGCCCTATCCGCGGCGCCCATCGGGATATTCCGAGGCAGTAACACAAGCGCAAAGCGCCGAGAGACGCAACGGACACACGATGGCGTCGTCGTGCAGCTTGTTCACGACTCGTTCCGTAGCCCGTTCACCTCCCAGTTGCAGCCAGACGACACGGCCGGTCGTCGTTCCGTCGCAACGGCGTCACATCGCATCACCGGAGTGCTTCTTCTTCCCTGGGCCAGGCTTGTCTGGGATCCACCGTCCGCAGCGGCGAGTCGCGTCGCACGCGTTGCCGCCCGAGTTCAAGGCATCCATCGATGACTTTGTCACTTCGAACAAGATCGTGGTGTTTATGAAGGGCAACAGGGAGATACCGCAGTGTGGGTTCAGTAACACGGTGGTTCAAATTTTGAACCAGTTGTCAGTACCTTACGTCACCGTCGACATTCTCGAGAACGAGATGCTTCGGGCGGGGATGAAGGAGTATTCGATGTGGTGGGTGTTGAGTCTCGACCGCCGTGCGCTCGCTCGCACTGAATCTCTCGCACGCTCGCTCACTCGCTCACTCGCTCACTCGCTCACTCGCTTGGATCGTTCGCCAGG
>Ga0181573_10005692_pt1 | contig 10283 bp, 9 predicted proteins | sample 101ome_25_FD_148643 | JGI IMG/M metagenome (GOLD analysis project Ga0181573, IMG submission 148643) | Coastal salt marsh microbial communities from the Groves Creek Marsh, Skidaway Island, Georgia - 101409BT metaG (spades assembly) | ecosystem: Environmental > Aquatic > Marine > Intertidal zone...
AGTAGAACGCGGACTCACCTTTGACATAGCTGGGATCCTCCCACACCGTGCACAAGCTCGCATGACCGGGCGCGGTCGCCGCACAGCTGTTCATGTCGACGCCTAGACCGACCGTTTCCTCGCCGAGCACATCGACAACCCGCTCGTGTGTTTCGCCTGCATCGTCTACCCAGCCTTTGATGATCTGAATTCGCTCAAGTGGATTAGCGGGATACATCTCAGTGCCCTGATCACGCTGGGCGCTGATGAAGAACCGAGGGGGAGCGTCGCTATCGGTGCGCTCAAGCACGCCACCCATAGGAACACCCGCCGCGTAAGCCTGCTCCAACGCATCTCTGCTCTCACAGAGATTTTCGTCATAGTCCCCGGCGAAGAACCGAACGATCGGTCGGGTCCCCGATGTCGCATAGGTCTCACGACGGCGCATGGCCTCAAAGATAGCGTCTCGGCGGTTTTCCTCGGCCCACACCACGGCTAAACCACCGGGATTCGATACGAAATGGTCTTGCAGGTTCCTGAAGGTCGCGTCTCGAGACCCGAGGTGTCCGACGTAGTTTTTCTCCATCGCACCGCCGGAAGTAGCGGTATGGGTATCCGTACTACCAATAAAGCCCTGCCGGAAGGGGTTCAGCCCGCTCTCCTGCTCAAGCACCAGTCCATCTTTGAGTACATTGCGCGTCATGTTTCGGCGATGGAAGCTCGCAACATCGACGGGAAGACCTCGGTCAGACCACATCTTGCCGTTCACACTGCCCAGCATGGCGAGGTTGTCGGACGGTATTTGCTCGAAGTCACACAACTCATCTTCGGTATCGATACCGACGCCCGCCATGCGATCAAAGCGGCACTCTGAGGCACCCTTGTGCTGTACCAATTCCACCAACGGCTCGATCTCGAGACGGTCAATGGCCTCCTGCTCGGTTGCGGGGTCTGGGAACATCAGTCCGCCGCCAAGATTGGGGTTGTGAGGGATAGCCATGACATCGCAATCGCCATCGGCCTCGAGGCATTGGGATCGAAGTTGGCGCCATAGCTCGGGGACCGAGCTATCGGTGTCAAAGACGGAAATCGGTAGGCGCGTCACCTGTTCGCCTTTGAAGATGACATTCCTGTGCAGATTCGCCATCTCCTGTCCCTGCGTGTACTCGTAGCCGACAAAGGTGGTGAAGCTGCAGTCTTCAGAGCGATCGTAATGCCGCTCTGCTGCCGCCTGAATGTCGTCCCAGGTAGAGAGGGCATTTGCTTCACAATCGCCGAGCGAGCAGACTAGGCCTCGCTCAGGTGCATCACCCTCCATGCCGCCTGATACGGTCCAGAGGCTCGCTGCGTAAAGCTGGACCCATAGGTTCTGGGTGCGAGACATAATGCAGACTGGCGCCCACCACCCGGGTTCGGTCCAATCACTGTCACAGAGCGCCACCTCACCGAGGAACTGGCCGTGATCAGTTACCGCAGCAAAATCGATGGGCCGGTCAATCTGTGCACTCAACGTTTGATCACCGTAGGCGTCAGGCAGGGTAATGACTCGCCCTTTGGCGTATTCGTAGGCCCCATCGGGATCGTTTTTCTGGTTGGAGAGGTAGGAGTCGAAGGAATAGCGAGTGTGGATATGCAAGTCGCCAAAGAAGGGGAGTTTGGTATCAGACGAGACCGCACAGGGCATGGCCTCCTCGCCAGCCGCGGACCCAGGCGCTGACAAACAGAGCGCAACGAGGCCGCAGCGAATCATGCTAGATAGCGATGCGCCTGATACTTGCTGACTGACCTTCATGGAAACTCCTCGTTTTTATTATGTTGCCCAGAGCCCAACCTTTGGAGCTCGGGCTCGGTATTACAGATTAGCGTCTGGCCGCATCATGGCGTCATGGGCGCCGTCGATAAAGATGGTGGTGCCCGCTACGTAACTGCCTTTTGGTGACAGCAGGAATAGCACGACGTTCGCTACGTCATCGGCTTGCCCCGGTCTCCCAATGGGAATCGAATCCATGAACGCTTTGATGAGTTCACCGTATTCTTCACTTTCCTCAACGGCTCTTGTCATTGGCGTTTGAATGTAGCCGGGTGCTACGGCGTTGAAGGTGACACCTTGTCTCGCAAGTTCGGGGGCTTTACGGCGCATATACCGAGCCACAGCGCCCTTACTGCTGGCGTAGCACTCGTGGCCGTGTAGGTCACTGGCCATGCCGATAACGGCGTTTTCATCACCGTCGAGCATGGCGTCGATCAGGTCCGGCCGAGTGCTCATTGGTGCGGAGTTAGAACTGATGGCGACGACTCGCCCACCACTCGCAATATTCTCCGACAGGCCCTGGATGATCTCCACGGTGCCAAAGTAGTTAATCTGAAGGATCTTGGCTGGATTGGGGAACTGTGATGCGACACCGGCACAGGTAATCAGTCCATCAATACTCGGATGATCCGCTTTGACCTGTTCAATGACAGTCTTGCGGGCCGCCGGATCGCCCAAATCCGCGAGGTAATCACCGTCTTTGAGATCAATGACAACAATGTCATGGCCCTGGTCCAGTAACTGTCGTTTGATCGCAGCACCAATGCCTGTGGCACCCCCGGTAAGCACGTATTTTCCCATCAGTAATTCCTGTTTTTCTTCTTTGACTTAACGTCGTTGGCGCTTGGCTTCCTCAGTGAGGGATCTTTGCCTCGATGGCGGTCCCGGGTAGGGCGGCCATTCCTCCGTCTACCTCGATGACCTTACCACTCACAAAACCGGCCGCTGACGATGCGAGGTACAGCGCGGCTAGCGCAATGTCGTCAGGTTGTCCCAGCCGTCCTTGGGGAATCCAACGAACCGTAGCGTTGTATACCTCTTCGTTCTGCGTGATGAAGGCGGTACTTGGGGTTTCAATGGCCCCAGGCGCAATACCGTTAACACGGATGTTGGGCGCTAGCTCATAGGCCAGAATACGGGTCATCTGATCCATACCTGCCTTTGCGGCTCCGTAAGCGGCAAAGTTCTTGTCGACCATCCATCCGAGTGCTGATGACACATTGACGATGCTCGCTGACGGCGCCGCCTGAAGGAGCGGCAGCGCCAGATGCGTCAGCGTGTAGGCAGAGGTGAGATTGATGTCCAAGGTGTTAACAAACCGCGCTTTGGTAACTTTTTTCAGCGAACCATACCCTTGGCCGGGAGCGCCTGCGTTATTCACCAGAATGTCCAGACTGCCCCAGTACTCGGTCAGCTTTTCGACAACGCCTGCTAGTGCAGTCTCGTCCGTGACATCGCAAGCGAAGGTTAAGGCCTCTCGGCCAAGTTCGGTCACCTCGCGTGCCACAGAATCCAGGTCAGACTCGGTTCGGGCGAGTAGTGCCACATCAGCACCCATTTCGGCGAACGCGGTGGCAATGCGAGCGCCGATGCCTTTGCCTGCACCGGTAATTAGCGCTTTTTTGCCCTCGAGACGGAAGTAATCGGTAATCACAGCATGTTCCTTAGCGGGTAATCGTCGAAATAAGGATGGAGTAGTCCATTTGAGTTTGTGGGCGACACCGTGCACAAGATAGAACGAAGCGTGCGAGCGTGGAATACAGACGCTCTGTGATACTTAGTCTAAATTGACCATTACAATGATTGGGGTGAAAAGAGCTGTGGCTGAGCTGGAAGGAAAAGCGGCACTGGTGACCGGTGCTGGGGTTGGAATAGGGCGAGCCATCGCGATCAAGCTGGCATCTGAGGGCGCGCGCGTCTTGGTGGTTGATCTCAATGAGACGACAGCGCAGGAAACCGTCGACACGATTCAAAAAGCGGGTGGTCAGGCAGTGGTCTTCACCGCGGATGTCAGCGACGAAGCGCGTGTGGCAGCCATGGTTCAAACGGCTGTGGAAACGTTTGGGTCGCTCGATGTGGCCTGTAACAGTGCGGCTGTTAGCCGGGGCTCCGGCCCGATTCATACCTTCGACAAGGCGGTCTTTGATCAGACGCTTGATCTCTGTTTAACCAACACCTTTTTGTGCATGAAACACGAGATTGAGGCCATGCTGGGGCAGGCGTCTGGCGGCAGTATTGTGAATATCTCATCGAACGCGTCACTCCGCGGTCAGCCCTATAACACCGCTTACGCCGCCGCCAAAAGTGGCGTGAACCTGCTGACTAAGAGCTCAGCATCGGAGTATGGGCACAAAGGGGTTCGAATTAACGCGGTATCTCCCGGGGTTATTCGCACACCGGGCGTCGAAAAGTATTTTGAAGAACAACCCAAGATTGCCGAGGGCCTAAAGCAGGCCGCTGTCATGCGTCGCTTGGGTGAGCCCTCGGAAATCGCAGAGGCGGTGTGTTTCCTCGCCTCCGATCGCGCATCGTTCATCACGGGGCAATTGCTGAGTGTGGATGGCGGCGCTTCTGTGAAGTGAGTAGCGGGGCAGCCAGACTGCGTTAGCCCATGTTGACCTGACCACCATCAATAGCAATGGACTGTCCGTTCACGTAGCGCGATTCTGGCGAGCAAAGCATGGCGACGAACTCGCCAATGTCGTCTTCACAGTGGCCAATACGCTTCATCGGTACCGTTTCAGCGAAGGCCGCTGCTTCCTCGGGTCGCCACTGCTCCCACATTTCTAGAGCGGGCGACTTCGCCAATGGCAATATGCAGTTGCTCCGAAGCCCCATAGGGCCCCATTCGCAGGCAGCACCGCGCGAGAGCGCTCGGATGGCTTCTTTCTCCGCTGCATATACGGCATAGGTGGAGCTGTCCCAGCGCTTTGCGGCCGCGGTGGCCAAGTTGATGATATTGCCATCACCCGCTTCCAATAGGTGGGGCTGGGCCAGTTGCATGAGTCGTAACGTGGCCATTGGGCCGACGCGAAGCCCTTTATCGAAGTCCTCAAGGGTCGTATCCATGAGCGTATTGATGCTCGTAGTGACCGCGTTGTTGACGAGGATATCGAGACGCCCAAACGCCGCTACCGCATCGGATACCAAGGCATCGAGCGCATCGAGATTTGAGATATCGCACTCGATCGCCACAGCTTTGCCGTTAAAGCGAGCCTCAATATCAGCCACCGTTTTCTCACACTTACTCAGCGTTCGTCCCACTGCCACGATGGAGACGCCGCGCTTTGCCAGCGAAAAGGCAATGCCTTGGCCAATGCCTTGGCCCGCACCGGTAATCAGCGCAACTTTGCCCTGAAGTGGAGAAAGGGGGGGAGAGAGGGGGTTAGAGTGAGTCGTAATGGCGTCTGTCATAAAGAATCTCGTGAATAGTTAAGCGTGTGTTGTTGAGTAATTGGTGATTCAGCGCAGGCGATGCTCAGTCATATGAACAACAGATGATCGCTCGAGATCGAGCACTCGCTCGCTGCTCTCTGTCAGTACATGAATATTCGACATCATTTTTGCCTCGTCATCGCCATCGGCGAAGAAGGCGGTGAGCGAATTTGCGGCCTCAATTGGGAAATGTTCCTCGACAATGCCATCGAGCGTTTCGTGGGACGAACGCAGTACGAGGTTCTGTCGGTAGCCAAGGGTGTTTTGTGTATCAATGGCGACCTGCACATGTTCTTCGAACCAGATGTGCTCTAACGCCTCATCGGACAGGCCCTCGCGCCGCTCGAAACAGCAGAGTTGGATTGTTCCACTGAATGTCTCTCCGCTGTGCACAGGGGGTTCCATCGGCGTGGTGCCTTTGCACCAGTGCACTTCTGCGCCCAACTGTTTGGCAACATCAACGGCCTTTTCCCAGTCGATGGCAGTCTCTGAGAACTCGAGCGCTAGACGTCCGCGGGGTACCTTGCCAGTGGGGTTGCGGGTCCACATGGCCGCTTGGTCGCTGTGTTCATCGCAGGTGCCCAGATAGGCATTCTGGGTGTTAGGGAAGGCTTCCAGCGCCTGCATCGCGGACTCACGCTCCGGCGCTTCCGAAAAGAACAGAAATATCAGGCGATGACTGCCAGGCTCAGCCAAAGTACCGCTCCTTGATGGCCGCTTTGAGGAGTTTTTTCAGCGCATTTCTGGCCAATGGCTCGTCGGTAAACACCACGTGCTCGGGTACTTTGTAGCCTGCAAGCTCGGCCTTGCAGAACGATTTAATAGCATCGGCGTCAGCAGTGACTGATGCCTGGAGTTTCATCACAACACCCACTTCCTCACCCCAGGTGTCATGCTCTATGCCGACTACCGCGACTTCTTCGCATCCCGGGTACTCGAGCAGACAGGCTTCAATTTCTGACGGATAAATATTTTCGCCCCCGCGGATAATCATGTCTTTGACTCGGCCACAGATGTAGAGGAAGCCCTCATCACTGATGTAGCCGATATCACCGGTTCCCATCCAGCCATCAATTGGCTTATCCGATTCTTTTCCACCCGAGAAGTAGCCTTGAATGGCGGCTGATGAACGCACCCATATTTCACCTGGCTCGCCTGACGGCATCTCATCACCGTTTTCGTCCCTGAAACTGAACTCTACGATTGGGCTGGGAAATCCCGATGCAGTCGGTCGCTCAGCAAAGTAGCGCCCCGTAAATGCGGCGCCTGACCCCATGGTTTCGGTCATTCCCCATCCGCCGCCGGACATGGCCGTTCCGGTTTTGGTGGCATAGAGCTCTGAGAGGAGCTCTGGCGTCGCCGCGCCGCCGGCGCTCACGTTGGTAAGGTGTGCGGCGTGCTCGTCGCTGAATGCTTGATTCTTCAGTAGTTCGAGCAACATGACCGGTGCTCCCATCAGCACCGTGATTTGCTCTTCTTTGACGATACGCAGTGCCTCTTGAATGTCCCACTTGTACATCATGTACAGCGCGCGACCGTGCCGAAGGTTGATGAGTGCCTGAGAAAGCAAGCCACTGATGTGGAAGAGGGGTACGGCGAGGAGGGTTTTTGGCAGCGTGGGGCTGGCCAGTTGCTTGTTCATTTCCTCCATGTTGGTCATGTAGGTCCCGGCACCGATAAACTCGACGTTCATGAGTGCCTGACAGCAATTAAAATGCGAGAGCAGCGCACCTTTTGGCCGGCCAGAGGTTCCTGATGTAAACATGAGGATTGCCGGATCGTGTAGACCCACCTCGGCCAGTAACGGCTCGTTAGGTACCGAACGCTGTCGGATCTCGCTGAGTAAGGTGTCCCGCGGGTCGTCGCTCTCGTCTACCGCGACCGCGGGCAACTTGGCATTGAGCTCTCGGATGAAGGCCAAACGATCGCTATCGCAGAAAACCAACTTTGCCTTGCTGTCTTCCAGGCCCTGGGTCAGTTCCTGCGCTTTACCCCAGCTATTGAGCGGTACGGCTACAGCACCGATAGTCACGGTGGCGACGAAGGCAACCAGCCACTCGGGGCGATTGCGCATGGCAATCGCGATGGGGTCACCTTTTTGTATCTGAGCCTCATTCACAAGCCAGTCGCAGGCCTGGTCAACAGCCTTAAAGAACGCGCCATAGGTCCAATTCTCACCCTGATACTGCAAAAATAGGTTGGCGTCGTGGTTGCGGCCAGCGGCGAGAAAGGCACCCAAGCTTCTTTCCGCATTTTTGAATGCTTTGAGAGGGACCCCCGCCACGTCTACCGTTTCAACTTCAAACGGCGCTGTTGGCGCGGTCAGCTGCGCCACGGCATCAAAATACGGTTTCGTGTAATCGCTCATTGGAGATACATCAGTCTTGTTTTTTTAGGACTCTAAACCAGATGCCGATGACCCGACAGCCTCCGTCGAGGGGCCATAGTCTGATCAGCCTATCGCCCCAAAGCGTCTCAGATTGCAGTAAATTATGGCTTCGATAATGTGATGCCACTGAGGTTATGAGACCAATCATGGACACGAGACTGACCGAGCTGTTGGGTTGCCGCTATCCCATTATTCAAACCGCAATGGGCTGGGTGGCTGACGCGCGCCTTGTGGCGGCGACCGGAAATGCCGGTGGTTTCGGGTTCCTTGCCGGTGCTGTCATGACGCCCGAGGAAATTGAGCAGGGCATTCTCGACATTAAAGCGGCCTCTGATGCGCCTTTTGGGGTCAATTTCCATATGTACGTGCCGCATGCCGAGCAAATCGTTGATCTTTGCATTGAGCACAAGGTGCGCGCCGTCAGTTACTCGCGCTCCCCCTCAGCGGCCACCGTTGAGCGATTGAAGGCCGCGGGCATTGTCTGTATTCCCACGGTCGGCGCCAAACGCCACGCGCTTAAGGCCGTCGAAATGGGGGCTGATGCGGTTGTCATACAGGGCGGAGAGGGCGGCGGTCACACGGGATCGGTTGCAACATCAATCCTTCTCCCACAAGTACGCGATGCGATTGACGTGCCCATCGCGGCTGCTGGCGGCTTCCGTGACGGGCGCGGTCTTGTCGCCGCACTGGCGATGGGGGCGGATGGTATTGCCATGGGCACCCGATTTTTGCTGACGCAGGAGTCGCCGGTTCCCGAGGCGACAAAGTCTATTTATCTCGGCACGCCGCCCGAAAAGATTGTCGTCAGCACGCGGTTGGATGGCTTGCCTCAGCGCATGATTGCTAATGCGTATCTCGACCGGCTGATTCAAGCCTCGCAACTGGGTTTGCTCATGCGGGCGGTTAAAAACGGACTGGCTTTTAGTCGCATGACGGGTGGCTCACTCATAGCTACCTTAGGCGGGGCCTGGAAGATGTATCGTTCGGGTGACTTGTCATTCGGTCAGACCCTCATGGCCGCCAATTCCCCCATGATGATTCAAGAAGCCATGGTGAAAGGGAATCCGGAGGACGGTATTTTGCCCTCGGGACAAGTGGCGGGGCTGATTGACGACTTACCGACGGTTGCGGACTTGGTGGCAAGCATCGTGTCGGATGCAGAAACCGCCGCAAGTTCGATAAAGACCACTGTTTGCTCAAACACAAATTCAGAATAGGGATTGGTTTATGGCTTTCAACTCGACAGTTGACGCAGGTATTGCGGAGGTCGTCTTTAATAAACCGCCGGTAAATGCGTTTAATAGTGCCGAATGGGCCGGTATCGCCGCGGAAATTAAGGCTTTGGGTGCGCGGAGTGACGTTCACGTCATTATCGTTCGCGCGGAGGGCAAGGGCTTCTGTGCTGGCGTCGATATCAAAGAGCTAGGTGCTGACCCGAATATGATCGTTCCAGTCAACAAAGGTAATTACGACACCTTTGAGGCCATTCACCGTAATCCAAAGCCAGTGATTGTTGCACTGCATGGCTTTGTTCTGGGCGGCGGTATAGGCATTGCGGGCGCTGCAGACATTATTGTGGCGTCGGAGTGCGCCTCGTTCGGCGTACCCGAAGTCGATCGCGGTGCCATGGGAGGCGGTGCACACTTACAGCGCATGTTCCCTGTTCAAAAGGTCCGCTACATGTACTTTACCGGCGAATTTATTGATGCCAATGAGGCTCATCGATTGGGCGCGGTGGAGCGTGTGGTGCCGAAAGATCAGCTCGTGGAGACAGCGCGATCCATAGCGGCAAAAATAGCCGAGAAGAGCCCCATCATGATTTCCCTAGCCAAAGAGGCGCTTAACGGCATTGAAGATGGCAATCTCGAGGACAAATATCGCAGCGAACAGGGCTTCACCCTCGAGGCCTATCGTCACCAGGACTCACAGGAAGCGCGTGATGCATTCAATGAAAAACGAGACGCAGATTTCGATTAATATTAGAATTAAAACAATAATTTAAGAGTTAAATAAAAAGTAATTTATAAGGATTTGGTTGCCATGATTGACTACGAAACAGCTAAGACTGCCTGCGAAACCTACGTGCGTTCACTCGAAAACAGTGACCTTGAGACGTTACTCGATCTGTTTGCTGATGACGCTTCCATCGAGGACCCTGTGGGCACCGATCTGCGCGAGGGTAAAGATGTTTTACGCGCCTTTTACAGTGAGGCCTGCCAGGGCGTTGCTAAAGCCGAACTGACGGGTAATCCGCGTCTAGCGGGCAACGAGGTAGCGTTTCCTTTCAACGTGACAGCGGGTGCGCCCGGTGAAGAAATCGTTATCAATATCGTCGACGTTTTTCGCTTTAATGAAGAAGGCGAGGTGGTGTCGATGCGGGCTTTCTGGGGTCCCGACAACATCAGCCCTGCGGTAAATTGATTGATGGCTGGGCCCTAAGGTTATCTGAGGGTGTGGAAGCGGCGAGCTAGGGTCATTCCAGCGCGTGTGAAGAGTAGGTCACCACACTCTTGAGGAGCAGACTCAGCATCGACTGACGCGAGACACCCATTCAAGGCGCGAGCTGGGTAGTTTGCTCACCCGAGGTTCGCACTCACACACGGCAGACAATGTTCATCGTTGCCGCAATTCTAAATAGTGGGTTAAGGGATCGATATCGGCGTCGAAGGG
>Ga0181573_10005693_pt1 | contig 10281 bp, 9 predicted proteins | sample 101ome_25_FD_148643 | JGI IMG/M metagenome (GOLD analysis project Ga0181573, IMG submission 148643) | Coastal salt marsh microbial communities from the Groves Creek Marsh, Skidaway Island, Georgia - 101409BT metaG (spades assembly) | ecosystem: Environmental > Aquatic > Marine > Intertidal zone...
GCCCCCCCCCCCCCCCCCCCCCCCCCCCCCCCCCCCCCCCCCCCCCCCCCCCCCCGCCCCTCTCCCCTCGACCGAGCGCGCCGGCCTCAAGGAAACCGCCAAGGGCCTCTGGGGCGCCGCCGCGGGCCGGGCGCGCGACCTCGGCCGCCGCGCCGCCTCGGCCGCCCGCCACGCCGCGGAGGAGATGCGGGCGGCCTTGACCGACGGCGGCGACGGGCCGGGGGTGGGGGGCGGCCGCTCCCCCCCCCCCGGCCCCCGCGGCGGGACCGCTGGCGCCCACCACCGGCGTTCCGCCCGTATGGACGCGGCCGAGGCGAGGCCCCCGCCGCTCGACGAGGAGGCCTCCGACCTGGACGGGGCTGTGTCCCTCTGGCGGCTGCCCGCCCCGGAACGACGGAGGGCGCTGGGCGCGATGAGCCCGTTGCGGGCCGAGGCGGCCCGGAGGTGCCTGGACGCGCTGGCGCTAAGTCGGGGGGTCGTGCCCGCTTGCGCCGCGGGAAGGGGGGAGACGCTGAATGCGCGGCCAGGGGACCGGTTGGGACCCTTGGGGGGGGGGGGGGGGCGGGGGGGGGGGGGGGGGGGAGCGCCCTGGCGGCGTCGGTGTCCCCGGCGGCCCCAACCGTGGCGTTGCGCCGGTCGCCCGGGGACGCGTCGGCCGACGCCGCGCGGGCTCTCGCGGCGCGTCTCGCCGGAGGGGATACGGACTCTGCCTCGGCCATGGTCGCTCCCGACCTCGTCCGGGTCGAGAGCGGCCCCGCAGGGAGAGCGGCCCCGCCGCCGCCCGCTGCCCGGCCTGGCCCGCCGGTCCTGCCAGCCGCCTCGCCGGCCCCGCCCATGACCCCCGCCCTCGATATTTTCTCCGAGGCCCCTCCCGTTCCTCCCTCGGGCGGGGACCTCATGTTTGGCATGGAGGGGGGGGCAGACCGCGGGGGGGGGAGCCCGGGCGGTGTCCCAGCCTCGGGACCCGCCCCCGCCCGCCAACCCAGCGCCCCCCCAGAGGGGGGCGCAGGGGCACCGTCGACCCCGTCCTTCGCCCCCCCGGGCCCCGCTCCTTGCGCCCCCGGCGACGAGGAGCTCCACCGCGCCCGCTCCCGCGCCGCCAAGGCCGCCGAGGTCTCGGCCCGCTCCCAGGCCGCCCTCGCAGCCCGTGCCGCCGCCGACGCCGACGAAGAATCCCGGAGAGAACGGCGCCGGCTGGCGCGGCACGGCTGCGAGGATGTCGTCCAAAAATGGCGCAAGGACGGCGGAGGCAACCTGCGGACCCTGCTGGGGTCCGTGGACAGGGTCCTGTGGCCCGCGTGCGGATTTGAACGGCCCGGACTGGCTCAATTGGTGACGGACAAGGACGTCAAGCGGACTTACATGAAGTGTCTGTTGCACGTGCATCCGGACAAGGTCAGGGCAAGACCGGAAAGCACGGAAGAGGAGGTGGCGCGCGCTGATCTGGTGTTTGACGCCCTGAAGGAGGCGTGGAGCAAATTTGGGGGGTGACAATGGCCAGGGCGTTCAGTGCGATTGCCATTCAAATGTGTCTTACCTCCTCTTTTCCCTCCTATCCCTCCCCTCGAGGGGAACAGCGGAAGTGCTGCCCCGTGACCGAACCCCGCGCTGCCTCAGGCCATCTTATCCGCAGCCGCGCGCGCGGCGCGCTTGGCCTTGACATCGTTAACGGCGGCCTTGATGGCGTCCTCGGCAAGCATAGAGCAGTGCAGCTTGACGGGGGGCAGCGAAAGATGGCTGGCGATGTCGCGGTTGCGGATGGCCGTGGCTGACGTCTCCTTGTCGTCCGCAATCGTGCGGCCCTTAACCCACTCGGTGGCGACGCTGGAGGCCGCGATGGCGGAGCCGCACCCGAACGTCTTGAAGCAGCTGTCGACGACGTTGCCGTCGTCGTCGACGCGGATCTGGAGCTTCATGACATCGCCACACGCCGGCGCACCAACGAGGCCGGTGCCAACGTTGACGTCGGCCTTGTCGAAGGAGCCGACGTTGCGCGGCTTCTCGTAGTGGTCGATGACCTGCGGGAAGTACAGGGGATGGGACGTGGGGCGGAGCGGCCCGGATTGTCGTGGGGGAGGGGCGGCCCCGCCCGTCTCCACGCCGGTGGTGCTCGGCTCGCCCGCTCGTGGTATAACCGGAAGGAATACACGGGAGCGTCGGACTTGGTGCCGACAGGACTCAAAAGACGTCTAAGGGCGGTGCGCAGCATGGCCGCTGCCGAGTCCTGCGAGCGGGGGGGCGGGAGAGAGTTGGGACGTGGAGCGGGCGCTCCGTCTCTGCCGATATGAGGATCTCGGCGCGCCCCGGTGCGACTCACGAGGCTCAACTTTCTGTGAACGACTCGCTCGGGCCGGGACAAGTGTGCATGGAGCGGAGTGGGGCCATGGAGAGACAAGCTCGGCCGAGGGCTCCCTCTCGGCGTTCCCCCTCGACCCCCCCCATGGGACGACGAACACGACCTCAAACGTTCCCCTCCCCCCACCCCGTTTTCGCCCCCCCTTGGAGCGACAACCCCCCCATAGCAACCTCAACCCTACCAGGCGCGGTGGCAGCAGCCGGTGTAGCTTCGGGGCTCTGACTCGCCCCGACCACGGCCCTTGTCGCCCCCGTTGCACCCCCCGCCGGGGCCACCACTGCCGCGTCGACGTTCTTGTACCCGTACCCCACGAAGTCGGGATCCACTTTCACGTACCGCGTGCCAGTGCCCATGGCCCCCACCCTGCCGCGGGCGCGAAACTCCACGTGTTCCTCGAAGCGCTCGAAATTCTGTGTGTCGGTCTCACTGTTGATGGGCGGCTTGTAGGGCGGATCGGCCTCATGCAGGCGCTTCCAGTCGATACCAGCGAAGAAGCGGTGGCGCTTGACCTCGTCGGCGCCGCCGAGGGTACCCAACCGCTGCTCGACGTCGCATAAAAGGCGCTCCACCAGGTCGCGGGCATCGGGATCCACTGCTGGGCGGTCTTCCGGGAAACAGAGAAACGAACGCCACCCGACGATCTTCCGGCACGTCGTCATCTGGTCGTCGCTGTAAAACGGCGCGTATCCGACTAGCATTTCGTAGGCAATGGCGCCGAGGGACCACCAGTCGCACTCGACCCCGTAGCCGCGCCTCTGTAGTACCTCAGGCGCGATGTAGTCCGGGGTGCCCACCAACGAGTAGGCGAGCCGACGCCGGTGCGTGTGCCATTGGGAGAGCTGCGCGGCGCTGGGAGGTCCCGCGACGGGGATGGACGCCGGATGGTGACCGGGATCGGGGCCTGGGGCGTCAGGAGCGCCGCTCGGAGACCCCACCAGCGGCCTCGCCTCAGCGTCGCGCGTCACGGCCGCCTCGGGCAATCCCTCGTACTCGATGTCCTCGGAGATGGTTGCCAGCGCCGACGGGTCAATCGGCTTGCACAGCCCAAAGTCGCTCAGCTTCAGGTGACCATTGGCGTCCAGGAGCAAGTTGTCCGGCTTGATGTCGCGGTGGATAAACCCGGCCTTGTGCACCGTCTCAATGGCCAGGATGGCCTCGGCAATGTAAAACCTGACTTCTTCCGTGCTCAGCACGTCCTTCCGCATCAGCAGCGTCATCACGTCCCCACCGGCCAGATAGTCCATCACCAGGTACAAGAAGTGTTCGTCGGTGAAGCTGTAGAGGAGCTTGACCACCCACACCGAGTCCACCTCGGCCAAAAGCTCCTGCTCGGCCCTCGCGTGCTCGACCTGTTTTCGCCGGTGCATATCGGCTTTGCTGAGCTTCTTGACGGCGACGACGCGGCCCGTGGCCTTTTCGCGGCACAACCTTACCTCTCCGAAGGAACCGCGGCCGATGATGTCGAGGGGCTCGAAGTCGTCCTCCGTGATGACGCGGCGCTGCAGCCGGGAGAAGGCAGACTCCTTACGGGCGAGCTCGGCCATCGCGGCCTTCTCGGCGGCGGCGTCGGCACCCTGTTCGCGGAGTTTTTCCTGTTCCTTTCTCAGGCGGGAGCGCCTGGGGTAGGCGGGAAGGGGGGGAGGAGGGGGGGGGGATGTCGGATCCACAGCAGGCGGTGGCGGGGCTGCGACGCTGCGGCCGGGGATGGAGCCGATCGGACGCCGCGGCCCCTTCTCGCGCTCTCGCCTGGAGCTGAGATCTTCATGAAAGCGTTGTGAGAGGTGCGCAAGGGCCGCCTTGTGGGCTTCGGTCTTCTCGCTGGTCTGGGGTGGCCCAAAGTCTGATGGCAACGCCGAGGACGCCGCAGCGTGCTCGCCGCGGGGTGTTGATATCTTGGCGAGTACGGGGACTACGTCAACCTCGAAGGAGGGAGGGGGGGGGGGATGAGGGGTTTTGCTGGCGGCGTCGTAGAATATGCCTCGCCCTTGCATGGCCGCGTCGGGGTCTCGCGAGGGGTCGCTGCGGCAGAAAATCGGGATAAAGTCAGCCGCGCGCCCGACTGACACGCAGACCGCGAACTTAATGACGGCTTTTACCCGTGGGGTCCACCACTGCTCGCATCAGAGCCCACATGGAGCCTCGACTCTGCTGTCGCCCCGCATGTCGGCCTTGCCCCGTCCGTCGAGGACCACCGCCATAGCCCGGCGCCGCTGCGACCCCCGCGACGACGACCCCACCCCTCCCCCCACGCGTCGATTTGCCTTGTTTTTCGCGGCGGCGGTGTTTCTTGCGTCGACGGTTCCCGTCGGCGCCATTGCCGCTGCGGCCGACGAGGCAGAGACCGTGACAACGGTCGCGGACGCCGCCGGCCTCTCCGAGGCCCTCGCCGCCGCCGCCTGTCGGACCGAGGGTCCCGACGCCGGCATCACCGTCGTCCGGCTGCGCCCGGGTCGGTACGCGGCGCGCGTGCATGTGGATGCGGGGAAATTGCGGATCGAGCCGGACGACCCCGTGGGAGAGGTCGAGCTGGCCTGGCAAGCGGGTCGAGGGCTGAGAGCACACCAGCATGACCGATGGCCTTGTCTCCATGTCCCCGCATCCCAGCGTGACTCTTCTCCCCTTTCAACTGCTCCATCTTTCCCAGGGCCACGGACCGACCGTACGAGTCGACCGTCGTCATCGGCGGCACGGCCGACGTGGTGTTGCGCGGTCTCCTGGTCGCTCACGCAAGCCCCAGCGTTGCGGACAACAGGGCTGTGGCCGTCGTCGGCCCCGACGCCAGGCTGAGCGTCGTCGACTGCCACATCACCAGCCAAACGGGCGCCGGAGTGGTGGTCGAGGGGGGGGAGGCGATGCTGGCGAACGCGGCAATCGGGCCCGTCGCCGGAGTGGGCATCTTGGTCGCGGACGACCTCGAGAGCGGCGAGCCGGGCCGGGCGCGGCTCGATGGCGCCACCGTCGTCCAGAATTGCGGGCGTGAGGGCGTGGCAGCGGTGGGTTCGGCGCGGGTGTCGCTGGCGGGGACAACGCGGATCGAGGGGGGGCGGGGTGGGGCGGTGCGGGCGGCCCGGGGCACCCTGGTGGAGCGCGGCGCTCTCGTCGTCGTGACAGGCCGCGTCGACGGTGACGTCGGTGTTGTCGAGGGCGTCCCGCAGGCCTGCCCCATGAAACTGCCGACCTACGCGGGTGGAGAGTAGTGAGGGAACTAGGGTGCGAGAGCAGGCGTCTCTCCGTCTACATCTCTTTCCTCCTGCGCTCTCTCAGCGCTCTCTCCCCACACATTTCATGCCGACGTCAGGATCACTTTCTGCCCCCGCGCCTGCTTGACCGAGTGCGCCACCGCGTCGGCGAACTTGTCGAGCGAGAAGGTCTTGCCCGCCTCGTCAACAGTGAACTTGCCTGCGGCGAGATCCGCCATCGTAGCGTCAAGCGTTGCCCGCATTTGGGCCTTCCCAAGCTGCGACAGATGAGCACCGATCCAGAAGCCTCGGTACGAGATGCCCTGGAAAAGGACCGCGCCGACGTCGCCCTGGGGAGGACAGGGAGGAGGTGTTGGGTTGAGTTCGGGTGGGGTCGCAGCCGCAGACTGGCGGATGAAAACTGTAGACGGCTGTCGCAGTCGGCAGGTGACCATCGCGGCGGTGCCAGCCCACCCGCTCTCTTCCTCGCCTGGAACGTAAACCCGTTCATGCCGCCGTAGACGATGACCGTCCCCGGCCGCCCCTTGCCCGCCGCGCGACCCTCGACCGACGCTGTAGCGTAGGAGTCAACGTCGGACCCGCGCTCTCCCTTCTTGGCATCTGGGTTGAAGGTGGCCGGCACGAGCGTCGCCGCTGCGCAAGCTGTCTCATCCCCCGCGCAAGCGTCGAAGCAAGCGACGCACCCGGCACCGCCAGTCGCCTCCATGCACGCCGCCTTGACCGCAGCTGCGTCGCCCGACTGCACAACTGCGTCGGCGCCCAGGTCCTTCAGCTGAGCCACGAGGTCCGGACGGGCCTCACGCACCAGGCAGAAGGTCTTGATGCCTCTGATCTTGGCCATCTGCACGAGCTGCCGACCCAGCGCACTGCCCGCCGCGGTTTGAGCCACCCACTCTCCTTCCTTGGCGCCGCTCACGTCGAGCAAGCATCGCGCCGTGACGGGGTTGACGTAGTGCTGGCACGCGGCAACGTCGCTCACACCGTCGGGCACGAGCGTCAAGCTGTCACCGGGGTAGTTGGCGCGGGTCTGCCACGTCCCGGCGAAGTCTGAGAGGGGTTGAGGGGGGAGCGAGGGTGGGGGTCTGGAGGAGCTGGTTCCGGGACGACAGGTAGGGGGAGCAGGGACGGGACCGCGGGCGACCGAGGGAGGGCCTTGCCCGGCTGTCCCGGCATGTTTCCCACAGCGACGCGACTTCCGACGGGCACCCTCGGGTCCTTGGAGACCTCGACGACCCCAACGGCCTCGAGCCCCACGGCGGCCTGGGTGTCCTTCAGCGAGGGAGGCGCCCCCGGGTAGACGCCCAGCATGACGAAGAGATCGGCGGGGTTGACGGGCCGGCAGAGGAGCTTGACGGTGCACTCTCCATCTCGCGGGGCGGGAGTGGGGGCGGGGGTGGCGACGAACTCCACGGAGCCGGCGGGGTTGGCGAAGTCGACCTCGGGGGCCTTCTTGAAGCTGCGGAGTTTTGGGGGCGAGGAGGGGGCGGTGGGGGGGGCCGCTACCGGTGCTGGTGGCTGAGGCGCCGGAAGGTTGGCGGGAGGCAACGCAATGCAACGTGGAGAACAGCGGCGGGATCCGCCGGATTCTACCCGCCAGACGGCCATGGTGCGAGAGCTAAGAGATTTTCGAGCGAGAGACAGACCACAGAGAGACACAAAGAAGCCGGGGCGAGCAAAGGAGCGTCAAAAGCTGGTGGGCCGAGATGGCCGTCGAGCTTAGCCCGGCGGACACCCGCGCACGTCTTGTCCCCGCCAGTGGGCGCGAAAGGGCGCGCTCGCCCTGGAAACGAGCACGGGGAACTCCGAGGGGGAGCAGACGGGCCGAAAGGGGCGGAGAGGCTATCGCTTTTATCGATTTCGCAGTAATTGGCGGGACAGAGGGTCATATGGCGACTCAAGGCGGGTTTTTAGGTCCGCAGTGGGAATGACGCCTAGCGTGGGGTCCTTCTGGGTTCACCGCGGTTCATTCGCCACGGCGGCCGGCACGGCGCGGCACGGCGCCCCTCGTGTTATTTTAACGGCGACTCTACGCATTTCTCTGCGCCATTTCGGTGTTTTATCGTAATAAGTACCCGCTGGCGCCTCAATAGCTGTCTCAAAGCTCGAAAGCCGCGAGAAGACCTGCCGCGGCTTTCGCCGAGGCCGTCATGCTCCCCGCTAACCCTCCCTTCGTGTCGGATGGTCGTCGACGAGGGCTACCCCCTCCCCCCTACCGCGCGCACCGGGCGATCTCGGCGTCGCGGCGCTGGGTTTCGGTGCCGTCTTGCTGTCGCCGCCTCCCGTAAGGAGCGCCGAACGTTGGCCACGAGGCCTGCCCATCATCCGCGCCGAGCCGTCGCCATTGTAGGCCGCTGCCCGCCCCGCGCAGAGCAGTGTCGACGGGATATCGTCGATCCCCACGGGCGGAAGGTGCAGGCGCGCGCCGCACGGTCAGTCTCGGCGCACTGCGCCCGTCCCCCCGCCTAGGACCGTCACCCCGCCGACAACCCCTCCCCACCTCCCCCCCCTTCCGACCCCACCGCAGCGGGCGCTACCACCAGCGCCTGGCCGCCCGGCGCCCCCCACGGCACGGCACCCCCCCCCGAGCCCGCCCCGGCCGTCACCGCCGCAGCCCTCGCGGCCGCCGCCGGCCCCGACCCGGACGACCCCCGCGGCGGCCCTGCCGGCTTCAGCCGCGCCCAGCGCAACGCTGCTGAACGCACGCGGAGGCGCCGTGAGGAGGACCGCCTCCTCCAGCGTGCCGGTGTCGTCAGGGCCATGCACGGCCACCTCGCCGCCCTCGGTGCCCCGCGGCACCCCGGGCTGGACGCCGACGGCCGGGGCGGGGGGGGCGGGGGTGGGCTTTCCCACTGGGACGTGCTGCTGCGGGAGGCGCATTGGATGGCGATCGACTATGCGCAGGAGTCGCGGCTTCACCGCGCGACGGCCTGCCAGCTGGGTCGACTGGCGGCGAGAGCAGTGCGGAGAAGGGCGGAGCCGGGGGACCCAAGCGCGTTGGGGGCGATGGGGGCGACGGGGGCGGGGGCGACGGCACGGGGTCGGCGGGGCGGGGGCGGGGCCAAGGCGGGGGGCGTCGGCGGGGAGGGCGCGGCGGCGGGCGATCCCCTCGCCGACCCCCTCGTGGGGGGCGACGGCTGGCCCGACCCGCCCCGGTTCCGCCCCGTCGCCGACACGGCCGACGACGGCTGGGCTGCGCTCGACCGGGCACGCATGGCGGCAGGCCTCTGCGGCCGTGTCGTCGACGCCGCCGCTGACCCCGTCGCCGGGGCCGCCGGGGCCAAGGGGGGCGCCAAGGGGGGCGCCAAGGGGGGCAAGGCCTCTCGCGGCGGCAAAGCGGCGGCGGCGGCGGCCAGAGAGAGGGAAAAACCGAAGGAATCCCCAGCGTTGACGGACCTGCCGGGTGGGCGGCTTGTGGCGGCTTCGCTGGTCGAGCTCATCGAGGGGCCCTGGGCGCTCGGGGCGATGGCCGAGGGGTCGGATGACGACGCCGGGGTTGGATCGGACGACAACATCGACGAGAAGAAGTCGAAGGCCGGCGGGTCGAAGGACTCCGGCTCGGACGCCGACGCCTCGGACGCCGAGGCCGACCCCGACGCGCCAGGCACGCCCGACGCTCTCGAACGGAGGCGCAGCCGCCGTCGGCTCCTCCCCCCCCCCCCCCCCCCCCCCCCCCCCCCCCCCCCCCCCCCCCCCCCCTCCCGGGCGACCCCCTGCCACCCCGCGAGCCTTTTGTGTACCCCCACGACGCCGACCTCGTGGCTTTGCTGCTGGCGGACGTGGCGTCCCACCACGCGCGGCGCATGACCGAGTGGGAGGAGGCGGCTAGGGACCACGAAATTGCACTGGAGGCGAGCGGCGGCGCCCTTTTCTCCGTGCGCACGCCCATCCGTCTATTGTGCTATCCATCCATCGATGCGTCCAACCATCGTCTCATCCATCCATCGCTTTCTCCATCCGGTCATCCATCTCTCCATCCAGCCATCGCTGTCCCTCCCTTCCTCCCACCCTTCAGGCGGCCCGGCGCGCCGTGGGGGCGTTCCGCGCCCGAGAAGCGTCAGAGGCGGCGGCGCGGGCCGAGGCGGCTGAGGCGGCGGCACGGGGCGGACAATACGACGACGATGGTGGAGGTGGCCGGGGCGGGCGTGGTCGGGGCCGCGGGGCGCAGAAGCGGCCCCTGCCCTCGGACCGGGGGGGGCGCGACGTCCGCCGGGGCCAGGGATGGGCAGACGACGACAGCCGCCGTGGCGGCCACGGAGGCGTCCATGGCCACCATCCCGGCGCGCATCCCGGCGCCGCCCACGGCCAACACGTTGGCGCCCACGGCCACGGAGGTCACCATCAGGGCTACCAACCCCCCATCCCCCCCGGCCAGCCCGGCCACGACCCCCGCGCCTGGGCCGCCGACCAGGAGGCCCGCCGCCGCCACGCCACCAGCCACGCCGATCTCCGCCGCCGCGACGCCCAAAACCGCTCCTTCGCCGCCCAGCGTGTCGTGCCTTGGACCCCGCAGGAGGAGCTTCTCCTCCTCTGCATCGTGCACGAGTACGGACTCAACTGGGCCCTGGTGGCGGACGTCCTGTCCTCGAGCAACGGGCTGCAGGGCCTACACCGGAGGGCTGACGTGTGCAAACAAAAGTTCCGCTTCGTGCAGGCGAGCCCGCGCAATGCTCCCACCCACCCACCCACCCACCCTCCCTCCCTCCCTCCCTCCCTCCCTCCCTCCCT
>Ga0181573_10005696_pt1 | contig 10278 bp, 9 predicted proteins | sample 101ome_25_FD_148643 | JGI IMG/M metagenome (GOLD analysis project Ga0181573, IMG submission 148643) | Coastal salt marsh microbial communities from the Groves Creek Marsh, Skidaway Island, Georgia - 101409BT metaG (spades assembly) | ecosystem: Environmental > Aquatic > Marine > Intertidal zone...
CGCCGTCATCGAAACGCTCCGCCATCGTGCGCGCGGGGCGCTATCAAACAGCCCGTTCATGGATCACCGAGGCCGAGTGCGAGAACTGGAAGCCTGCTTTCTGGAAATGTGGAAACGATTCGAGGCTGGCGCGCCGGTCACGCACATAGATAGCGAAACCGTCGTCTCTTCCGGCTAGCTCGCTACGCCCGCCATGTGAACGCCACGCAACCGGCCAACGAAGATCCCATGGCAACCGTTTCATCCAACGCTCGTGACTTGCTACCATCTTATGGCTCCGGCATCCCCGGCCAATGCGCCATCGGCCGACCCCGCATACAGGGAGACTTCTGATATGACGCATTCACATCCCACACCCCAGCAATTATTGCGCGAAAAAATTCTGGAGCGCCTAGGGTCAGACGCTGTGATTGCCGAGAGTGGCGCTGATTCCATTTTCGCAACAGACGTTTATTCCGGCGATCAGCCGCCGGCGCTGATCGTCCAGCCCCAGTCGCGCGCCAGTGTTGGACCGATCGTGGAGATCGCAACATCCATGGGCTTTGCCATTACCCAGCGCGGCGGGGGCATGTCCTATACCGGCGGCTATATTCCGCGCCAATCCAACACAGTAATGCTGGATCTCAGTGCTCTGAACCAGATCATTGCCATCGATGAAGAGGATCTGGTTATCACGGTCGAGGCCGGCGTCACGTGGCAGCAAATCTGGGAGGCGCTTACCCCTCTCGGTCTGCGGCTGCCATTTTTCGGGACCTTCTCGGGCAGCAGAGCCACCGTCGGTGGCGGGCTCTCAAACGGCGCCCTGTTCATGGGCACCGCCCGATATGGCAGTGCAGCGGATATCGTGGTGGGGATGGAAATAGTCGATGGCCGCGGGCGTCTGATTCAGACAGGGCAAGCTGCTTTTCGAAATGGTCGGCCGGGATTTCGTCATTACGGGCCGGATCTCACAGGCTTATTCGTGCATGATGCCGGCGCTCTGGGAGTCAAGACACTTGCCTCCCTCCGGATGATGCCCATGCCCCAAGCGTCTGACTATGCGTCCTTCGCCTTCGCCACACAAAGCGAAGTGGTGCGCGCACTCTCGGTTATCGGTCGGAGCGGTTACTGCGAGGAAGCTTACGTATTTGACCCCGCCACGACTCGGCGTTCCCTCGATCCCGCCACTTTAATGCGAGACATTAGCCGCCTTGGCAATGTGGTCCGATCCCAATCCAGCATGCTGAAAGGCCTGCGGGAGGGCGCAAAAATGGCCATGGCGGGCAGACGCTTTGTAGAGGACTCGGTTTACACGCTGCATTGTGTGTGCGCCGGGCGCTCCACTCACAGCGTCAAAGACGACCGCTCGGGGGTGATCAGGTTGGCCACCGAACAGGGTGGCGTCGAGATCAGCAATACCATTCCCAAGGCGGCACGCGCCAACCCCTTTGAACCGCTCAACGGCATTTTAGGTTCACAAGGCGAGCGCTGGGCCGCACTCAATTCAAAAGTCCCCCATTCCGATGCGCAACGCCTGATCGCTGCCACCGAGGCGGCGGTGGATCCTTTTCGCGAGCGGATGGCACAGCATGGCGTCACCATGAGTTTCCTCTACATCGCGATCTCGCAGCATATATTCAGCTATGAACCCGTATTGAGATGGTTTGACGAGTGGTTACCGATTCACCGACATGTGCCGGAACCCGATTTCATCGCCAGCTTGCAGGAGCCTCCGCCCAATCCAGAGGGGCGAGCCTTGGTCGATGAAATTCGCAGCCGGATCGTCGAGGTCTTCGCGGAATTCGGCGCAGCAAGTAACCAGATCGGTAAAACCTACCCAATGCTCGCTAATCTGAATTCCGATAGTCGGAAAGTGTTAGAGACGCTCAAGAGAGAGCTGGATCCTCAAGGACTGATCAATCCCGGTGTACTGGGGGATTTCGACGCGCTGTCGCCGTAAAGTCCCAGCGCATCAGCCGCGACTCAAGCGCCGAAGCAATGACCGCGCGTCGGCATGCATCGGCCTAGTTGCTACCTGAAACCGCTTCTGCGACGTCGAGCCACACAAGTTCGTACTGCGTCATCATGTAGCCTGTTACTTGTGCCTTGAGCAGCACAAATTCGTCGTCGGCAGTAACCCATACCTCATAGGGTGGATGCTCATTGGTTTCGTTGGATCCCTGAGCAGTGCTCCCCCGCTCGCCGTAGCAAAAATGGAGTGCATCAAAGGTCCCTGCGCCGACGGTAATGGTCTCCTCGCCGACATATTCGATTTTCATTCCAGCGTGATGCCACACCAGCGACGGACCGGTCGCGCCGCGGTGATCCAGCGAAGTCATCAAAAAGCGATCAAAGGTGTGTACACGCGGCCCCACAGCCCGATCAATCACCGCCAGATGCCAGGCATCGCCCTGAATGGGGTGCGTTCCAAAGATGAGCGGCCGATTATCGTAGCCCTCGTGCTCGGAGAAGCGGCCCCGATCTTGGGTCCAACCCTCGCAGTCGGCGCCTTCGTCGCCAAAGTAAAACCAACTGCTTCCGAATTGTTCATCGCCCACAGACAAGCGAACAAAGGCGTCCGTCGTGTCCCAATTCCGGTTTTTAGTCAGCGTGACATCTCTGAGGACGTTGGGTGCATCGTCAATTTCACAGTGGGCGCGCAATGTGCGACGACCGTCACCGTGCACCGTAATCGTAAAGAATTCGCGACCCCGTTCTATACCCTCTCGGCCGGGCTTGCTGCTGGTGTAATGGATATGTCCACGCATCGTTTTGTGAGGTCGCATCGATTGCTCCATGATCAAGGTCTAGGCTTTGCCATGGTGCCACAAAGCGCATAAGGTGTTAGACATCGCATAGAGGCTCCAGACAACATAACAATCATGTCCTCAGATTCGATACCGCCCACAACCGACACCCTATCTAGATCACTCGAGCGACGCGTCTACCCTGGCTGGTGGATCGTATTTGCCGCCGGCACCGGGCAACTGATTCAGGGCGGTTTTGTGTTCTGGAGCATGGGGCTGTATACCGCGACTTTTGAGGATGTCTTCGGCGCGCCGAGAGCGCAGATCAATCTGATCGAGACATGCCTGACTGTCGCCACCAACCTGTTATCGCCTCTTGCCGGCATCCTGATTGATCGTTGGTCAATCCGACACTTGATGATGATCGGACTGGCGGCTATGGGCTTGGGTCTGATTGTACTCAGCCAGGCGGGAACGCTTTTCCACGTATGGGCAGTCTGGGCGAGCTTGATCCCGCTGGGGGTATTGCTCATTGGCGCAATACCCAGCGCCGCAGTGATCAGTCGCTGGTTCATACGCCGTCGCGGACTTGCACTTGGGCTCGCTGCAACGGGCAGTTCCCTCGGCGGCTTTCTAATGCCGCCCATGATGACCTGGATGTTTCTCGAGTGGGATTGGCGAACGGCGCTCGCGGTTGCGGGGTGCATGTGCTTCGCTGTACTGCCCATTTTCTATTTTCTGCTGCGTAATCAGCCCAGTGATGTGGGGCTGGCTGGGGAGCCCGGCGTTGACACTGCGGCTACGCCGACAGCAAGCGCGGACGCCACCGACTGGGCCATCCCTGATCTCCTTAAAAACCGCATTTTCTGGCTCCAAACCGTGGTGTCTGGTTCCTTGCTTGCGGTCACCCTCGGGATGCTTGCAAATTTGAGCCTGCACGCCAAAGACCTGGGCGTTACTGGGCAATCCACCGCGCTGCTCTATTCGATCATTGCGGTATGTTCCTTTAGCGGCAAAGCCTTGACCGGTTTTCTGATGGACCGGCTGGGAATTCAGCGATGTGGCTATCTGGTTTGCAGTTTCCTGACCACGGGACTGGTGATTCTCCTTCTCGTAAAAACTTACAGCGGGCTGGTCATGGGTGCCTTTGTCATGGGCATAGGCTACGGTGGCGTGGTCCCACTCTGGACAAATATGCCGGCCAGAACTTTTGGGGCTGGCAGCGTGGGCAGGGCCCTCGGGGTCATGAACCCGCTCCACATTCCGATCACCGCTACCAGTGCGCCCCTGGCGGGCTATATCAGTGATACCACCGGCAGCTATGACGGCGTATTTTGGCTGTACGGGGCCTGTTGCGCGTTAGCCGCCGCAGGTCTGACAATATTAGGATCGGAATTAGCTGCGCAGGACACCAGAGCCAATACCGCCGACCGAGAAGAGCGGAATTGATGTTGCGCCGGGGATATCCAAGGTTCCATAACAACCGTCGAGACAGATTGATCTGCACGATCATTTAACTACGGGTACCCCGATCATGGGCAAATCAGAGACCGTCACCACACCCGCCGCGATCGCTACGCTCGATGATTGTCATCCTAGCCACAAAGTGTTGTTTGAACCGATTCAGATCGGTCCCGTCACAGCCCCCAACCGGTTCTATCAAGTGCCCCACGCCAGTGGCATGACCGAGGCCAACCCTCGGGTGCGCGCCGCGTTCAGAGAAACCAAAGCCGAGGGGGGGTGGGGAGTAGTCAGCACCGGGGCCGTCTCAATTCATCCCAGCTCCGATGATTCTCCCCTGCCCTTCGCAAGGCTGTGGAACGAGGCCGATATTGCCTCTCACGCACTGACTACCGAAGCCATACATCGCCACGGGAGCCTCGCCGCAGTGGAACTCTGGCACGGAGGTGCCGCGGTCATGAACCGGACGTCGCGGCTGCCGCCGTTGTCACCGTCTGGGATTTCCTGGGCTGCTACCCATGTCGGGTTCATGGGTCAGCTGCGACCAAAAAAAATGACCGAATCCGACATCGACGCGGTGCTCCATTGGCAACGACTCGCTGCGCGGCGAGCACTAGACGCTGGCTTCGACATTCTTTATGTCTACGCAGGAATGGGCTACCTCGGGTATGAATTTTTATTGCCCGAGTACAACCATCGTCAGGATGGCTATGGTGGCAAGCTCGAAAATCGCGTTCGCTTTGTGCGCGAGATGTTGGAGGTCACGCGAGAAGAGGCAGGCAATCGGGCCGCCGTCGCGCTCCGGATCAGTCTGGAAGAATTGCGCGCCAAGCCAAGCGAGCACTATGAGAGTGAGGCTCACGGCGTGGTGAGCTTACTCGCCGACGTGCCAGACCTGTGGGACGTGAAAATGGATTCGAGCCCCACCGATTGCGGGGCCTCTCGCTTTCGTCCCGAGGGAGCCCACGAGCCTATTATCGACTTTGTAAAGCGCACCACGGATCGGCCCGTGGTCGGTGTGGGGCGCTTTACTTCACCCGACACCATGGTGTCGCAGATCCGCCGTGGTGTCCTTGATCTGATTGGTGGCGCACGTGCCAGTATTGCCGACCCCTTCCTGCCTACGAAGATTCGCGAGGGCCGCAGTGACGATATTCGCGAGTGCATAGGCTGCAATATTTGCATAGCGAGCTGGCACGATGGCGTGCCCGTTCGCTGCACTCAAAATGCCACTGCCGGCGAGGAGTGGCGAAGAGGCTGGCACCCCGAGCGTTTCACTCGCACCAGTCAGCCTGCCAGTCTCTTGATCGTGGGGGGTGGACCGGCAGGGCTGGAGGCCGCTGTCGTGGCAGCCCGCCAGGGTTTGGATGTCACGATTGCCGAGCAGACTGGCGATTGGGGTGGCCGAGTATTGAGTGAAAGCCGGCTCCCGGGGATGGCGACCTGGCGCAGAGTCAGGGATTACCGCGTTTGGGTACTATCGCAAATGGGTAATGTGGCCATGTTTACCAACAGCGAGCTGGACGTCCAAGCCGCGCTCGACTTCGGCTCCGACCACATCGCGATCGCCACAGGTGCCCGTTGGACGAGAAGACGCTACTCCGCTCTGGAATTGCCAGCCGAACCCTTGATTACCCCGCAGGTCTATACCCCAGAGGATGTGTACACCCATCAGGTGGCGGGCGACCGTCTGTTGGTTTTTGATTTCGACAACTACTATCTGGGCGGGGTCATCGCTGAACACTTGGCGGAGCAAGGCCACCAAGTGACATACGCGACACCCGCTGGGCATGCATCGGCCTGGACGTTCATGACCAATGAACTGCCATTTGTCTATCGAGCCTTGGCAGCTCGCAATGTAGCCATCCACACCAGCACCAATTTGATGGATTTCGATGGCCAACGGGCAATGTTGCAGAATCTGTTCAACGCTGTACCAACGGAGCTCGATGTCGATGGCATCGTTATTGTGGGACACAGAGAACCGCGTGATGAGCTCTATCAAACGTTGTCCGCAGCGCTCCCGGACAATGAGCCGCCCTCTCTCCATTTGCTCGGAGATGCGCTGGCTCCCGGTGCGATTGTTCACGCCGTGCACAGCGGGCATGGCTACGCGCGGAGCCTGGTCGAAGAGGAATCAGGCTATCTGCGCGACGAACCGATTATTCTCGCTGAACCCCAGCGGGTATTCCCGAGCTAACGCGGGAAACCTTGTCAGTCTATGCTCGACTCACTCGAAAAAACGCTACCGCGAGAAAGTTACCTCAGCGAGGACCAGTTCGCCCGCGAATATGCCGCCATTTTTGACGCGGGGTGGGTGTGTATAGGACGCAGCGAGCAACTTGCCCAACCTGGCGCATACCTCGCCATTCGCCTGCATACGCAATCGCTGCTGGTGGTCAAGGCGGAATCAGGCGACCTCAATGCATTCTTCAACGTGTGCCGACATCGTGGAACCGAACTGGTCCCGCTCAAAGATCCCGGGCCGACATCGGGGCACTTCTCACGCAGCATTATTTGCCCCTATCACGCGTGGAGTTACCAACTTGATGGCCAGCTTCGTGGCACACCCCATCTTGCTGTCGATACTGACGGAGTGACACTGCACACCGTCGCGCTGGAGGAGTGGGGTGGCTTTGTCTTTGTCCGCATCGATCCCGATACAGACCAAACCCTCGCGAGCTCACTAGGTCCCGGGACGGAGCGCCTGAAGCGCTATCCGCTTCAGGATCTGCTTGTGGGCGCGAGCAAAACCTACGAGGTCGCCGCTAACTGGAAGGTAATCGTTGAAAACTACAACGAGTGCTACCACTGCGGCCCTGTCCATCCTGAGCTGTGTCAGATCGTGCCGGCCTTTCGTCATGGTGGGAGCGATCTTGATTGGGACGATGGGGTACCTCACCGCGAGGGGGCCAATACGTTTACGGCTTCGGGTACCACAACGCGAGGTCCCTTCCCCGGGCTCAGTGAAACCGAAAAGACGCACCACAAGGGAGAGCTTTTTTATCCCAACCTCATGCTGAGCCTTTCCATGGACCACGTTGCTGCATTTTATCTGTGGCCCCGGGGCCCGGGACTCACGCGCGTTCAATGCGATTTCCTGTTTCATCCGGATGAAATGATCCGGTCCGAATTCGATGCATCTGACGCCGTTGAGTTTTGGGATCTGGTGAATCAACAGGACTGGGAAATCTGCGAAAGCGTGCAGCGCGGCATGCAAAATCGGGTCTTTCAGCATGGCTACTATGCGCCCATGGAAGACTATAGTCTGGATATTCGCCGCTACGTGCGCGACAAACTCGATGGTGGGGAGTCCTGATGGGCCGTGGCGGCCTGCCGACTCGATGGCGCCTATTCAGCGTTCTTTTCCTGCTCAGCTTCCTCTCCTATCTGATGCGACAAAACATACACGTCGCCGGGGAATTCATGATGCCGGAACTCGGTATCAGCGAAATCCAGATGGGTTGGATATACGCTGCCTTCATATGGGGTTATGCGCTCTTCCAGCTGCCGGGGGGAGTGTTTGGTAAAAAGTTCGGCCCCAGAGTGGCGCTCACCAGCGTGGGAGTGATCTGGGTTGTAACCACCGGTCTGACCGGCTGGCTACCTGGACAAGTATTTCAATCCGGGATCGGTATCATTGCCTCGCTTCTGGTCGTCCGGTTTTTTGTAGGGGTCGCCCACGCACCGATTTACCCCATACAGGCGTCGGTGGTAGAGCGCTGGTTCCCGGTGGGTCACTGGGCTTTACCCAACGCCGTTGGCAGTACCGGCCTGACGCTCGGCGCCGCGCTGGCACAACCCATGGTGGCTTTTGCCATGGTCTACTGGGGATGGCGCGCGTCGTTTTATCTGTTTATCCCGCTCGGTATCGCACTTTTTTGGCTGTGGTGGCACTACGCCACGGATGATCCTGCCGACCATCCCGCCATGTCTACCCAAGAGCTCGAACAGATTCAGTCGGGTCGCGCACAGCTCACACCCAACGTCGGCTCTGGCGCCTGGCGACAGTTGATCCGCAACCGAGACACGCTTTTGCTTACCTGCGCTTACTTCGCCGAAAACTGCATTTTCTATTTATTCTTCACCTGGTTTTTTCATTACCTGGTAACTGAGCTGGGTTTCAGCATTCTGGAAACCGGTTTTCTGGCATCACTTCCCTGGTTGTGTGGTGCGGTGATGGCATCGGTGGGTGGCTATACCTGCGATACGCTGTGCGCTCGACTTGGGCCCAGATGGGGTTGCCGCATACCCGCCATTACCGGCCTCCTCAGCGCTGGCCTCTTTCTTTACGCGGGTCTGTACGCGAGCTCACCCTACTCCGCAGTAGCCCTGTTATCGCTCTGTTTCGCCAGCACACAGCTGACAGAGGGGGCCTACTGGTCAGCACAAACCTATGTCGCAGGCCCTTACACCGCACCTGCTTGCGGTGTCATGAACACAGGCGGGAACCTTGCGGGCATCGTGGTGGCGCCCCTCATGCCCTATCTTGCGAGTCATGTTGGTTGGGTAACGGCCCTCTCCACAGGGTCGCTCATGGCGCTGATAGGTGCTGGTTTGTGGTTATTTATTTGCGCTGATCGGCCATTTGTCCCCAAGCCCGTCTAACACCTTGGCAGGGAATTCCGGGCTACGAGGGCCAGACAAAAACGCCCCTTCTCCGCAACAGGCACTATCTCTCCACCCCCGGCACTCTTTACACCTTTTACACCTTTTACACCTTTTAACCCTGAACACCCTTTACGCCCTATAGATCCATCGCGACGCAAACACATCTCACTCCCAAGAGGAGACGCCGGTCGTGACGGGGATCATTTGAGCGCCACAACGACCAGCGACAACCAACTGAGTATCAATAGGATTCCACCCAACGGGGTGATCATCGCGAGCGCTGAGATGTTGGTCAGGACGACCGCGTACAAAGAAAAGGAAAATAACAAGGTGCCCAACGTGAACCCTATCGCGGGCAAGCGCCAAGTGGTGTCCGGCCGCCTTTCGCTGTGCAGTGCCAGTAACAAAATGACAACCGCGTGAATCAAATGGTACTGCGCTCCCGTCTCCCACACTGCGAGCCTTTCCGGCGTTGTCATCGACTGAAGTGCGTGAGCGCCAAATGCACCCGCCGCGACACCGCTGGCGCCCAGTACGCCCGCGACCGTAAGCATGTGATTCATCGTTTCATCTCCCGCGTGTCCTCAAGCTTACCAATTAGTGAATCCGAAAAGTCTGCGCCCAGGCACTGCCGCCTCAATCACTTTACGCCTACACTCGGGAGTTATCGGGCGCAAAGGAGAGCAAATATGGAAACCGTCTCATTCACCGATATGAAAAGCGGCACGCGGGAAGACTATCTCCTTCTTGATCGTCTCGAGCAAGCGCATGTTGCGACGCTACCGGCGCGCATCCTGGAGGCACTGCAACGTTTGCAGGGTGGTCTAGCAGGGTATCGGATCGATCGATTGGAACACTCCCTGCAAACAGCCACGCGCGCAGAGCTGGACGGCGCGGACAGCCAATGGATTGTCGCTGCTCTGGTCCATGACATCGGCGACGACCTGGCGCCGATGAATCACTCCGAGTTCGCCGCTGCCCTCCTAAAACCCTATGTGAGAGACGAAGTGCATTGGGTGATTGCCCACCATGGCCTGTTTCAGATGGCGTATTACGCCCACCACCTTGGGAAGGACCCGCACGCACGGGAGCGATACCGAGACCACCCTTATTACGGCAGTTGCGTGCGTTTTTGCGAGCGGTGGGATCAAGCCTCCTTCGATCCAGACTTTCCCACACAACCTCTATCGCACTTTGAACCCTTGGTCACTGAAATCTTTACTTAACCCGCTCCCGGTATGGCGGATTCATCCCTCGCTGTGCGGGACTGACTCGACGTGTGGGGCATCAGGCGCTACCTGATCACCGCGCGGCAAACGCCAAGGCATACCGCCACAGCGATCTCTGTTAGGACACGCGCGCGTGCAGCCGCGGCAAGGCAACGATCCAGTAGTGTGTTCCCTTTTGTGTTGCTCGGTCATCTCGGATCCTCTTCCTGGCAGCTAACTATAGCGGGTCGCGCTGCGCCTAAGTGCACCCC
>Ga0181573_10005697_pt1 | contig 10276 bp, 7 predicted proteins | sample 101ome_25_FD_148643 | JGI IMG/M metagenome (GOLD analysis project Ga0181573, IMG submission 148643) | Coastal salt marsh microbial communities from the Groves Creek Marsh, Skidaway Island, Georgia - 101409BT metaG (spades assembly) | ecosystem: Environmental > Aquatic > Marine > Intertidal zone...
AGCTCATCATCCCCGCGTCCAACGGATTTCGGTAGTACGACACCACTTGCATCACGAACGGCACTTCGCCGACGTCGTACCCGCTCAGCGGTAACAGCCGCGCCTCGCTTTGAGGCACGTCTCCATCCGTATTTCTCACGCGAACGAGTTCGTTCGTTTGCACGTTCTCTTTCGCGCGTTTCCCGTCTACGAAATATCGAGCCGGGACCATTAATCCGCGCGCGACGAAGCGCGCCGGCGGGATTTCGATGAGCTTCGTAAACGCGCCCGCGTTGTTAATCTTTAACGAGTGAGAAGACTTGTTCTTCTTCTTCGTGTTATTCGTATCACTCGTCGACATCATCCGTCGCGTTTTGGATATCGACGACGACGACGACGACGAGTAATATCTTCTGCACCCAAAGCTCCGTCTCGATGGTGGATCAGACGACGACGCTCTTTCTCGAGGCGTCGAAGAAAAGGTAGCGGTGGTGGTGGTAGTGACGCGCATGTTTTTTTCCGAGAGAGAGATAAGGGTGCTTTGATTCGTGCGTATCGTATGCGCGCGCGAAGTGAATTGTGAATTGTGGCGATTTGACTCTTTTGGATATTCTTCAGAAATGTTCGCGAGTTTGAGGACTTCTTGTTCTTCTTCTTCCCCGCGCGTTATTTGTAACCACCACTCTCGTCGTTCGTCGCTCTCTTTTACTACCACCACCACCAGCAGCAGCAGCAGCAGCAGCGGCAGCATGACGATTTCGACGACGACGCCAACCGAACTCGCGTACTTACGCGATACGTACACGTTTCGATTGGAAAAAGAAGCAACGGTTTTGGATGTCGTCGAGAAGAAGAAGGAAAACGAAAACGACGTCGTCGTCGTCGAAATCGCTTTAGATAAAACGATCGCGTACCCGGCTGGCGGTGGACAACCCTCGGATCGGGGCGTGATTTATGTACACGACGTCGGCGGCGACGAGAAGGAGGACGTTTCGTTTGAGTTTAATTCAGTGAGAATGGACAGAGAGTCGAAGCAGGTGTGGCACTGCGGAACGTTTACGACGAGCTCTTCTTCGGATAGTTTGAGAGGTAAAAAGTGCACGATTGCGATTGACGAACAGGTTCGGATGCAACACGCGAGAATGCACAGTGCTGGACACTTGTTAGACGTCGCCGTGGCTTCTGTTCCCGGATTGGAAACAGAAAAGCTCGTCCCGACGAAGGGCAGTCATGGGATTGAAGAGGCGTACGTGGAATACAAAGGCAACGCGAGGACGTTATCTGGCATCGACGACGACGAGAAGTTGATAAAAATGATAAACGATAATCTATATAAGTTAATCGAGAAAAACGATGCGGTCAAAACGGAATATTTGGCGTACGAGGAAGCGAAACGCGCGTGCGGCGGTCACTTACCGAGTTACATCTCGCCGGACGCGGAGGAACCTCCGCGCATCGTCACCGTGGCGGATTTAGGCTGTCCTTGCGGTGGTACGCACGTGAAAAGCTCCAAAGAGTTGAAGCGAGTTATCGTGGTTGGTTTGAGAGTGAAAAAAGGCGCGACGCGGATTAGTTACGAAGTAGACCTGAGCATTTAAAAACAGTATTAATATTAACAGGCGTAACCACCGTGGCCGCTGGTGACATAGCGCTCATGACCTTCTCTAATTTGAGTTTCAACAAACAACACAACAAACAAAAATTCTTCCTAAAACTCTGCACACTTTTCATCACGCGCGTAAAAAACATCTATCTTTCTGGCACTTCTCTGCGCGAATACAAGATCGAGGGTCTGTGAAAAGACGAGCAGCGAAGTGACGCATTCTTCCTAGGTTTGAAACGAAGAAGAAGAAGAAGAGGGGTATCTGTCGTTCGAGACGAAAGAAGAAGACCAACACAACGGAGACAAAAATGGAAGCGCCGTCAGAGGATGCGGAGCAGGAGGACCACGACGCCACGGGCGGTTACACGTTCGTGTTGGAAAAAGCGACGCTGGAAACGGCAAAAATCGGCAAAGGGTACGCTTTATTAAACTGCGACGACCACGCCAATTTTATCAAACGTCACGGGAAACAACCCGGCGATTATCGACCGGATATATGTCACCAAGCGCTTTTGGCGATACTCGATTCGCCTCTGAACAAAGCCGGGAAAGTGAAAGCGGTGTACGTGAACACGCAGAAAAACGTGCTGATTAAAATCAGCCCACACACGAGAATACCGCGAACGTTTAAACGGTTTTGCGGACTGTTCGTGCAACTGTTGCAAAAGCTCTCCGTGCGAGCGTCGAATGGGCCAGATAAGCTGTTAAAAGTCGTCAAGCAACCGGTGACGAAGTACTTCGCCGCCGGCGCTCGAAGAGTTGGTTTTAGTTTTAGCGCGCCCGAGGTGAAACGAATGCGAGAGTTCGTCGCGAACGATTTAAAAGAAGATAAAGAATCCGTCGTGTTTTGCGTCGGCGCCATGGCGCACGGGAAAGTAGACGTCAGTTGGACGGACGATTTCATATCCGTTTCTCAGTACCCGTTGAGCGCGGCGTGTTGCATAGGGAGAATTTGCAACGCGTTGGAGCTGAAACACGACATCGTTTAATTTTTTTGGGAGTTCGTATATAGGAAAAAAAGGAGAGGATATCGAGATGAATCTTCTTTCCCTACTTCGCGATGATGATTGTTTGCGCGTGCAATAATAGTAGTGTAGCCGTAATAATATATACATGTGTACCATTTACTGTAATAGTCTCAAAAAGTTTCAAATTAACAAGCCAGCCAACCTCCTCTCTCGAACATCTCAGAGGGGCGCCCACCCAAAAAAAAAAGCAAGCAGGCCAAGCGTCAAGAGGCGGCGACGTTTCGTAGACGTTTCAGAGGCAACAGTCTCCACTTTTTTTCTCTCGAAGGTACGGATAGACGACGCCGCATATATAGAAATCATCGATATCGGATTGAAACTTTGATTTTTACGTCGGAAACGCGCGCTTAGACATCGTTAGAATGCTTTTATGCGTTCAGATGGATCGAATCAATCTCGCAATCGCGCGCTCGCGCGCGCGACGCGTTTTTCAAAACACGTCCGATGAGACTTTTAGCGTCTTTTGCGACGCTTTTTTTATTCCCTTTCCTTCTACAAAAAAAACTAACCTCTTCTTCTCCCGTCCTCGCGTGCGACACTCCAGGCTTTAAGTTTCGTGTATAAGTCACAAACGCCATAGAAAATGGCGCGTTCGAAGAAAACATCAGCGGCCGAGGTACGATTTCTCTGTTCGCGTGTGCGCGTAGGAGCGTGATTTCCGCGCGATTTTTTTCGTTTTTTTTCCTCGATTGGGTTGTTATCCGTCGTCTTTGGTGCAAAGTGTTACTTAATCTTCGTGAGTTCCGCACTTTCCGCTTTTCGAAATTGGGGAAAAGACCCTCTCTTCTCTTTTCAAAGGGGGTGATTCCACGCGCATTCGATCGATTAAACGCACTCACGCTCGCATCTTCTCTTCGAAAACAGGATGAGCGCAAAGCGAATTTGCGTAAGGATATCGATTTTGTCGAGCACACGTGGCCGGCAGAAAAGCTCTACTCGCACTTTGGGTGCACGTTGGAGAAAGGTTTGTCGAGCGAACAGGTTTTAATCAACCGCGCTAAATATGGCGAGAACCGATTGACTCCGCCGGCGGTGACGCCGTGGTACATCCAGTTCTTGTTGCAGTTTGCGAACTTTTTCGCCGGTTTGTTGTTAGCTGGTGGGACTTTGTGTTTCATCGGTTACGCCATCGATACGGAAAAGGACCAAACCAACTTGTTTTTGGGCATCGTCTTGTATGCGGTCGTAACTATTACGGCGACTTTCTCGTACTTGCAAGAAGCCAAGTCCGAGAAGATCATGGAAGGTTTCAAAAACATGATCCCGAAGAAGTGCAAGTGCATTCGCGACGGTAAGAACACCGTCGTTGATGCGTGGGAGTTGGTTCCGGGAGACGTCGTCGATTTGCTCGACGGCGACTCCGTGCCGGCGGATATTCGCGTCATGACGGCGAACGAATTGAAGGTGGACAACTCTTCTTTAACTGGTGAATCCGAACCGCAAGATCGCTCCACGGAGTTGGCCAAGGACGCGGATGGTAACTTGGTCATGCAGCCGTTGGAGGCGAGCAACTTGTGCTTTTATACCACGATTATCAACGCGGGTTCCGGGAGAGGCGTGGTCATTGGATCCGGTGATCGTACGGTCATGGGTCAAATCGCCGGTTTGGCCACGGAAACTTCCAACGAAGCGTCGCCAATCAACGTCGAAATTTCCAAGTTTATTCAGTTGATTTCTGCCGTCGCCATCACCTTGGGTATCGTCTTTTTCATCATTGGTTTGACCAACGGGACGGAGATTATCCAGAACGTTGTGTTTATGATTGGTATCATCGTCGCGAACGTGCCGGAAGGTTTGTTGGCGACTGTTACCGTGTCTCTCGCGTTGACCGCGAAGCGTATGCACACGAAGAACGTTTTGGTGAAGAACTTGGAAGCGGTTGAAACCTTGGGTTCGACCACTATCATCGCCTCGGATAAGACCGGTACTTTGACGCAAAACAGAATGACTGTTATGCACGCATGGGTCGATAACGACACGTATTTGTGCCCAGCCGGGAAGAACATTCCGGATTTGGCGGTTTTGAAGCAAACTCCAGCGGATGAACCGTATTACGACGAAAGCTCTCCGGCCTTCAAACGATTATTGCAAGTCGCGACGTTGTGTAACAACGCCGAGTTTTTGACTAAAAACGACGACGGCTCGTACATTGACTTGAAGGCAGAAATGAACAACCCGAACTTCAACATCTTGAAGCAAGCCGCGACTGGTGACGCTTCCGAGCAAGGCTTGTTGAAGCTCGTGCAACCGTTGAACGATGCTTTGGAAACGAGAGCCGCGTGCCCGAAGATTTTCGAAATCAAGTTCAACTCCACGAACAAGTGGCAGTTGTCCATTCACTCTCAAGGTGCCGGCAGACCGCCGTTGCTCGTCTTGAAGGGTGCTCCGGAAAGAGTGCTTGGCATGTGCAAAACGTACTTTGCTAAGGGCGAAACGAAGCAAATCGACGCGAAGTACAACAAGACGTACACGGAAGCGTACGAAGGTTTGGGCGGCCGCGGCGAACGTGTTTTGGGCTTTGCCTACAAAGAGTTGACCGGCTTCAAGGACGACTTCAAGTTTTCGAACAAGCCATCCCCGAACTTCACCATGGACGATTTGACCTTTGTTGGTTTGATCTCGTTGATTGATCCTCCGAGAGAAGGCGTCCCCGAAGCCGTCATCAAGTGCAACCGCGCTCGCGTGAAGGTGTACATGGTTACCGGCGATCACCCGATCACCGCGGCTGCCATTGCGAAACAAGTCAACATCATTTCGCAAGAAAACATCGACAGTGGCGATGCCATCGTCGTTAAAGGTGATACCATTCGTGAGTGGACGGAGATTGCCGACCCGGTTGAACAACAAAAGAAGTGGGACGAAGCGCTCGATCACAAACAAATCGTTTGGGCGAGAGTGTCTCCGGCGCACAAGTTGTTGATCGTTGAGAACTGCCAGCGCAGAGGTGAAATCGTTGCCGTCACTGGTGATGGTGTGAACGATGCGCCGGCGTTGAAGAAGGGTGATATTGGCGTTGCCATGGGTATCGCCGGTAAAGACGTTTCCAAGGAAGCGGCTGATATGATTTTGATGGACGATAACTTTGCGTCCATCGTCAACGGCGTCGAAGAGGGGCGATTGATCTTTGATAACTTGAAGAAGTCCATCGCATACACTTTGTCGTCGAATATTCCGGAGATTGCGCCGTTTTTGATTTACATCACGGCGAAATTACCGTTACCGTTGTCGACGGTTTTGATTCTCTGTATCGATCTCGGTACGGATATGGTCCCGGCCATCTCTCTCGCTTACGAGACCAGAGAGGCGGATATCATGGACCGCCCGCCGAGAAATGCGCAAACTGATCGTTTGGTCAACTTCAAATTGATTTCGTTTGCGTACTTGCAAATCGGTATGATCCAAGCCTTAGCCGGCTTCTTTGTCTACATCATCGTCCTCAACGATTACGGCTACGCGCCGAACATCTTGATGGGCAACGGTTTGGAATGGTTCAAGCACTCGGTCATGTGTACCGTCAACGGCGATGGTAGTCCGAAAGAGTGCGGTTTTGGTTGCGAAGGTGACAGCTGGGAGAGAGGATACTGCGAAGGTGGTTGCCAAGTTCCCGCCGGTGGTGCAGTTGATCCGTTCATCGAATTCACCTCTTCTGGTTTCAGAGGTCCTGGTGACTACACTTGCAACAGAGCGTGCTCGAACTACGACAGCATTCCGGCCAGCGAAATCACTGCTGCTGAAACTGCGGCCTTCTCAACGTACTGCGATCAAGACAACACGTTCGGCTTTGCCGACCGAGGTTTCGCGGACGATGATGCCATCGCTCCGGCGGGCGCCATGTATTTCTGGAACGGCCAACAACAACCCTTGCCGAACAAGAACTACCAAACGTCCGCGTTGGAGTACGCGCAATGCGCGTACTTCATCTCCATCATCATCGTCCAATGGGCCGATTTGTTGATTTGCAAGACGAGAAAGCTTTCTCTCTTCCAGCAAGGCTTACAAAACGATTTCATGAACTTTGGCTTGTTGTTTGAAACCGTCCTCGGGGCGACTTTGGTATACACTCCAGCCTTGAACACCGTCTTTGGTACTCGCCCGTTGCACATCTTGCACTGGTTCCCGGCTGTTCCGTGGTCCATGTTTATCTTTACCTACGATGAGTTGAGAAAAGCGCTCATGAGAGGCAATCCAGATGGCTGGTTGAACACGTACACGTACTGGTAATCGACTCCGTCGCGCTTGAAGGAATTTCGTTTGTTAAAAGGGAAGATTTGATGAACGAGAACGCACAAGAAGAAAAACAATTAAAGTAATCACAAAGAAACAAAATAATTTTAGGTTGAGGGAAGTCTGTCCTCACGTTCATTAGCACATTTCATAGAGCAACGGACGTTCATTTTTACACTCGATTTAGAGAAAGATTTTGGTTGTTTTAATACGCAAAATTCACACATCACTCGTTTGTAAAAGCTTACATTAATTAGAAAGTTTCTTCGTTTTCCTTATCGCTTTCGACGGCATTGTCTTCATCCTCGTCTTCTCCCTCCTCTTGCTCCTCATTATTATTCGCTTTCTTCTCGCTCTTCTCTGTGTCGACATCGTCCCACTTTGTATTCGGCTCGCACTGGTGAAAATATTTCCGCTTCAACGCGCCGTGGTCCCACAATGTCCCGCAGCCTTCGTCGTGCGCCTCGAATCGATGCACCTCCCCATTTTCTTTCGTGGCTCGCGAATACGCCGGCCCGTGTCGCATTTTGTGCTCCGTCCAATGTTCCAAGAAGCATTCTTCGGAGCAAAAAAACGCCCGCTCGAAAGCGTCCATCACAACTTTCATCTTTCTTTCCTTGTACATCTCCAAGCACTGCGCGCACTCCAATCGCATCATCGCTTCTTTCGACTTCTCGCACCCGCACCCCGAACACGCTAAAGTCACCGCGTATCTCGGCACTCCTCGGTCCAACCCGCGGCACTTCTCCATGTACCGCTCGTCGCTCACGTCGTCGACGTCCTCGAAATTCCGATCTCCCGTTTTTTTGAAATGCGCTCGGTTCGCTTCTCTCATTTTTCGCTCGTTTTCGGAAACCGCGTCGCGCCAAAACTCGTCCCACGAGTTCGCGGTGTTCTTGTTGATGGCGGTGTTGTTCTCGTCGCTCTTCCTCGACGACCTCCTCTGGCTTTTCTCATGAGACATGATTTATTTATTTTTTAGATCAGCAGATCAGCGAGATCAGATTGGAGGAAAAAAAATTGGCGTTACTTTTTTCTTCTCTTGACAGCTTGATTGCATTTTTTCCCGAGAGTGAAGAAGAAGGAGGGGAGAGCCGCAAACCATCGTCATTACTACACAAACACACTTACACACACACACATATAATAATATGTTAAACGCGTGCTGCGGAGGCGCTCGACCAGGACACGAAAAAGGAGGTTTACACGACATGAACACTCTCGAACTTCCCTCCGGACACTTGAAAATCGACCCGGAAGGTGCGCTTTTTTCTTCCTCCGTGTTACATTTTTTTTGAAACATCATCGACACTTTTTTGCTCACCGCCGCACGTACGCACTTTCTTCTTCTTCATCATCATCGTCGTTATAAAACACAGACCCGTGGCCGTTGGAGACGTATAACCCTCCATCACACGTGTATAAAATGCGCGACGAAAAGACCGGGTACTTGCAAACGTTTCCTTTCGAGGAAAACAATCCCATGCCGGAAGCGTTCGATAGAAACTCGGACTATTTGGTCAAGTTGCTCGACCCTGTGATTAAGCCGAAAGACAGCGGCGGAGGAGGCGAAGAAGGCGCTCCTTCCACGAGCGGAGGCAACGACGACGGTCGAGGTCAAAAATCGACGAAGAAGAAAGAGAAAGCGAAGAAGCAACCGCAACCGCAAGAGGAAGTGGACCCGTTCGTAAAGGCGAACTTGACGGTTGGTAAAGTTTTAGAGGCGAAAGAGGACGACCAGTGGTCGGAGAAGTTGTACTTGTGCAAAGTGTTAGTCGGCGAAGACGAAGAGAAGGACGTGAAGCAAGTCGTCACTGGGTTGAGAAAGTTCGTGAAGAAAGAAGATTTGGAAGGGAAGTTAGTTTTGACGATTATCAATTTGAAGGTGGCCAAGTTAGCCGGGGAGACGAGCGAGGCGATGATTCTAGCGACGGAGAGCGGGGAAGGCGATAGCGTGGACGTGAAGTTGGTCAAGGTTCCGGACGGAGCGAAGGTTGGCGAGAAGGCGTTCATTGAAAACGAGGAAGATAAGAAGCCGGAGACGTACCCGAAGGAGTGCAAGAGTAAGTTATGGGAACAAGTGAAGCAAACGTTAGTGATTAAAGGTGGGAAGGCGACGTATCAAGGGAAGAATGTGGTGGTCTCGAGCGGGTTCGTAACCGGCCAAGACGGCGTCGCGGATGGGGCGTTTATCAAGTAATATTCATATATATAGCCGCTTTATTTTAATGCTTGATGATAATCAGTTGTTTACGAATCAATTGTTCAATGCGTTGACCAACTCGACGGAGTTTTCTCGACCAGGCGTTCCTCCTAAGACCAACGAAGAGACCCACGAGAACGGGTCGTTCGCGTCGCTTTTCGCCGACGTCAACTCGATGGAGTATCCTGGGAATATTATAGGCCAAGGTGGTTTATCGTTGTATTCGACCTCGTGCACTAGTTCTTTCTCTGCGTTTAACAAGATCAGCTTTTCGCCTTTATTGCTCAATTTGAACGGTAACTCGGCGTCTTTGACGACGACGACGGCGACTTTTTCTTCGTTCGGTTCGCCGCGGTGAGCGAGTTCAAACTTTGTCGCGTTCTTCGCCACGACGATTCTCTCTTTCGGTTTTACCGTCGTGTTCAAAGGAAACTGGAACATATTCTCAGAGTTTAAATTCTTTTCATCGGTGAAATACCACGAGCTCATGTCGACTGAGTCCGTTGAAGATGGATTCAAAAACTCGCACCACTCCCCGCTCCTGGCGGCTTTTTGACCAGTCCTCGTCGTCGCGTCGTCGCCATCGCCACCATCGCCGATCGAAGACGACTCCAAAGATTTCCCCACCGCCACCGGGTCGTACATGATTTCGCTGATTATGATCGCCCCAAAATCCTCCTCAGACGCGGAGAGCGTCTCCTTCCCTTCCACGAAAGAACGAGAAGACCTCGTTGTCTCAGTCGAGGACGAAAATACGAGAACGCAGGAAAGAAGAAGAAGGAAAGGAAACGTCGTCCGAGCGCGCCTCGTTTTGCGAGGCGCGAGAGACGACACAGAAGAAGAAGAAGAAGAAGAAGAAGAAGAAGAAGAAGAGGAAGAAGAAGAAGAAGAAGAGCGATGTGTCTTTGTCTGTGATGCCTTCATTTGTGCGCGCGTGTCGTGAGATGTGTTGTCTCTCTCTCTCACGCGCTCTCTAGTAGTAGTAGTTCTCGGAGAGCTCTTCGTGGCTGAGTTTTGCCGGCTCCTCTCTTTTTTCTCGTATTTTTTTCCCCAAGTGCGCCTGACCTGAACAAGCCTAAACCCTGACTTTGCCTTGACCGAATTCCAAAATCGAAAAAAGAAGAATCTCACACACAAAGAAAAAAGAGCAGAAAGCAAAGAAATTTTTAAGCGTAAAATTTACCCACCGAAAACTTCATATTCCGCACTCAAAAATAAAACACACGAACATTAAAAACA
>Ga0181573_10005698_pt1 | contig 10276 bp, 2 predicted proteins | sample 101ome_25_FD_148643 | JGI IMG/M metagenome (GOLD analysis project Ga0181573, IMG submission 148643) | Coastal salt marsh microbial communities from the Groves Creek Marsh, Skidaway Island, Georgia - 101409BT metaG (spades assembly) | ecosystem: Environmental > Aquatic > Marine > Intertidal zone...
CGCGCGCATCCCCGGAACCTCCCCGGGGCCCATCGCGCTCGGCTCGAACCCGAACCCGTCGAAGCTCGACCCCGCGGCGGGGGAAAATAAAGCCGAGTACCCGCCGCCGCCGCCGCCGCCGCTCGACGCGCGGCGGGCGATCCACGTCGCGCCGGCGACGAAAGCGAACATCGCGACGAGCGCGACGAACCATGAGGGCGCCGAGCGGGAGGCGAAGCCGGAGGAGGACCCGGCGGCCGCCGTTTCGAAGTCGTCGTTCGCGTCGTCGTTCGCGTCGTCGTCGGCGCCGCGCTCGCTCCTCCCCGCCTCCGCCTCCCGCTCGGCGGCGTTCTTGGCGGCGCCCTCGGGGTCCGCGTCCTCGTACTCGTACTCGTAATCGAAGGCACCCCCCGGCGCCGGCGCGGGCGCCTCGGCTTCGGTGGGTTCGGAGGGCGCCTCGGAGGGCGCTTCGGAGGGCGCTTCGGCGTCGTTTTCGTCGGCGTCGTTTTCGTCGGCGTCGTTTTCGTCGTCGCCGCTCGGCGCTTCCGCGGGGGCCTCGCCGCCGTCGCCCTTCGCTCCTTCGTCGCCCCCCGGGTCCTCGTCGTCTCCCGGCGGCCTGACCGCCCTCCCCGAGTCCGGCCCGTGGTTCCTCAGCACGGCGTCGCAGTCCGCGACGGCGAGGCCGACCCTCCCCGCGTCGTTCGCGCCCCCCTCCGCCGAATACGCTTCGAGGTCGTACTCTACGAGGACGTCGCGCGTCGTGATTCCGCCGACGAGCGTCCCCGCGTCGCCGTTATCCATCACCCCGAGGCAGAACGCCCCCTCCGTCCGGCCGTGCGCGAACAGGTAGTTGCTCGGGGGCACGCTCAGCGACGCGCCCCCGCCGAACGCGAGCGCGAGCCGCGGGAACGACTCCTCCAGCGTCGACGTCGACAGAGGCGCGGAGGAATCGTCGTCGGCCTTTTTTTTGTAGCACACGTCGCCCGGGTAGTTGGGGTCCGGGCCGGGGACGCGCTCGAGACGCGGTCGCCCTCCGTCGCCGTCGTTCTCCACGCCGACGAGTCCGTCGAGCGTCGCGACGAACGCGTCGAACACCTTCGTCGGGGCGTACGTGAACGTCGTCCCGCTGTCGAGCACGGTCCCGTACCCCGCCGAGAAATCGCCCCCGGCGGCGATCGCGACCGTCTCGCCCGCGTCTCCGCCTCCCGATCGTTCGAACGCCCACGTCTCCGTCTCCACGACGTAGTACCCCGGGTGCGCCGGGTTCGGCACGAGCGGCGTGTACGCGAGCGCCGGCACCGCCTCCCCGCCCTGCGGAAGCCTCCCGAGGGTGATGGCGCCGCCGCCCTCGAAGCTTCCGTAGCACAGCGAGAACGCGTCGGGGGACCCTCGCGCGGCGCTAATCTGCGCCGGAAGCGCGTCGGCGCCGTGCCCGAGGCCCATGAGCCCGTCCGCGACCTGGTCGTGGATCCCCCCGGTCTCCCTCGTCGTGCACCCGAACGCCACCGTGAGGTTGCCAAGGTCCCCGCCGAGGTGGATGACGTCCTTCACGACGTGGCCCTCGACGCTGGAGTGTTCCGCGTACCCGCGATTGTACGCGCACCGATGCGATCCGTCTCGCGAGCACCGGCCGTGGACGCACGCGTCGGATCGGCAGTCGACGGGCTCGTGCGTCGCGGAGGCTTCGGGGTCGTACGGCGGGGCGCCCGTGTGTCGGCCGCACGCGGCGCCGCACGAGGCGCACGGGACGTAGGTGAGGGTGCTGCCGGTGTCGACGATGACCTGGAACGTCCGCGGGGGGACGCCGAGCGCGACGTCGGCGTAGTAGTATCCGTGCTCGCGCACGGAGCCGTGCAGCGGGTGCGTCGCGTACGCGGAGGCGGGGTCGTCGGGGGTTGCGTTCTCCTCCGCCTCCCCGAGGAGGACGCGGCGCCGCGCGCGGTCCTTCGAACGCGCGAGCGCGGGGTCGAGCTCGGCGTGGGAGAAGCGCAGGGCGCTCGTGCGGTGCTGCTGCGCGGGGCGGGCGGAGGGGCGCGGCGCGCGGGGGCGATCGTCGGCCCCCGCGGAGGCCCCTGGGGGAGAACCCGAGGAGGCGCGCGCGGAGGCGAGGAGCAACGACGCGAGGAGCGCCGCGCGGGGGAAGGCCGAGGCGGAGCGCGCGCGGCGCCGCATCGCGCGCGAGCGGCGCGGCGCGGGAGCGGGAGCGGGCGACGACGGTGCGCGCGGGGCGGCGTCGAGAGCCCCGGCGCGCGCCCGGACGTCTGCCGAGCGCCCGAAGCGAGATCGCAGGAGTGCGCCGACGGTTCGTGAACATTCGCGGCGCATCAGCGAAGTGCGGAATCTGAAGTTGATCAGCAGGCGGAGCGCCCGCCCCTTCGTCGTCGGTTCCGGCCGCGCGAGGGTTGCGCAGTTTGTCGAACGCGCCGACGCCCTCGACGCCTCCGTCATCATGGACGTGCTGTTCGCGGACGCCCTCGGCGAGACCGCGCGCGTGCAGACGCGCGCTTGCGACGACCCCGACAAGGGCAAGGGCGTCTTCGCCATCGCGCCCATCGCGGAGGGCGAGGTCGCGCTCCGGGACGCCCCGCTCGGTTTCGTCACCTCGCGCGAGCTCTCGATCGCGGCGAGCCTCGATCCGAGCGCGTACCCCCCAAGCCCGCACGTGGTCTGCGCCGAGTGCAGGTGCGACGCCGCGCGCCGACGATCGGCGCGACCGCGACCCCGCGCACCGTCGCGCGGCGCGACGATCGGGCCGCGGGGGCGAAACGCGACGCCCCGAACGCGCGCGCGCGCCCGCGACGGCGACAGCTTTTTCCCCCGTCCCTCCCTCCTCGTGTCGGCGGCGGCGACCGCCGCGACCGACGACTCGACGAACCCTCGTGCGCACGAAGTGGCGGCAGCCTGTTGGGACACTACTCCCAGGTCCATTTTTCCCGCCCCTCCCCCCGCTCTCTCTCCGCCCGCTCACCTCCCCCCTCCTCACACACATCCCCCCCGCGCAGCACGTTCCTCGATACCCTCCAGGCGCAACTCCTCGCGCTCGTCACCGCGCGCCACGCGGACCCCCTCGACGACGACACCCCGCGACCGAAGGGGTGGAAGCCCCCGCCGAGCCCGCCCCCCCCACAAGCCATCCTCAACCTCTCCCTCGTCAAATCCGACGTGCAGCCCGACGCGCTGAAACCGCGCTGGCGCCCCGCCGCCGCCGCCGGTAATAAGAAGGGCAAACCACACAAGCCGACTACTGTCAGCGGCGCTTCTTCCGACTCTTCGGTCGCGTACTGCTCTCCCGAGTGCGCGTCGCGCGGGTCGCAGGTCGTGGGCACGCACGCGAAGGCCTCGGTCGCGTGGCGCGCGTTTCTCGACGGCGTCGGAAAAATTCCCCGCGCCGACCGCCGCGCGTTCGTCCTCGCGGCGCGGATGCTCGCCAACGCGATCGCCGGCGGGCCCGGGAGCGCCGCGTGCGAGGGCGCGAGGCACCTGCAGTCGCGCTTCGCGTGGGACCTCCTCGACCGCGACGACGAGGCGCGGGAGGGCGTCCGCGAGGCCGCGCACACCGCGTGGAAGAGCCTTAAGCCCGCGCTCGACGCCGCGTTCGGCGAGAAGCGCGTCGCGTCGTTGGCGGATCGCGCGCCGCTCGCGTTCCACGACGGGTACGCCGAGCGCGCCGCGGGGTTCGGGCTCGCGACGAGCTCGGGGTTCGCCGCGCTCTGCGGCGCCGCGCAGCTCAACGCGCTCACGACGAAGGTGGCGAATCCGCTGGCGGTGTACGCGGCGACGACGCCGGAGGCGGGCGCCGCGCCCGCGCCCATGCGGCCCGCCGTCGCGTGGCTTCTCGACGCGCGCGACCGCGTCGATCGCGCGAGGGTCGAGGAGGAGGAGAAGTTGATGCGGTACGACCCGAACGAGGATGAGGATGAGGACGAGGATGAGGAGGATGAGGACGACGACAGCGACAGCGACGATGAGGTGGACCCTCGGGACGAGTGCGCGGAGGTGGATTGGGGCGAGGGTTTGGAGTTCGACACGTCGGTGTTCCCCCCCGCGAAGGGGGCGGCGGTGTACCCTCTCGCGTCGGGGGTGAATCACGCGTGCGACCCCAACTGCGAGATCGCCTTCGACGAGAGTAACGAGGTGATGCTCGTCGCGATCAAACCGATCGGGCTCGGGGAGGAACTCACCATCTCGTACGTCGACGCGGAGATGGACCGAGAGGACAGGGTCGAGGAGCTCGAGGAGACGTACGGGTTCGAGTGTAAGTGCGCGAGGTGCGCGAAGGACGCGAAGGACGCCGAGGAGAAACCGAAATATTTGAAGGCCCCTAAGGCGCCGGCGGCGAAGAAGGCGCCCAAGGCCCCCAAGGCCCCGGCGGCGAAGAAAGCCCCGGCGGCGAAGAAGGCCCCGGCGGCGAAGAAAGCCCCGGCGGCGAAGAAGGCCCCGGCGGCGAAGAAAGCCTCGGCGGCGACGAGCGCGCCTTCGAAGGGGAAGCGCAAAGCCGGCGACGCGGCGGCGGAGGAGAAGAAGAGCGCGCCGAGTTCGCGGAGGAGGAAAAAGTGAGCGACGCGTTCTCGGCGCGAAGACGCTCGACCGGACTTTTGCGTTTTTAAAATCCATCGATCACAAGCGCTCGTCGCCTATTCGAAGCCCCGTTCCCGATCGATCAGAGCGTCCCCAGGGCTTGGGTGTTGCTGAGCACGGCGTGCGCGAGCGAGTACGTCTTGGACGTGAGCGCCTTGGTTTTCTCGACGACGACGTCGTGGATGGACGGCGCGTCGGCGGCCATGACGACGGTTCCCTTTTCGCTGTCGATCTTCGCGTTGAGCTTCGTGCTCCTGATGAGGTTCACGATCCACCGCTCCGCGCTGTCGCGGTCCATCCCGAGCTTCGTCGCGAGGACGTTGATGTCGATGCACTGGTGGATCCTGCAGTACGTCTCGAAGATGCACAGGCGCGCGTTCTCGCCAAACTCCTCCTTGCACCCGACGAGGAAAAAATCCTTCGCCAAAACCTCCTCGCACGCCGCGAGCTTCGCCTGCGCGCCGTCGAAGTCGTACTCCACGAACAGCGCGGTGAGAAAGTCCGTGATCGGGTCCGAGTACGTCTCGTTCTGCAGGATCCGCACGAGGTCCTTCAGCATCGACCGCCGGCGCTTGTTCACGATCACCGCCGCGGCGAGATACCGAAGCAGGTGCGGCGCCTCCGCCTGGATGCTCTGCATGTATCGCTCCTGGAAGAACACGTCGATGATGGCGTTCCGCCCGTTCTCGTGGTTGAAGAAGACGAACAGGCTCCAGTGCAGGAGCCAGGTTCGCGCCCTCGTCTGCGCGAGCGGGCTGGGGTACTGCCTGTTCTCCACCGCGTCCTTCAGGCGCGTCATGTCCTCCTGCGCCGCGTTCCAATCCTGCTGGAGGATGTCGCTGGCGAACTTTCCCCACAGCGCCGCGCTGCCGCGCTCGCCGTTCGTGCACAGGCTGCGGTAGTGGAGCAAGAACTCCGCGGCCGCGCTGTAGTTGCCGCAGTCGAACTGAAACTTGGCGTAGTGGAAGAGGGCGTCCACGTCCTCGGCGCCGACGCCGTGCTCCGAGCTGAGGAGGTTGAGATTGTAGGACTTGTCCGATCGGAGCTGCTTGACGAGCGCGGGGTCGGAGAGGAAGCCCACGATCTTCGCCGCCTTGGCCTGGAGCTGCTGCAGGTTCGCGATCACCTCCTCCCTCCGCTTCGTCATCTCGGGCGGGGCGTCGCTCTTGCCGTGGAGCGACTTCCAGATGTCCGCGGCGAAGTCGATCATGTTGGTCTTCTGCAAGAGCTCGATCTTCGCCTCCAGGATCTCCTTCTCGGGGTACACCTTCTGCATCTGGAGGAACTCCAGCAGGGGGAACACCAGGTGCCGGTCGAGATACTTCCCGAGCTCGGACGTGAGGTCGTGCTTAGCCGCGTCGGGGGACGCCATCGTGCCGCCGACGCGAGCGATCCGAGCGATCGCGAGACGCGCGAAAACCCTGCTCACCGGACGGCCGGACGGGGCGCGGGTCCTCCGGCCGGGTCGCGCGCTCCGAGCGTCGCGAAGCGAGCGGCCTCGAGCGACGAGCGCCTCCTTGGGTCGACGTGCGTGCGCGCGGAGCGACGACGCGAGGCCCGCGCGGGGTGAAGAGGGCGACGAGGCGCGGACGCGCCGGCGGGAGGGGCACCGCGCCAAGGCGCCCGGCGAAAAGGCGGCGGATGGCGACACATATCTTCCGACTGTTTCCTCATACATACGGAACCGACGATTTATTACCGACTGGAGATCCACGCGTCCCGCGGATGATATGCGCCACACGCGGGTGGTCATCTCGGCGACTCTCATCACTCGGCTCGGCGGCGAGAGCCGTTGCCGCGCGAGCCAAAAGTGGAGTCAACCCGCCGCGGGCTCGGTCGTCGACTTTCCCCCGCGCGGCGTGCACTTCGCGCGTCGCGGACGCGGCGAGGCGCGCTCGGAGGCTCGGGCCGGTCGTGTCGGCCCGCCGTGTTCCTCGCCCACCTCGCCTCGGTCGCGTCGCCTCGGGTGGCGCGCGCCGTCGCGTCGCGATGGGTCGCGGCGCGGCGGTCACGGTGGGGGGCCACGCGAGCACGTCCGAGCGGCATCGCGCCCCCCCGCCCTCGACGACGTTTGAGACGTTCGCGCCGCGTATGATGAGCGAGCGGTACGAGCGCGCGCAGGTCTGGGGCCTGGACTGCTGCGAGACGCTCCGGTGGAAGTTTTGGGAGCCCGGGGGCACGTACGTGCGGTCCGTGGTGCTGAAGAACGTCAGCACGCGCGCGCTCAAGGTGAAGTACAAGCTCCCGAAGACCAAGTACTTCGAGATGGAGTTCCCCGAGACGATCAAGCTCTCGCCCGGGATGAGCGTGCCCGTGGACGTCACGTTCCGGCCGATCAAGCGCGAGCAGTACGACGACCACGTGGAGTTCAAGGTGGCGGGGTGCGGCGTGTTCAAGGTGCGCGTCACCGCGGCGCTTCCGGTGCTCTCGCTCAAGGTGCCCGACGCGGTGGATTTCGGGTACGGCGCGGTGAACGAGACGATGCGCAAGACGTTCGCCTTCTCCAACGACGGCGAGGTCCCGGTGGACTTCGCGTGGAAGATCGACCCGCCGTTCATCTTCGCCCCGCTCACCGGGCGCCTGGCCCCCGGGGAGACGCAGCACGTCAGGTGCGAGTTCACGCCCACGGACGCGACCGTGAACGTGGCGGACGCGCGGTGCGAGGTGGAGCCCGAGCACGAGTTCCACGACGGGATGAAACGATTCGCGACGCGCGTCAGCGCCGTGGGCAAGTACCCGTTCATCAGGCTCTCGGACAAGGAGCTCGACTTCGGGGAGGTGATCGTGGGGAAGACGGCGGAGAGGACGTTCAAGGTGTTGAACCAGAGCGTGGTCGCGGTGACGTACGAGTGCGCGCGGGTGGACGCCGAACACGACCACGTGTTCAAGGTGGATTCTCGGGGCGGGAAGCTCCGGCGCGACGCGCACGACGTCGTCAAGGTGACGTACGCGCCGGCGATGCCGGGGACGTTCAGCGCGGAGGCGTTCCGGTTCACGACGCCCGGGGGAAGGCACGACACGGTCCTGCGCCTGCGCGGGACCGCGACGGGGCCGAGCGCGTCGCTCTCGGCGTCGACGCTTCAGTTTGGCTCCGTCGTGAAGGGAACCAGCGTCAGGCGCGTCTTCGACGTACAGAACCACAGCGAGGTGGCCATGCACTGGCAGATCGACTCGGAGAAGCTCGGGACGTTCGCGCTGGACGTCGACCGCGGCTTGATCCCGGCGAAGGCGTCCCAGCGCGTCCTCGTGACGTTCGCGCCGATCGAGGCGGCGAATTACCACCGCCGGCTGACGGTGTTGGTTCGCGACCGCGCGCCGCTCGCCATCGACGTCGTCGGCACGTGCTACGACGACAAGCGCCGACCCGCGCCGATGTTTCTCTCGCACGTGGAGACGTACCGCGCGCGGTGCCGCGTGGGCCTGTGCGATCCGGGCGAGCCGCCGCTCGTGAGCGACCGCGAGCCGTTCGAGGATGAGGTGGCGCAGGCGCGCGCGGCGGCGACGACCAACGCGGAGGCGTTCGCGAGCGCGTTCGAGCCGGACCCGCTCTGCGCGGTGGTGTTAGACACGCGGGAGGTGGACTTCGGGGCGCGGTCTCGCCTGAACCACGGGGACGCGAAGGTGGTGACGGTGACGAACGGCACGAAGCAGAAGCTGACGGTGTTTTGGGGCGGGCAGGAGCCGACGCAGGCTGGGGACAACAGCGAGACGGCGCTCGAGGCGGCGCGCGGCGCGGCGGAGCGCGCGCCGTTCGCCGTGTTCCCGCCGCTCGCGGACGTCCGCCCGGGCCAGGCGCAGCCGTTTCGCGTCGTGTTCCGCCCGACGAAGGACCACGCGTACTACACGCGCCAGCTGGAGTGCTTCGCGTACGTCAAGGCGATGCGCAGTTTCCGCCAGGTGACTGAGGAGAACTTCACGCCGCCGTGGACGGCGAGCGTGCGCGCGCTGGGGCACACGTTCGGGCACCTCGGCGCGACGATGGGGTTCATGCCCCGGTGTCGGTTCACCGCGCGCGGGAACCGCCTCTTGTTCCCTCCCACGGTCAAGGGCGAGCGCTCGTACCAGACTTTGGCGCTCGTGAACGACGGGGACGTGAGCGTCGGGTTCGAGTTCCCCTCGAAGCGCCTAGGGTCGGCGGAGGCGGCGGATTTGGCGGACAGCCGGTTCGCGGCGTCGCCGACCAAGGGCGTCGTCGGGCCGAAATCGTTCGCGCTCATCACGTTCCGCTTCGACGCTTCGGACTGCGAGCCCCAGCGCGAGCTCCTGGTGTGCGCCCTGAACGGATCCAGCACGTTCTGCCTCGAGCTGGACGTTCGCGCGCAGGGCCACGTCCCGAAGCTCCGCGTCGGGAGCGACGACTCGTTCGTCTTCAAGCCGACGTGCGTGGGCGCCGTCACCGCGCGCGACGTGGACGTGACCAACGTGTCGCGGATCAACGTCCTGTACGAGTGGGCGATCCCGCCGAAGCTCCAGAGCACGCTCCGCGTCACCCCGCCCGCGGGGATGATCCGGGGCGGCGAGACGATCAAGAGCACCTGGACGTTCATCCCGAGCCTGGTGAAGCGCATCGGCGCGAGGGTCCCGCTCGTGTTGCGCGTTCCCCACTCGTACGACGGCGGCGGCGCGGCGAGCGCCGCGCCGACGCCCCGAGTCGGCACCCCCGCGAGCGCCATGGACGACCACTCGCCGTCCGACGCGAACACCGAGCGCGTCACCGTGTCGATCGTCGCCGAGGGCACCTCCGGCGCGATCGCGATGGTTCCCGAGCGCTTGGATTTCGGCGCGTGCGTCGTCGACGCGACGACGACGCGCGTCGTCGAGCTCCTCAACCAGTCCTCGGGCGTCGTTCGGTACCGCATGGACGTCATCTGGGACGAGGGGTGCAGCGAGTTCGACGCGGACGTGCGGTTCGACGAGCCCACCGGTTTGATCCCCGCGCGCGCGGGGAAGGCGGTGACGGTGCGGTTCACGGGGCGCGCGACGTGCGCCGAGGTGGGGTTCCGGGTGGCGTGCCGAACCGTCGTCGCGCCCACGCTCGGTCCCTCGGGGTCGAGCCGGAGCCTCCTCACCCTCGAGCCGAGCGGCGCCTCGGCCGGGAGCCTCTTCTCTCAGTCGCGGGGTGTGAGGTTCGACGACCACGCCTCGGGGGGGGCGGGGGAGGGGATCGACGGCGCGGGCGGCGAGGAGCCGCCGTGCGTCCCCGCGCGCGCGTCGGCGGAGTACCCCTCGATTCGCGTCACCGACGCCGCGAGCTCCGCCGCCGTCGCGAAACCCGCGCTTTGGAAACAGCTCAGCCTGTGCGCGCTGAACGCGCAGCTCGCGCTCCCCCCGACGCCGACGGAGACGAGGCTTCAGCAGACGGGCGGGGCGGACGGGTCGTTCGCGTCCGCGAAGGCGCTGGCGCCGCTCGCGGGCGTCGCCGCGGGGCTCGGGGTGGGCGTCGAGGGGGAGGAGCCGACGTGCGTGTACTTGGAGGTGAGTAACCCGGGTTTGGTGGAGGCGGAGTGGAGTCTTTTGCTTCGGAACGAGCCGGAGGTGGCGCTCGAGAACTGGGTCGAGGTCGGGGAGCCGCAGACGGAGGTGGACGCGCACCAGCGGTTCGTCCTGGAGGAGAAGATCGTGGAGGTGACGCCGCGGCGGGGCGCGCTCGCGCCGGGGGCGTCGCAGCCGATTCGGATCAAGTACTCGCACGACCATGTGGGCGCGCACTGGCTCACGG
>Ga0181573_10005702_pt1 | contig 10268 bp, 7 predicted proteins | sample 101ome_25_FD_148643 | JGI IMG/M metagenome (GOLD analysis project Ga0181573, IMG submission 148643) | Coastal salt marsh microbial communities from the Groves Creek Marsh, Skidaway Island, Georgia - 101409BT metaG (spades assembly) | ecosystem: Environmental > Aquatic > Marine > Intertidal zone...
TGAAGGAAGTTGGCGCGAACACGTACGAGTTTTCGCAGGAGTGGAAAACGAAGGAAGGGTTCGAAGGGTGGATGAATACTCCGGAGAGACGTCGATCGCACTTTCCAGTCGGGGTGTATCAGTATTTACCGAAGGATAAGTGGTCGGTGCCGGAGAATTTTGCGCCGGTGATCAAGTTAAAGGACCCTCCGAAACCACCGAAGGAGGCGTAAAAAGACCTGTTGTAATCGAAAAGAAGAAGAAGAAAAAGACGTCACATACGCGTAATACGCGATTCGCTTCGATAGTAGTGTATCTATTATTACTATTTGTCACAAAGCACACCGAAACTTTTTCGCCGACGATGTCTGGGAAAAAATCAAGCGCGGAGCTTTCGGTTCCATAAACAACGGCGGCGCAGAGGAGGAGGAGGAAGAAGAGAACGCCAACGCGCGTGATGATGAGGCTTTGTCGAGCGTTTAGTTCATTAATGATGATTCGCGTTGTCTTTTATATCTCGTGACGATTGTTTTTCAAATCGTATCTGAATTTCACTGCTGCTGCTCTGCTACTGTTGCTGTTGCTGCTGCTGCCGCTACTACTTCTACTAAATGTCTCTTACTTAAATGTCTCTCTTTTTTGTTTCTCTTTTGCTTTCTCGCTCTTTCGCGCTCGCTTTTTTTTTTTCACATGTTCGTCATCGCTGCTGCAGTTTGTTACTTTTATGCTAACTGTCAGACGTCGGGACTCCGCCGCCGTCCTCCTCTTCTCGTTCTTCCGTTTCGAAGCCGTTTTGCTGCTCTTCGTCCGCGCCGTTCATTATTACGCGTGGCGTTTTTCCATGTGCACTTTGAGTTTAAACTTCATCGTGTACGACGCGTCGCACATGTCGCAGGAGAATCTTTGTCGGTTTACATCGTGCGTGGTCAAGTGGGCTCGCAGGTTGCTTTTTGTCGCGAACGCCCACGAGCAGAGGTGGCACTTGTGCGGTCTTTTGGCGATTTCAGCTTCAGTTGCTTGTTTTGCTTGTGTTCGGCAGCGGCCTTTTGCACACGCCGTACCGCGCGGCGTCTCGCGTCTATGCATGAACCCGGCATCTCTCAACGTTTTGCAAACCGGACACGTAAACGACGGGAACTGTTGAGCGGCGCAGTTGTCGCCTTTTACGCAAAAGCCTTTTCCACACGCCGTACCGCGCGGCGTCTCGCGTCTTTGCTTGAACCCGGCTTCTCTCAACGTTTGGCAATCCACACATTTAAACGACGGTAAATACAAGCTTGCTTTATAACAGTTTCTGCAGATCCACATATTGAGTATGTTGGCGTGTATTGCGATGAAGCGGACATGCTTGTTCTTGAAAGACTGTTGATAATATCTTTTCTCACCAGCCAGTATGAGACCTTTTTCCTTACCTTCACGAGAGCAGTTTACTCCATTGGCACAGGGTTGTTCTTCTTTCCATTTTGGAGCCGTCGGTATCGTTGCTTTTTCGCGCGCGCTTCGTCTTTTTGGATCTTGTTCTGTCGTTGTCGTCGGCGTTTTCCCTTTTGACCCTGGGATCGTATCGCATTCCGTTAAGGTTGACAAAAAGCTCCCACCACCGAGTTCTTTCTGACCACCGAATTCTTTCTGAAGGCGCTTTGCAACCGCTTCGTCGCTTTCGAAGGTTTGGTCGTCGTCGTCGTCGTTGTCGTCGTCGTCGTCTTCATCGTCGGAAGAGGAGGACGAGGAGGAGGAATAGGCATCCTCATCCATGTAATCGCCGTCGTCGTTGTCGTCTTCATCGTCGGATGAAGAGTCCCCATCCATGTAATCGCCGTCGTCGTTGTCGTCGTTTTCTTTCTCTTCGGCTCTTTTCCTCTTCTTCGTATCCTTCGCCAAAATTTCAGCAGCAAAGGCCAGTGCGATTTCGTCGTTGTTCAAGAGCATTTCGTTTCTATGTAAAACGAATTGTGCGAACTTCTCGAAGGTGACGAATCGAATCGTTTTGTTGTTGTTGTTGTTAATTTTGTAAACGTCTCGAACGTAACTTGTGCCGCCGCTTTCGTCGAGTACGACGATGTCTGTTTTTTTACTAACATTTTTGCTGACGGAGAACTTGTTGTTTTTCGCGTAACTCTCGACGTAATCTTTACCTCCAAGGCGAGTATTCGCGTATTTCGTGAACTCGCCGGTCACGAATACGTTAAGCTGCGGTTGACGCATGACGGGTTCGTTTTTCGTGACAATCTTCTTTCCTTTGAGTTCGTGTTCTACTAATTTTTCGAACGCGTCCTTTTTGTCCTGGCAGCATAACATGAACATAAAATTAGTCATTGAAATGACGGGGATCCCTAGCTCGAGAGCCTTTTGCTCGTATGCCCACACCGGATTGTCTCCTAAAATCATGGCGTCGGTGTTCTTCGTTGCTTTTTTTACGAGTGTGTAATTCGCGAGACGGAGTTCCTTCGCTATGAAATTTAAATCGTATTGCTCATCCTCCGCTTCGTCGGTGAATCTCGTGCTTCCATCTGTTACAAATTCGTATCGACGTGTGCTAATTTCGTTGTCGTTCTTTCGTTTCTTCGATTTTAGAAGTTCGTGAAGCTCCCATTGTTCTTTTTGTTGCTTTTCGAGCAGTCGTTGGAAGTGGTCGTCGCAGCTTGAATTTCCCCTAACTGCTCGGATTTCGTCGTTGTTTCGCTGCATGCGAAAGTCAATAGCCATCGCGTTATCGTCGTCGGTGGCGACATAATCGCGCTTCTCGCGAATCTTTTCGTTTTCTTCTTCTTCTTCTTCTCCTTCGTCGTCGTCGCTCTCGTTTGCACTCGCGCGAATTTCGCCAGCCGTCGGTTTCTCCTTCGAATATAAATTTCTCCTTCGAGATTTACCTACCCCTTCTACTCTCGGAGATAGCGGACATGCGTCTCTTTTGCTGGGCACCGCGCTCGTTGAGCGTAAAGTGCGGCCGACGGCGGTTCTTTTCGCCGTCATCGCCTCGTTTATATCTTCGTTCTCGATCTTATATTTCGACTTTGGTGGTGTGTGCGTGCCGAGGGCGCTTTTTTGATGGCGCCAAAAAAGTGGCGTGTGCCCACTTTAGGTAAATTCAAATTTTTCGAAAGGGCGGAAGGGGGTTGCCTTTGAAAAAGCGCAGAGAGAGGAACAAAAAAAAAATATTCGCGCAAACATAAAAGAAAAAAAAAAGAGAGAGAGTCGTAACCCTCTTTATTCGCGCGCGCTCTGCTCTGTCTTTCTCTTACTCGTAAAGACGGGCGAACTCATCCGCGCGCTCACAAATGGGTATGTCGTAGACGAGTATTTTTGATCGTGTTTTCTTTTTTTTTACGTCGCTCCTTCGCGAACGAGCGTGGCCAAAACCTTTGTTCGACCAAGTTCCGTCGCTTCCAAGAAGAAAGGAGAAGAAGAAAAGGAGAAGAGAAAAACAGAGATGCACTGTGGTTGATCACGGCCGCGCAAGTCGAGACGATCAAAGTCTCGTCCGACGCGAGTGTCTCTCGATGCGCGAGGTGTTCTCGACGCGACTTCTTCTGCGCATTCCTCGGTTTCTTCTTCTTCTTCTTCTTCTTCTTCTTCTTTTTTTACAACCTTCTTTTTCTTCTTCTCCTCACGGTCACGTTTCCTTTCTTATTGATTTACACAGAGAACGAGTCGGAAAACGCAAAGAAGCAACAGACGAATGCTCAAAATTTGTCGTCGGATTCTGATGATGGCGATGACGACGAGTACGCCTATGGGGAAGCCAGTGATAGCGATGACGACGAGTCCGCCTTCAAGTCCGCCGGTCAAAGCGCACCCGGGGATGGTGGAAAATTTAACGTCCTCAGCGCCAAGTTTCTTTGGCCGTTGGAGGACAAATGTGAACAACAGGCGTTTCGAAACGCTATTGGCAGAAAAAGCACAAATAAAGAAAAGTCTGGTGGCGACGTGACATTGGCAAAGTATATCGTCTCGGCTCTGGAAAATCCAAAGTTTGCGGAGATATTGAATATTATTAGACACGCTATTGTAGGCGGCGACGAGAAGCGATTGTGCACAAGAGAAAAGTTGGAGGAAGAGGTGCTGAATTTTCTCTTTCAGTTTCCGATTTTCGTGTTGCCGAAAGTAGCAGAAGAAGTTCGTAAATCTGGATTTGAAGCGTTTGCGTCCGAGCAAAGCGCGGAAAGTGTGATGCCTTGTGATATTCCCAAAGTCGTGCAAAAAGTGTACCTGAAACAATTTCAAGAAGGAGACAACATCCCGAACATCGGCTCCATCGACCAGGAATATTCGGACTGCCTCAAAGGCATCAAAGATGCGATAGAATCACACTCACGATCGAAGTCGGGGGCGATTCGCGCTTACCTCGATAAGGGCGTCTATAACTACTGCTTCTCCATTCGTCGCCCAGCTGGGACGGTTGTAGAGGGTATCCAGAATCCACACTGTTTGCAGCTCATGTACAACGGCATTCACCATTCCAAAGACGGTTCGATGTCTAGATGGGGTACGCACCGTAACAACATAAAGAATCCAAATAACACTAGCGCTCAAGTGTGTCATTTCGTCGCGAATAGCATGCTTTTGGAAACAGCGGCGGCGCTTTCCAAAACGCCTTCGGGAGATGAAAATACGGACGCCAACGTTAAATCTTCTACTGTTGTCGACGTCGACAACAAAGACGACGACGACGCGATGTTTGATATCGCGATGGAGAAGTATGTTAAAACTTTCCTCGTTTGGGCACCTTCTGAAGAGAATGTCGAGGCAATTTTAAATCAATTCATCAAGGCGTTGCAGGCTTTATATAATAGAGAGCGAACGAGTGACAACCAAAAGCAGCCATTTATAGTTCCACTTGGACCTCTGGCATTGTTTCCTGCATTTCTGAGTTGTTTGCGCGAATTAACGACGACACAAGGACTCCAGACGCATCGTTATTTTTTAAACGATTCGGGGGAAGATGTGTTCCCGGCGAATTGGTCGATGCCGCTCGGTACTTTTTCAGGTGGCGGAGGAGTTTTCAGAATCGAAGAGACATTTTCGTTGGAGAGGTTGCGAGGCATGCCGTTCGCGTCTCTTCCTCACATCGACAAAGATCCACAGAAAGTGAAAGATTCCATTTTAAAAGCCGTTAGTATTATACAGACGAAATTTCAAACGTGGGCTGGAGAGAAGAAGGCGTATTTCGAAAAGAAAGTGTGTGTGTTCGATGAACATCGTGAATATTTAGTAGGAATTGTTCCTCGGTTGGAGATGATGAAAGATGAGAAGAAACCTCTCGCAGACTTTTACGAAAATTTCTACGATGAGCGCGAGATCGCCGCGAGGACACTAGTTCACTTTCTCGTTCGAGAAGCACCCACGCTTTTTAAAAAGATATTCGAAACGCAAGATCCAGACGTTCGTTTCGATTACCTGTTCGGCAAAGTGGATGGCAAAACAAAGGTGCGAAACTCGAATTCTTCACTCATCGTCCGAGTACAAAATGTTATACACGACGCAAGTCGTGGAGAAGAAGAAATCGGAAAGTTACTTCTGCTTGCGCTTTCCGAGCGAGAATTCGTACAACTGTTCGTTAGTTCTATGAAGAATAAGATGAATAAAAACAAACGTAGCTTACTATTCCGTGTGTGGAAAGAAATGGTATCGCGAGCTATACCCGCTAGAAAGCCGGGCTTGGGACAAAAAAGAGAATCAACGTTTGACTCCGACGCGCTTTTACTCTTCTTGGAAAATCGAAAGGCGATGCACAATTTGCTGTACGTCAGAAATGAACAGAATATTAAGCTGCGTAAACTGAACGAAGAGAAAAATGAAGGAGGGGAGTTTTGGACACGCGTCGAACAAAGTGAAGGAATAAAGTACCAATATTTGAAAATGTCTATGTATATCGACAAAATGCCCAGACAAATTCAGACGAATATTTTCTTCTCTTTGGTTGTTTTTCAAATCAGAAGTGCAGTTGAAGTTCAGGCTGAAAAAGAGAAAGGCGAGAAAGAGTATGCGCGCATCAAAGAAAGTGACGACGTGAGAGTATCCGCGTTTGCAGAAAAAAAGTTGACACGAGACTTCCGCGCGTCGTTAATACAAGCGGGATTGCCGAAAAGTGAATAGGAACCACCCCTCTCCTAGCGTCGCACGTTACCTGTTGTAATATATAAGGACTTTGTCTTTCATTTATATACATACTCTCTCTCTCTCTTTCTCTCTCTCTCTTTTTCTACTCTTCTCTCATTGCAAAAAGTTCGAGACGAAAGAAGCACAATTCAAACTCTCTTCTCTTAACGCGTGGTCAAAGGGTCGTTTTCTTCCCACACCAACGCCGCAGAAGGCGAAGAATTCACACAAACTATGTATCTCGCGCCTTTCTTCGCCCGCGCTCAGAGTCTAAGGGGGCGAGTGTGCGAAACATTCAAAATGGTACCAATTAAGTCCAAAATCGGGAATTTTCCCCTAAAAACGCGCACAAGCAACCAGTCGTCGTTTCACATACACACGAATTTTGACGATGGCGAACATTCGAAGAAGGTCTACATGCACTGTTGCGCGTGTAGAGCGTCGAAAATTGGAAATTTTAGTAATACATATGAACCAAAGGATACGCGTCTGAAATGAAGAAGTTGTTCGTTACTTGCTTTACTTCGTTTTGTTTCCCCACACGACGACAAAAGCTTTTGAGTTTAATCTTTATACCTCCATTTACACACGCGCACAACCCTCTCTAAATCAGAGAGTTTTGAAGTAAAGTATGCGTATGTGTTAATGTTGTGTGTATGTACGTGTGTGTGTGTGTGTGTGTGCGCGCGCGAGGGAGGCCGGGGGGTAATAATGGCCATCCCAATCCGTGAACACGCGAGGAGAGTTGAGAGTCGATGGATTTTAATCACAACGACGCGACGAGGTGAAAAAGAAAGCGTGTAGAAACAACGAGAGTCGCACCCAGTTAAAATCACTCGTTGGTTTTAGAATAAAAAGCGCGTGATGGAACGATGAGAGACACGTCGCGCGATGAAAACCCGAAAGAGGCATAGAGAGAAAAGAGTGAGAGAGACGAGGAGAGAGAAGAAACTCAATAGAGAAAGAAGAGAGACACAACAGCAAAAAAAAAATGGATAATAATAAAAAGGCGCGGACGATGAAACCAACGGGATGCGCCGAAAAGACCGTCTTCGAAGACTTTGACTCGGCCTGGAACGCGATATGCGAGAAAGAGTTGTATCCAAACGAGCTTGATCTCGTCCGCGGAAGCCCTCCGGGACCGTCGCCGAATTCGTCGTACGGAATTCGGACCCCAAAGCGTCGTCTCTCAGCTAAAACGTTCATGTTTAGAGACGTTCAAGATTGCATGCGATTACAGAAGAAGAACATTAGCGATAACGGAGTCCAAGAAGACGCGGAGATGATGTTCGCGACGACGACGACGCGAACGAGTGATCTTGAAAGCGTGTTCATCGTTGGAGTATCCGTGTACGCGAGAGCTGGCTCTTCTCTGTTAGAATCGGGTCTTATCTTATCCACAAGCCTCGACAGCGATCACCACCACGCGCATCAAGTCACGGACGAACAGTTTCTGAGAGGTGGGGAACACGTTCCCGTCTTCTTTCGCGATTTTTTGCCGCACTCGACGCGTGAACGCGCGGATTTGATTCGTCGCGCGCGTCGGTTGGTACCACGTTCTCGCTTGAATAAAAGACTTATCCAACACGAACAAGTCAGAGAGATTGAGACTGCATTGGGAGCGAGCGACGCTGGTTTGATCGACCTCTTCTTCTCCGATTACGTGACCGCGTCGTTTGAGTTGCGTCGCGACGAAAGCATCGACGGAACGCACGACGAGAACAGTTGTAGTGATGATGAAAACAAAGTAGTAGAGAAACAAGAATTGGACGTTTTCAACGGCGACGACTTTTTACTGTTGGCTTATTTTCGGGGAAAAAGAGATCCGTATGAACGATCAGGCGACGAGATTTCGCCGTTCGCGACGCACAGACTGATCAACGTACGAACGCTAGAGGACGTGTGGTTGAGTCCCGGCCATTTCGCGCGTCTTTGTCGCTACAGAAAAGGAGATTTGTTGGTGGACATCAAAGACGCGTTGAAGAAAGTGTCACCCTCTGTAAAGACCAGGACGGGAAAAACAGATTCTGGTTTGATTCGTTCGATTGAGTTGCGAAGAAACGCTCGATTCTCGTTGTGCATCGGTTCTGGTTCGTGCATGAGCGCGGTCGAGGCGCTCAATCGCTCTCTGATTATTCCAAGCAACGGGAGGAGAAGGATTTTTATATGCATAGACCCGAACATCAGCGCGTTAGCGTTTCCCGAAGCGTGGACGCATCCTCAAATCGTCTTTGTGAGTTGCAAAATCGAAGACATCAACCCGGCGCATCTCCCGCCCGAAGGCATCTTTCGCTCCATCGGTAACGCGCCGGAGTGTTCGCCGTACTCGGTCGCGAAGTTCCCGGCACTCGCGGCGAGGATAAAAGAGCTTGGCGAGGAAGAAGCGGCTTTGATTACACAAGTGGAAGTTGACGAGGCGAACGTTCAAGTCCGCGCCGCGGTAGACATCGCCAATTATTTAGCGATTTGTCTGTGGATTGAAAATCCAAAAGGGAACGAGAAAGCCGGATTGTGGAACGAATATTCCCCTTTCCTCGGATGCGCGTACAACGTACACGCCATTTCCTATTGCAAATACGGGAGGCTGTATCGAAAGAACACGGTCATTTTAGAGAACTGGTTTGCATTGAAGCTCCGTCCGGAGTGCGCGGGAAGCACTATGTGTTTACACAAACGAGTCCACGACCGACACGCCGAACACTGCAAATTCGACGGCGCCGCGCGAAGCGAGAACAAAATCCATCCCCGGTTATTAGTTCAATCCATCGACGCGCAGATTGAATCGTTTTACGAAAAGTGTTTCGCGTTGCATTGGTGAATGCTTTCTTTCTTTCTTTCTTTCGGGAGAGGGGGGAGGTATGTTGTGCGTTTAAAGTGTATATATATATTACAAGCAGCCAGCGCGCTTTACAAATGTTTATCTATCTCTTTGAATATCTCTATTCTCTCTTGTCTCTCAGTTCAATCTTTCTCTCTCTCTCTCTCTCTCTCTCTCTTCTCTCTTCTCTCTCTCTCTCTCTCTCTCTCTTCTCTCTTCTCTCTCTCTCTCTCTCTCTCTCTCTCCTGACACGCTTCATGCGTTCGCGCGTCTCAAAGGGTGTTCCGCTGTCGCTGATTTTTTATATCCAATGGATTATAGTTTGACATTCATCTGTTTTGACTATTGGTGTAAAATGGGGGGATTTACTCCCAATCCCCTTTCGCGGCCAGAAATGGAACACAGGTGCCAGAAATGGACACATCGTGCGAACCAGAAATGGACACATCGCGTGTACTCAGAAATGGTCAACATCACGAACCAGAAATGGACACATCGCGTGTACTCAGAAATGGTTTAAGACCAACATACCATTCTATCACTTCAAAATCGGTCCCCTTTCTTGTCCTCACTCTCATCAATATAAAATGAGTTCGTTTTGAAGCACGTAAAAATAGAGATAAACAAAAAAAGTGCCGCCCTCTCTCTTTTTGATCCAAAAAAGTGCCCCATCGAAAACGCGCGCCATACACGTCAGAAAAAAAAAAGAAAGAGATGAATCGTCATCATCATCACCGATCGTCGATCCACTCCTCTCCTTCATGAGCGCGTCGTCATCGTATTGACATCCGAATCTCGACACGTCTCCGGGCTGCAAGCCCAGCTCTTCGATCATCGGAGGCATCACTCTCGGATTTGCTCCAGCACCTTCATGACTGAAAGGTTCCTCTTTCCTCCCCACGAGAAACATCGCCGCGTTCTCCAAAAACAGCCGCAAACAGCTCTCCACGGAAACAAACCCGAGGAAAGACCCAACCTTCTTCTCCACGTCCAATATCGGCAGCGACAACACGTCGCGCGCTTTCATTTTTTCGAGACACTCCCCGAGGGTGTTTGAAAGCTTCGCGAAAACCAACGAGGAAGAGGAAGAGGAGGAAGCTCCAGAGGAACCCGACTTTGCGTCTTCGGCAAACGCTAAAGTTCCCGCGCGCGCAAACCGCGCGCTTCGCCTCGTCCATATCGCTGTTGGCCAGAGAGAAAGAGAAAGAAAGAGAGAGAGAGAGAAAGAGATATGAAAATATATTGTCTAGCTTTTGATCTCGAGATGTGTTTCTTTTTCCCTGTTCTTGCAAATTTTGGCGTTTTTTTTTTTTTTTTTTTTTTTTTTTTTTTTTTTTTTTTTTTTTTTTTTTTTTTTTTTTTTTTTTTTTTT
>Ga0181573_10005703_pt1 | contig 10268 bp, 7 predicted proteins | sample 101ome_25_FD_148643 | JGI IMG/M metagenome (GOLD analysis project Ga0181573, IMG submission 148643) | Coastal salt marsh microbial communities from the Groves Creek Marsh, Skidaway Island, Georgia - 101409BT metaG (spades assembly) | ecosystem: Environmental > Aquatic > Marine > Intertidal zone...
TCGTGTGGCCAGACTCGTTCGCGCCGTCGGTCCCCCGTACCAGAACGATTGAGCCTATGGACGATTCGACCCCAGTTCACGCATTCCCATCGGGCCGCGACGGGCAGGTCATGGCCCCGCCTCCAGGCGAAGGCTTTGCCTACGACGCGGGTCGTCACTTCGACCGGGCGAGCGCTCGCCGGAGTACGCCGGTGCCTGCAGCGCCTGTGACTGATGTCGTCCCGCGATTGGACACCGGTGCCCCAGGTTCAGTCCCCGTGGTCGCACCCCCCGCGAACGGCTCGGATCCGGCGCTCGACTTGTTCCGATCAGTGGCTCAGGCTCACGCGGATTTCCTTCGAGAGCAGAAGGAAACGCACGAGGCTTTTCTGGCCATGGGCCTGGGCCTCACGACCCGGCAGGGGTCCACGGCGCCGGCTCCGGCGCCGTCTCCGCTACCGGAGCGCACGCCAGATGTCCGAGTGGTCGTAGCACCGTCTGCGAACGGTGGACCGTCGCAGCGTGCCGCTGTGCCGCCTGCGGATCCTGCTCCAGCCTCTGCGAAGCCGGTCTCGCCCGCGGGCCGTTCGGTTCCCGCGATCCCCGTGGCACCGACGCCTCGGCGGCCAACGCCGGCGCCAACGACACGCGTCGAGTCGCCGGAACCCTCGACTGCGTCAGCGCCGGAGCGACCATCCGGGAAGAAGCCGTCCGGGCCCCCGTCCCCGGTCATTCCGACGCATCCACCGATCAACCGCGACGAGATGCCCGAAACGGTGTTTCTGACGCGCGAGCAGCTCGAGGTCCATGCCGGTGGAGCGATTTCCGAAATCTTCGGCGAACTCTTCGAGAAGCAGGACGGGTACGAGCGTCAGGTCCGCATGCCAGAGCCGCCGCTCCTGTTCGCCGACCGAGCGCTGATGATCGAGGGCGAGCCGGGCACGATGAAGAAGGGCCGGGTCGTCACCGAGACGGACGTTCAGCACGACGCCTGGTATCTCCACACGGGTCGCATGGCTCCGGGCGTCGTAATCGAGTCCGGGCAGGCCGACCTGCTACTGATCTCGTGGCTCGGCGCGGACTTCCTCAATCAGTCTGACCGCGTGTACCGACTTCTCGGCTGTGACCTCACGTTCCATGGAGATCTGCCGGCGCCGGGTGACACGCTGACGTATGACATCTACGTGGACGGACATGCGAAGACGGGAGATGTCCGACTCTTTTTCTTCCATTACGACTGCTATATCGGAGACCGGCTCCTGATTTCGGTTCGCAACGGACAGGCCGGATTCTTCACCGACGAGGAACTGGCGGGATCCGGGGGCGTGCTCTGGAATGCCGAGGACGACGAGCCCGATCCCGACGCCGTGCTGGATCCCATGCCGCAGGTGAGCAGAAAGTCGAGCTTCTCGGCGGAAGAGGTGCAGGCGTGGGTCGCGGGCGATGCGTTCGCGTGCTTCGGCGAAGGCTTCGAGATGGCGAGCCCTCATACGCGTACACCCAACACCCCGGGTGGTCGCCTGAGCCTGATCGACCATGTTCCGGAGTGGAGTCCTGACGGGGGACCCTGGGGGCGCGGGTATCTCCGTGCGGAGGCGCAGGTCCCGGTCGATGCGTGGTTCTATGAGGGACACTTCAAGAACGATCCGTGCATGCCGGGCACGCTCATGGCCGATGCGGCTACCCAGGCGCTTTCGTTCGCGATGGCGGCGATGGGCTTCACGATCCCGCGCGACGGTTGGCGGTTCGAGCCCGTACCCGGGGAGTTGGCTCGCTTTCTGTGCCGCGGCCAGGTCATTCCGGATCGGCCCCACACGCTCGAATACGAGATCTTCATCGAGGACGTCGTCGACGGTCCGATCCCGGAGGTGTATGCGGCCCTCCTGTGCAAGAGTGACGACTTCAAGGTCTTCCAGTGCCGACGCTTCGGCCTGAGGCTGGTCCCGGACTTCCCGCTGACAACGAAGCAGGAGTTCCTCAAGGACGACCCGATCCGTTTCGTTGGACCGGCGGGTTCGGACGTTCGTGGTGACTACGAAGCGATGCTGTCATGTGCGTGGGGACGACCGAGCGACGCCTTCGGGAAGATGTTCACGAAGTACGATGGTCCGACAAAGTGTCCGCGTCTCCCCGGACCGCCGTACCATTTCGTCTCGAGTGTGGTCTCGGTCGACGTGGCGCCGGGTTCCGCGCCCAACGAGGGAACTCTGGTGTCGACGTTCGAGGTCGAGCCTGACGCGTGGTATTTCGACGAGGGGCAGGGACACATGCCGTTCGCTGTCATCGTCGAGGCGCTGTTGCAGCCATGCGGCTGGTTTGCGTCCTACTGCAACTTCTTCGCCGACACCGAGGGGGACGTTGCCTTCCGGAATCTCGATGGTGAGAACTGCATTCTTCACCGGCCGATCACGCCGGACATGGGAACGCTCAGACTCACCACCCAACTCACCCGATTCGCGAAGGCTGGTGGGACCTCCATCGTCTTCTTCGAAGTCACGTGTGAGAACGACGATGGACTGGTCATGACGCTCGAGACGGACTTCGGCTTCTTCAGCCCGCAGATTCTCGAGGACCAGCGGGGGCTCCCGATGACGGAGGAGATGCGCGCGCGTCGTGACGCAGTCTCACCGGTGCCGGAGGTATCCCTCCTCGAGGCGGGTGGGGAACTCGCACACCTGCCGGGAATGGAGAGCGGCGCGATGCGCATGCTCGACAAGGTCACCGGCTTCTGGGACGATGGCGGTGAAGCGGGACTGGGACGTATAAGGACGTGGCAGCAGATCCACTATGACGCGTGGTACTTCAAGGCCCATTTCTACGAAGACCCGGTCCAGCCCGGCTCTCTCGGACTCGAAGCGCTGATCCAGTCGGCACGGGCATTGGTCCACATGAAGGGATGGCTCGAAGGCATCGAGAATCCGGTGTGGGAGCACCCGATCGTTGGCTTCCCTCTCGCGTGGAAGTACCGGGGCCAGGTCGTGCCCAAACGCGACGAGGTCGTAACCGAGGTCGAGGCGCTGAAGGTCGAAATCGTGGAGGGGGAATCGGTGACGGTCGAGGTGTTCGGCACCCAGTGGGTCGACGGGCTCAGGATCTATGAAGTGCCGTCTTTCGCCGTTCGCGTGCGGGCGGGGAGCTGACGAATCCGGGAACGGTCAGGCAACGCAGGGGCACCGGTGTGACGACGACGCTCGGGAGCATCGTGTCGTACGACATATCACCTGCCATCCCCCACGTCTGGCTGGTCGACACGAGAGCAGCCTCCTTTCTGGAGCTTGGCCGTCGGCCGGATCCGGTAGCGGAAGGGCTCATGTCGCTGGAGGATGAACGGCGTGCGTCCGCCTTTCTCGATCCGGAGGCGGGTCAGAGGCTGCGGGCGCGACGCATCATTCTGCGGCTCGTCCTCGCGCGTTATCTCGCGTGCTCTCCGGCCGACGTCGGCGTCGTCACGGCTCCCGGGGGTAAACCGGTTCTCCTCCCGGGCACGCCGGGAGCGAGAACGCATGCCTTCTCCGCCGGGCACTCGGGTCATCTGTACGCGATCGCCGTGGGACGGTGTTCCAGTCTCGGCCTTGATATCGAGCGGCTCCGCTCTGTCGGCAGGGCGATGGCAATCGCGGAACGATGGTTCGGAACGGAGGAAGCCTCTTCGCTCAAGACTCTCGATGGTGACGCGCTGGAGGTGGCCTTCATGGAGCTCTGGACGGATAAGGAGGCGCTCGCGAAGAGACATGGAGCAGGTCTTCGACTGATGCACGGCCAGGCTGATGCGCCGGAGGTGCACCGGGAGCTGGACGTGGATCGTGAGCGAGCTGCAGCTCGTCTGCTTCGCATCCATCCGGAACGGGGTTACGTCGGTGCGATCGCCAGCTCGGAACCGCTGACGGACATAGACATCATACAGGACGGAGATCCTCGATGGATCATCTAGTGTTCGGCTCGCCCGGCCTCGAAATGGGCGTGAGTCATGTCGAGAATCTGCTTGGCGTCGTGATGTCTGCTGGTGGTCATCATGCCGGTTTCGGGACTCGAAATCGCCTCCTCGGACTTGGTCCCGGCTGCTACATGGAGGTCGTCAGCATCGATCCGTCGCAACCGGAGCCTGAGCGGCCGCGGTGGTTCGGGCTGGATGGACTCAAGACCCCCCGGCTGATCACGTGGTGCGAAGCAGTCGACGATCTCGATCGGCTCCTCGATCAGGCCAGAACGGCCGGGGTCGATCTTGGCGAGCCGATGGAGGGAAGCCGACGACGCGACGACGGCACGATCCTTACCTGGCGAATGACGGACCCGTGGGCGGACCGCGACGGGGGTGTGATCCCCTTCTTCATCGACTGGGGTGATTCGCGACACCCCGGAACGGTGCTGGCCGCCTCGTGCTCGTTTCTCTCGCTGCGTGCGGAGCACCCTGACGCGGATCGGGTTCGTGGCGTGTGTGATGCGCTCGGTCTCGACATCGATGTCGTTCGGGGTGACGATGTCCGTCTCGTCGCAACGCTCGACACGCCCAACGGAGTGGTAGATCTCTCATGACCCGACGTCTTTCTCTGCAGATTGCCTTCGTCCTGGCCCTGGCCCTCGGCCTCTCGGGGCCGCTGAGTGGTCAGGAGCTTCCGCGCGTCGTAGTGCTCGCAACGGGCGGCACGATCGCGAGTACGTATGACGAGGCGACGGGCGCGCTCCGAGCGGCCCTGACGGGCGAGGAGATCGTTGCCGCCGTGGAGGGTCTCTCGGAGCTGGCCCGGGTGTCCGTGGAACAGGTCGCCAACGTAAATAGCCGAGACATGACCCCCGCGATCTGGCTGGAGCTGGCGTCCCGTGCGAACGCGTTGCTCGCAGAGCCGGACGTTGCCGGAATCGTCGTGACGCACGGCACCGACACGCTGGAGGAGACCGCATATTTTCTCGACCTGACGGTCGACAGCGAGAAGCCAATCGTAGTCGTGGGAGCGCAGCGTGCACCCACGATGGCCGATACCGATGGACCCAGAAACATGCTGGATGCCGTGCGTGTCGCCGTGTCGGAGGAGGCGCTCGGAATGGGCACCATGGTGGTGATGAACGGTCAGATCAATGCGGCGCGTGAGGTCACCAAGACGAATACGCTGGACGTCGAAACGTTTCGGACCCTCGACTTTGGCAGCCTCGGGGTCGCGGACATCGAGGCCGTCCGGTTTTATCGCGCGCCCACGCGGCGGCAGACGCTCGGCCTTCCTGCCGACCCTCGACTGCCAAGGATCGTCATCATCTCCGAGTACGCCGGGGCGGACGGGCGCATGCTCGAGCTCCTGCTCGAAGAAGGTGAACTGGACGGGGTAGTGGTTGCAGGGCTTGGACTTGCCCACGTCTCATCGCCGACTCTCGAAGTGCTGCGCAAGGTGAGGGCAGAAGGCGTGCACGTTGTCGTGGCGTCCCGTGTTCCGACGGGTCGGATCGTGCCACTCTATGCAAACAACATCGACCTTCTGGACATTGGAGCCATTCAGGCTGACAATCTCAGTCCTTGGAAAGCGAGGGTCCTCCTGATGGTGGCGATGACCTGGACCCGGGACCTAGATCGACTTCGAGCTATTTTCGCATATTGAACGCAGGCACAGTGATGACCCTCCAACCGTTCGAACGACCATGGGCGTGATTCTTGTCGTCGATGATGAACAGAGCAGTCGTGAACTCCTCACCAATTTTCTTGAGGGAGCCGGATACAAGGTCGTCACCGCCGAGGATGGGCGGCGGGCGCTCGCTCTCCTGCAGGAGCATCAGGTCAGTGCGATCATCACGGACCTGAGAATGCCCAACGTCAACGGTCTGCGGCTGATCAGAGAGCTTCGCGAGAACGGTGACACCATCCCGATCCTCGCGGTGTCGGGGATCAATCGTGACCAGCTCATGCTGGCCGAGGATTACGGCGCCAACGTCGGACTCTCGAAACCCATTGATCGGGACGAGTTGCTCAAGATCGTGGAACAGGTCCTGTCGGACAGCCGCGACGACTGGTCCGGCGTCTGGATTCACCCCGAATTCGGAAACGTCGGAGATCACTAGGCAGCAGGGCGGCTCGGGGTCCTCGTCCCCGATCTCGACTTCCGGCGACCCCGGCGACGACGTTGTCGAACTGATGAGGTTGCTGGAGCGCGTGCTGGACTCCGACGAGCGCGGACGGATCCTCGAGGCCGCGACGTCGTCCGGGCCACCGGCGAAGTGGATTCGCCGACTTCGCTCGCAGTTCGCTGGGCATCACCTCCTCGGAGGCAGTACGAACTTTGACGTCGGGGCGCTGGTGTCCCGTCTGGACGCTCGGAGCTGGGACGACGGCTTCAAGATCCTCAACGCCTGGAATCATCAGACCCACGAATTCACGTCGGACATCGTTCCCGTCCTGATGATCGACTTTCTCGAGCGCGTTCAGGCGCCGACGCTTCAGGGAAGTGGAGAAGACGCGAAGACCACGTCAGCGATCCTGCTGGATTACTACCTCCTCCACCTGCTGGCGCTGTGTGCCATGAGGTCATGGGATACGCCGGACCCGACTGTCACTCTGACCCGGCTGACATCGCTGCTCGAGCGTCTTCAGGGACCGAAGGGGAGTGGACATCACTTCGTTGCAGATGCAGAAACCCTCCTCATCTATGCAGTGTCGCAGTTTCATCCCGAGGAGCGGGCATATGATCGCCTGATTTCTCGGGTTCGCGAGCTCCACTGGGAGCGTCAGGTCGCGTTCGCCCAGGTCAGCGCATCCGTGCTCAGCGCGCATCTTCGGTGGGGATTCTGGCTCATGTACGAACGGGATCCGGTGAAGATGCGAAACGACAACCGGGGCGATTACCCGTGGTTGCTGAATTCGGTCTCGACGCTGGCGAGGGCCTTCCTGTCATCTCTCGAGGCGGGGGAGCATGGCGACGAGCGGGCTTCCATCACGCAGGCTCTGCTTCAGGGACTCGCGGCCGACCCCTACGCCTTCACGGGTTCGCTCCCGGCATCGCTGGCGGATTCCCGGGAGGAGTACGACGAGGTCGTCGCAATGCTGACGGCTCATTTGGGCGTTCTGCTCGAGGAGTTCGAGGCGCAGAAGCCGCAGAAGATTCGCTATTCACCCCTCGCTCTTCACTTCAACTTCCCGCACAACACGCTGGTGGCGATCGTCACCCTTGCCCTCCTGGAGGCGCGGCCTCAGCCGCTGACGCTCAACGATCTGTTCGTGCCCGAATTCGAAACGGGGACTCAGGAGACTCAGGAGCACCTGGCGCGAACTCTGATGGCGTTTTCGCGGAGCAGCCCGGATCGATTGGGCTATCGTGGTGCCATGCTGGTGGCGTATGACCCGCTGTCGGGTCTGCGCTCCTTCACGATGGCTCGGGACACCCTGAGGAAGGGACTCGGCCGATAGGAGCGATCATTCCGATGCGTGGGCGATCCTGACACCGGCGCGACGGAGAACCGCCCGGACCCGGGCTTCGAGCCGGTCGACCTCGATGGGCTTGAGAAGGAAATCGTCAGCACCCGTCTCCAGCACTTCCAGCTCGTCACGGGGGTTCGAAGATCCTGTCAGTACAATAACCGGCAGGGACTGGGTCGACAGGGATTGTCGGACGGTACGAAGGAGTTCGAGCCCGTCCATCTCGGGCATGAAGAGGTCCATGACCACCAACGAGAAGTTTTCGTTGCCGTCCTCGATCATCGATTGGGCTGCTCGTCCGTCCGGTGCCTCGATGACCTGAAATCCCATGTCCTTCAGGATGCTTGTGACGAGAAGGCGATCCTGCGCACTGTCGTCCACGACGAGGACCGGGCCGACCTCGTCCGGGGTCACGGTGCGGGTGGGTACAATGGCGAGCACCCGCTCGATTTCTTCAACGGTCGTGTCGCCATTCTTGACCCGTGCCAGTCCGATCTCGGCGAACGTGCGCATGCCGTCGGCTTGTGCCGCACGCAGGAGCTCCACGTCGTTGGGCGACTTGTCGAGAACGGCGCGCATCTCCGGAGAAATGACGAGCACCTCGGGAAGCGGTATCTGATTGAGGTACCCGGTGCCCGCACACGTCTTGCAACCTACGGCTCGCCGCACCGGGCGTACTCCCAGGGCTGCAGCAAGCTTGGCCTCACGGGACTTCGCGTCCTGCTCCGGGTTGAAGGGCCGGGCGCACTCCTCGCAGAGGGCGCGTACGAGTCGCAGCGAAATGACGGCGTGGAGGGATTCCGCCAGCCGGCCGGCAGCGAGGCCGAGGTCGACCAGGCGCCGGACACCGGACACGGCGTCGGCGGTGTGGACGGTGGCGAGGACTTTCCGGCCGGTGACCGCCGTCCTCAGGGCGATTCTCGCGGTGGGCAGATCGCGAAGCTCCCCGGCATGGATCACGTCCGGGTTCTGGTCGAGCAATTGCTGCAGCGTCTCAGCGAAGCTTAGTCCGGTGAGCGGATCGAAACGGATTTGCGTTACGCCCGGCACGACCATCTCCGGACGCGCCTCCAGTGACAGGACACTCTTGTGGCTGAGGGACTCGAGAGCGGCGTACGTGAAGCTCGTCGTCCCGGAACGCGCGGGGCCGGTGACCAGGATCAGCCCGTCCTCTTTGTTCAGGGCCGCCTCGATCTTGTCCCTCTCGATCAGCCCGAAGTTCAGGTCGCCGAGGGTGGGGATGTACAACGGGTTGACGAGGTGGATCCAGACGAGCTCGCCGTCGGGCGTGGGATTCGTCAGAAGATGGGCTCGTCGCTCGAGCCCGGGCCCCGCCGAGACGGGGAATCCGTCCTCCGGGTCAAAGTCCGTCTGTTCAAAGGCGAGGTGACGGAGTCGGGCTACGAGTCGCGCATGCGCTTTCGGTGGCAGATCCACCACATGCTGCAACACTCCGTCGATTCGGTATCGGACACGTCCCTGAGTTGCTCCCGGTTCGATGTGGATCTCGGTGGCCCGGTAGCGCACGCCCTGATGCAGAATCACGTCAGCCAGCTTGACGACTGCCGGGTCCTCCAGATCCAGGCTCGTGAATCGTCCGACGCCCTCGCTGGTAAACACCGTGAAGTCACTCTCGGCGACGCGGGCGACCAGTGTCTGCAGCGCGTTTTTCGGAGCGCGAGCCGGAGCGTACGCCCGTTCGAGTGCCTGTGCGAGCACGGTGGGGCTGGCCATCAGGAAAACAGGCTGCCGACTGGAATGAGCGACGATGTCCTTGTGAGCCGATCGATGCGTCGGATCGGACGTCGCCACCACGATCGTGCTCCCGGTCGCGGAGAGGGGAAGGATCCCGTAACGCCGTGCGACGGGCTCGGGAATCAGCTTGACGGCCTGCGGGTCATACGTTGAGACGTCGGCTACACCGATGCGAAAGTGGCTGGCGACCCGCTGTGTGAAGCGATCGTCGTCGAGGTTGCAGGCCTGGGCGACGTCCGGCCATGCCTGCCGAATCGCTGCGATGTCCGGCCGGCGCGGCAAGTCGATTGTCATGCCCGCGTGCACGGCGACGTCATGCAGCCAGTGGTTCGGAGTTCCCGTCATGCCGTGATCACGTCACCGAGAGGGACTGGAGGGATCGGACCGCAAGTTAGCGCGAGAGCCGGGGTAGACCATGCCTCAGCCGGGCCACGAGTGGCCTCCCTACTCCCCCGCCGGGGGCCCATCTGGATGCAGGTCGCAGGCGGGAGGCTGCAGTCGCGTCCATGAAAGGGCGACGATTCGCCAGCCCTCGGGGCCCGCGAGCAGATTCGCGGCATCCACCCCGCAGTGGCTGAACGTCTCCCCGGCGTAGAAGTCGTACGGAGTCCAGATCGTAGCGAGCGGACCATTGACCAGGACCACGGGGTCCCACATCCGCTCGATCAGGGGGACCTCGCTCGATGTGATCCTCTCGGCCAGTCCGTCCAGGGATGCAGAACCGAACGTAGTCGTCCCGTCACGCGTCTCGGAAAAGTGCATGACGACGGAGGGATCGGTCACGGAACGAAGGAGTTCCTCGTCTCCTGTCTCCAGAGCGTCGAAAAGAGCCTGCAGTGTCGCGATGGCTTCGGCCTCCTGTTCCGCGTTGGGTCGGTAGGCTGCCAGGTCGTCCTGGGCCTCGGGAAGGGTTTCGACGTCCTGCGTCTGGCTCGAGCACGCCATGGCTGCGAGAAGCAGGGACATCGAGATGGCCGACAGTCGCATGGTCGTCCTCCGCGCGAAAAGAAGAATCATGCCAGGCAGCCTGGTTCTGCGTCGCGCTCAAGGCAAGAGGCGGCGTGCAATGGCCCGGTCTGGCGCGATGCACGGGGGGCCGGCATTATCCACCAATTCGTTGAATTGACCTCCGGAAAGAGGT
>Ga0181573_10005709_pt1 | contig 10263 bp, 10 predicted proteins | sample 101ome_25_FD_148643 | JGI IMG/M metagenome (GOLD analysis project Ga0181573, IMG submission 148643) | Coastal salt marsh microbial communities from the Groves Creek Marsh, Skidaway Island, Georgia - 101409BT metaG (spades assembly) | ecosystem: Environmental > Aquatic > Marine > Intertidal zone...
ACCAACGTGACGCGGGATATCTATGATGTTGCCCGCAACCCTGAAGTCGATATCCTGGTTGAGTTGATCGGTGGCACAGATGTCGCGAAGGATCTGGTGCTTGAAGCGATTGGCAACGGCAAACATATCGTCACCGCCAACAAGGCCCTGATTGCGCTGCATGGTGATGAAGTCTTCGCCGCTGCCGACAGCCAGGGCGTGACAGTTCGGTACGAAGCCTCCATTGCTGGCGGCATCCCCATCGTTAAAGCCATCCGGGAAGGACTCGCTGGCAACCGCATCAACTGGCTTGCGGGCATTATCAATGGTACGTCCAACTTCATCCTGTCAGAGATGTCTCGTCCTGGCAGCAATCGCTCATTCGAAGATGTGCTGAAAGAAGCCCAGGCGCTGGGTTATGCCGAAGCGGACCCAACCTTTGACGTCGAAGGCATTGATGCCGCGCACAAGCTGACGATCCTCGCCTCTATCGCCTTTGGCATACCGCTCAATTTTCCTGCACTGTTCACCGAGGGCATTTCCCGGATCACCAGTGCCGATATCGAGTTTGCCCGGGAGCTGGGCTACCGGATTCGTCATCTCGGTATCGGGCGCCGCCTGGCCGATGGCGTTGAGCTGCGAGTCCATCCGGCGCTGGTGAAAAATGACCAGATGCTCGCTCAGGTCGATGGCGTGATGAATGCCGTCATGGTGGGCAGCGATGCGGCGGGTCCAACCCTTTACTACGGCGCTGGTGCCGGTGCCGGCCCGACGGCGTCGGCGGTCATGGCGGATATCATTGACCTGTCACGAGGCAATCTGCAGGTGCCAAATCTTGGCTTCACGGCTATGAGTGATGCACAGGTGATTGATATATCGAGTATCCGGTCATCTTATTACCTGCGACTCGGTGTTCATGACCGACCAGGTGTCATGGCCCACGTGTCCTCGATTCTGGGTAACCACGACGTCAGCATCGAGGCGCTGATCCAGAAAGATGCGCGGGTGAGTGCAGCGCAGATCGTGATTGTCACCAACGAGGTGCCTGAGTCTGATTTAGACAGGGCGATTGCTGAACTCGAGTCTCTCGACGACCTGACGTCTTCGATATCGCGCATCAGGGTTGCAGACTTCTGATGACTCCCGGGACCTTCCGTAAGCGGATAGTCCGGCGCGAAACTGACAGCACCCTGCCTGCCGATTCCACATTGCTCGATCGTCTTTACGCCGCCCGTGGCGTGAATGACTTGGCCGAGCTGGATCATCGTCTGGCCGGCATCCTGCCACCCAACGCGCTGTTGGGGGGAGATGAGGCAGCACAGATTATCGCCACCGCGATAGAAGCCGATGCTTCCATCCTGATTGTCGGTGACTTTGATGCCGATGGTGCCACCAGTTGTGTGTTGATGGTGTCAGTATTGCGGTCGATGGGTGCGGCGCACGTAAACTACCTGGTACCCGATCGGTTTCGCTTTGGCTACGGTCTCTCGCCGGAAATCGTTGATGTCGCCATGGCTTTTCAGCCTGAGCTTATTGTGACGGTGGATAACGGAATTGCCAGTGTTGCTGGCGTGGCGAGGGCCAACGCGCTCGGTGTTGAAGTCGTCATCACTGACCATCACCTGCCGGGCGATGAGTTGCCGGCTGCAGCTGCGATTGTCAATCCGAACCAGGCCGGCTGCAACTTTCCCAGCAAGGCTCTGGCTGGTGTCGGCGTCGCCTTCTACCTGCTGTCCCTGGTGCGGATTCAGCTGCGTGAAGCTGGCTGGTTTGAAGCCGGGCGGGAACCCAATCTGGCGGACTGGCTCGACCTGGTGGCACTGGGCACTGTCGCTGATGTGGTGCCGCTTGATAACAACAATCGACGTCTTGTCGCTGAGGGCATTCGGCGGATGCGTGCCGGCAGGATGAGACCCGGCATCCTGGCATTGCTGCAGGTTGCGGGCGTCGACCCGCAGACGCTGACGACCCGCGACCTGGCGTTCTCGATAGCCCCGCGTTTGAATGCGGCAGGCCGCTTGCAGGATATGTCGCTCGGTATTGAGTGCCTGCTGGCCTCTACCGAGCGAGCCGGTGAACTGGCGCTTCGCCTCGATGAGCTCAACCTCGAACGTCGTGAGATCGAAGCCAACATGCGTGATGACGCCATGGCACAGGTGCAGAACCTTGATATTGAGGCAGAAAAGGCGGCTGGTATCTGCCTGTTTCGTGATGCGTGGCACGAAGGTGTGGTCGGCATTATTGCTGCCCGAGTGAGGGAGCGGACCCATCGACCAACGATCGCGTTTGCCCGGGTTGATGGCGGTGAGTTGAAAGGTTCGGGTCGATCCATACCTGGACTGCACCTGCGCGACACACTCGATGCTGTGGCGACGCAGCATCCGGATCTGCTCATCCGTTTTGGTGGCCATGCGATGGCCGCAGGGTTAAGTCTGCGCGAGGCCGATCTGACTGCGTTTGAACAGGCCTTTGATGTTGAGGTCCGGCAGCGTGCCGGTGAGGCCCGGTTTGAACAGGTGGTGGTGACCGACGGCGAACTGGGCGAGGCGATTACGCTGGCGCTGGCTCGCACGATTGAGACGGCTGCCCCCTGGGGTCAGGGTTTTCCCGAACCCGAATTCGATGATGAGTTTGAGGTCCTCGAACAGCGCATCGTCGGTGGTCGCCACCTGAAGCTGCTGCTGCAGCCGCGTCTCGGCGAAGCGGTCGAGGCGATCAGCTTCAATCAGGGTGGTTTGCTGGAAAACCGTCGCGTGCGCTGCGCTTACCGCATTGAGGTCAATCGTTATCGTGGCTGGGAGAAACCGCAATTGGTGGTCTCATTAATTCTTTGATGCGCATGTCTGTCCAGCGCCCGTGATCTGGCAACCACCCTCCATCTGGTAGCTAATGGGCCTCTCCTGTACAATGCCGCGTCCGCTTTAACCACACACTCAGGTCATGCTCGAAACAGGCGCTATTCTTGCCCAGGTGAAAGATCTTAAGGAACGCACTGACGTTCTTAGGGGGTATCTTTGACTATGAAAACAGGAAAGAAAGACTCACTGAAGTAGAGCTTGAGCTCGCCGATGCCGGCGTCTGGGATGATCCCGAATATGCACAGAAGCTTGGGCGCGAACGCTCCAGCCTGGAGGCAGTCGTCCTCACGATTGATCAGCTTGATGCCGGGCTGACTGATATCGAAGACATCATAGAACTCGCTGCCGAAGAATCGGATGAATCACTGATGGAAGAAGCTTCGAGCGACCTCAGTGCACTCGACAGCAAGCTTGAGGCGCTCGAGTTCCGCCGGATGTTTTCCGGTGAGATGGATGGTAACAGCGCGTTTCTCGATATTCAGGCAGGCTCCGGCGGTACTGAAGCTCAGGACTGGGCCGATATGCTGCTGCGTATGTACCTGCGCTGGGCGGAAAGCCATGGGTTCAAGGCGGAGCTCATGGAAGTCTCAGACGGTGAAGTCGCTGGTATTAAAGGTGCGACTATCCATGTTGAGGGAGAGCACGCCTTCGGCTGGCTCCGCACTGAAACCGGCGTGCACCGCCTCGTGAGGAAATCCCCGTTTGACTCCGGCAATCGCCGCCACACGTCGTTTGCTTCCGTCTTCGTTTCACCGGAGCTGGACGATGACATTGATATTGACCTTGATATGAACGAGGTCAGGGTCGATACCTATCGTGCCAGTGGTGCCGGCGGTCAGCACGTCAACAAAACTGACTCAGCGATTCGTTTGACGCACATCCCGAGTGGGATTGTCGTGCAGTGCCAGAACCAGCGTTCCCAGCACAAGAATAAGGACCAGGCGATCAAGCAGCTGAAGGCAAAACTTTACGAGCTGGAAGACCAGAAGCGTCGGGCCGAAATGCAGGAAATTGAAGACAATAAATCGGATATCAGCTGGGGCAGCCAGATCCGCTCTTATGTGCTGGATTCTGCCCGTATCAAGGATCTGCGCACGAACGTGGAGACCAGTAACACGCAGGCTGTGCTCGATGGAGACCTCGATAAGTTCATCGAAGCCAGCCTAAAGATGGGTTTGTAACAGACATGACTGACGAAACAGAACTCGATGAAAACGAGATTGTGGCCTTAAGGCGCTCGCGCCTGGCGGAGCTGCGTGCGCTCGGCAACGCCTTTCCGAATGATTTCCGGCGCCAGCACCTGGCGTTGCAACTGCAGGAGGAATTTGGCGAAGCGAATAAAGAAGATCTCGAGGCCGCCGCGGCGCGGACTGCGGTTGCAGGCCGGATCGTGCTGAGGCGCATGATGGGCAAGGCGAGTTTTTTGACCCTGCAGGATGTTTCCGGCCGGATCCAGCTTTACGTGCGTCAGGACGAAGTCGGGCCAGAGACCTATGAGGCATTCAAGAGCTGGGACATCGGTGACATCGTTGGTGCCGCGGGTTCAATGATGAAAACCAATAAAGGTGAGCTCACCGTCAATGTCAGCGAGATCCGCATGCTCACCAAGTCGCTGCGACCGCTGCCCGACAAGCACAAAGGTCTTTCTGACACCGAAACCCGTTACCGCCAGCGCTACCTTGACCTCATGGTCAATGAAGAAACCCGCGATCTGTTTATCAAGCGTTCGCAAATTGTTGATGGTATCCGGCGTTTCCTGATTGACCATGATTTTATGGAAGTGGAAACACCGATGATGCAGTCCATTCCGGGCGGGGCGACAGCGGCGCCGTTTACCACCTACTACAACGCCCTCGACACGCACATGTACCTGCGTGTCGCGCCTGAGTTAAACCTGAAGCGGCTGGTCGTGGGTGGTTTTGAGCGTGTCTTTGAGATCAATCGCAACTTCCGTAACGAAGGCATGTCGACCAAGCACAGTCCCGAGTTCACCATGCTGGAATTCTACTGGGCCTATGCCGACTACAACGATCTGATGGATATGACGGAAGAGCTGCTGCGTCAGCTCGCTGTCAATATTCTCGGCACGACTGAGTTTACCTACAACGGCGTTGCTCTCGACTTCGGCAAGCCATTCGCCCGCATGAGCATGAGTGAGGCGCTGGTGGCGTTTAACGATTCAATCACGACCGACCATCTCAATGACTACGACAGTGCCCGCAAGCTGGCAGAGAAAGTCGGTATTGAAGTTGAGGCTGGCTGGGGCTTCGGCAAACTCGTGATGGAATTGTTCGAGGCGCTGGTGGAAGACAAGATCGAACAGCCGATTTTCATTACCGAACACCCGACCGAGGTCTCGCCGCTGGCACGACGTAACGATGATAATCCGGATATCACGGACCGTTTTGAGTTGTTTGTCATGGGCAAGGAGATTGCTAACGGTTTCTCTGAGCTGAATGATGCGGAGGACCAGGCGGAACGCTTTCGGCAACAGGTGGAAGCCAAGGATGCCGGTGATGATGAGGCCATGCACTACGACGATGATTACATCACGGCGCTTGAATACGGCTTGCCGCCAACAGCTGGCGAGGGCCTCGGCATAGACCGCCTCGTCATGTTGTTCACGGACTCGGCCTCAATTCGTGATGTTGTCCTGTTTCCGCATATGCGGCCCAAGACCTAGGAACGTAGTGGGGTATGGCTGCCACGGGAAATATTCAGCTCGAACCTGGCTGGCTGGCTCAACTTGAGGACGAATTCTCAAGCCCCTACATGCAATCGCTGAAGGCCTTCCTGCTGGCACAGAAGCAGGCAGGCAGGCGCATCTTTCCCGCTGGTCCGGAATACTTCAACGCGTTGAATTCAACCCCCTTCGATAATGTCAAAGTCGTCATTCTGGGCCAGGACCCTTACCACGGCCCTGGCCAGGCACATGGCCTGTGTTTTTCGGTTCGTGAGGGAATACCGCTGCCGCCGTCACTGAAGAACATCTATCAGGAGATTCAAGCTGACCTTGGTCTTGCTGCAGAAGATTTCAGGCATGGCTGTCTTGAGTCCTGGGCCGCCCAGGGTGTGCTGCTGCTCAACAGTGTCCTCACAGTCGAGTGCCATAAGGCGGCCTCGCACCAGGGTAAAGGCTGGGAGCAGTTCACTGACCGGGTGATAGAAAAACTTTCGCACAGGCAAAAGCCCTGCGTCTTTCTGCTCTGGGGCAGCTACGCCCAGAAAAAAGGCGCCGTCATTGATGCTTCCCGCCACAAGGTGCTGAAAGCCCCGCACCCCTCACCTCTGTCAGCCCACCGGGGTTTTTTTGGCTGTCGACACTTCTCGGCTTGTAATGCACTGCTGGCCGAGAGCGGTGAGACGCCAATCGACTGGCGCGTGCTCTAGTCCCTCGACGACTCGAACACATCCGAGATCTCTGTGGTCAGTCTGGTTGCGCCAGCACGGGGCCGTTTGTAGATTTGCCGGGTGGAGCATACTATCAGCCAGGCTGATGTGAACGGGCAAGGAGAGAGATTTGGACGGGCTGGCAGAATTCGAGTTGATAGGCGAGGGACTGAAAACTGGTGTGGTGGCCCTGACCCGGGAGAAGCCTCTTAACAGTCTGACCCTTGAAACCATCAACCTTGTGTCTGAGCAGGTGTTTGCGTGGCTCGATGACGACACCGTGGCCTGCATCGTGCTGAACAGCAGTACAGACCGGGCATTCTGTGCCGGGGCCGACATTACGGCATTACAGGGTGCGATCAAGGCCGGTGATATTGCGCATGCGGACAGTTTCTTCACCAATGAATACCGACTCGACCACGCGCTGCACACGGCGGCAAAACCCATCCTTGTATGGGGCAGTGGGGTCGTCATGGGGGGCGGACTCGGCCTGCTTTCCGGTGGCTCCCATCGGGTCGGTACACCCGACAATCGTATCGCGATGCCCGAGATCACCATTGGGCTGTTCCCCGATGCCGGCGGCACCTGGCTGCTCTCACACATGCCGGATCACTTGGGCGCATTTGTCGGGCTGACGGGCTGTCAGCTCTCTGCCGCAGACGGACTTGCCCTGGGCGTGCTCGACTATGTGATGGCGCATGAACAGAAAGCGGGGGTGATCGACGCCGTTGCGAGCCTGCCCTGGAGCGGCGATGCAGAAGCAGATCGAGCGCTGCTGACGACGCTGCTGGCCGCGCAGGAGCAAATCGATGACTTGCCAGGCAATCTGCTGCGGTTTCGTACCGAGATTACTGAATTAATGCGTGCCAGCTACGCGGCAGATGACTTCTTTACCTGTTTTGAAGCAGGTCTGGATCAGCTGCCGGAGGATGACTGGATCGATGCTGCGCGACAAACCTACCGAGCGGGTGCTGCGGTGACAGCCAGGATATTCCATGAGCAGTTGGCGCGAGCCCAGGGAATGAGTCTCGCTGACACGTTCAGGCTTGAATTGTTGATTGCCTGTCAGTGCGCGCGTCATCCCGATTTCCCCGAAGGCGTAAGAGCGCTGCTGGTCGATAAGGACCGATCCCCCAGTTGGAGTTACGGGTCGACGGCTGAAGTGCCTGCGGCTTATGTTGAGGCGCATTTCGAACCTTCCTGGTCAGGTGAACATCCACTCGCCAATCTCTGAAAACAGGCTATCCGGAACCAGAGCTTTTCACTGAGCTGGGGGTGCTGCAACACTGGCGAAGGCAGCCTGGCTGTGTTCAGTTGCTTGGAGCGGATCCGGTTAACGGCATCATGCTGATGAAGCGGGTCATGCCCGGGCAGACTTTCAGACAGGCAGTTGCAGCAGATCGGTCAATGGCTGATGTCGCGCACGACAGCGCCGCTATCCAGGCAGTGTTGAACCAAAGGGTCGACAAACTCGCTGGGCGTTTCAGCCGAGAGTGCCTGCTGCCGGCGGGTTACCTGGACCTGGTATTGTCAGTCTGCTGGACTCCGAATGGTGGCAGCCCGCGGATACCACAGACGAAACTGCTGCCGGAGAGTTACGCGCGCGTGTTTTAACGCGTTAAGTGTTGACTGAGCTGCTGGCCGGTCAGCAGGGGGCTGCGGTCACGCGTTCGCCGTCCTCGAACGTTGCCACGATGGCCTCTGCCTTGCTGTTGCTCAGCACCGCGAGCAGGTGAGAGCCGGCTGAGGCCACGACGATGCCCTGGTCCAGCGCTGTGCCTGCTGGTCTCTCTGCCGCCGACTCAAGTTTGTGCAGCCGGCGCTTCAGCTCGCCGCGATACTGCGCCCTGGCGACAATCTCCTGACCCAGGTAACAGCCCTTGTCGAAATCAATGCCACCCAGTGAATGGTAGTTCAACATTTGTGGCAGGAAAGACTCGCTGGTCTCGATTGTGACCCACGCAAAACCGGCGTCGATCTCCAGCGCATGCCAGTCAGTCAGATCCTGCGTCGCGTCGATTTCAGCTGCTGCCGGGCACCAGTATTCAAACCGATTGCCGAGGTCAAGCGTATAGTCACTGGCCGCCTTGAGGTCAGCGTCCGGGTTTTGTGAGCCATAACATACAAGTGCTTCAGTCGCGTCGGCTAACCTTGCCTTGGAAAACACGATATATTTTTTCAGAAAGTCGATTGTGGTTGTGACGAGGGGGCGGTGCATCCTTAAAATCAGGTCGTTCCCCGTTTTGACGACGAAGAAACTCGATAACATACGTCCCTGCAGGTTGCAGATCGCGCCCAGTTTTGGCCCGGGTTCTTCAAGCTTCGTCAGGTCACAGGTGGTATAACCCTGCAGAAACTTGACGGCGTCGGGGCCGGTCACCCTGAGAAAGCCCTGGTCGCTCAGTTGGTAAGTCGTTGTCATTTGGTGAATCTGAAAAACTTTTAAGTCATACGATACAGGAGCCGTACTTTGACATTTTCTGAGCTGGAATTGAATCGTATGCGCTGGCGTTCACGTCGGGGTATGCTGGAGCTTGACCTGCTGCTGCAGCCGTTTTTTGACGAGATTTTCAGGCAGCTGCCGGACGCTGAACAGCAAGCTTTTTTGCGCTTGCTTGAACAGGATGACCCTGACCTGCTGCTCTGGTTTTCCCGCAAGGGCGAGTCCGAAGATGTTGAGATGCAGCGGCTCGTCGAAAAGATCCTGGATCGTGTTCAACCCTGACGGAGATTTACATCTCGAGCTGATGCCCTCTGTCCCACACGCACTGCTGATCTGCGGCGTGCACCTGTTGGGCGTGACGGGCGCGCTACTGAGTTCGGCAATGACTGACAATCTGAGCTTTGCGGTGCTTGCCCTGTTGTTCTTTTCATTGCTTGATAGCCTGCAAAAACAGGTATTGCGGAGCCACCCTGACGCCGTTGTCGAGGTCAAGCGAGAGCGCGGACGATGGTGGCTGCGCTCGCGGCGGGGGCTCGGTTTCGAGGCTGAGTTGGCGGGCCAGCGTTATGTCGGTGCGCGCTTTTCCGTTCTGCGTTTCAAATCGCTCCACAGTTACCATAAGGTGGTGCTGGCCAGGGACGCGCTGACGCCGGCGATCTACCGACACTGCTATGTCGCCCTTAAAGATTGTCAATCTTTCCAGTGAGGAATATAACACTTGCTAATTATTCCCTAATTGATATCGGGAGTCGCTGCTACATTAGTGTTCGTCGAATAAACGACGCGATATTTATTGAGGACAGAGCCATGACAACGCGACAGGTTGAAGCGAATGCCAATCCCAGCCAGTACAGCGAAACGCAGGAAGTGAAGCAGCCGATGCAGTATCACTCTGTGGATGAGTCACTGTCCGAGTGGGAAGCAGCCCGTCTGACTAGTAAAACCTGGTCAATGGAACAGGACTAGCTTCGCGCACCGGTTTACCCAGATAGCCTCATTGGATCAAACGTCAGTCGTGATCCATCGGTTGATGGCCTCCAGCCACACGGCCGGTTGATGTTCGTGCACAAGGTGACCGACGTTATTCTGAACCAGCACCTGGCAGTCCGTCAGCAGTGACGCCACTCTCTCGGTCTCTGCGGCAGTGATCACGGAGCCCAGGGACTCGACACCGTTCAACAGGGTGACCGGACACTGAATCTGGCTGATGATGGCATCTGCATCCCAGGACAGGGAGTCCATGAGCGCATCTGCCAGCGCTTTCGGTTTCAACTTTCTCAAGGATTCGATGCGGAACCGGATGTAGGTCTCTGAACTCATTTCAATCCCGGGTTTGCCGGTCCAGGCATCGGGTGCTGCAGCCATCATGTCAAAACACTGCGCGGCCGTGAGAGTGCCGGCCTGGAGTGCCCTGGCAGTATTCAGCAGCGCAGTGAACAGGGTGTTGTAGGTCTCGCCCATATTGCCGACGAAGTAAAACGGGCCGTCCTCGAGAAAGAGTCGGGTGACCAGCTCCGGCGTAGTGGAAGCCACCTGCGTCGCTACCAGCGCACCCAGTGAGTGACCGGCAAGCAGGACAGGGCCGTTAACCTT
>Ga0181573_10005711_pt1 | contig 10261 bp, 7 predicted proteins | sample 101ome_25_FD_148643 | JGI IMG/M metagenome (GOLD analysis project Ga0181573, IMG submission 148643) | Coastal salt marsh microbial communities from the Groves Creek Marsh, Skidaway Island, Georgia - 101409BT metaG (spades assembly) | ecosystem: Environmental > Aquatic > Marine > Intertidal zone...
CCTCCGGGTGACGGTGCAGCTTGGCGTAGATGTGGCCCGGCATGTGCCACTGGTGCGCGATCGCGGGCGCGCTCGCGCCGTTGCGGGCGGCCGAGCCGAGCGCCCGCCGCGCGTCCTCCCGGTCCCACAGGTGGATCCGGTAGTGGTGCGCCGGGTGCAGCGGCTGCGCCTCGAACACCTGGGCCAGCAGCGCGTCGATCGCCGCGTGCGAGACGATCGCGACGCCGCCGCCCCAGCGCGACGCGAGCCAGTTCTGCACCGCGAGGAACGCCTTGGCCTCGACGTCGTCGGGGTAGTCGAACACGATCGTGCCGAGGTCCTTCAGCAGCCGCCGGTCGAGCTTGTCGAGGTCTTTCTTCTCGCGCTTCTTGTTCTTCTCGACGACCTCCTCGATGGCAGCGTCCCGGCGCGCCTTGTCGCCCGAGCGCAGCTCCTTACGGTCCTTGTCGTCGACGCGGTAGTAGCGCGCCCACGCGTCGATCCACTGCTGCTCGCGCTCGCAGCAGTCGGCGCTGCGCGCGACCGCGTTGGCGATGAAGCCCGCGGCCCGCTCGGCGTTCTCGTCGTTGGCGCGGCACATGCCCCAGTAGGCCATGGCGCAGTCCGGGTGCAGCTTGGCCACCTGACGGAAGCTGCGCTCCGCCTCGAAGTGCCAGAAGCCGTGCTGCTGGGTGATCCCCTGGTCGAAGAACTGCTGCGCCCGCGCGCTGATGCCCTCTACCGGGAAGTGCACCGCGTCGCCGAGCCCTGGCATCAGGTAGGCCGCCGACCGCGGCCCCTCGTCGAAGGTGGTCCCGTGGCGGGAGTGGCCGTAGGTCTCCTGGGCGTCTTCTTGGGCGACGAGGAGCAGGGTGAGGAACGGCAAGGCGAGGGCGGCGCGCATGTCCGGATGGTAGCAGGCCCGGCCCGCGCGCGCCGCCGCGCGGGCCGTGGGCGGCGCCGGCCCAGAAAGTTCGACTTCTCGCGAACCGGATCCGCGCGTGCGCGTTCGCCCCCTTCGCCATGCGCAGGACCCTGATGCTCCTCTCCGTCGCCGCGGCCGCTGCCGCCTGCGACGACCACCCCGCCGCCACGATCCGCGAGGGCCAGCCGGTCGCAGAGCGTCCGCGCGCCGCCGCACCCGGTCGAAAGAACGCCACAGGCCCCACAGCCCCGCCGCCGCTCGAGAGCGCCGAGAGCGCCTTCGACTCCAACCAGTGGAACTCTGCGGTCGGGCTCTCCGGCGGCGCCGGCGGGCGCTACGCGACCCGGCTCGGCCGCGCGCGACGGAGCGACACGGAGAGCTACGCGGAGGTCCCCGCGAGCCAGTTCTTCACCGTGTCGGAGACGCCGCTCTCGACGTTCGCCGCCGACGTCGACAGCGCGTCGTTCACCAACGCACACCGGATGCTGCGAGACGGGGAGCAGCCGCCGACCGCGGCGATCCGCGTCGAGGAGTTCGTCAACGCGTGCCGCTACGACCTGCCGACGCCGACCGAAAGGAACACGTTCGCGGTCGAGGCGGAGGTCGCCGCGTGCCCCTGGAACCAGGACCGCGAGCTGGTGCGCTTCGCGCTCAGCACCCGCGCGATCGCCAAGGACAAGCTGCCGCCGTGCAACTTCGTGTTCCTGATCGACGTGTCGGGCTCGATGAGCAGCGCCGACAAGCTCGAGCTGTTCCAAAAGGCCAGCGACCTGCTGATCGACCAACTGCGTCCGCAGGACCGCGTCTCGATCGTCACCTACGCCAGCGGCGTGCGCGTGCCGCTCGACTCGGTGTCGGGGAGCGACCGCGGCAAGATCCGCGAGGCCGTGCAGACGCTGCGCACGAGCGGCGGCACCAACGGCCAGGGCGGCATCCAGGCGGCCTACGAGCTGGCGACCAAGAACAGGGTGCAGGGCGTCAACCGCGTGCTGCTCGCCACCGACGGTGACTTCAACGTGGGCATCCGCGACGCGGACGAGCTCGAGACCTTCATCGCCGCCCGCAAGGACGACGGCGTGTTCCTGACCGTGCTCGGCTTCGGCAAGGGCAACCTGCGCGACGACCGCCTCGAGCGGCTCGCCGACCGCGGCAACGGCACCTACCACTACGTCGACAGCCTGCACACGGCGCGGCGCGTGTTGGTCGAGGAGTTCGGCGCCGAGATGATGACCGTCGCCAAGGACGTCAAGCTGCAGGCCAGCTTCAACCCCGACCTGGTGAAGCGCTACCGCCTGCTCGGTTACGAGAACCGGACGCTCGCCGCGCAGGACTTCCGCGACGACAACAAGGACGGCGGCGAGATGGGCGCCGGCCACGACGTGACCGCGCTCTACGAGATCGAGCGGCAGCCGGGCGGGCCGACCCAGAAGACCGTGCTCGCGACCCTGCGGATCCGCTACAAGCCGCCCGAAGGGTCGACCAGCCGAGAGGTCGTGCACCAGCTCGTGGCGCCCAAGGGCCGCGCCCCCCGCCTCTCGGCCAACGGCCGCGTCGCGGCGACGGCGGCCGCCCTCGCGATGCTGCTCCGCCAGGACGAGCACCGCGGCGCGATCACGCCGGCGCTGCTCCAGGAGCTCGGCGGACAGCTCGACGCGGCGCACAACGCAGAGCTCGTCGCTGTCCTGCAGGCCGCCGTCGCGACCCTGGCGCAGGTCGAACCGGGCGCAGAAGGCGGCGGCGACGGCGGCCCCGGCGGCGACGGCCTCGCCGGGCGCTGAGCCGCGCTATCGCCCTGTCGCGAGGATCTTCTGCACGACCCCGGTCGTCGAACGGCCCGCGACGAGCGGCACCAGCACGACCTGGCCGCCGTGGTCCTCGACCCACTCGCGGCCCACGACGCCCTTGTCGCGCCAGTCCTCGCCCTTGGCGAGCACGTGCGGAGTGACCGCCTCGATCACGGACCGGGGCGTGTCGTCGTCGAACGGCACCACGTAGTCGACCGCCTCCAGCGCCGACAGGACGGCCATGCGGTCCTCGAGCGTGTTGAACGGCCGGCCCGCGCCCTTCTCTTGACGCTGCACCGACGCGTCGGTGTTGACCGCCACCATCAGCGCGTCGCCGTAGCTCCGGCTCTTCTGCAGGTAGTCGCAGTGGCCGGCGTGCAGGATGTCGAAGCAGCCGTTGGTGAACACCAGGCGCCGCCCCTCGGCGCGCATGCGCGAGCCGAGCTCGACGGCCTGCTCGTGGCTGAGCACCTTGCCGCTGTGCGTCGGCGACGACTCGCCGAGCCGAACCAGCACCTCCCGCCGCGACGGCGCCCAGGTGCCGAGCTTGGCGACCGTGATGCCGGCGGCGTGGTTGGCGAGCCGCAGCGAGTCCTCCAGGGAGACGCCGGACGCCCGGCCGTAGGTCAGCATCGACACCACCGTGTCGCCGGCGCCCGTGACGTCGAAGACCTGGCGCGCTTCGGTCGGGAGGATCTTGTGCGAGCCGTCGCCGGTCTCGAAGAACACGCCGTCCTTTCCGAGCGTGATGACCGCGGTCTCGATGCCGGTGATCTCTCGGAGCCGCTGCGCCGCGGCGTGCATGTCCGCCGTGGTCTCGATGCGGACCCCCGTCGCGGCCTCGGCCTCGGCGCGGTTGGGCGTGAGCAGGTCGACGCCCCGGTAGATCGAGTAGTCGGCGCCCTTGGGATCGACGACCGTGACGCCGCCGACGCTGCGGGCGGCGTCGACCGCCGCCTGGATGATCGCACGGGTCAAGGCCCCCTTGCCGTAGTCGCTCAGGAGCACGCTCTTCCACGGGAACGGCCGCTGGTTCAGGACCTCCAGCATGCGCTCTTCGGCTTCGCCGCTGACCGGCGCGCGCGACTCCTGGTCGACGCGCAGCACCTGCAGCGTCTTGGCGACGTAGCGGGTCTTGCGCGTCGTCGGACGGGTCGGGTCGACGACCAAGGTCGCGGTGTCGATCTCCGCGTCGTCGAGCAGCGCGCGCAGCTGCTCGCCCGGGCCGTCCTCGCCGACGACGCCGAGCACCGAGGCCGAGGCGCCCAGGGCGCGCAGGTTGGCGGCGACGTTGCAGGCGCCGCCGAGCAGGTAGCGGTCGCGCTCGAAGTCGAACACCAGCACCGGCGCCTCGGGCGAGACCCGCTTGGCGTCGCCGTCGGCGTAGCGGTCCAGGATCAGGTCGCCGACGACCAACACGCGGGTGTCGGTGAGGGCGCCGAGCACGTCGCCGAGGCGGCGGTTGTCGCTGTCGAGTGAGGGCGTCATCAGCGGGGATCGTTCAGGCAGCCGCGCGCCTCGGCGCTGCAGACCAGGGCCTGGTGGAGCAGCGGCAGCACGATCTCGTGCATCGCCAGGATCGAGCGACCCTGCTTGGGCGGCCGCTGCACGACGTTGGTCATGGCCCGGTACTGCTGCAGCATGTCGAAGTTGCAGGTCAGGAAGTCGTCGGTCAGCTGCCCCCGGTTTCGCGCGATCGAGACGGCCTTCAAGAACACCTCCGGCATGATCACGGCGGAGCCGACGTTCAGCCAGACGCCCTTCTCGAGGCGGCCCACCGTGTCGGCGAACCGCCAGAAGTCGCGCTGCGTCGCGGCGCCGAGCGCCGCGCCGTCGAGGTCCGGGTCCATGTGCGTGATGTCGCACCCGAACGCGACGTGCACCGTCGCCGGAATCCCGAGGCGCGCAGCCTCGGCGAAGACCGACAGCTCTCGATGCGGCAGCGCGGCGTCGAGGATCGCCCGCCCCACCGCTTCGCCGAGGCCGAGCCCTTCGTCGTGGGCGCGCTTCGCCGCGCCGTTGAGCGCGTCCAGCGTCTCGCGCCACATCCCGAACGTGCCGTTCGGCAGGTTCTCGGCGACGTCCTCGCTGGTCGCGCCCTGGTAGGCCGTTTCCCAGTCGTGGATGGCCGAGGCGCCGTTGGTCGCGACGTGCGTGATCAGCCCCCTGCGCATCAGGTCGATGATCAGCGGCGACAGTCCGACCTTGAGCACGTGCGCGCCGAGCTGGACCCCGACCTCGCGGCCGTGCTCGCGCGCGGTCACGATCTCCGACACGACGTGCTTGAGCGACTTGCTGCCGTAGATGTCCGGCAGCGCCTCGAACCACCGCAAGAACCCGTCCACCGGCGGCAGCACCTCGGCGAAGTCCTCGCGCCGGACGAGGTTTCTGCGCTCGGCCAGCGGGCGGATGTTCAGCGGCGGCTGCGCTGCTTCGTCGGTTCGGTCGGGCATGGCTTCGGCCGCGCCATCGTGCCGACTGCGGCAGTTCCGGTCCAGAGGATCGGGCGCGGTTGTCGCTGCGCCGGGGGAGCGGCTCGCCTCAGAGCACGCTGGGACGCGACGCGTCCGTAAAGGGGTGCACGTCCTTGTCCCTGAGCAGCTGCAGCAGGTTGTCCTGACTGTTCTTCCTGGCGAACTCGACCTCGGCGTCGCTCGCGCCGACGAGGTGGAAGAAGTCGACGCGGCCCGCCGCGAGCTCGAACGAGGACGGGTAGTGCTTGGGCTGCTCGATGAGGAGCCAGCGCAGCTGGGACTCGAAGTCGGTCGTGATCGACGCGTTGAGCGGGACGCGGTTGCCGTACTCGAAGAGCTCGGCGTCCTGGTAGGTCCCCACCGCGACCAGCAGCTCGTAGGCCATCAGGTTGTGGAGCAGCGGCACCGCCCAGCCGGACTCCTCGTGCGACTCGACGACCAGCTCGAAGCCGACGCCCGCGAAGCCGCTTGGGTCCTTACCCGGTCGCTCGAGGTTCCAGGGGTTGCTCAGCCCCGACGTGACGTAGATCCAGCTGTCGCGCTCCTCGTGCGGGGGGCAGGCGAACACCCCGTGGTTGAACCACCCTGGGTGCGGCTGCCCGCGCTCGAAGCGCTGGTAGACCGCTTCGCCCGCCGTGTAGACGCCCTCGCCGAGGTCTCCGAACAGCGACCGGTAGACGCGGTCCTCGCGGTCGATCCAGAGCTTCTCGAACCACTCACTGAAGGCGGAGTCCGTCATCGCGTGCCGCGCACGCTACCACAGTTGGATCCGCGAGCCCCAAGCCCTATCCGTGACGGTCATGAAACGGAGCGACAAGGCGAGCAAGATCATGGAGCTGCTCGACGAGCGCTTCGGGTCGCCGCCGGTGCCGCTCGACCACGACGACCCCTTCACGCTGCTGGTGGCCGTGCTGCTGTCGGCACAGTGCACCGACGTGCGCGTCAACGAGGTCACGCCCGGCCTGTTCGCGCGCGCGCGCACGCCGCACGCGATGGTCGACGTGCCGGTGTCCGAGATCCGCGCGCTGATCAAGCCGTGCGGACTCTCGCCGCAGAAGTCCAAGGCGATCTCGGGCCTCTCGCGCATCCTGCTCGACGAGCACGGCGGCGAGGTGCCGGAGTCGCTCGAGGCGCTGGAGCGGCTGCCGGGCGTCGGCCACAAGACCGCGAGCGTCGTGATGGCGCAGGCGTTCGGACACCCGACGTTTCCCGTGGACACCCACATCCACCGCTGCGCGTGGCGCTGGGGCTTGAGCAACGGCAGCTCGGTCGAACGCACCGAACGCGACTGCAAGCGCGCGTTCCCGGAGGACCGGTGGAACGACCTGCACCTGCAGATCATCTGGTTCGGACGCACGGACTGCACGGCGCTTCGACACGACCCGGCGCGGTGTCCGATCTGCAGCTGGGCGATGAGCCAGGCGCGCCGCGCGGCCGAGCGACGGCGGCGCGCGCGCTGAGCCGCGGTCAGAGCAGGCCGCCGTCGATCTTTTGCACCGGCAGGTCGTAGCGGTCGGCGAGGCGCTGCGACGGCGTGCGGCCGGGCCGACGGGTCATCAGCCGCGCGATCGGCGCGTAGACGTAGCCGCCGCCGCCGTCGCGGAACAGGGCCGCGTGCTGCGCCACGGGCTGCGCCTGTCCGCCGACGCGACGACGACCGCTGAGGTGCACGAAGCGCACCACGCGCTCGCGCGGCACCACGGCGTCGATCCACGGCAGCGAGAGGGCGCCGGTGCGCTTGTCGACGACGGCGCCGGGCCCTTGCTGCTGCGCGGCGCGCTGCGCGAACCAGAAGATCGCGATGATCGAGGGCACCACCAGCAGCCAGAGCCCGCCCGCCATGGTCCACAAGAGCGCAGGATCTACGTGCGACGGCAGCTCGTAGCCAAGGCGCGCCAGCCAGAAGGGCGCCGAGGTCAGCAGCGCCGCGAAGCAGACGAGGAAGATCGCGACGCCGACTACCGGGACGCGCTGCTGGGTGACCGTGACGCGCTCGTCGTCCTCGCGAATCACCGCGCGCACCGCGGCGACGTCCGGGCCGAGCAGCACCGCCAGCTGCTCGGGCGAGGGCTCCTCGTCGAAGACGAGGTGCGACGGGCTGCCGCTCACGAGCGCCGCCGGCGCGACGGGGCCTTCTTGACGGCCTTCTTGGCGCCCTTCTTCGCGACGGCCTTTCGCTTGGACGACGCCTTCTCGGCGGCGCTCCGCTGCGTGACCTTCTTCTTCGCGACCTGCCGCTTCGCCGCGCGCTTCTTCGCCGTCCGCTTCTTCGCTGCGCCGCTACCGAACACGATCTCGCGCACCTCGTCGAAATGCTCGACGAAGAAGAACCGGATGCCGCGCACCAGCTCGCGCTTGAGCTCCTTTGCGTCGGGCTCGTTCGCCTTGGGCAGGATCACGCGGCTGAGGCCGAAGTTCTTCGCGGCGAGCACTTTCTCACGCACACCGCCGATCGGCAGCACCTCGCCGACGACCGTCAGCTCGCCGGTCATCGCGACGTCGGTCGGCGCGGGCTGGTCCGTCAACGCCGACAGAAACGCGCACGCGATCGCGATGCCAGCCGACGGCCCGTCCTTCTTGATGGCTCCGGACGGGAAGTGCAGGTGCAGGTTGCTGCCGTCGAGCTCCTCGACGTCGACGCCGAACCGGTCCGCGCGGCTGCGCAGGTAGCTGAGCGCGAGCCGCGCCGACTCGCTCATGACGTCGCCGAGGCTCCCGGTCAGCTGCAGCGAGCCCTTGCCGGCGCTCCGGACGGCTTCGACGTAGAGCACGTCGCCGCCGACGGGCGTCCACGCGAGGCCCTGCACGACGCCGGGCAGCGCCTGCTTGCGACGGTCCTCCGCCCGGAACCGCGCGCGGCCGAGCAGCGCTTCCAGCTCGGCCAGGCTGAGTCGACCCGGCGGCTTCTTGTTGGTCGCGACCCGCTTGGCCACCTTGCGGCAGAGCCGTCGGACGACCTTGTCCAGGCCGCGCACCCCGGCTTCGCGCGTGTAGTTCGGGACCATGCGCTGCCAGACCGGCAAGGTCACCGACAGGTGCTTGGGCTGCAGGCCGTGACGCTCGAGCTGCTTGGGCAACAGGTGCCGGCGACCGATCTCGACCTTCTCCTCGAGCAGGTAGCCGGGGATCTCCAGGATCTCCATGCGGTCGCGGAGCGGCTCCGGGATCATCGACAGCACGTTCGCCGTCGCCAGGAACATGACCTTCGACAGGTCGAAGGGCACGTCGAGGTAGTGGTCCAGGAAGGCGTGGTTCTGCTCGGGGTCGAGCACCTCCAGCAGCGCCGAGCTCGGGTCCCCGCGGAAGTCGCTGCCGAGCTTGTCGAGCTCGTCGAGCAGGATCACCGGGTTGTTGGTCCCGGCCGCCTTGAGGCCCTGCAGGATCCGGCCGGGCAGCGCCCCGATGTAGGTGCGGCGGTGCCCCTTGATCTCGGCCTCGTCGCGCATCCCGCCGAGCGAGAAGCGGAAGAACTCGCGTCCCATGGCCCGCGCGATGCTGCGACCCAGGCTGGTCTTGCCGACCCCGGGCGGGCCGCTGAAGCAGAGGATCGACCCCGCGTTGTCGGGCCGCAGCTTGCGGACCGCGAGGAACTCGAGGATGCGCTCCTTGACCTCTTCGAGGCCGTAGTGGTCGTCGCGCAGCACGCGCGCCGCGCGCGCGAGGTCGGCGTGGTCCTTGCTGGACCGCGACCAGGGCAGCGAGGTGAGCCAGTCGAGGTAGTTGCGGATGACGCCGTACTCGCCGCTCTCGACCGGCGTCGTCTTCATCCGCGTCATCTCCTCGTCGGCGCGGCGGCGCGCGGCGTCGGGCATGCCGGCGTCGTCGATCGCCTGCTCCAGCCGCTGCTGCTCGAGCGTGCGCGGGTCCTGCTCCTCGCCCAGCTCGCGCCGGATGATCTTGAGCTGCTCCTTGAGGAAGTACTCCTTCTGGGCCTTCTCGGCCTTCTCGCGGATCTCGTCCTGGATCTGCTGGTCGAGCGCGGCGACCTCGTTCTCGGCCATCGCGAACTGCAGCGCGAGCTCCAGCCGCTCGGCGACGTCGGCTGCCTCGAGCAGCCGCTGGCGGTCCTCGACCTTGCGGACCACGCCGGCGGTGAAGTCGGAGAGCTGGCCAGGGTCCTCCACGTTGAGCAGCGCCGTCGCGAAGCCGCTGTCGGCCTGCTCCTGCATCTGGGCGAGCTGCTGCAGCTGGGCCTGGAGCAAGCGGAACATCGACTCGGCCCGAGGCCCCTGCGCCGGAATCTCGACGAGCTGCTGAACGCGGACGAACAGGTGCGGCCGCTCGCGCACGACCTTGACCCGCCGCGCCCGCCGCACCCCCTGGGTCATCGCAGACTGGCTGCCGTCGGGCAGCTTCAGCGTCTTGACGATGCGGGTGATCACGCCGACCTCGTGCAGGTCGTCGGCCGACGTGGCGTCCTCCTGGTCCGGGTCCTGCTGCAGCACCAAGAACAGGTAGCCGTTGTTCGCCTCGGCCTTGGCGACGACGTCGCGCGCCGCCGACGAGTCGAGCAGCAGCGGCATCATCAGGCTGGGGAACGGCACCGACTTCTGCAGCGGGAACACGAACATCGTGTCCGGCACCGCGTCCTGAACGACGACCGAGTTGGCGCCGGACTCCGTCTCGACGACCAGCGAGGGCCCGCCGCGGTCGTCGTCAGCTGGCGCGCCCGCTTCGGCCTCGCCAGCCTCGGGGTCGCTGTCGTCCGCGAGGCCGTCGGCGAACTCTTCGTCGACGGATTCGTCCGCAGGGTCGTCACCGTCCTTGGGGCGCGCGTCGCTCATGCCGACTTTGTAGGCGCTGCTCCCCCACAAAAAAATGAGGGCGCACGGTTCGCCGCGTGACACCACGCAGTCCGCGCCACCACCCCTGCCTGCCCCAGGATTCGGGATGACGGCGCGGGTCCAACGAACCGTGCGCCCAAGTGAAGTTGCGGATGCATGACCCGCGCGACACACGCGGGAGCCTCGACCCGACCCTGCCTGCCCCAGGTATTCGGGACGGACCGAGGATGTTTCGACACCCATGCACCCGCGGCGGAGCGTCGGCAGGCGAGCCGATGGGCTCGCCTGCCGGTCTCCACCGAAGGCTAGTTAGAA
>Ga0181573_10005717_pt1 | contig 10256 bp, 7 predicted proteins | sample 101ome_25_FD_148643 | JGI IMG/M metagenome (GOLD analysis project Ga0181573, IMG submission 148643) | Coastal salt marsh microbial communities from the Groves Creek Marsh, Skidaway Island, Georgia - 101409BT metaG (spades assembly) | ecosystem: Environmental > Aquatic > Marine > Intertidal zone...
AAAAAGAAGGTGGTAGCTTGGCTGGGACTCGAACCCAGAACCAACGGCTTAAAAGGCCGCTGCTCTACCATTGAGCTACCAAGCCACGGTAAGGGAGAAATCCGTTTCCGAATTTCAAGGGGCGGGAAGCTAGAGCAGGGTCGTCGGCCGCGCAAGCCCTTTCTTGGGGCAATTCTCGTTGAAATTCCGCGGTTTCATGGTGAGCGGAGCGCGTGACGCGCTGCGACGGGCATGATTGAAACTGGGAGAGTTCAGCCGGGAACAGAAACTCCTTGGCCGGATAAAAGATCGCGTCGGAGCTCCAAGTTCCAAATCACAAGCACCAAATCCCAAAGAAGCTCCAAGTTCCAAATCTCAAAAGCGGTCGCCGGGCTTGATCGCTGACGTTCCAGCAAGGCTCGTGGTCGCCCTTTGCTGAAGCTTGGAGCTTGGGATTTCGTTCCCGCAACCAGCCCGCGACATTGCGGCAGAAGCCTCCCCTCCTCATCCCAGTTTCAACCGCGCCCCCGCTGCGACAAGGTTAGGCATTGGATGATTGACAAGCCGCCGCCGACGGCCACAATCGCCGCCCGTTTTTCGGAAACCCGCTCCAGAGCCCGTCTTCCGGATGACATGAAGGCGCCTGGTTCTCTTCCCTGTTCGGCCCCGTTCCGGGAGGCCATCGCCTTTGAACGACTGTTTCGCGAATGAACGACGAATCGAACAATGCAACCGCCGCGGCCGGTTCCCGCGAGCCGACCGCCTGGCCCGGTGTGATCCGCAAGTACGCGCGCTTCCTGCCCGTGACCGACGCGACGCCCATCGTCACGTTGAACGAGGGCGGCACGCCGCTGGTGCGCGCGGAGAATTTCGTGGAGAGCATTGGCGGAAAATTCGAGCTGTATCTCAAATATGAGGGGCTCAATCCGACCTGCTCCTTCAAGGATCGCGGCATGACCATGGCGTTGTCGAAGGCGAAGGAGAACGGGGCCAAGGTCGTCATCTGCGCCAGCACGGGCAACACCTCGGCCGCCGCCGCCGCCTACGCCGCGAAGGGCGGTCTGAAGTGCGTGGTGCTGCTGCCGAACGGCAAGATCGCCCAAGGCAAGCTCGCCCAGGCGCTGGTGTACGGCGCCGAGACGATCGCCATCGAGGGCAACTTCGACGACGCGCTTCGCATCGTCCGTGAGTTGGGCGGGAAGGACGGCTACGAGGTCGTCAACAGCGTCAACCCCGTCCGCATCGAGGGGCAGAAGACCGCCTCCTTTGAGATCTGCGACCAGCTTGGCCGCGCCCCGGACTTTCATTTTCTCCCGGTCGGCAACGCGGGCAACATCACCGCCTACTGGAAGGGCTTCAAGGAATACTACTCCGTGAACCTCGCCGATCGCCTGCCGCGCATGATGGGCTGGCAGGCCGCCGGCGCCGCGCCGATCGTCGATGGCGCGCCCGTGGCCGAACCGCACACGTTGGCCACCGCCATCCGCATCGGCAATCCGGCGAGCTGGAAACAGGCCGAGGCCGCAGCCAGCGAATCCAAGGGATTGATCCGCAAGGTCACCGACGACGAGATCGTTGAGGCCTACAAGCGCATTGCGCGCACGGAAGGCGTCTTCATCGAACCCGCCAGCGCGGCTTCGCTCGCCGGTCTGACGATCGCCGTGGCCAACGGGGAGATTCCCGAAGGCAGTGTCGTCACCGCCACGATGACCGGCCACGGTCTGAAGGATCCCGACCTGGCGATCCGGGAGGCCGGCTTCGAACCCAAGGTGGTCGGCGCCACAACCGAGGCCGTCATGGCCGCGATCGAAGGCTGAGCCTTCCCTTCCTCCGCCTCTCGGATAGTCGCCGGTCGCCCCCGATACGAATCACGCAACACGCATCACGCAACACGCCAGATGGCCCTCATCGTCCAAAAATACGGCGGCTCCTCCGTCGCCGACATCGACCGCATCAAGAACGTCGCCAAGCGCGTCGCCAAGTACCACGCCCAGGGCGACCAGGTCGTCGTCGTGGTCTCCGCGATGAAGGGGCAGACGGATCACCTGATCGGCCTTGCCAAGGAACTCACCGACATTCCCAGCGAGCGCGAGATGGACATGATCCTCGCGACCGGCGAGCAGACCAGCATTGCGTTGACCGCAATTGCGCTGCACACGATGGGCGTGCCGGCGGTTTCCCTGACCGGGGCCCAGGCCGGCATCATCACCGATCTCGTCCATACCAAGGCCAAGATACGCAACATCACCCCCGAACAGGTGCATGAACTGCTCGACGCGGGCAATGTCGTCATTGTCGCCGGCTTTCAGGGCCAGACGCCGGATGGCCACATCACCACGCTCGGCCGCGGCGGCTCGGATCTGACCGCCATTGCGCTGGCCGCGGCGACGAACGCCGATTTGTGTCAGATCTACACCGATGTCGACGGCGTCTACACGACCGATCCGCGCATCACCGACCAGGCGCAGAAGCTGGAGGAGATCTCCTATGACGAGATGCTGGAACTGGCGAGTTCCGGCGCCAAGGTCATGCAGTCCCGCTCCGTGGAATTCGCCAAGAACCACGGCGTCGTTTTCGAAGTCCGATCCAGTCTCAACGACAACCCCGGCACCATTGTGAAGGAAGAAACCAAAAGCATGGAGGACGTCGTCATCCGCGGCGTCTCACTCGACAAGAACCAGGCCAAGATCACGCTGGTCAACGTGCCCGACAAGCCGGGCGTCGCGGCGACCATCTTCAAGGCCATCTCCGACGCGGCGATCAACGTGGACATGATCGTCCAGAACATCAGCCACGGCGACGGGAACAAATCGACGGACATGTCGTTCACCGTCGGCAAGGCGGATCTCGCCAAGGCGAAGAGCATCATCGACGGCCTGCACAGCGGAATTCAATTCGGCGAGGCGCTGGCGGACGAGGACATCGGCATGCTGTCCATCGTGGGCGTCGGCATGAAGAATCACACCGGCGTCGCGACCAAGATGTTCGCGACGCTTTCCTCCGAAGGGGTCAACATCGAGATGATCTCCACCAGCGAGATCAAGATCTCCGTGGTGGTGCGGCTGGAAGACGGCGAGCGCGCCGTCAAGGCCGTGCACGCGGCGTTTCTGGAGGAGTGAGCCGGGGCGAGGGACGGTATTGGAGACGCCTTTCCGCAGCGGGCGGATGGTGACCGCATGCCATTGGAGTTGGCCAAGGATGTTGAGGAATTCCTGCCGGCACAGGTAAAATCCGGGACTTGTGAGAAACCCGCCGACCTGGCGAATCAGGTTCTCAGGGATCTTCGCGAACCACGCTCGGGACGGGGGGCATGAACATGGGCTCAGCAGAAGAGCGCAGTTCAGTTTCACACTGCATCCCGGACTATTTTGCACAACGGCTCGCTTGACTTGACTGAACGACCGCGAAGCGGTCAGGGAAGGTAGCCGTCGGTTACTTTTTCTTCTTCCGGTTCGTCCGTTTGTCCCAGTCCTCAAATCGCTTCTTCAACTCCGCGGCCTTCTCCGGATTGGTTTCCACGAGATTGTTCAACTCCGTGCCATCCGGCGTGAGGCGATACAGCTCCCAGGGTTTCCGGTTCTCGCTGACGAGTTTCCAGTCGTCCACCCGCACCGCCTTGCCGCGGGCGTGCTTCCAGAAGTAGGTCGAGCGTTCGGGCGCTTCGCCGCCCTGAAGCGCCGCGACCAGGCTGCGGCCGACGTGCGGGCCGATCTTGTTCCCCTTGAACGTCTCCGGATAATTGGCGCCGGCCAGTTCGATGAAGGTCGGCAGCAGGTCGGTGACGTGGCAGACCTGCCGGGTGATATCGCCGCGCGCGGCAATGCCCCTGGGCCAATGGGCGATCAGCGGACTGCGGATGCCGCCCTCGTGGTCGTGCTGCTTGAACAGGCGGAAAGGCGTGTTGCTGGCGTTGGCCCAGCCGTAACCGTAGCTCTGGTAGGTGTTTTCCGGACCGGGCATGATATCGGGGCGGTTGCCCGGGATGACCGGCCGACCGTCGCGGGTCTTTTCAGGCAGGTAGGCCCCCTTGCGGTTCTCGGTATACTCCACGTGGCAGCCGCCGTTGTCGTTCTGATAGAGGATCAACGTGTTCTCCAATTGGCCGCGGCTGCGCAGCAGGTCCACGACGCGGCCGATATTGCGGTCCATGGATGTGACCTGCGCCGCGTAGACCTCCATGCGCCGCTCCTGCCAGGCCTTGTGTTCCTCGTCCTGCCACGCCGGGACCTGAGGGTGGCGCTGCGACAAGGGCCACTTCGAATCGACGAGGCCCATCTTCAACTGGCGCGCATGCCGTTGTTTGCGCAGCTCATCCCACCCCATGGAATACCGCCCCTTGTAGTGCGCGATGTCCTCCGCCTTCGCGTGCAGCGGCCAATGCGCCGCGGTGTAGGCGAGGTAGAGGAAGAAGGGCTTTTCCGGCGAGTCCTGGTGCGCGTCGTTCAGAAAGGCGATCGCGTTGTCGGTGATGGCGTCGGTGTAGTAGTAATCGGGATCCTCGCGGAATTCGTGTTCCACATTCTTGTCATCGCGGGAGAGCGAAGCGGGTGTGAAGAAGGATCCCGCGCCGAGGTAGGTCCCGTACCAATGATCGAAGCCGCGGTCGTTCGGCGAGCCCTCCCTGCCCTCCTCGGACAAGTGCCACTTGCCGCTCATCAGCGTGGTGTAGCCGGCCTGGCGCAGGAGTTCCGGCGCCGTGACGCAATGGCGGCTGAGGCTGGAGCCTTGTTTGGCCACGCCGGGATAACAGCCCGTCATCAGGCTCGCCCGCGCGACGACGCACATGTTGTTCGAGTAGTAGTTCGCAAATCGCAGCCCGCCGGCGGCCAGCCTGTCCAGATGCGGCGTCTCGATCTCGCCGCCGTAGCAGCCCAGGTCCGAGTAGCCCATATCGTCCGAGATGATCATGACGATGTTCGGGCGGGGGGCGGAGTGGAGGGCGCAGGTCGCCATGAGAAGGGCGACGAAGACGGAAATGCGGCGCGGGGCGGGACGAAGACGAATCACGCCAATAGAATGGGGGCGGCGAACGAGCGAGGCAAGGTCCTTCAGGGCGCTACGCATGAACGGCAATCACAACAGCTTCACAGGCGCAGCGTCGGCTGCGCCAGTCGAAAAGCGGAACGCTATGAATCCCGTTCTACTCTCCCGCCTCACAATCCCGGGATCGGATCCCCCGGCTGGACGTCCTTGCCCTCCCAGTTGATCACGCCCTTGTCCTTGTAGATCAGGATGCGGGAGCGGCTGTTGGGCGCGGGCGGACGGTTGTCCTGGGGCAGGAACTTCTTGTGCTCCGCGATGACCTTCGCGTACTTCGGATCGCCGGCGAGATTGGTCCATTCGTTGGGATCGTTCTTCATGTCGTACAGCTCCTCGGCCCCATCGCCATAGCGGATGTATCGCCAGTTCTCGGAGCGAATGCCATGGTTGTTCGCGTTGTGCGTGGTGATGGCGGGCCATTGACGTTCGGCGTTCGCGTCACGCAATTGGGGGATCAACGAATGCCCGTGCAGGTCGCCCTTCTTCGGCAGTCCGGTGAGTTCGATCAGGGTGGGATAGATGTCGAGCAGCTCGGCGGGTTTGCTGCAGCGTTGGCCGACCTTCACGCCAGGGCCGGCAAAGATCAGGGGAACCCGGGTGCCGTCGTCCCAAAGCGTGTTCTTCCCGGTGATCTCCTTCTCGCCCAGATGCCAGCCGTGGTCGCCCCAGACGACGACAATCGTGTCGTCGGCATGACCGCTCTCTTCCAATGCGTCCAGCACGCGGCCGAACTGCGAATCCATGAAGCTCACGCAGGCGAGGTAGGAGCGGACGATGTTCTTCCACTCGCCGACCTCCTCCAGCCACTTCAGCCGCACCTCGGGCAGATACCAATGCAGATACCAGGAGGAACGGGGCGTGTCCTTGCGGTCGTCGCGCAGGATTCGCGGAACCATCAGCTCGTCCTCGGGATAAAGATCGAACCACTTCTGCGTGGCGAAGAGGGGCACGTGCGGCAGGAAGAAGCCGCAGGACATGAAGAAGGGCTCATCCTCGGGCATGTCCTTCAGCTTCTCCGCCGCCCAGCTCGCGCAGATGTAGTCGCCCTTGTCCTCGTCCTTGTGCGGAAAGGTTCCCCAGTCGACGAGTCGATGATTGCCGAAGGGCGTCTCGACGAGTTTGCCATTCGGCGGAAAGGGCTTGCCCGTGGCTCCGGGGCCGATCTCCTGGAACTCCTTGTCCGTCTTCTTCCGGCCGTAACCGCCGTGATAGATCTTGCCGGTCGAGTAGGTGCGGTAACCGTGCTTCTGCAGATACTGCGGCAGGCTGACAAGGTCCTTGAACTCGTCGACATTGCGGATCCAGGGCGCGAGGCCGTAGATGCCGGTGGAATCGGGACGACGCGAAAACATCAGGCTCGTGCGCGAGGGATTGCACAGCGGCGACTGGCAGTGCGCGTTCAGGAAGGCCGTGCCGCGGCGGGCGAGCTTGTCGATGTTCGGCGTGTAGGCCTGCGGATGACCGCCGAGATAACCCAGCCAGTCGTTCTGGTCGTCGATGGCGATGAAAAGGATGTTGGGCTTCTTGTTCTTTCCGGCGCCGCCTTTCTTCGCCTGGGGCTTGTTTGCAGCCTGGGCATACTTCTTCCACTCGCCTTCGATATCCGCCGCCTGGGCGTCGCCCTTGTGCAGGATGACGCGATGCCGCAGCGTGATCTTCTTTCCCTTCTTCAAGGTGAAGGCGCCGCTCTCGGCGTTCTTGTCGAGGCTCTTCGTCCCAAACGGATTGGCGGTGAACAAACCGTAGGTCCGCGCATGCCAGGGAGTGGGATGGCGGAAGCTGCCCGGATGATTGAGGATCGTGACGCCCAGCGTCTCGCCCTCGACCGGACCCCAGTAGCTGACCCATTCGGCGCGTTTGCCCCAGGCGTCGCCGTCCTTGTCGCCGCGGCTGTTCAGGATGCGACCGCCCTGCTTGCCGGTGATCGACATCGAGGTCGGCACGCGCACGCTGAAGCCGGCGTCCTTCTTGTCGTCCAATTCCACGTCCCCGTGATTGGCGATCAACGTGATGTCGAAGTCGATCGTCCGCGCGTCCTGGCCGGCGGTGAAGGTGATGGTGCGTTCGTCGGAAAGCAGCTTGGAGCCGTCGGAGCCGACGTAGTCGTTCACGCTGACGATGACCGCCTTGTCGGCGTCGGCGTGCAGTTTCTTGAACTCGCGGTGGACGGTCGGGCCGAGGCCCTTGAGAAACTTCTCCAGGTCCGCCTTCTTCTTGTTCCTGTAGCGCTCCTCGCCGGTCATCGGCTCGTGCCAGGTGTCAAAGCCGCCGATGCCCTGGTGCCCGAACCAGATCGAGCGATGATGCGGATGGTCATGCTGTTCGCCCTCCACCTTCTTCATCGGGTAGTGGCGCGTCATTGATTTGCCGGTCGGGCCGATGACGGGATAAAGGAACGGCTTGTTGCCCTGGTCGAGGACGTATCGGGTGAAGAGCTTCCCGTCGAGATTGACGGTCAGGCCGCTCTTGGTCTTTTTGATCTCAAAGCCTTTTCCGGCGGCAAATGAGGTGGAAAATGAAAGACCGACGAAGGCGGCGACAAGAACGGCGATGCGGAACGAAGGGATGGGGCGGCAATGCGTTTTCATAGGGGTCCTGTTGATCGACGCCGAATGTGGCCGTTCTCTTCGAGGAGATCAATGGTTTCGTTGCCGGGAAGACGCTGAAGACCAGCGAACCGCCGCATGGCTCCGTCGCTGCGACCGGCGTCCGACACCGCCGCGCGCAGGCTACTCCTTCAGCAGTTCCTGTTTCCAGAAGGCCTTCCGCTTCCGGAAGGCGCTCCAGCAATCGGGGAGTTTGGAGAAGGACGCCCGGCGGTCCTTCTCCGCGCAGGCCATCAGCGCGGCGACCGCCGGTTCAAGTCCGGGCGGGGCGTCCAATTCCTCACACAGCTCGCGGGCCACGGCCACATCGTTCACCCGACCCAACTCTGTCTGCAGCGTCTTCAAGGCGGCGCCATAATCTCGTCCGCGCCTGCCGGGGAACGCTCCGGCGAAGAAGTCGACCGGGTAGCGGTGCTTCTTCACCACGATCCGCAGCCGATGCAGATCCTCCGGCGACAACTCGTGGAATTTCCTCCCCCGGTCCAACGCCTTGCGGCGCGTGCGTTGCAGAGCCTCCCGCACGAAATCGTCGATCGGCCGTTCCAACTCCCGCAGCCTTTTCGGCGACATGGCGTCCCGCCAACCCCGTCGGGCAATCCAGGCAGGCAGCTCCTGCGCGCCGCGACGATGGTCCCCGCCAGTGAGTCGCCGGCGCAGGGCGGCGTAGGCCTCTTCCCTCCGAAGGGCCGCCAGTTCGCGCAGTTCTCTCAGCGGGCGGTCGGATTGAGGCTTTCCCGCAAAACGATCAATCCGATCGCGCAGGAAGACATCCCAGTCCCGCGCGGGGCCGAGTTTTCGGAGCAGGGGCGTGATGGACGCGGCGGCCGGCGCGACCGCCTTGGCGGGAACCAGGGGTTTGAACAGACTCAAACAGGCGCGCAAACGTCGCAGGCCCACGCGCATCTGATGCACGCCCTCGATGTCATCGGTCTCCAGGATCACCCGCTCGTTGGCGAAGGCGTGTCGCGCGCATTCCGAAAGGAAACGCCCAAAGACCTCCTCCGCCGGCTCGTCGCGAAAGACCCGCCGGCTTTGTTCAAACTCGGCGGCCGGCTTTTCCATGGAATGTCCCGGATCGGTTTTGGTTCGCGGACGGGCCCGCAGAGAGGGAGGGGCGTTCGCCGCTCCGGTCAGTTCACCTTGATCAACTCGATCTCGAAGATAAGCGTCGCGGCGGGCGGGATCGAAGGCGGGCGGCCCTGGGCGCCATAGGCAAGTTCATAGGGAATGTAGAGCTTCCACTTGTCGCCTTCCTTCATCAACTGAAGCGCCTCGGTCCAGCCCTTGATCACGCCAGTGACCGGAAAGGTGGCCGGCTCGCCGCGATCGACGGAGCTGTCAAATTTCGTGCCGTCCACCAGGGTGCCCGTGTAATGGGTGGTGACGCTGTCCTTCTCCGTGGGCGTCTTTCCGGACCCCTTCTTGAGAACCTCATACTGCAGGCCGCTCTTGGTGACGACGACGCCCTTGCGCTTCTTGTTGTTCTCCAAAAACTTTTGTCCGACTTCGGCCAATTTCGCGGCCTTGGCCTCCTGTTTGGCCTGCATGGCCTGTTGAAAGGCCTGCTGCGCGGCGCGGACCTGGTCGGGCGTCAGCTTCGAATCCTTGCCCGCCATGCCGTCCTTGATGCCGGCGATGAAGGCGTTGAAATCGAGATCGAGATCGTCCCGATGGAAGCCCGAGCCGATATTATGGCCGATGATGTAGCCGACCTTCTGCTCCTGGGATTTGAGTTCGGGTGAGTCCGCGGCGGACGCGGCGCAGGTCATGGTGACGACCGCCAGAGCGGCCAAGAGGTTTTTTTTCATGGTCTTGATGTCTTGCGTTTTCAGTCTCGCAAAACACCTCGATCAGGCCATGTCCTGCAAGCGGCCGGCACGTTATCAGCGAATCCAGCCCGGTCAAGCGGCGAAGTCGCCCCCGGGCGCCGCCGAAACGACTCGGACCAAGTCGCAGGCAAATGGTTAACCATAGTGTTAATATATTTGGTTGACCAATCGGGCAGTGACCGGTCTGCTTGCGGCGATGGAAGCTCAGGAGACGAACGAATTGGATTTGGCGTTGCGTGCATTGGCCAATGCGGCGCGGAGGTCGATGATGCGGAAGCTTGCCGCCGGGCCGGCAATGGTGGGCGAGTTGAACGAGCTGTTCGACATGTCGGCGCCGGCGGTGTCCCGACATTTGAGGCTTCTGGAGTCCGCGGGCCTGATCCAGCGCACGCGCCATGGGACCTTCCACGGCATTGCGTTGAATCCCGCGCCCTTGGAATCCGTAAGGGCACTTCTTGAGGAATTGGAAGACCCTGTGGCGGCTTCGCCGGATTCGGCGCCGAAGCGGCCGACCGCCGCGGCTCCAAAGAAGAGGAACCGCCCGAAGCCGGCCCCGGAGCCGAGGGTCTGGGATCCCGAGGAGGACGAGATCGCCAAGTTGCTTTGAGTGGCGGGGATGTTCCCCGCCGGGCGGTCTTCACGGGACCGTGGAACCGGGACGGGAACGGCATTGATACCGGGGCCGAATCCCGCCACACTGCGCGTTCGTGTCGAACCGGAAGAAGAAAAAGAAAACTCACGACGGCGGACCGGGAACCGGTCGCGGTCCGATTGCCAGGCCCGCGTCCGGATCGGGCGGCGG
>Ga0181573_10005718_pt1 | contig 10256 bp, 2 predicted proteins | sample 101ome_25_FD_148643 | JGI IMG/M metagenome (GOLD analysis project Ga0181573, IMG submission 148643) | Coastal salt marsh microbial communities from the Groves Creek Marsh, Skidaway Island, Georgia - 101409BT metaG (spades assembly) | ecosystem: Environmental > Aquatic > Marine > Intertidal zone...
TCCACGCCACGACGACGACGACGACGACGAAGACGAAGCCGAAGCCGACGCGTCCCCCTTCCATCGCCGCCGTCGACGACGCCACCCCGCGTCGATCCCAAACCCTCACTCCCGCGACGAAGACGCACGGCGCCGACCGCGACGACGTCGTCGCCGCCACCCCCGACGCCGAACTCGCCGCCGCGCCAATCGCGGTCCGATCGTCTGCAAAAATTGAGGGAAAAAGTGGCGCCCGTCTCGCGATCCCGCGGTCGAGATCCCGCTCGTCATCCCGCGCGCCCGTCCTCGCCGACACGCCGCCGGTACCGGACGCCGACGCCGCCGACGGGATGGGTGCCGAGAGGGGTGCCGAGGGGGTTGCCGAGGACGACGACGCGCTCGATCATCCGGGGTCCTACAGGCCGCTCGCGTCGTCGCAGCTGGCGGGCCGATACTCCATCTCGGCGACGGCCGAGTACAGAGCCGCGGCGGCGATGGCGTTCGCCAAGACGCCGACGGCGACGCTTCGATCGTCGCTCGAGACGACGGACGACGGCGTCCTCCTCGACGGCACCCTCGACGGCACCGGCGCCGGAGCCGGCACCGAAGCCGCCGCCGCCGCCGCGTCGTCACTCGGCCTCTTCGACTCCTTTCCGCTGGACACCGCCCTCCCCAGACGCGTTCCCGAGGACGGCGACACGCTGATGGTGGAGGAGACGCCGCGGTCGGAGATGGACAGACGCGCGGGGGGAAGCGGGAACGGAAACGGGAACGGGAACGGAAACGGGAGCGGGAGCGGAGACGCGTTTGGAGCCATCGGCCGCCGCCGCGGCGTCGCCGGGCACAGGCTCAGGTTCAGCGTCGGCGGGTCGCTCGTCGCCGAGGCGGGTGCCGAGGCGGGTGCCGAGGCGGGTGCCGAGAGAAACGGCGAAACGGTCGATGAAACGGTCGCCGAGAGGATCTTCTCCGCGACGCACGTCCGCGGCTCCGTCGTCCTCGGCGTGACGGCGCCGCCGCCAATCGCGGGTGCCGATCGCGTCTTCGCCGTCGTCTTGGAATCGAGCGAGGGGTCCGAGGACGTCACCGTGATGGTCTGGCGGGTGCGATCCTCGGGGACGCGCGGGAACGGGGACAAAATGTCGGCACCCCGGGACGAAAAGTCGTGCGAGCTCGCGGGGTCGGCGAGGCTTCGCAAGCGCGACTGGACCGCGGCGGGGGGCAAGGAAAACGCGTCGCCGCGTAAGGTTAACATCGCGTCGCTGATGCCGTCGGCGTCAGGGACGGCGGGCCCCCGCGCGGGTGGGTCGTCGAGGTCCTCCCGGGATAGCCTCGACCCGGCGACGCGCGGGAAGAGACAGAGCGGCGCGCAGCTGTGCGGCGCCGTCGCGCTCTCCCCGTGCGGCGAATTCCTCGTCGTAGCCGAGTCGCAGTTTATCGTTCGCGCCGACGGGGGGGACGCGGCTGGACACGACCGGGACGGACGCGGCGCGTGCGTGGTTCGCGTCGAGTCGCGACGTGAAGAGGCGGGCACCAACTCGGCGTGGATCGACGACCGCGACGTGGTGCTCGCGCTGGACTGCCCGCGACGGGTCACGCGCCTGGCGATGCGTTGGGGCGCGGCCGGCGACGCAGCCGGCGACGCAGCCGGCGACGCAGCCGTCGTCGTCGTCGCCGGCGCCCCGCTGGGTAAGATGCACGCGTGGAGGTTTCACGCGTCCGACCTCGAACGACCGAAGCGTCGGGGCCCCGGCGAGGGACGGCGAGGGACGGTGCTGAGCCTGCCCGGGGAGCGGATGCCGGACCTGCGGTACCTGGACCAAACCCCGGCGTCTGACCCGCTCGACGCTCTCGCGTTTGCGTCCGACGGCGACGACAGCTGTGTCGTCGCCGTGACCCACGACGGGCTCGTCGTGGGAAAGTACGCTTGGCGGGGCGCGCGCGGGTGGGACGCGCGGGGGGTGCATTACACGCGACAGCACCGCATACGCGCCGTCGCGCCGCTGTGCCCCGCCTCGGTTTCATCCGCCTCGTCGTCCTCGTCCATCGTCCCGTTCCTCGCGCTCGTGGAGAAGAAAGCCGAGCCGCGGGACGGCGTCCTGCGCCTCCACGCGGGCGCCGTGGGCGGCGGCGTGGACGTGTGCGCGCCGATGCCCCTCGAGCGCGTGCGCGCCCTCGCCGCGAATCCCTGCGCGGGTCGACCGGGTCGATCGGGCGCGTTCGCCGCGGCGGGCACCGGCGACGGGGACGTGCTCGCGTTCGACGTCGTCACGGGGCGGGTGATCGCGAGGCCGGGGGACCTACGCGGGGAGGACGGGGGCGTGGTGGGGTTGGCGACGGCGCCGTGGGATGCGGCGAGCTCGGCGGCGGCGGGGGGGGGCGTCGGCGACGATGAGGAAAAAAGGTTGACGCCGGGGGCGCTGCTCGTCGCGGCGACGGCGACGCGAGTGGTGGCGTACAGGGTCCGGTTGCCGTCGTGAGTTGTGTGTTTTTGTCGTCACTGCGATGAGCTATTACAACGATGAATGGATACACGAGATTTTAGTTAAACTACAGAGCGTCTCGACGGACGTGTCGCGCGCCGGATTGACGAAAACCGAAGACGCCTTTGAACCATATCTTTTTAGACCACGTGCCATGAACCCGTAGGCTCGTCGCACGTAGAAGGAGTATTGCATCAAAGGCGTCTGCGGTCGACATAGTCGTCGTTCATCAATCGGGCGCGTCGCGTCGTCGGCCCTGGAACAAGACACGCGTCTGATGCGGCGCGTAAAGAAATCCAACTCGCTGAAGGATTAGTTCGAGGCAACGTCTCCCAACCAACGTTGAGGACGTCGTCCCTTGCATTCAGCGAGTTGGTTCTTAGGACGCGATGTTCCTCATTCACGTCATCAGACGCGTGGTGATAAACAAGGCTGTTCCAGGGCCGACGACATCGCGGCGTCGTCCGTCGGGCGCTCACCCCCACGTCGGACCCGAAAAAATCACCAGTTCTGCGCGCGTCCGGGCGCGTTCACCAGCATCGGCTCCAGACTGAATTTGTACTGCTCGGCGGGGAGGAGGAGGGGGAGGAGGGGGGGAGGGCATCGGTCAGGGTCGGGGTTTCGGGGGGGAAAAGGATGCTCGAGCGAGTCGCGTCGTCGGAACATCGTCCGCGAGGGCGCGCGCGTCGCCTCGGGCGAACCCGCGCGCGCGATCGAGCGGGGCGAACCGCCCCTTCGTGGCTCGTGGCCTTTTCCTCGGTCCGATACTCTAAATCTGGGTGAGGGGCACTCACCGTCAGCTGGTTGCGGTCCTTCGTCCACCACCTGTGGGTCTTCGTGGGTTGCTCCCAGTTCTTCTTCCTGCGCGCGTGAAGGGAGACGCGGGAACGTCAGGGCCGATGCGTCGACGGGCGCGGGACGGACCGGTCGGAAGGCGTCGAGGAAACCCTAGGCGTTGGGCGATACGAGGATGATTATCGGACAAGCCGGGGGGATGGGCGGGGCCGGCAACTCACATCTCCTCGCACTTCGCCATCGTCGTCGTCATGTGCTTCTCGAAATCCGCCTGACGCTTCGCCGGGTCTTCCATCTTCCCGGCGAGCCATCGCGTGAGGAAACCCATCGCGCGTCGAGCCGCGCCCCAACCGCGCTCCGTGCTGTGGAAACGAAGTCGTCTCCGCGAACACAGAGTCGTTGGATTTATTAGCGGCATGTGAACCGGAAATTTCGGCAATAATAGCACTATCCTCTGTATGAAATACGTGTGGTTTCAAGTATCAACAACCACATTTTCCTATGGGTGCATATATATAAAAGTTAACAGCAAATACGATTTGGGCCAAAACCGAGGCGACCATTTTAGCGAAAGCGAAGGGGGCGACCCGGCTGAGCCTCAGGTGGAGCGCGCGGGCGCGACGAACGCGGCGTTCGATCGAACTCGACGGCAGAAACGTTTCGAGGAGGCCACGGGTAATCGTTCGGGGGCTCCAGACCGGTTCAGCGGGGATCGTGGCGGGCATCGAGCCCGTGATTCCGGAAGGGTGCCGTGTCCTTGCCATTTTTTGGGCTCGTGAGATTGCCGAGGGGGCTTTCGGTTCCGCACTCCGCGCGTCCGAGACCCGGCCGAGGGTGCGGACGCGTCGATGTCGGCGCCCATCGCATCGACCGTGGCGGGTGACGTCAACGGCGGCGCGACGGACGCGTCCGGGCCCGCGCTGGTGTATCCAACCACCGCCGACGGCGAACTCGCCGAATCGCAATCGCACCGAAAACCCGAGCTCGGGGGCGCGCGCGGCGACGATGCCGGTAACTCGGCCCGGGACGCCTCGTCGGAGCCGGAAGACCCGGTCGAGCGATTCGCGGTGATGAGGGCGCTCGAGACGCTGAGGGACGACGACGCGGAACCCCACGAGCGGACGTCGGCGTGCGAGCGCCTCCGAGACTTCGCCAGCGCGACGCCGGTCCCACCCGAACGTCGTCATCGAGAGATCCGGGAACTACTCGAGACGTGCCGCCCGATCCTCGCGCGGGTGTTTCACCCGTTCCCGAGGACCGCGGCCGACGGCCCACCGCGCGACGACGCCGACGTTCGAGCCGCCGCGCTCCGGGCGTACATCGCGGCGGCGTACCGGCGACGGGAGATGGACGACACAGCTGGCGACGACGCATCCGCCGGGTGGCGAATGACCGTGAGCGCCGTCGACGCGTTGGCGGCGAAGGCGACGCGAACGTGCGCGCCGGAGGACGTCGCCGCGAGGGTGTCCGCGCTGGACGTCATCGGGCGATGCGCCGGGGAGGTCCGCGGGATCTTCGCCGACTTCGCGCGCGGCGAAGCAGCCGGCGACTCGAACGTCGAACGATTCGACGAACGATTCGACGGACGATTCAAAGACATGGTCGAGGCCGTCGTCCGCGCGGCCACGTCAGCGCCGAACGATTGGACGCGCGACGAGGAGTGGGCCGCGGCGATGGAGTGCGCGTGCCGACTCGGTCCCCACTATTCCCGTACGTATAGTAGCTCGTTTGGCGCCGAGTTGGTCGATTCGCTCGGGTCCGAAGACGACCGCGTGGCGGGATCCGCGGCGAGAATCGCCGGTAAGCTCCGCGCAGACGTCATCGAGCGAGCTCACGTGCACGCCCTCGTCGCGCTCACCGCCGCGGAGGGACGCGCGGCGTGGGTGCGTCACGCCGCGGCCGTCGCCGTGGGCCGCGTGGGCGCCGCCGACGCGAACGCTCGGGGTCGAGGCGGGAACGAGGCGGGATCGACGGCACCCGAGAAGGCACCCGAGAAGGCACCGGAGACGGCACCCGCGTCGAACGCCGTGGACGACGCCCCGACGTCGCCCGACGACGACGCCTTCGTCGAGGCGGCGGCTCGCGTGGAGTCGCTCGTCGTCCCTCCTCGCGTCGACGATCCCGATCCCGATCCCGCGCGGGATCGAGCCCCCGACCTTCACGTTCGCGCCGGCGGGGACGTACCGCTCCACCACCACGTGTCGCGACGGACGACGACCCCTAACGACGCGATCGCGGCGCTGCTGACGGACCGATGCGGCTTTGTCCGCGTCGCCGCGACGGCGACGCTGACAAAAGCTCGCAAGGTCGATTGCGTCGGCGCGATGCATTTGCTGCTGCCGAACCTCAGGGCGAAGGACGCGTGCTTGCGGGAGGCGACGTGCAGGGCGCTGACGTCGCTGTGGACGGACGAGCACGGAGTGATTGGGGGTGCCGTCATCTCCGCGGGAAAGGCGTCGGTCGGGGGGGCGGAGACGGCGGCGGGGGACGCCGCGGCGGAGGTCAAGGCGGAGACGGAAACGGAGGTCAAGACGGAGGCCAAAGCGGATGCAAAAGCGGAGGCAAAAACGGAGGCTGCCCCGACCGAGGCCTCGCCGCCCCAACCCGCGTTGAAGACGAATACCGCGGGGGAGCAGGCGCGGTTCAAGCTGATGGCGACGACGGCGGCCAACGTGGCGCCTCTCCTCGACGACGCCGACGGCGGCGTCCGCGAAGCCGCCGCCGAGTGCATGGGCCACCTGAAGGAGTCCGCCACCGCGCACCTCGACGCGTTGCGCGGCTTGATGAAGGACGACCGCGAGGAGGCGGTGAGGGACGCGGCGACAGACGCGATGACTCGACTCGGGTTTTATAACCCGCTGACGGGGAGCGTGAAGCAGCGGGGTTTCTACAGGACGTGGCGGCCGAGGTCGAGGGGCGGTTCAAGCGGCGGGAGGCGGCCTGCGTCTTCGCTGTCGAGGACGCGCGCGTGCGAGGTTGGCGCCACCGTTCGGGTGTGGTGGCCCGACGACGCGCAGTTCTACGAGGCGCGGATCAAGGCGTGGGACCGCGAGCGGGACGTGCACACGCTGCTGTACATCCTCGACGGCGTCGAGGAAGAGCTGGATTTGAAAAAGGAGAGGGTCGAGTTGCGATACAAGCCGCACAAGCGCGGCGCCAAGGAGTCCTGGCTGCCCATACGGGAGAAGAAGGAGAAGAAGGAGAAGAAGGAGAAGAAGCCCAAGAGGGAGCCGAAGGAGAGGAAGCCCCGCGCGCCCAGACCGCCGAAGGACCCGACGGAGAAGGGGGTCAAAAGAGCGGAGGTGACGGTGGAGAAGGTCGGCAAGGGTCGGACGGTGCCGGTCGGGGCTCAGGTTCGCGTATTTTGGCCGTTGGACGACGCGTGGTACGGCGGCGAAGTCGTCGGACACGACGAGAGGGAGTCGGTCAACAAGCAAGGCGACGTCAAGGTGACCAAGCTCCACGCCGTGCGTTACCACGACGGGATCCAGGAGGACCTAAACTTCGACAAGGAAAAGGTCCAGGTCGTGTCGCTCGTCGACGCGTCCGGCGCGGGGGTTCGAATCCCGCCGGTGGACGGCCAGCCGCCGCTTCGGGTCCCGATCCTGGCCGGCGCCCAGCCGGGGTGGATCTTACCCAACGCGAGACGGGGCTCTGAACGCGTCGCGGTGTGCGGCGAGGGCGGCGTCGTCGTTCGCGAGATGTCCCTCCTGGACTTTCACGACGAGTTCGTCGTATCCGTCCAAAACCAAAACCAAAGCCAAAACCAAAGCCAAAACCAAAGCCAAAACCAAAACCAAATCCAAAACGGACAAGCGTCGGACAAGGAATCCGGGTCCGGCGTCGGACAGAAGCGATGGCGGCGAACGCTGACGTTTGACCCGAGCAGGTGCGGCGAGCGCCTCAGACGGCGGGGCGGTTGCGCCAAGTCGGTGAGCATAGGGAGGTGGCTGGCGAATCAGGGCGCGGTGTGGGGCGAGGCCGTGGTGGGCAGGCCGGTGAAGGTGAGGCCGAGGGCGTGGGCGTACGATTGGACACTTTTGCAGAGCGACTTTGACGAGGCGGAGCGGTTGGTAAGCGACCCGGGGCGCGAGGCGGAGGTCGCCGGATCGAACCCCGCCGAGGCCGCGCTCGTCGGGGAGAAGCGGAAGGAGCCCGAGCCGGACGAACAGGACGAACAGGACGAGCCAGACGCGGACGTGAGCGTCGAACGTGAACGTCCGTACCCCACGCCGGAGAAGGACGAAGGGGCGAGTCCGGCGGGGAACGGGGAAACCGTGACTACGAACTCGTCGAAACCAAACTCGTCCGATGGTTTGGGTACCGACACCTCGGACGACGACGAGAGCGGCGACGAGACGGAGTGGCGCGCCGCGTCCATCGTCGGGTTCAACGCGCAGACGGGGGACCACCAGATGTTGTACTCGGACGGAACGCGCGAGTGGCTGCCGCTCATCCTGCACGAGACCAAGGCGGAAAAAAGCGACGAAAAAAAATCCCTTTAATCAAAACGACTAGTCGTACTTTACACCTCGCCGAGAGTAGCTCGTCGCGTTCGTCGCGAGGAAAGAAAAAATGAAAGAATAGGTCGAGTCAGTGTTTCGCCGCCTTGGACCCGTTCGCCCGCCGAAGCTCCCACGCGTCTCGCTCGTCGATTTTTTCCCGAAACAGGTCTCGCAGCCGCCACACCGCCTCTCTCGTCGCCCCGGCGTCCGGCCCGATCTGCTCGAGCACCGGTCGATCGATCTGCGGAAACGGCTCGTTCGGGTAGTCCACCCCAATCTCGAACTTGACCGCGTCCTCGTACACCTCCGACTCGGGCTCCTCGTTGAGCGCGTTCGAGTGAGCGAAAAATTTGGCGTACAGGTCGGGGTCCCTGTCGATCGTGACGACGTAGTCGGCGATGACGTCCCAATCCGCCTCGGTGGGGGGCGAACCGGGAACCTCGGGATCCCCCGGGACGTGCCCTTTAAGCCTCCAAATCTCGAGGACGTCGACGAAGGTGCCCCGTTTGAAAACCTTTCGCGCGGCTCGCGAGTCGCCGTAATACACGGGCACCGCGCCCGACGCCATCGCGTTGACCAACTTTTCCGTCACGTACCCCGGCTCCGCCGAGTTCTCCAGCGCCAACACCCATCGGTAATCCTTGTACAGCTCCCACGGTTTCGTGCCCCGCGGCGGGTACTCGTCGGCGCTGGACCAACGAACGTTGTGCTCGCACGCGCCGAGCGCGTGCACGGCGCCGTCCCGACCAAGTTCGTCCACCCGTCCCGTTCGCCATCCCCGGTTCGACGCGCGCTGCAACGCTCGAAAGATTTGCGCGCGGTGATCCTGGCAGTTCCCGCTCGCCCACCCCACCATGTGTCTGCGCAAGTCCGGCGGGTTGTCCTTAAACGCGCGCAAGCGGTCGGCGAGGTGATCGCGCATGAGCCACGCGTGCGTCATCGCGTAAGGAGACCAGACGTACGTCGTCTTTTTCGCGTCGTACACCAAATCCTGGTTGTAGTGCGCCAGCCCCGTCTCCAAACGCATCACCGGATCCCGCTCGTGCCTGCACCACTCCCACGCGTTGAAGAACATCGAGGGTTCCGCGGTGGTCTGCACCCACGGCTTATCCCCCCACGCGCACCGCGAACCCTCGTCGCGGCCCGCCTGGAAGATGTCGGGGCCCTCGACGACGACGTCGGGCTCGACGGTCGGGTCGGACGTCGCCACGACGCGCAGGTCTCTGACCGTCTCTGGATGTGAACCGTCGGACGTACGTGAACCGTCGCCTCGGCGTCCGTCGTGACGGCTCGACGACGTCAGGTCCTCGAGGTTCACCGCGCTCCAGTCGTACGTCGGATCGGCGAGGATTATTTTCACCCCCGGGAGCGCCGCTTCGAGCAGCCGCACCATGGGGAGCCAGTAGAAGTCGCCGCTGGATTCGAAACCCACCGTGACCGTCGGCCCGCCGTCGTCTTCGACGATACCACCGGCGGGTTGAGGGCGCGGTTCGGCGAGGGCGAGGCCCGGCAGCGGCGTGCGGACGGAGGCGGCGGCGGCGGACGACGACGACGACGACGACGACGATCTGAAGCTGCCGACCCCGTCTCGGGGCGCGGCGAGCAGGTGACGGAGGTCGCCGCCGGCGCCGGTAGACGCGACGAGCGCCAGCGCGAGCGCCACGCCCGCGATGAACGCGCATCCCACCGCGCACGCCACGGTCCATCCCCTGTACCGACCGCCCCGGTCGAGCTCCAGCGGCGCGCCCCCCGCGTCCAACGCCAGCCTCCGCCTCGCACCGCGCCCGGTAACACCCATCGTCATCGTGCGGGCACGACGCGAACCCCCCGCGCGCGGCGGGGAGTTCGCGTTCGCCGGCGCGCCGTCGTCGGACTCCAGGGTGAGGTGGACGTCCCCGCCGTAGTCCGTCGCGCCGTAGTCCATCGCGAGCGAGACGCGCCCGTCCGTGGCTTTCACGGTCCGAGCGCGGCTCCTTCTGCCGACGCCATCACATCGTGTGTCGGAGGGGCCGACTGCTGGACACTTTTTTTTGGAAAAACCGGAGCTGCGCCGCGCGCCGCGCCTTTTTGGCGACAGCAGAAACCTCGTTTCATCTGATGAGGAAAAGCACGACGCGAGCGCGGTCGTCGCCGCACGACGACGGGAGCGGCGGGGCTTCCCGAGGGTTTAGGGTGTCTCCCCAGTCGCGGGCTCGATACCTCGCGACGTGGGCGATGGCGTCGCTGCCGCAGTGGGCCACCCACCAGGCCGCGGCGAGCCATCGTCCCCGTCGCTGGCGATGGAACGAACGCGCGGCGGCGGCGTCGTGGTCGTCATGGTCGTCGGCGCGGTCGTCGTCGTCGCCGGTGCGAACGCGCGCCAAGCCGGAGCGAAACGACGCGCGCCGGGACCGACGCGCGGAGTCCGCGGACTGGACCGTGCCGGACGGCGTGTCGCACGGCGACGTCGCGCGGCAACCCGCGGGGGATCACGTCCACCCGTCGCACCTCATCGCGC
>Ga0181573_10005720_pt1 | contig 10253 bp, 2 predicted proteins | sample 101ome_25_FD_148643 | JGI IMG/M metagenome (GOLD analysis project Ga0181573, IMG submission 148643) | Coastal salt marsh microbial communities from the Groves Creek Marsh, Skidaway Island, Georgia - 101409BT metaG (spades assembly) | ecosystem: Environmental > Aquatic > Marine > Intertidal zone...
GGGTGGGGCAAGGGGGGGGGGGGGGGGGGGAGGAGGACGATGACGATACCGGTGGTTCCGGTGGTGGCGAGAGCGACGACACTGAAGATGGAGACGGCGAGGTGGACAACGATGCCGCCAACGACGACGACGATGATGATAATGACAACGAAGGGCCGGCGGAGCTTCCGGTGCTGGACGTGGCGCGCTTCGCACTCCCGCGCTGCGCCGAGACCTCGCTGTTGGGCTCGCCGTTGGGCTCGCCGTTGGGCTCGCCGTTGGGCTCGCCGTTGGGCTCGCCGTTGGGCTCGCCGTTGGGCTCGCCGTTGGGCTCGCCGTTGGGCTCAGGGCAGCTGAGCCGCCCGGCACTTCTGCGGCGGAACCCGCTGGCGGAGCTGGTGCGCGAGGGCGAGCTGACGGCCTACTATGCCTCCATGGCGGCCGCGCGCGACGAGCACGCCGCGGCGCAGCAGCAAAAGAACAAACCGCCGCGGGGGGCAGCTGGCCGCCGCCGCCGCAGCAGCAGCAGCAGCAGCAGCAGCAGCAGCAGCAGCAGCAGCAGCAGCAGTGGCGGCAGTGGCGAATCGGGCGGCGGCGGCGAAGTGTGGCGGGTACACGTGAACTTCGGGAACGACGGCCTGACCTCAGTGCTCATGGCCCGCCTCTCCGTCGCCGCGGCCGAGGCACCCGCCCTTGCAGCCCTCTGGGCCCGCCTCGCAGAACCCGGCGCCACCATTGTGCTGCCCCCCGCCTCCGCGCCCTCGGTCGCGCCCTCGTCCACCTCCTTTCCCTCCGCCAGGGCCAAGGCCAGGGTCAAGGCCAATTCCAGGGCCGGGGCCAAGGGTCCCGCGGCGGCGACGGCGACGGTACCGCGCGCGCTCCTCGGCGCACTCCTCTTCTACGGGGCGCTGAGCCCGGCTTAAGTTTGGGCTTGGGGCTGGTACAGAAGGGGCTGAAAACAAACCCCAGCAAGCCCCACTTTCGTGGTGCAGATGGTGGAATCGGCGCCTTGTTCCAATAGGGAGCGCCCCCTCCCCCCCCTAGCTACCCCGCGTGGGCGGGTTCGACATGGCCGTTGTCGGTGTGTGTGCTTATTCGACTTCCGCATACGACATTCCTAGGTCCCCCTCCGGGTCGAAGCCCCCCCTTCTGGCCGCTCCGCCGTTGGCAGCGGCAAGGATTAAACTTACTTAATTTAAACTCAGTTTACTAGTAAGGGCCCTACCGCCCAATAATATATTGGCCCCTCCTGAGGCCAATGCCAACCACCCTCACCCGAAGCACAGGAGGTATGTGTGCGCGCGCTCGCGCATGACCCCCACGCGCCGTGCCACCTCGCCCTCGGCCTCGTCCTGGGCGTCGCTTAGCAAAACACGCTCCGCCGCGCCGAGGCCGCCACCGCCGCCGCCTGCGCCGCTCGCCCCACCGCCACGACCACCGCCTCCCCCCGCGGGCCCCGCGGCCCCTACGGCCCCCGGCGCGGCGGCGAGGAAGACGCGCACGAAGCCTGCCTGCGCGGCCTTGCAGCCCTCGGCGAGCACCGCCAAGTGCGAGGGTCCCACACAGCCCCGCCTCGGCCCCGGGCTCCACCCAGCGTCGCTCAGGCCCGCCAGCGCGCCCCCGACCACCGTGCCGCCGCTCCCACAGCTCCCGCCGCCGCCGCTGGTGCCGCTCTCGCCGCCGGCACTGGGGCCGGCGCCTCCGCCCGTGCCGCCCCACCCGCCGGCGGGCCCCGAGCCCCCGGTCCGCAGCGGTGGGCGGGTGCCATACCGTCCGTCCACGTCGCCGTCGCTGTCGCTGTCGCTGTTGTCGAGCCACGCTGCCGTGCCGCCGCCGCTTGTGCCGCCACCGTCGCCGGTCGCGCCGCCGCCCTTGGGCGGGGGCCAGAGCAGCGTGCCCATCGCGCCGCCGTCCCGGTCGCCGAGCCCCGTGGCTTTGGAGGCGTACCCCAGCAGCGCGCCCGACAGGAAGGACACCTCCACCGCCCTCTCCAGCGCCTCGGCCCGCGCCACCGCCCGCGCCGCGCCGCTGTCGCTGCCGCCGCTGACCGCAGCTTCGAGGCGCGCGAGGGCTCGGCCCGCGGCGGCCACGACGGCGGCCAAGGCGGCGGCGGCGAGGTGCCCGAACGCCACGTCCGGGACCGTGAAGCTGCCGCCCATCCCGGCGACCGCCACCGTGTGACTGCTCCCGCCGCCGCCGCCGCTGCTGCCGCCGCCGCTCCGGGCGCTGCGGCGCTGGCGCACCATGGCGGCGGCGCTGGCGTCGTTGAAGTGGTCGGCGAGGGCTTCGTCGAGGTCTGAGCGCAGCGCCGCCAGCGAGTGCAGCAGCGCCGCCACATAGCCGGGAAGCGCGCCGCTGCCGCCGCCGAGGCCCAGGTGCGCGGTCCCCGCAGACGGTGCCGTCTGCGTGTCACCGGCGCCCGCCCCGGCGCCCGCCCCGGCGCCCGCCCAGCCGTGGCTCACGACGCGCCGCAGGCCGCGGGCCGCGAGGACGTGGTGCCGCGCAAGGAGGCAGCGGCCCAGGGACGCCACAGCCTCGGCCTCGGGCGCGAGGAACCCCGCGTGCGGCCCGCCCGACGGCCCCCGAAGCTGACCCGCACCGGTCGCACCGCTGCCGACGTCGCCACCCCACGCGAAGCCGCCGCCCTGTCCGAAGCGCGGCGCGGCGCGAGGGGCGGGGGAAGCCGCCGCCGCCGCCGCCGCCGCCGCCGCTGCCACTCGTGCCTGCGCCGACGGCGGGAAGAGGGCGTCGACCTTCGCCGCGAAGAAGGGCAGCACGCCCGAGGCTACCGCCTCGCAGTCGGCCGCCGCCTTGAGAAGCGCCACACGGCCCTCGCAGTCGTCGTCCCCGCGGCCGCCGCTGCTGCCGCCGCTCGGGCCGCCGAGGCTGCCGCTGCCGCCCTGACCGCCGCGCCCTGCGCCCTGCCGCCCGCCGCCGCCGCCGCCGGGCTGAGCGGAGGCGCCCCCTGCGGTGGCGCTGGGCTGAACGGACGACCGGCCCGCCGCGGAGCACTCCGCCGCGAGCCCGCGGTGGGCGGCGAGGGCGGCGGCGGCGGCGGCGCGGAGGGCCGGCGAGGCGACGTTCGCCGAAGCTTCGGCCGCTGCGCTGGCAGCCCCGCCCCCAGCTCCCTTAGCTTCACTTTCGCTTCTACCGCCGCCGCCGTCCGCCGGGAGCTGGAGGCCGGCGGATGCGACGAGGGCGAGGGCGTCGGCGTGGCTCAGGCGGCCAACCAGGCGGCCAATCAGCCGCTCTTCCGCCCCCATCGCGCCATCCGGGCTCGCACCGTTGGGCTCATCCACATCGACGGCATCAGCGTCGGCGGCGTTGGCGTCGTCCTCGTCGCCAGCGTACGTCTGTCCGAAGCCCACGAGGTCTCTCACGAGCTGCGCCAGGTCCGCCCACTCGCCCGTCGGAGACGCCTCGCCCGCAGCGGTGCCGACAGCGACGGTAGCGGTGGTTGCGGTGGTTGCGGTGGGGGTGGACGAGGGCGCCCCTGTGTTGGCCCCGCCCGCCGGCCCTGCCCCGCCGGCCGTGGCCCCGGACGGGCGCAGGAGGACGAGCGCGGCGGCAGCAGTGGCCTTGGCGCCGTCTCTCGCCACGGTGCCACACCAGGCCGGGCGGCAGCGCGTAGGCGGAACGCTCGTGTCGAGTGCGGACGCCAGCGCGATGCACAGCAGGTCCGAGACCGACGGCGCGTGGGCCCCCGAGGAGACCCCTGAGGCACCAGGGGCAAGGACGCCGGGCGGAGCGGCGCTTGCGCCGAGGAGCACCAGGCCAGGGCCGGCCAGGGGCGACCCCTCGCCCCCGCCCCCAGCCCCGCCGCCGTCGCCGCCGCCGCCGCCACCACCACCACCGCCGAGCGGGGGCCAGGCCCCGACGTCGCCCCCGCCCATGTGGAGCCCGCGGCGGAACTTGGCGGCCGCGGCCCGCGCCTCGGCGATTCCCGCGGCCAGGCTGGCCGGCACGCACGCGCCCGGCACCGATCCCGCGGCGTGCCCGGAGCCAACACCGCCGCCACCGCCGCCACCGCCACCGCCACCACTACCACCTCTGACTCCCGCACCCGAGCCGGCGCCGGCGGCGGCAAAGGCCAGGGCGCCCGCCGCGGCGGGGGGGAGCGGCTCGCCGGCGCCGAGGCCGAGGCTCGCGCGGTAGACGGCGTGGGCCACGGCCGCCTCGGGCCCACCCACCGCCAGGATGGACGCAGCCTCCTCGACCCCACCGCTCCCACCGCTTCCGCCGCCGCCGCCGCCGCTTCCGCTCCCGCTCCCGTGCGCCAGTGGGTCGGGCGCGTCGTGGTGGTCCGCAACGTGGTGGAGGGCTGCGAGGGCGCGCCCCCCGTCAGAAGCGAGCCCCGCGGGGCCCCGCGCCATGGCCGCCGCGACGGCTGAAAACGCGGCGCGCACGAGCGCGCACGCGCCGTCCGCCAGCGCGAGGCGGCAGAGGGGTAGCGCCCCCGCCAGGAGCCCGAGGCCCGGCCGGCCCCGCTCGCCCTTGCGGGGCGGAGGGAGCGGGCGCCCGTTGTCCCCCGCCGGTGTCGCTGTCCGCGCCGCCGAGCGCTTGAGGGCCGCCTGGAATGCCGCATCGCGGTCGGGCACCACGGTCGCCGCCGCCAAGGCAGGCTCGGGCGCGGGAGCGGGCTTATCGCCGCTGCTCCCCTCCTCGTTGCTCTCGTCGCTCTCCTCTTCGCTGCTGTCGCTCCGGGAGCCCCCGCCCTCGTAGTCGCTCCCGCCGCCGTCGCCGAGGTCGTCCTCATCGGCGCTTTCGTCTGTGTAGTAGCCGCCGAGAAGGTCGCTGCTCCAGTCGCCGCCCCGGTTGCCGCGGCCCTCGAGCCCGCGCTGCGCCTGGCGGTCGAAGAAGAGCAGGCCCTCGTAGACCTCGGCCACGAGGGGCAGCCAGGCGCCAAGCTCCGCCACGCGCAGCGGCGCTCGGTTTGCGGCGCAGCGCCGCGCCAGGCTCGCCGACAGGGGCGGCGCCAGGCACGCGTCGAGGGAGCCCGCACAGCAAGCACCAAACTCTCCCTTGCTGCTGCCGCTGCCGCCGCCCGCCACGAGGGCGGGGGCGCCGTCCAGCAGCCGCCGCCGCGCCGCCTTACGCTCGGCCCGGGAGCGCGGGACGCCCAGGCCGCATGCGCGCAGCTCGGCTACCACGCGGCCGAGGAGGCCGTTGGCGTCGTCCAGCCAGGCCCGCCGCAGCTCCGCGCTCGCCGCCGCAACGATCGAAGGGGGGGTCGGGCTGTGCGCGCGGAAGACGCCGCGGCCGAGGGGCGCCCAGGGCTTGGTCGTGCTCGCCTCGCCGGGCTGCTGCGAGAGCTGCTGCGCGCCTTTGCGAGCGCGGCCCCGGGGCGACGGACCCCCGCCCGAGGCAAAGCTGCCGAAGCCGAGGCCACCGCCGCCCGAACTGCCGCCACTGCGGAAACGCGACCGGCTCACGTTCGCGCTCGCCGCGGCCGCCGCAGCCGCAGCCGCCACGGCCGCGCTCGCACCGCCGCCACAGTCGTCGAGGTGGAGACGGCAGGCGACCGCGGCGAGCGGGGGAAGGTGCCGCTGCAGCTCCGCGGCCAGGAGCGACGCGTACACCACGCGCTGCTCGAAGGGCACCGCGAGCTCCGCGGCCTCCTCGCTGTCCAGCGCGAAATCGTCCTCGTCGCCCTCGTCGTCCTCGTCCTTGTCTTCGCCCTTGTCTCCACCGCCGCCGCCGCCGGCCGAGGCCTTCTTGGCCTCCCTCTTCGCGGTCATTTCCTCGAGCGCCTCGGCCCGTAGCGCCCGGAACTTGGCCATGGTCCGCCCCGTCAGCGCCTCTTCGGCCTCTGAATCCGCCGCTACCGCCGCCGCAGCTCCGTGGCCCTCGGCCCTGCTGCCGCTGCGCACGTTGCCCTTGCCGGCGAAGGGAAAGGCCTGCGACATGCGCACCTCGGCCGACTTGCCCTCAAAGTCTGGGTCGGCCACCTCGTCGTCGCCGTCGTCGCTGCCGTCGCAGTCGTCGTCGTCGCCCTCGTCGTCGCTAGCCAGAGTTCCTTGCCCCTGCGCCGCCGCCGCGAGGATGTTAAGGGACCCGCGCCGCAGAGCCCGCGTCCCGCCGCCAGGCCCGCCCACGCTCGTGCGCTCAAGGCCGAGGGACTCGGACCCACGCCGAAGAGCGTCGTCGTCATCATCGCCGCCGGCCAGCGCCGCCGCTGCCGCCGCCATGGCCAGAGCCTCTTCGGGAAGGATGGACCCGCGGCGCACCCTGCTTGCCCGCCGGCGTGCCCCAGCATCCCCGCTGTCCTTGCCGTCCCCGCCGCCGCTCTTGCCGTCGTTGAGGTCCGCGGCGGCCATGTCCATGGCGAGCCGCAACGCCTGGGCACTGCTCGAGGGCCGCCGCGGCGCCATGGCGTCCAGGCTCGCCGCCGCCCCCGCTGCGCCCCTACCCAGCGCTTTGGTGCAGTACGCGAGCGCGAGCAGGTGCGGCCCCCGCCACAGCGCCGCCCGCCGCGCACCCGCGGCCGCCTTGGCCGCCGCCGACCCCGTCGCCGACTTTTTTGGGGCGCCGGCCGCCGCTGCCCCGCTGCCGCCCAGGCTCCTCGTGGGGTCGCCGCCGCCGCCGCCGCCACCGCCACCGCCGGACCGGAATGCCGCGAGGGGCGCGTCGTCATCGTCGTCGTCGTCGAGGCCGCTGCCGCCGCCCCCGCCGCCCGACGAACCCCGGCGCGGCGGCGGGCCCGGCCCCACCTCGAGGAGCAGGGCGCAGGCGCGGAGCAGCCGTGCCGCCCGGGGCGTGCGCCCCGCCGAGCCAAGGCCGCTCGCCGCGCCAACGTCCTGAGCGCCGCCGCCGCCACCACCGCTGCAGTCGGACTGGTGGCCGAGCCCATGCCCTGCGACTGTCCTGCGGCAGTTGTCGTCGTCGTCGTCTTCGTCGTTATGGTCGCCGGCGCCGCCACCGCCGCCGCCGCCGCCGCCGCCGTCACCGCTTCCGCCGTTGTCATCGCTGCCGCCACAGGCCTTGATCTCGGCCCGGAGCGCTGCTCGGAGCTGCGCCCCCACGGCGTCCGCCTGCCCCGACACGCGCGCCACCAGGCCCGATCCCAGCCCGCCGCCGCCGCCGCCGCCACCACCACTACCACCACCACCACTGCTCCCCGACGCCGCCGAAAAGGGCGGCGGCGGAGACGACGACGACGACGAAGATGACGGGGAGGGGGCGCCGCTCCTTTCGGACGACCCGGTGGTCGCCCCCTGGAGAAGGGCCGCGGTGCGGATGCGGCGCCAGTGGGCCACGGCCGCGGCGAAGTGGGGTCGGGGCCGGGCCCGCAGGGCGGCGTGCATGCGGTTGGGCCCGTCCACGAGGCCCCCGTGGCCCGCGAGGAGGTGCCGCGCCGCGCGGTGGGCCCTCAGTCGGTGACCGCGGTTGAGGAGAAGCCCGAACGCCTCGCGCGCGTCCTCTTTGGACTTGGCCACGAGTTTGGAAAGGCGTTCCAGGTCCACTGTCTGGAGGCGCGCCACGGACGCCGCGAGGAGCTGCGCCTGCCCCCCCGACCCGAAGTGCGCCGCCCCACCCTTGCGTGCGCTCAGGGCCGCAGAGGCACCGCCGCCGCCGCCCAGGCTGACGGCGCCCGCGGACAGAGGCCGCACGGAAAACTTGCCCCCGACACCCGTAACCTTGTCGAAGGCGAGAGAAAAGTGCTCGATTGAGTCCGCGGACCGGATGAAAGTTGTGAAGTGCTCCTTGACCAGCTGCTCCAGGCGGTCCTTCTCCGAGCCCACCTATGAAAGCCCGGTGGCAAGGTTCTCGTCAAGATGCCTGCACCGCGCCATCCACTCAAACTCTCTCTATCTCTCTTTCCCCTCTCTCTTTCCTCTGTCTATCCAACGAATTTTCAGTCGGCAGCCGCTTCCTCCTCCCCAAAAAAATAACACCCCACCACCAAAATCCCTTCCCTTGTGCGCCCCACCTGCTTCTCGAGGTGCACGCGGCCGCGCACAAGGTCCGCCACCGACGCGCTGCCGTGCACCAGCGTCAGAAAGGCCACGGGGTCGAAGTCGCTCGACGTCGGCAGCACCGACCCCGTCCCCGCGCCGCCGCCTCTCCCGCCGCCGCTGCCGTCTCCCGCGCCGTCCCCGCCCGCGGCCGCCAGGTCGCCGCCGGGCGCCGCAGACGTGAGGGACTCGAGGATCTTCTGCTTGGCGGCGAAACCGAGGAGCGAGCCCCGTCGCCCTCGCGCACCGTCGCCGCCCCCGCTCGCCCCGCCGTCCCCGCCGAGCCCCCCGCTGCGGAGGCTCCGCTCTGAGCTCCGGAGGCGCGCCACCTCGACCGCCTGGAGGTTCATCTCAGAGAGACCCAGGGGGTCGGCCGCCAGCTCCGTCGAGCCACCCCCGCCCACGCCCCTGCCCCCGCCCCCGCCCACGATGGAGCCCGAGAAGATGGAGCCTCGGCTGCGCTCGCCGACGCCGTCCCCGAGCGCCTCGAACAGGGACCCCGACTCTGACCCAGCAGCAGCCGCCGCTGCCGCCGAAGCCACCGAAGCCGCGACGTTTCCGCCGTCGGCCGCAACGCCGTCGGTCTCCCAGTCGGGGTCATCCACAATATCCTCGTCCGTGGAGCCGTCGTCCTCCTTGGCGATGCTCCTGGCTGCGGCGGTCTGCTGCTGCTTGCCACCGCGCTGGACCGCCGCCACCGCCACGCCACCCCCGCCGGGGACCGCCGAGGGCTCGTGCAGCGGCTTGGCGTCGGCCCACTTCTGCGGCGCCTCCTTTCGGAGCTGCCGTCGGTAGTCCGCGAGCTCGCCTTGGGAGAGCGCCGCGCGGTTCACGGGCGCCGCGCGGCCGCGGTAGCCCCAGGTCGGAGCCGCGCCCCCGGCGCAGGCCCCGGGCGCGGCGGCCCCGCCTCCTCCTGTGGCGGCCGCCCCGCCGGGACGGGCCCCAGCGCTTGGGACGGCCGCGATGGCCGAGGAGGAGGAAGAAGAGGACGACACCGATGTCGACGAGGAGGAGGACGAAGAAGTGGCGGCGGCGGCGAGAGCCCCGCGGCGCTCCTCGTCGACGGCCGTCTCCTGCAGCCAGGTGCTAAAGGCGAGGCGGCTGCCGGGGGAGGGCAGCAGGGCCGCCAGGTCGAGGGGCTGCGCGTCGCCGTCACTATCCTCGTCATTGTGGCCCCGCAGCAGCAGCGCGATGAGCTCGAACGCCGTCGCCTGGGACCCGGACCGCGACGTGTCAACCTTTTTGGAAAAGAGGCCGCCGCCGCCGCTGCTGCCAACGCCGGACTTGACGTGCAGCTCCAACTCCATTGCGCCGTAAGCCGCCACGGGCAGCGCAATGAACTGGGTCAGGAAGAGGTTGACCTCTTCCTCCTCATCCTCGTAGCGCTTACGGCCCAGCTCGCGCATGAAGTTAAAGTCGATGAGCCACTTGACGAGCCCGATGGCGTTCTGGGCGCTGCGCTTCAGGGCGCCCTCGCCGTGCTTGCTCGACTTCTGCCCGCACCACACCAGGATACCCCGGAGCTCCTCGCCCTCCCACGACCCCCCCAAGAAAAACTTGCGCACGTCGTCGTCGTAGATCTCCGGCCGGTGATCCGTGATGTAGTCCTGGAACATTTTGATCATCTTCACCTTTTGCTCGTGCTTGTCCGCGAGGTCTAGCGACGACAGCAGCTTCATCATCTGGTCGCACGCATACTGTGGCGTCGCCTTCTCATCCATTTTCCCTGCGCTCGTTGTCATACCGGGGCTATCTCCCGCCTGCCTGCCTTGCACTACCGGCTGGTACTATTCAACGGAAATGTTGACCCGACCCGGTAAGCATGTACTAGGGTCCCTATAGACTCTACTGCATCGAAAATCGAATGCATACGGGAGGACCCGACCCAAGTAATTTCAACTTTGGCTAGCTAGAAAGGTGCCTTCTAGTTCGCTCACTTCTGATCTGAATAAGAGTGGCGCGCTCAAACCAAGCTTGATTATGAGCTAAACTAGCCTATGAAGCGAAGTGCGTGTGATTCTATTTCGTTTTGACCTTCCTTTTTTCGTTTAAAATTATCGAAAGCGAGCTGAGCTAGGAGGCCGCTTATGAAATCGAAAACAAGTCCTGGTAAGGTTTCGATTATCGACCGCCCCTCAGTGGGGGGGATTGGATCTAAACGACACAATATCATGTGATGGACTTCGGGAGGGCCTTATTGTCTTTCAGCTCCTCGAAATGAGAGCTCCTTACTCATCGATGGTCCAAAGTTATGGTCGATTGAAAATATTTGCTCTAATATGAAAACACGAAAGTATTCTCCGGTCCCAAGTCAAGCAC